>Ga0065721_10005408_pt1 | contig 15602 bp, 20 predicted proteins | sample Mesricmetagenome_FD_59108 | JGI IMG/M metagenome (GOLD analysis project Ga0065721, IMG submission 59108) | Mesophilic microbial community from rice straw/compost enrichment Sample: eDNA_1 v2 (version 2) | ecosystem: Engineered > Solid waste > Grass > Composting > Bioreactor | place: USA: Davis... | reverse complement strand
CGGTTTTTGCCGCAGCGACTTGCCACCCCAGATGCTGGAGCAGCATAGCTGTGGCTTCGCGGGCATCCTGATTGTCTTCTACCAGAAGAATCTGTTTGCTTGCACCGTCCGGCGCAGCGGTCTCCCGTTGTTGCAGCAATTTCTGGATGCGGGTCAGCAGCGTAGCTGCGTCAATAGGTTTACTCAGATAGTCGTCGCAACCAGCCTGGAGGCAGCGTTCCCGTTCTCCGCGCAGGCTGGCTGCGGTCAGGGCCAGGATCGGTTTCTGATATCCCTGTTCACGCAACAGTCGAGTTGCGGATAAACCATCAAGGACCGGCATCTGGGAATCCATGATCAACAGGTCAAATCCATCACCCTCGGCCTCTTTGTGCTGCACCAGATCAATGGCTTCCTGGCCGTCGCTGGCATAGGTAACCCGTCCGCCGAAGCTGGTGATCAGGTGGCCCAGCAGCATGCGGATATCCGGCAGGTCATCAGTGACCAGTACGTGCCCTTTAAAGCGAAAGGCCTTGGAGATTGTAGTAACATCCAAGTTGTTCCGGGTGTCCAGTGGCTGGCGTTCAACGTTATCCAGATTGCCTGGATTGATGTAGAGCGTAAATACGCTGCCGACGCCGGGCTGACTTTTTACACTGATGTTTCCGCCCAGACATAAGGCCAGCTGGCGACTGATGGCCAGCCCAAGACCAGTGCCTTGTTGGCGACTGGTAAGCGTATTGGTTACCTGCGTAAAAGGTTTGAACAATCGATCAATGTCGTTCTTGGAGATGCCTATGCCGGTGTCGCGGATGGAAAAGCGCAGAAAGGTTTTGTTCCGCACATGGGCCTCGGCGATGTATAACGAGACTTCGCCTTTTTCCGTAAATTTAATGGCATTACCCAGCAGGTTGAGCAGGATCTGACGCAGTCGGGTCGGGTCTGTTTTAATCTTCACGGGCAGCGCGGTTTTGGCTACGACATTAAGCCGCAGATTTTTATCCTGTGCATTAACGGAAATGAGAGAGCAGATTTCATTAACAAAGCTGTGCAGATACACATCAAGCTGTTCGATCTCCAGCTTGCCGGCTTCGATCTTTGATAAGTCCAATACATCGTTCAGCAGGCTGAGAAGGTGACGGCCATTGCGCTTGATGATTTGCAGATGATTTTTATCGGGGGCCTGATCGGCTGCCAGCAGCAGGTCGGTGTAACCCAGTATAGCGGTCAGGGGCGTGCGCAGTTCGTGGCTGAGGTGTGCGAGAAACTCGCTTTTGGAGCGGTTTTCGGTCTCGGCGCGCAGCCGCTCGACGCGTTCAGCTTCCATCTCCCGGCGGGTCAGGGCATAGCGAATTGCCCGGGCCAGCCCTTGCGCATTCAGTTGCGACTTAACCAGATAATCTTCGGCTCCCGCATTCAAAGCTTCCTGATCAAGCTGTTTGTTGTCCTGACCCGTCAACATGATGATAGGGCCTTTGAAACCCAGCCTGGGAGCTTCGCGCAGCAATGAAAGCCCATCCTCGGAGCCAAGGCGATAGTCCATCATGCACAGATCATGATTATTGCGGGCGAAATGCCGGCGGGCCTCCTGGGGGGTTGAAGCCCAGGTCAGTGAGTATTCGCCGGCGATAATATCCTCAAGCAAACCCTGCGTCAGAACGTAATCGTCCTCGTCGTCCTCCACGAGTAACAATTTCATACCTTGTGTAATCAGACCCTGACTCATTGGGATACCAGTATGCTCTGCTTCAGTAAATGGGATTAAATACCTGTGGATTGCAATAGGAGGTAAGTTTTTTCATAAACTCAACCATCGCGCAGAAGGTCACCGGTTTTGTTTGATAAAACGCGGCACCCAGGTCATGGCTGTATTGCAGATCTTCCTGCGAATTGGATGTGGTCAGTATAACCACGGGAATTTCTGCCAGATCCGAGTCTGCTTTCAACTCTGCCAATACCTCGCGTCCGTCTTTGCGCGGCATGTTCAGGTCCAGCAGAATCAATCCGGGTTTCGGGGCTGGCTGATTCCGATATTTACCTTCACCGCGCAGGTACTCCATCAGTTCAACGCCATCTTTGACAAAATGCATGTCATAGGTTTCTTGACTTTCCAGCAATGCTTCATGGGCGAGCAAACGATCATCCTCGTCATCATCCGCCATTAATACAATAAAAGATGGATCACCTGTGGGCATGATGTGTTCCTGTACTGGTATAGAATTGAGCAACATTTTCCTGGCGTAACGGGAGGCGGACGATAAACGTTGCGCTTTTTCCCGGAATACTGCTGGCCTGAATTCGGCCATGATGATGCTCGACAATACGGCGGCAGATGGACAAGCCGATGCCCGTGCCTGGATATTCATCCTTTCCGTGAAGCCGTTGGAAAGGAGTAAAAATTCGATCGATGAATTTTTCATCGAAACCGATACCGTTATCAATGACCTGCATCTCAAACCAACCCGCATCGGTAGCGTCTTCTTCCGGCAGGATGATACGGGTAAGAATACTGATCACGGGAGTTCGCTCCGCCGGGACAAACTTGATGGCATTCCCCACCAGATTCTGCAGCAGCTGACGCATCTGCGTGGGATCCGCTTCGATGGTGGGCAAGGGGTCCGCATTAATCTCCGCACCTCTGGTTTCGATGGTGACATAAAGGTCTTCGAGAACGTCCTCGAGAATCTCCTGTAGTGAAACCTGTTCGAATTTTTTGGCCTGACTCGAAATCCGGGAGAAGGTCAATAGATCTTCAATCAGCCGTGACATGCGTGCAGCAGCCAGTTGCATGCGGCGAATGTAATCAGCACCTTCACCCAGCTGGGCTGCATACTTCTGTTCCAGCCGATCACCGAAGGAGCGGATCTTCCGCAGCGGTTCCTGCAGGTCGTGGGAAGCTACGAAGGCAAAGTCCTGGAGTTCGCGATTACTGCGTTGCAGCTCCACGGCGTAGCGCTCCAGTGCGAGGGTTCGGTCAGCTACCAGAGCTTCAAGCTTCTCGGCATCTTCCCGTTGCTTTTTAAGAGCTCGGCCCACCAGCACAAAGATGATGCCTGCGAGGATCAGTCCCAGTACGGTCGCGAATATCTGAGTGATGATGACCTGTTGCTGGACCTGATTCGCCTCGGCCCTTTGCTGTTTCAATCGGTCGTAGGCAGTCTGCTGCAGTTCACTGACCAGTGAGCGGATCTGCCGCATCAGCGAGTTACCTTCATCGGTAAGAAACAGCTTCAGTGCGGCGCCTTCTTTATGTTGCTTGCGCAGTTGAATAGTTTTTTCCATCTCCTGCAGCTTGGCCTGGGTCAACTGGATCAAGGTGAATATGCGGGGACGCTGGGTAGCGAGGTTTGATTCCAGCTCCAGTAACTGATTCAAGTGGACATTGATCTTCTTGATGGCAATGTCGTAGGGCTCCAGGTAGGAATCTTCCCCGGAAATTAAAAAGCCGCGCTCGCCGGTCTCGGCATCCTGAATGGCTGAAAAGGTATCTTTGATAATATTGAGTGTATTAAGTGTTTTGTGAACTTTGTCTTCGTTGGTAATGAGCGTGTGTATGGCATGGTAAGAGATCACGCCGTTGGTCAGAAGTAATGCCAGCATCAGGCAAAAACTGGCAAGCCAACTGTAGCTGGGGAAAATAATGCGCGATGAAAAAAGCGTCATGCAGTTACCTGGTCTTAAGTCGGCGGGCTCAGCTCATTGATCAAAGCGGCACAGCGTTTACATTCCTGCAGAATGCGCTCAAGACTCATCAGAACATCGTTCGGGTCCTGTTGTTTTTGCAGCTGAAGCCGGGCAAGTTCGGCATTGACAGATATCGTATTTAAAGGATTACGCAGTTGATGGGCTACGTATGCAAGCTGGTCTTGGGGAGTGTTCATCGTTCAACCTCGTCCTGCAGTTGCTTTTCATAATTATTGAGGCGGTTATACAGCGTCTTGAGGCTGACCCCCAGCATCTCGGCTGCCCGGGGTTTATCACCGTCAACCTGCTCAAGTGTGAGGGTAATGAGTTCACGTTCCACTTCTTCGATGGTTTTGCCGGGGATAAGGCCCTGGGTTTTCTTGCGTTCCCGTGCAAAAGGGGAGGCTAGCTCGGTAGGAAGCACCAGCTCACTGCTTTCGGGGTCACTCATGATGAACGCACGGTGGATAGCATGGCGCAGTTCGCGCACGTTTCCCGGCCAGTCATATTGAGTCAGGCGATGGAGGGATTCTCGGCTCAGGGATAGATTGCAGTCGTTCTGCAGATTCAGCTCGTGGAGGAAAGACTTGGCCAGCAGTTCTATGTCGCCCGGTCGCTCGCGGAGGGGAGGGATTGCGATAGGGAAGACGGCCAGACGGAAATAGATATCCTCACGCAGACATTCTTCTTCGGCCAGTTGCTCGGTAGTACGGTTGGTGGCAGAGATAACCCGGCAGTTGACAGAGATCTCCTGCGCGCCGCCCAGACGTGTCACCTTCTGTGTCTCCAGGACGCGCAACAGATTCGGTTGCATGTCGATAGGCATCTCAGTGATTTCATCGAGGAAGAGGGTTCCACCGTCCGCCTGTTCAAACAACCCCTGCTTGCGTGCTATGGCACCGGTGAAAGCACCTTTCTCATGTCCGAATAATTCACTGCCGATCAATTCGCGAGATGCGGCACCGCAGTTCCAGGCCACAAACGCGCCCGTGCAGTTTGAGGCCTGATGGATGGCGTTGGCCACCAACTCTTTACCAACGCCGCTCTCACCCTGTAACAACACATTCGCTTTGGTTGCCGCAACGCGCCTGATCATCTGATACAGCTTGTGCATAGCAGGCGACTCGCCGATCAGGACATTGAAGTGTTTCTCGGTCTGGCCGCCAGGGGCGTGCTTCATTTCTATGCGGTTGATGAGAGTCTGCAGCTGCTCCAGATCGATAGGTTTGATGAGGTAACTGATGTTGGGTCCCATCACTTTTTTAACGAGAGACTTAACCGCCGAGTTACCTGTAATGATAGTGATATGTGTAGGCCGCTGACTCTCGGGAATATTTTCTAATACCTGAAAGCCACTGCCGTCAGGAAGCATGAGATCCAGTAAAAGAATATCGAACCGTTGCTTGAACAACGCGGTACCGGCTTCAGCCAGGTTATCGGCAACAGTCACTTCATGCCCCAGCATTCTGAGCAGCTCGCCCGTCGCCTGGGTAAAGTTTTTATCATCATCTACTAACAAAATTAGTGCCACAGGGATTCCCTTATTACAGATGATTAAGCTATTGACTATAACAATTAAGATCTAGGGTGACTAGGCGCTGGATTATACGTATGCCACAGAATACAAGGGTTTGCATAAAAAAGCGTCAGTTTTGTAAAAATGACATCTTCTATTGGCAATATTTCCAATAAAAAGTGTCCTTCAATCCGGGGTTTTAACCCGCTGCGTCACCAGCAGCATAGTTATGGGTATTATTCACTAAAATCCAATTCTGGCATATGGCTTGCTATCAATAAATTGACGCCATAACACTTCCTGGTCAAGGGAGATCTGAGCGCGTTGATAAACAACTATGAACAGGAGAATTCAATGAGCACTTTTGTAAAATTTCTGATGGCAATGTCGCTGGCAGGTTTTTTAATTGGTTGTGAAAAAGGTCCTGCCGAACGGGCCGGTGAAAATATTGATGAAGCCGTTGAAGAAGTTCAAGACGAAGTAGACGATGCGACCTGATTCATCGAAAGGTAAATGAAGCATTCGGAGTTCGGCCGGGACTAAACCTTCCGGCCGAATTTCTTTTTCCTATAAATAAAAACATACCTGTAAAAGCTACCAAACTTTGTAAGAAATATTTACGTACAGCTAAATAAAATTAATCTAACTGCATAATTTTTCGTCGTTTTGTTCACAATTAATTAAAATATTACTCTTTTTTTTAAAACCTTTGTGATTGGCACAGCCATTGCTCCTACCTATGTGAAATTTATAGATAAAAGGAGAATCACATGATTTACAAAACTTCAGCCCTGCTATCTCTGGCCCTCTGCTCGTCTCTGGCAGTTGCACAATCTTCTGGTTATGAAACCGACGATGGATGGCGTTTCAATCCCGAATTTTCCATCGGTGTCGGGTACGGCTTTACCAAGCTAAAGGATGGTGACTTCGATGAAGATGAAGCGGCTAAAAAAGCCTTTGCATTGGTTAAGTTTAATGAATTTGTTGGCCTGGAAGCTGCGTACATCGATTTTGACGATGCAGGGAATGATCAACTGCGTTTTGATCCAAAAGGTTACAGCCTCGGTTTGATTCTTGAGGCACCGATTACTCAGTCATTTTCAGTTTATGCCAAAGGCGGCCAGCTGTGGTGGGATGCAGATGCACGTTTTTCAGCCGGTCCGATTAGCGGGTCCAGAGACTATGATGGGGATGAAACTTTCTGGGGCGTGGGCACAAAATTCCGTCTGTCCGACAATCTCGATCTGAGAATTGAGTACGAGCGTTTTAATTTTGAAATCTCACGTGACGAAATCGATGTATTGCAACCCAACGACATCGATATGGACGTAGATTTTGCCAGTATCAGTCTGCAGTTTACATTCTAAGCTGTAGCCTCACGCGCTGTTGGAAAGCGTACTCATCGTGCGCTTTCCAACAGCAAAATCAACCAGAGGAAATTATCATGTTAGGTTGGAGCGTAATATTCTTCATCCTCGCTATCGTGGCAGCCCTGCTGGGGTTTGGCGGAATTGCTGCCAGCATGGCAGGAATTGCGAAGATTTTATTTTTTATCTTTCTGGCTATGTTATTGGTCTCGCTCATCATGGGCCTATTGTCAAAGAGACCAGGTCACAGGTAACGGCATCATCACATTTAAATTAGCTGGAGGTACTTATGTCCAGAATTACCGACATCGAGAATGATCCTACTATCAGAAAAGCCAGCGGTGCAGCGCAAGAGGCAGCGGGTGCTCTTGCCTCCAAGTTTTCCGGTACGGAAGAGAAACTGCGTCAGGTAGCTGCTGATACCGCTCAATGTTTGGCTGAATCTCAGCAGAAAGCGCGGGACCAGGCTCGTAAATCCATGCAGTACATCAGAGTGACCAGCCGTAAAAATCCGCTGCTGGTGGCAGGGGTCGCCTTCGCCGTGGGCTTATTGGCGGCTGCTTTATTTCGCCGGGATCACGACTGATCCAGCGAGTAAGTCAGCTTAAAGGTGAGGGATTCCAGATANTGGCACCTGAACAGGGAGCAGATTGAATGTGCNAGCCCGTCTCATGTGGATTCGGGCTTTTCTTCCCCAACATTATCAGCGGTAGCGCTTCTTTGCCTTCTGTCGGCGTAATCTTTCCTGCTCTTCTTTTTCCTTGGCTTTGCGCGCTTCTTCGATCTTCGCCGCTTCTTCTTCGGCTGTCGTCATGTCTGGTGTCTCAAGTGTGACAGGGCCAAGCAGCCCGGCACGCAGTTCGTTGATCAATAATGCCGACACCTTCTGCAGCTCAACTCCACCGCCTTTACGAATGCAGCCTCGCTGGGCACCAATAGCATCCAATAGTTCAATATCCGTCTCCGGTAGCTCATCCAGCTTATAACGTTCTTTGAGTGCAGTGGGATAGGCTTTTAACAAATAATCGGCGGCAAAAAGTGCGATGTCTGCATAATCGAATACTGTATCTTTAATTGCACCTGTAACGGCCAGCCGATATCCGCAGGATGGGGGGCTGAGCTTGGGCCATAAAAATCCTGGCGTATCGGTCAGCAGCATATTATTGGGTAATTTGATCTGTTGTTGCGCTTTGGTAACGCCCGCTTCATTGCCGGTCCTGGCGATAGTGCGTCCCGCCAGGGTGTTGATGATCGTAGACTTGCCGACGTTGGGTATGCCCATGATCATCGCGCGCACTCCGCGAATTTCAAGATTACGGTGAGGTAACAAGGTTTCGCACAGCGTGAGCAACTGACGGATCTTGTCCGGTGCCTGTTGGGTTACCGGCAGTGCAGTGATGCCGCGTTCCTGTTCCATGTGCGCCACCCATAATGCGGTTATCTCAGGGTCTGCCAGGTCGGCCTTATTCAGAAGTTTGATACAGGGCGTGTCTCCGCGCAGTTCCGGTACCAGCGGGTTTTCACTGGAAAAAGGAATGCGCGCATCCAGCACTTCAATAATGACGTCTACCAGGGGCATAACTTCCGCAATGTCCTTGCGTGCTTTATGCATATGCCCGGGAAACCAATTAATCATCGACATGGAAATCTGGCTCTGTTAACTCTGGGGGGCACATTTTAGCAGTTTTTGCGCTGGTATCTCATCTTAAAGCAAAGAGGCTTCAAAGAGGGAATGTTGGCTGCCAGACGGATTACGGGTCGGCTGGAGAATAAACTGAAGTCTGGTGGCTCTACAGAAAAGAGGAAAATGCCATGGATACTACCTTGACTCTCGCTCCGTTGATCTCGCTGATTGCTGGGATCCTGATTTTATTGATGCCTAAATTACTCAACTACATTGTAGCTATTTATCTGATTGTAATAGGCCTTGTGGGCATTCTTGGCGATTTGAATTTAATATAACCCTGTCGGCGCAGATGCTGGATGCATGATCTGCGCCTCCAGTACTGGAGTTAATCTGCCGCAGGTGGATGTATCGGTTTCTTTTTTGTCTTGAACATGTTTGAGGTCATCAGCTGTTCAGCCAGTGGAAGAAGAGAGAGGCGGTGTCTGAGAAGCAAGCTGGCTCCCGCTACCGCCATAGCGCCGAATCGTGCCGGGCCGATGTACCAGAGTGCTGCAACAACAGCTACCGTAGCCAGCGGATGACCGGTAACAGTTTTTACCAGCATGCTGCGAGGAAAATCCCCCTCTTCTGCATCATCCTCATCCCGCTGGCGCTTATTTTTGAGCCGCCAAGAGGCACGAGACATTTCGAGCACATTACCAATGGTATCGCGTAGATGTTCCTGCTTTTTGATGTCATTCATAGAGTATCCTTGACGAATTTTAAATCTTCAGCCAGATGATGACGGGTCACCGCAAAGGCTTCCTCTTTAGGAGGTCGGCTGGCGATATAAATGGCTACGCCTGCGATGATAATATCGAGGAGCAATACACCAATAACTGCGAGCGTGCGGTAGTCGGTGTACCAGAAAAAAGTCAGCACAGCCATATGCGCCATGGCGAGGGCAAACAACGCAAAAATGGCTCCAACTCCTACCCATACGAGACGGCGAACAATAGCGGACCTCTCGATCTTAGCTTCGATGGCAATGAGTTTGCTGTACAGCTCAATGCGGTCCAGAAAGATAGCAATATTGCTTTTAAGATTGCGAAGTCCTGAAATCATTTTACTGTCCCATATGGGTAAAGTTGAAAAAAATCGGCTGTCAGCGGCGGCTGATCAGTGCGCCTAAAATTACCCCTGCCAAAGCCGCGATACCAACTGCCTGGAAAGGGTGGTCCTTGATTAACTTTTCGGTAGTATCAACCCCTTTATGCGCGGCAACTGATGCATCCTCTGACAGATGATGCAGCTTGTCTTTAGCCTGACTCAGTTTTTCTGAGATCTGCTGGCGTATTACTGCCAGCTCCTGCCCGGATAATCTTCCCGCACGGGCTACCAAATCCTGAAGATCAGCCATGATATTGTTAAATTCGGCTTTAGCTGCGGTGCCGAGTTCATCACCAGCGCTGACCGCGGCATCAACCAGGCTGCTGGTTGAGGTTCTGGTGCGGTCTCCCGGTTTCTCAGCAGAACGTGCTGCACCATTCCCATTAGGAGGAGTGATTGTAGTATCTGAAGTAGTCATAACGGCCATCCTTTAAATTGTAGTGAAAAAAAGAAAATGTACTTGAAGTCGTGAGACTTTCTGCAGCTTTAACAGAACTACCTGTATACGCGCTCTGCAGTTGACGTCTATTCATTTCCTTACTGGCTCCCCGTTGCATCCTTATCATGAGCGAATCAGCTATGAGCACTGTTTAAGTTATCGCTGTTAATCATAATAGCTGGACTTCGAGCGAATAGACAACTGATGTATTAAGGCCAAGCGGAGCCAAAATCAATACTTACATGAAGGTTTTGTTTTGGCCGGTCTGTTTCCGCACACACAGCAAGTTGCTGATCATCCGCTACTTTTTCTTAGACATTTTTTTGAACTGGAGTTTATGTCATTAAAAGATTCTTTTGAGGTTAATCAAGGGAAACGAAGCAAGTGTTTGATAACACACACACCTGATTTTTGAGGGGATAACGGGATGAACGGGCAAAAAGAGAATGAATCAAAAAATACGTGTTCGTGATAATTGTCGATTACGCTAAAACAAAAGGAAGGAAAATATGCAGATCTCCACAAAAAGTGAGCGCGGAAAACTTTCGGGTGTTGTTGTCTTGCCTTTGATTGCCACAATTATGGGTATAACGGCCTGTGCTTCGGCGCCGCAACTGCCTACTGCTGAGATAGAGCGAGCGGAAGCTGCCATCAATCGCGCAGAAGAAGCCAGGGTTGCGGATTATGCATCTTCTGATCTGCGTGCGGCCAGAGAGAAATTGGTAAAAGCGCGTGATCATATGCAGGATGCTGCAACCAAAAAAGATAAAGATGCTGCCTTACGTGCACGCCTCATGGCGGAACAGGCCATCAGTGATGCTGAGCTGGCAACCGCCAAGGCTCAGGAACAACGCGCCAAAGAAGTCAATAAAGAGATTCAAGGCACGATTGATGTGTTGCAGCAAGAAATCCGGCACGGTCAATAAGGAGGGAGCAAGATGAACATGATTAAAACAACATCGCATGTGCTGGCAATGATCTTCGCTGGCGTCATTTTATCAGCCTGTCAATCTACTCCCGACGAGGACGTGGCCGTAAAACAAGTGCGGGAAGAGCTGATTGCTCTCCAGTCCGATCCTCAATTATCCCGTCTGGCGCAGACTGCTATCCGTGATGCGGAGCGTGCGGTAGACGAGGCGGAAAAGCCGCAGAAAAATGAGGCAATCAAAGAGCATTTGGTTTACCTGGCGAGCAATAAAGTGAAAACCGCCAAAGCTATGGCGTCGGCCCGCTACGAGGAAGATCGATTGAAGAGCCTGGGTGAACAGCGCAAACAGGTTCAGCTGGATGCCCGTACCCGGGAAGCTCGTCAGGCAGAGGCACGTGTGCAGCGGCTGGAGCAGGAGCTGGCTGACGTGAAACAACAACAGACGGAGCGGGGCACGATTTATACCTTGGGCGATACACTTTTTGCCACCAATAAGGCGGACTTGAAGCCCGGTTCTCAAAGCAGCTTTGACCGCCTGGCGCGTGTGCTTAATGAAACCCCCAATCGCAAGATTATCGTTGAAGGTCACACGGATAGTACGGGCGCTGAGGACTACAACCTGACCCTGTCACAAAGACGTGCGGATGCGGTGAAAAATTATCTGGTGTCACAAGGCGTGGATGCAGGACGCATTACAGCTGTTGGTAAGGGGGAGGGTTTTCCAGTAGCCAGTAATGACACCCCCAGCGGTCGCCAACAGAATCGCCGCGTTGAAGTCATCATCGAGAATTAATAACTCGTTTTAAATCATCGGTCGGTCTCACAAGGCCGACCAACATTCCAAAGGAGACACACTATGTTATATACCATCGCAGTGGTACTTATCGTGTTATGGTTGCTGGGTATGGTGACCTCGACAGCACTGGGAGGCTTTATTCACATCCTGCTGGTGATTGCGGTTATCGCTATCCTCATCCGTGTTATTAACGGTCGACCTCCGGTTTAATAGGAAGACGCAGAGGGCTTTTGTGGGAATTGATCCAAGGATTCAGTCGGGTCAAAGTGGTGAAGCAAGAGATCCTCTGCGCGCGACTCGCCTTCACAGGCGACAAGGGACACTGAGGTCAGATATGGGCCATAGAGATCGTCCCTGTAGAGCTTCTCCTGAATTTCCTGCCACAGCAGCTCCGGCATCTCCGTAAAGAAGTTAAAGTTCAGATACCGGCAGTTCTGCTCTTCAAAATCATCTATCTCTGGCGAACGGCCCAGCGCTCGTACCCGCTTTAAAAACTCATCTTTATCAAAGCCGGCGACGGCTTCAGGTTTAATCTGGATACTGATGCAACGCATAAAGTCACCTGGTCAATCAGAGGGTCGAAGCGTAATGGGTGTGCCGGCAAGTTTACGCCAATCTTTTAATTTTTCCTCCTGTTTTATGAATGCTCTCTCACCGCTCAAATTTTTTAATCTTTGTTGCATTCCCTGCTGTGGCCCCTGCTAGACTAATGCTCATTTTCCAACATCATCTGGAACGTCTGTGATCGCTGCACTTTTTCGTCCCTTGGCCCTGGGGATTTATCTGCTGTTCTTTGCTGTGGGTGTGGTGGGCGCCCTGGTGCTGCCTACATTGAGTGTCTTTCTTGCCAAGGAAATCGGAGTGCGCCCGCTGCTGGTGGGTATTCCGTTTGCCGGTATCGCCTTGAGCAGTATTATCTACAACCAGTGGATCGGGCACTGGTCCGATTCGCTTGCGGACCGCCGACCGCTGGTGGCGGGTTTTTGTTTTGTCGGGACGGTCTCCTGCGCAATATTTGCGCTGTCACGTAACTACTGGCTGGTGGCTGCGACTGCCATACTTCTGTTCAGTCTGGCCATGGTTTCGTTCTCACAGATGCTGGCCTACAGTCTTGATTATGCCGACCGTTTCATTCCCCATGATCGCATCCCTCTATTCAATGCCATCGTCCGTGCACAGATCGCATTTGCCTGGGTGGCCGGTCCGCCCGCTGGCTTTATCATGGCCTCCTATCTCGGCTTCAGTGCTACCTATGGTCTGGCCGCCGGACTCTTCGGGCTGGTAGGTATCGTCAGCATCAGGCTGCTGCCCCGCCTGGCACCGGCGGATGACACAAAACGTGAAGAAGTCGAAACGCCTCCCAGACTCGTTCCGCTCTCCCCCGACATNAAACGCTCNCTGGTGTTCTGTCTGGTGGCNTTCTCGCTGATGTGGGGNGCTAACAATGCGTATCTGATCAGTCTGCCGTTGCACCTGAAAGATAACCTGGATATCGGAACTGAATGGAGCGGCTGGATCATGGCAACCACGGCGTTGTTGGAAGTGCCCTTCATGCTGCTGGCAGGGCACCTTGCCACGCGGGTGAGTCTGATTGCCATGATCCGGCTGGCGGGTGTGGCGGCGTTGCTGTTGTATGGTGGAATTGTACTGGCGGACGCCCTGTGGCATCTGTTCGTCCTGCAGCTGTTCAACGCGATCTTTATCGGTGTTCTGGCAGGGCTGGGCGTATCGGTTATTCAGGAGTTGCTGCCAGGTCGTTCTGGCAGCGCCTCAGCGTTCTACACCAACACCACCCATATGGGGAATCTATTGAGCAGCCTGATGGTGGGACTGGTGGCCGACTACTACGGCTATCAGAGTGTGTTTGTTGCCAATCTGGTTATCGTAGCACTGGCCATACTTGCGTTTGGCTGGGTGAAGTCAACGCGGCACCGCTCTCCAGTTACGCAACAACTGTAATCTCTACTCGCGATCTTCCAGGAGCTGCTGTAGCTGTTCATCGGTCAGGGCCTGGAGGCGCTGACGCAGTTCCTCTTCAACATCGGGCAATACGGCTGCTACCACCTCGTGAATCAACTGCTGCCGATTCACGGACTCCGAGGTCGGTTTGCTGGTTACGCTGGCAGGCGTTTTCTCGGCGANCTCGTCAAACAGTGGGGGCGGATTGTTGCCGTGGAGCCGTGCGCGAATGTGTTGCGGCAAAAAGGGATTTTCGCCNCTGGCTTTGGCAAGCGTCGGGCGGGGCGGGGTGATGGGTTTATTGACCGCGTAATTGAGCGGTCGATTGAGTCCACGGGCNTCCCGTTTCACACCGGCGGCATCATCATTTGAGTTCCGGGCCGTGCTGGTAGCGAATGTGCGCGTGCCGGCATCGGCCTCCGACCTGCTTTCACCGAATAAAGAACCTTGTTTTCCGGCTGCTTCTGTTCTGGAGGGCGGGCTTGTTTCCGGATCGCGGACAGCGGCTGCAGTGCTGGCGGGTTCCGGTTTGTTCTCGATGTTGGTGCTCAAAGCCTGAAACACGTCGTGGAGTTCGTCCAGGTCGCGTTTGGGCAGTGGAGGGTCAAACTCATGTTCATCATCAACGATGGCCTCCTGCAGGATGGGAATCTCATCATCTTCCAGCAACAGACCTTTAATGGACTCCAGCTCGTGGAGGATAGCGGCTTTGGTTTTACCTTTGTTGTCGGCCATACCCGGTTCCGGCGAATCTACAAGTTGCGATGTTGAATAGGATAGCCTCGTTCCCGATAAAAGCTGTAGTGTTCGCGGGTATTTTTTAGCACCTCCGGTTGCTGGATCACAACTTCACTCAAACGTTCGAAGCGACTGAAGTAGGCGGGAACGCGGCTGCTCAGGTTAAGCAGCACGTTGTGATGATTATGGAGCGGGATTTCGGACTGCAGNTCGGTGGTGATCTCTACCTGTTCCAGCCGGTCACAGGGAAGGCAGGCGTGAGGGATGAAACTTTCAGGTTTGAAGGTCCACAGCAGCTCATCNAATTCCTGAGCNTCTGCCGGATCATCGAGCGTCACCAGGACCCGATGGCCCAGGCGCGTTACCTTGTCGATGAGCCGGCAGGCAAAATGCCAGCGGGCTGCACTGGCATCATCAGACAGAATATAAAAATCGATATGGGTCATAAGTGCTACTGATTATTCAGCAGGTACTGTACCAGCAGAGGAACGGGGCGGCCGGTGGCTCCCTTGGCTCCGCCGGACTTCCACGCCGTGCCCGCGATATCCAGGTGCGCCCAGGCAAATTTCTTCGCAAAGCGCGACAGGAAGCAGGCTGCAGTAATGCTGCCGGCTTCCCGGCCGCCGATGTTGGCCATATCGGCAAAGTTACTGTCCAGCTGCTTTTGATACTCGTCCCACAAGGGCATATGCCAGGCCCGGTCATTCGCTTCCTGTCCCGCCTTGAGCAGGGCCTGGGCCAGCTCATCGCGGTTGCTGTATAAACCGCTGGCATGGTTGCCGAGGGCGATCACGCAGGCGCCGGTGAGGGTGGCGATATCAATGACGGCCTTGGGTTTGAAGCGCTCGGTGTAGGTCAGCGCATCACACAGGACAAGTCGGCCTTCTGCATCAGTATTGAGGATCTCGATGGTCTGACCCGACATGGACGTCACGATGTCACCGGGTTTGGTCGCACTGCCGTTAGGCATGTTTTCACTGGCGGCGATCACACCCACCACGTTGATGGGCAACTCCAGCTGCAGCAGGGTGTGGAAGGTACCCAGGACGCTGGCAGCACCGCACATATCAAACTTCATCTCATCCATGCCCGCGCCGGGCTTGAGGCTGATACCGCCAGTATCGAAGGTGATGCCTTTGCCGACAAGAGCGATGGGGGCGTCGTTCTTACTGCCGCCCCGGTACTCCAGTACAATCAACTTAGCTGGCTGGTCACTGCCGGCTGCGACAGACAACAGGGAATTCATACCCAGTTCTTTCATCTGCTTTTCTTCCAGGACCTTGACGTTCAGCCGGGCCTGATTACGGGCGAGGCGTTTGGCTTCGCTGGCAAGATAGGTGGGTGTACAGACGTTGCCCGGCAGGTTGCCGAGGTCGCGCGCAAGGTTCATACCTTCGGCGATGGCCTTGCCGATCTCCAG
>Ga0065721_10051243_pt1 | contig 15612 bp, 11 predicted proteins | sample Mesricmetagenome_FD_59108 | JGI IMG/M metagenome (GOLD analysis project Ga0065721, IMG submission 59108) | Mesophilic microbial community from rice straw/compost enrichment Sample: eDNA_1 v2 (version 2) | ecosystem: Engineered > Solid waste > Grass > Composting > Bioreactor | place: USA: Davis... | reverse complement strand
GGGCCGGGCCGCAAGCCGCGGCGCGGGCGGGTGGTGCCGCTGGTGCCGCTCGCCGGGGCCACCGACAGCGCGCCGCGGGTGAAGTCGGCCATCGCCGAGCTCGACCGCGTCACCGGCGGCGGCTTCGTGCGCGGCTCGGCGCTGCTCGTCGGCGGCGATCCGGGCATCGGCAAGTCGACGCTGCTGATCCAGGCCGCCGCGGCGCTGGCGCGCGAGGGGCGTGACGTCGTCTACATCTCCGGCGAGGAGGCGATCGCGCAGGTGCGGCTGCGCGCCGAGCGGCTCGGCCTCGCCGACGCGCCCGTGCGCCTCGCGGCGGAGACCAGCGTCGAGGACATCCTGACGACGCTCGAGGCCGGCTCGCGGGCCGATCTCGTCATCATCGATTCGATCCAGACCATGTGGACCGAACTCGTCGAATCGGCGCCGGGAACGGTGGCGCAGGTGCGCACGGCGGCGCAGGCGCTGATCCGCCACGCCAAGGAGAGCGGCACCGCCGTCGTCCTCGTCGGCCACGTCACCAAGGAGGGCACCATCGCCGGGCCGCGGGTGGTCGAGCACATGGTCGACGCGGTGCTCTACTTCGAGGGCGACGGCGCCGGCCATTTCCGCATCCTGCGCGCGGTCAAGAACCGCTTCGGCCCGACCGACGAGATCGGCGTCTTCGAGATGACCGGCCTCGGCCTGCGCGAGGTCGCCAACCCGTCCGAGCTCTTTCTCGGCGAGCGCGGGCGCGGCAGCCCGGGGGCGGCGGTGTTCGCCGGCCTCGAAGGCACCCGGCCGATCCTCGTCGAGGTCCAGGCCCTCGTCGCCCCCTCCGCCCTCGGCACCCCGCGCCGCGCCGTCGTCGGCTGGGACGGCAACCGCCTGTCGATGATCCTCGCCGTGCTCGAGGCCCATTGCGGCGTGCGCTTTTCCCAGCACGACGTCTATCTCAACATCGCCGGCGGCCTGCGCATCCAGGAGCCGGCCGCCGACGTCGCCGTCGCCGCCGCCCTCGTCTCCTCGCTCGCCGGCGTCGCGCTGCCCGGCGACTGCGTCTATTTCGGCGAGGTCAGCCTGTCGGGCGCGCTGCGGCCCGTCGCCCAGGCGCAGCTGCGGCTCAAGGAGGCCGAGAAGCTCGGCTTCTCCCGTGCCGTCGGCCCGGCGCCGCGCGGGGGCGAAGACAAGGCGGTGACGCTGAGGCTCGACGACGTCGCCGACCTCTCCGACCTCGTCGCCCGCATCGCCGCCGCCGCGCCGGTCCGGATCGACGAGCGCCGGCGCGAGCGGGGTTGAGGGACGGCTCGGGAAAGACACGAGGATCGTTGCAGAAGACCTTGTGCCGGCGGGGGAAACATGGTTTCTCCCGCCGCGGCTCGCTCGTCGCCCGCTCCGGTTTCGGGCGGACGGGGCGGTGCAGGGTGTGGCGGGGCCGGCATGACGGGACGCGCGGGCGAGGTCGGTCGCCTCGGCCGGGACGGCCGGGTGGACGCGGCTTCTTCGCATCTCCATCGGCCGCGGCTTCGGGTCTGGGCCGGTCCTCGCGGGGCGACGGGTCGGCGGCGCTCGGGTGCACCGGGCGGGGGCCGTCCGGCCGGGTCGTGCGCCGAGGCCCCTGCGACGGCGGGGCGCGTGGCAGGAGGATCACGCCCTGGCAGCCGAACGCGGGTCCGCGCCCGTTGGGCGTGGCGCGGCGGGTGGAACCGGATATGCTGCGCGCCGACACGTCCGCCGGCGAATCGCGGCGGCGGTGCGTGCGATACGGGGATTTTTGCCGGGCGACCTCCGCGAGGCGGATCGTCCGGCGCCGCCGCGTGCCGTGCTTCGAGGCCGGAGACGAGGCGCGGCGTGAAACGGGGATTGGGACGCGAGAGATGCCGATCACACTTCTCGACGGAATATTGCTGGTCATCATGCTGATTTCGGCGGTGCTGGCGATGATCCGCGGCTTCGTGCGCGAGGTGCTCTCGATCGTCGCCTGGATTTCGGCGGCGGCCGCCGCCTTCTTCTTCTACGGCGAGGTACTGCCCTACGTTCAGGAGCACATCGCCAACAAGCAGATCGCCATCGCGGTCGCGGCCGGCGGCATCTTCCTCGTGACGCTGCTGATCGTCAGCTTCATCACCATGCGGATCTCCGACCTCGTGCTCGACAGCCGCATCGGCGCGCTCGACCGCACGCTCGGCTTCGTCTTCGGCGCGCTGCGCGGCCTGCTGCTCGTCGTCGTCGGCATGATGTTCTTCGCCTGGTTCATGCCCGACGAGAGCACCTATCCGCGCTGGATCGCCGAGGCGAAGTCGCGTCCGCTGCTGATGGCGCTGGGCGGCCAGCTTCAGGCCGCGCTGCCGGAGGATCCCGAGCAGGAGGTGCTGGAGCGCTTCCGCAATCCGCAGTTCGAGGACCAGCCGGCGATAGAAGGCGCTCCCGGCGCCCCGGCCCCGGACGGCACCGCCGCGCCCGAGGGCACCGACGGCGCCGGCCAGATCGACGCCGACGGCCTCGACCAGTTGCTCCAGTCCCAGGATCCGCAGTGACGCCACCCGGCGGAGGACGAGGGGTGGCGGCCGGAGTCGGGACGGCGGCGGCACCGACGGGCACGGCCGTGGGCGGGTGGACCCGGTGAAATGAACGGCGTCGCGCTGCGCCTGCCGCGATCACGCCGCCATCCCTCGGCGCCCGGGTGCCGACGGCGTCCGGGAGCGGTCGCCGGCGGTTCCGGCGCACGGCGGCAGGCGCCGTCGGCGTGATCTCTCCGCTCCAAAGCGGCGCGAGCGGCCGCCGCGGGTCGGCGAAACCGGTGGACGCATGCCGGGCATCGGCCCGCCGCATGGCTTTGGCGTTGATTCGAGAGAGCATGAACGCTAGATGACGGCCAACGGCGCCCAGTCTGGAGCGGTTCGTCTTTTCCGCCGGGCCCGATCGGCCGGCGGGCGCGGTGCGCCGCGAACCGGCGGCACCGCGCGAGCGTCCACCGGGTCGCCCCCGGCTCTCGAGCGGCTCGGTGCCGCCACCAGGAGGTCTCGAGGATGACCGACTTTTCCCTGCATCCCTTCGGGACGGGCTCCTCCGACGATGGCGACGACCGCTTTCACGAGGAATGCGGCGTGTTCGGCGTCTACGGCGCTCCCAACGCCGCGGCGCTCGCCGCCCTCGGCCTCCACGCCCTGCAGCACCGCGGCCAGGAGGCGGCGGGCATCTGCACCTTCGACGGCGCCAACTTCCACACCGAGCGCCACATCGGCCTCGTCGGCGACAATTTCACCAAGCCCTCGGTGATCGCCCGTCTGCCCGGCGACCGCGCCATCGGCCACAACCGCTATTCGACCACCGGCGACAGCGGCCTTCGCAACGTCCAGCCGCTGTTCGCCGAGTTCGCCGGCGGCGGCTTCGCCGTCGCCCACAACGGCAATCTCACCAACGCGCTGACCCTGCAGAAGGAGTTGCAGCGCCGCGGCTCGATCTTCCAGTCGACCTCCGACACCGAGACGATCCTCCACCTGATCGCCACCAGTTCCAAGGACGGCCTCGTCGAGCGGATCATCGACGCGCTGCGCCGGATCGAGGGCGCCTATTCGCTGGTCTGCGTCTCGGAGAAGAAGCTGATCGGCTGCCGCGATCCGCTCGGCATCCGCCCGCTGGTGCTCGGCCACCTCGACGGGGCGACGGTGCTCGCCTCCGAGACCTGTGCCCTCGACATCATCGGTGCCCGCTTCCTGCGCGAGGTCGAACCCGGCGAGATGGTGATCATCACCGCCGACGGCGTCGAGAGCCTGAAGCCGTTCGAGAGCCAGAAGTCACGCTTCTGCATCTTCGAATACGTCTATTTCGCGCGGCCCGACTCGGTCCATCGCGGTACCAGCGTCTACAACGTGCGAAAGCGCATCGGCGCCGAACTCGCCCGCGAGATGCCGGCGGCCGCCGACGTCGTGGTGCCGGTGCCCGATTCCGGCACGCCGGCGGCGATCGGCTTCGCCGAGGCCGCGGGTCTGCCCTTCGACCTCGGCATCATCCGCAATCACTACATCGGGCGCACCTTCATCGAGCCGTCCGACCAGATCCGCCACATGGGCGTCAAGCTCAAGCACAACGCCAATCCGGCGGTGATCGCCGGCAAGCGCGTCGTGCTGGTCGACGATTCGATCGTGCGCGGTACCACCTCGCTCAAGATCGTCCAGATGGTGCGCGACGCCGGCGCCTCGGAGGTGCACATGCGCATCGCCAGCCCGCCGACCACCGATTCATGCTTCTACGGCGTCGACACGCCCGAGAAGGGCAAGCTGCTCGCTTCGCGCATGTCGATCGCCGAGATGGCGTCCTACATCAACGTCGACAGCCTCGCCTTCCTGTCGATCGACGGTCTCTACCGGGCCGTCGGCGAGGCGCGGCGCAACGACGAGATGCCGCAGTATTGCGACGCCTGCTTCACCGGCGACTATCCGACGGTGCTGACCGACCGCTCGGGCAAGGGCGTGATCCGCCAGCTCTCGCTGCTGTCGGACGTCTCCTGACGCCGCGCCGGGGCGGGTCCGACGCCAGCGGGCGGCGTGACGAACGTGACGACCAGGAAGGAAAGCAGCGGCATGGCCGACGTGGCTGAGGGAAAGCGCATCGCGCTGGTGACGGGCGCCTCGCGCGGCATCGGCCGGGCGGTGGCGAAGGCGCTTGCGGCGGCGGGTTGCCACGTGATGGCGATCGCCCGCACCCAGGGCGGCCTCGAGGAGCTCGACGACGAGATCCGCGCCGAAGGCGGCACCGCGACGCTGGTGCCGATGGACCTCACCGACTTCCCGGCGATCGACCGGCTCGGCCTCGCCATCTACGAACGCTACGGCCGGCTCGACGTCCTCGTCGGCAACGCCGGCGTGCTCGGCCCGCTGTCGCCGCTCGGCCACGTCGATCCCAAGCGCTGGGACGAGGTGATGCGTGTCAACGTCGACGCCAACTGGCGGCTGATCCGCTCCTTCGACCCGCTGCTGCGGCAGTCGCCGGCCGGCCGCGCCGTCTTCGTCACCTCCGGCGCCGCCCACAAGTGCCGGGCCTACTGGGGGCCTTATGCGGTATCCAAGGCGGCGGTCGAGGTGCTGGTGCGCACTTATGCGGCCGAAAACGTCAACACCAGCGCGGTCAAGGCCAACCTGCTCAACCCCGGCGCCCTGCGCACCCGGATGCGGGCGCAGGCGATGCCGGGCGAGGACCCGATGACGCTGCGCACGCCCGACGACCTCGCCCCCTTCGTGGTCGAGATGGTCGACCCCGGACAGACCCGCACCGGCATGATCTACGATTTCCCGACGGACGAATGGCTGCAGCCGCAGATGCCGATCCCGGATTGACGCCATGCTGGTCGAGGGCTTCCGCACGGTCCGCCTTGAGGCCTTTCCCCTCGCCCCGCCCGACGCGGAACCGCTGCGCCGGCTGACCGATACGCCCTCGATCACCGGCCGGATCGACTTTCTGGCCTCGCCCTTTACGGCGGCCGACGCCGCCGCGCTGATCGCCCGCAACGGCGAGCACGAGACCTTCCTCGGCCTCCACAACGGCTTCACGCTCGTCGGCGTCGTCGGTGCCCATCGCGAGGCCCGCGGCATCGAGGTCGGCTACTGGATCGGCGAGGACGCCCGCGGCAAGGGCTACGCGAGCGAAGCGCTGCGCGGCCTCGTCGCCTGGCTCAGGATACGCTGCGGCGGTGAAGCAATCCTGGCAGAATGTGCGCCGGAGAACGCGGAGAGCCGGAGCGTGCTGCGGGCGGCGGGCTTCGTCGACACCGGAGAGACGGGCAGGCGATCGGGACGGAGCGTGTTCCGTCAACCCGGCTGATCGCCGTCCTCGGCGAGCGTGTGGGCGACGATCGCGTTGGCGTGGCCGTGACCGAGGCCGTGCCGCTCCATCAACATGGCGACGAGCTCCATGTGCTTCGCCGGACATGCCGCACGGACGATGGCCTTCCACTCGGCGATCGGCCGGCCGTATTTCTTCTCGATCGCGGGGAAGTAGGAGGCGGGGCCCTTGATCGTCTCGTCGCTCATCATCGGAGGGTGACAAACCTCCGCTCGACCGTCAATGGCGGACCTCCCGCCGAAGTCCCGGCCTCAGCCGAGCTGCTGCAGCTGCGGGAAGGTCTCCAGCAGCCAGAACGAGATCTGCTGCATTTCGCCGGTGACGAAGAGCAGGCCGGTGACGACCAGAACGACGCCCATCGCCTTTTCGACCATGCCGAGCCGGCCGCGGAAGCGGCGCAGGAAGCCGAGGAAGGCGCCGGCGAACAGGGCCGAGACGACGAAGGGGACGCCGAGGCCCGCGGAATAGACCGCGAGCAGCCCGGCGCCCTCGCCCACCGTCTCGCGAGCGCCGGCGATGGTGAGGATGATGCCGAGGATCGGGCCGATGCACGGCGTCCAGCCGAAGGCGAAGGCGAGGCCCATGACGTAGGCGCCGACCGGGCCGGCCTTGACGCCGGAGGCGGTGAAGCGCGCCTCGCGGTAGAGCAGCGCGATGCGGAACAGGCCGAGGAAATGCAGGCCCATGACGATGATGGCGATGCCGGCGACGAAGGCGAGCGTCTGCGACCAGCGCGCCAGCATCTGCCCGATCACCGAGGCGGTGGCGCCGAGGCCGACGAAGACGGTGGAGAAGCCGAGCACGAAGCAGAGCGCGACGATCACCGCACGGCGCCGGGCGGCGCGGCCGGCGCCGTCGCGGTCCTGAAGCTCCTCCACCGTGGCGCCGGCGAGGAAGCCGAGATAGGGCGGCACCAGCGGCAGCACGCAGGGCGAGACGAAGGACAGGATGCCCGCGAGGAAGGCCGCCCAGATCGTCACGTCGATTTCCATGTCCCGCCTCGCTGCCCGCACGCCGGCCGTCCCTCCCGGCGCCGCGCCTTCTATAGGCCCGCGCCGGCGCGGCGGCAAAGTCACGAATTGTAATGTCCATTCCCGATGGCGGGGCGGGACGAGGCAGGATGCGAGCACGGGACGAGGACGGCCGGCCGCGGCACCTCATCGCGGGGGGCGCCCTGGCGGGGAGATCGCCGGACGGCGCGGATCGGCCCGCGCCTCGCGGTCTCACCGCCCGGTCTCGTCCGTCCAGGGCGCCCGCCGGGGGGCGATGCCGCCGGGCTCCGCCGATTTCGCCGCCCGAACGGTTGCGGAGAGCGCCGCCGCCCTGTATGTCAAAGCCCGATTTGGCGCGCTTCGCGAAGCGTTCGCGGGGGTGCCGGACCTGGAGCGCGTAGCTCAGCCGGTAGAGCACGTGACTTTTAATCATGGGGTCCTGGGTTCGAGTCCCAGCGCGCTCACCAAGTCCGTTCCGTCCGCGACGCGCCGGCCTCACGGCCGAGGCCCGTCGCGGACGTTCTGTTTTCGTGTTCCTCGACGTCGGCCGCGCCGGCGCCCGGCCCGGGCGCCGCGGCCGGGCACGGGGGACGCCTCGCCCGGAAGCCCTCAATGACGTCCCCTGCCCCCTCGTCCGCTCCCTCCGCCGTCGACACCGGTATGGCCGGCGCGCCGAAGATCTCCTTCGTCAGCCTCGGCTGTCCGAAGGCGCTGGTCGATTCGGAGCGGATCATCACGCACCTGCGCTCGGAGGGTTACGAAATCGGCCGCAGGCACGACGGCGCCGACGTCGTCATCGTCAACACCTGCGGCTTCCTCGACAGCGCCAAGGCCGAGAGCCTTTCGGCGATCGGCGAGGCGATGAAGGAGAACGGGCGGGTCATCGTCACCGGCTGCATGGGCGCCGAGCCGGAACAGATCCGCGACGCCTTCCCGGGAGTGCTCGCCATCACCGGGCCGCAGGCCTACGAGAGCGTGATGAGCGCGGTGCACGAGGCGGTGCCGCCCCGGCACGATCCCTTCGTCGATCTCGTGCCGCCGCAGGGCATCAAGCTGACGCCGCGGCACTACGCCTATCTCAAGATTTCCGAGGGCTGCTCGAACCGCTGTAGCTTCTGCATCATCCCGAGCCTGCGCGGCGACCTCGTCTCGCGGCCGATCGGCGACGTGCTGCGCGAGGCGGAGAAGCTGGTGAAGGCCGGCGTCAAGGAGCTGCTGGTCATCAGCCAGGACACCTCGGCCTATGGCGTCGACCTCAAATACGCCCCCGGCGTCTGGCAGGACCGCGAGGTGCGCACCAGGTTCCTCGATCTTTCCCGCGAACTGGGCGACATGGGCGTCTGGGTGCGGCTGCACTACGTCTACCCCTATCCGCACGTCGACGATGTCATCCCGCTGATGGCGGAGGGCAAGGTGCTGCCCTATCTCGACATTCCCTTCCAGCATGCGTCGCCGAAGGTGCTGAAGGCGATGCGCCGGCCGGCGCATCAGGAAAAGACCTTCGGCCGCATCCAGAAATGGCGCGAGGTCTGCCCGGATCTTGCCGTCCGCTCGACCTTCATCGTCGGCTTCCCCGGCGAGAGCGAGGAGGATTTCGAGATGCTGCTCGAGTTCCTGACGGAATCGAAGCTCGAGCGCGTCGGCTGCTTCAAATACGAGCCGGTCGCCGGCGCGAGGGCCAACGACCTCGGGCTCGACACCGTCCCCGAGGAGGTCAAGGAGCGGCGCTGGCACCGCTTCATGGCCCACCAGCAGGCGATCTCGCAGAAGCGGCTGCAGGGCCGCGTCGGCAAACGGCTGCAGGTGCTGGTCGACGAGAGCGCCGGCACCACGGCGCGCGGCCGCTCGAAGTGGGACGCCCCGGAGATCGACGGCTCCGTCCATCTCTCCTCGCGCCGCCCGATCCGGGCCGGCGAGTTCGTGACCGTGAAGATCGAGCGGGCCGACGCCTACGACCTCCACGGCGTGGTGGTGTGATCGGCACGGGTCCGGGTGCGGTGCGGACTCGGCGCGCGTGATCTTTCGACCGCCGTCGCTCCCGGGTCGGCGGGGAGTGACGGTGGAGAGGCAGAGAAGCGGGAAAACCCCGGAATTTCAGCGGCGTCGGTCTTTCTTGCCGTCCCTCGCGAAAAGGGCTTTGCAACGCCGTCCGCCTTTTGCTATACGCACGCCCACGGCATTCCTCGGTAGCTCAGCGGTAGAGCCCTCGACTGTTAATCGAGTTGTCGCAGGTTCGAATCCTGCCCGGGGAGCCAGTTTCTCCTAGATCTTCTTAAGATGGATTCGGCGTCGCGCAAATCAAAATTGCGTAGACGAAAGTTTCGCACGACATGTGCTGCTCCGTAGCTGTACCGTGACAATTTTTCGTCTATCCCCGCATCTTCGGCAGCGAACGCATCTCGGCATAGGATTCTCTCAGGAGCCGGAAGAAAAAGGGAGGAAATCGCTCTCGAATCGATTAAAATCGTCAGAGCTATTCTCGATTGACAAACGCAATGGTTGCTGTTCCGGTGTACGGGTGCTTTTCGTACTTCAGCCGGGGCGGAAAAATGGTTGACACTTGCTATTCCTTTGAATCACGAGCCGCATTTGTAGCAGACGTGTCTTCAGTGACTACGCCGTTCGCCATGGGGTCGATCGTCTGCGACGGAGCAGTGTTTTACCGAAAGATCGGCGGGTCTACGGCCATTCTGCCCGGCCTGCCTGAATGGGTTCCACTCGACAATTACACACCGCTTCACTTTGGCGCAGTCGGAAACGGTTCCAACGACGACACTTCCGCCGTCAACGCAGCCATCGATTCCTGCTTAGCCAACGGTCTGCCGTTGTTCTGGGGCTGGAACCAGAATTACCTATGCCTCGACGTCCTTACCAATTTTCTAAATGAAGATGCTGTCTTCGAAGGATCCGCGAAAATCTCGCGCGGCTCACGAACCGTTGGTATCGGGGCAGGTTGGACCAACCAATTCACGATCTACGTTTCTCCAGAGGGCACGGGAGATGGCATAACCGTTTTCAACCCGACAACGATCGAGAAGGCTTTCCAGTTTGTAAGACGCCTCGGTGTCATGCAGTCGGCAACCAATTGGACAATAAGTCTCGCGGCGGGGACGTATTCGATGACGTCTCGTCTAAGTTTCGTGAACTTTCCTCTCCTTCAGAAATCTCTGGTGTTCCGCGGCCAAACCGATGAAACCAATGTCCCGACGTCGATCCTAAATTGCAGTGTAGTCGCCTTCTACGGAATCAACAACTTCTCGAGACTGTTTCTGGAGTTTCGAGACATCAAATTCGTGGCGCAGCAACCGGAGGGCGGCGTCGTGCCCGCGAGCGCGATCGACATTCGTGGCGACAAGCAGATGAATTGCAATAATCTCCACGCTGAGGGTTTTTCCGATGCTGCCTTTATCTACCGGAATGGCTGTGTCGATCAGCGCGGAGGCGTCATTCGCAACTGTGCCGGTGGCATTCGCTTGCAGGATATCTACGGAGAAGTTGGATCAAACTCTACACTTGAAGAAGAAGGCATCGAATTCGAATCAATCGGTGGGGAGGCAGTGCAGATTTCCCGCGGATCAAAATGCTACGTTCGAAAGTGTTCATTTACCAATGTCGGAATCGGCGTCGCGATTTCGCGACATGGTCGATGCCGCACCGTGTCGAACTCCTTCACATCGTGGAATGATGCCGCCATTTCGCTTCAGGATGGCACCGCGATCTGGAATGACCTTCAGGAGGGAATCGATACTTTCTCTGCTGGCGTCGTCGGCAAGATCACGGTTAGTCAAGCGCCGGACGCGTCCGTGCCCTCCTTCATGGACGGAGTGGGCCCGGCCGGACACAGAGCATACAAGGGACCCGCAGTCAGCACTCCAGCAAACATGCTGCGCAACAACATCGCCGGTCCGACTTCCGGCTTAGGCCCGTTCAGGATGCCCGGATACTGGCTCCAGTCTCCGCGAGCGGAGGGACACGCCTGCTACGAGGTGAGAATTCCGGCTAACGATGAAGTCACCTTTCAGGTGACGGGAAGCCACCCCGGTATTCCTGCTATTCTGGCAGGCATCACCGTTCCGGCGCAGGCATCTGAACAGCTTTGGTATCTCGATTTTTGGTTCACGGGCGCCTACGACACTTCCGGCAAGGGGCGATATCGCGCACGTGCCCAGAGTGCACTTGGAACGTATTTCTCTGCCGGCGAGACCGGCCCTCTCGCCAATCCGAGCAGCTCGTTTGCGGCCGGAACCGTGAATGTGGCCCGATTCTACGTCCAGTCATCAATGGGTATGGCATGTACCGTTTACCAGATGAAGAGCGACATCGCGTTCTAACTTTCGTAACCGGACCACATGAAGCCGGCAACGAGTTCACGTTCGCCGACTTCACCATCCGACTTTCCTTTGCAAAAGGCAAAATGGCAGATTGGCGGGGCGAGAAGTGAGCCTTGACACCTTCCGCGTGTATGCCTACCCTGCCCGCTCCTCCGCGGTCTTGCCGCGGATCACGAAGCCCTCCGCGTCGGTCTCCAGCGCGTGGCGCAGGCGCTCCTCGGCCTCGGCGGCCTCGCGCTGGCGGTTCCACATGGTGGCGTAGAGGCCGCCTTTGGCGAGGAGGTCGGCGTGGGCGCCGCGTTCGGCGATGACGCCCTTCTCCAGCACGATGATCTCGTCGGCGCCGACGACGGTGGAGAGGCGGTGGGCGATGACGAGGGTGGTGCGGCCGCGGCTGACGCGGTCGAGGGCGGCCTGGATCTCGCGCTCGGTGTTGGTGTCGAGCGCCGAGGTCGCCTCGTCGAGGATGAGGATCGGCGGGGCCTTGAGGATGGTGCGGGCGATGGCGACGCGCTGTTTCTCGCCGCCCGAGAGCTTCAGCCCGCGCTCGCCGACCATCGCCTTGTAGCCCTGCGGCAGGGCGTCGACGAAGTGGCCGATCTGGGCCATGTCGGCGGCGGCGCGCACCTCCTCCTCGCTGGCGTCGGGCCGGCCGTAGCGGATGTTGTAGAAGATGGTGTCGTTGAAGAGCACGGTGTCCTGCGGGACCATGCCGATCGCCGCGCGCAGCGACTTCTGCGTCAGCGTCCTGACGTCCTGCCCGTCGATCAGCACCCGGCCCGAGGTGACGTCGTAGAAGCGGTAGAGCAGGCGCGAGAGCGTCGACTTGCCGGCGCCGGACGGGCCGACGATCGCCACCGTCCTGCCGGCCGGCACCTCGAAGGAGATGCCCTTGAGGATGACACGGTCCGGATCGTAGGCGAAGACGACGTTCTCGAAGGTCACCGTGCCGCCTGTGACCACGAGCGGCTTCGCATCCGGCGCGTCGACGATCTCCGGCTCCTCGCCGAGCAGGCGGAACATGGTCTCGATGTCGACGATGCCCTGGCGGATCTCGCGGTAGACGAAGCCGATGAAATTGAGCGGGATCGCGAGCTGCATCAGCAGCGCGTTGATCAGAACGAAATCGCCGACGGTCTGGGTGCCGGCGAGCACGGCGTTGGCCGAAAGCGCCATGCAGATGGTCATGCCGACGGTGAAAATGACGGTCTGGCCGTTGTTGAGCCGGGCGAGCGACGTATTGGTCTCGGTCGCCGCCTCCTCGTAGGTCGCCATCGAGGCGTCGAAGCGGCGCGCCTCCATGTCCTCGTTGCCGAAATACTTGACGGTCTCGAAGTTGAGGAGCGAATCGATCGCCTTGGTGTTGGCTTCCGTGTCGGAATCGTTCATCCGCCGCCGGATCTCGATGCGCTCGTTGGTGACGCGGACCGAGTACCAGACGTAGGCCCAGACGGTGATGGCGATGACGACGAGATAGATCGCGTCGAACTGCCACCAGATCACACCCGCCATCAGCACGAATTCGACCAGCGTCGGCAGGGCGTTGAGGATGGTGAAGCGGCACAGGGTCTCGATGCCCTTGACGCCGCGCTCGATGACGCGGGAGAGGCCGCCGGTGCGGCGCTGCAGGTGGAAGCGCAGCGACAGCTGGTGGAGATGGACGAAGGTCTTGAAGGCGAGCGTGCGGACGGCGTGCTGTCCGACCTTGGCGAAGATGGCGTCGCGCAGCTGGTTGAAGGCGTTGAGCAGCACGCGGCCGACGCCGTAGGCGATCACCAGCAGCACCGGCGTCGCCATCAGGAAGGTGGTCTGCGCCGACACGCCGCTTTCGGCCGGGACGAGGCTGTCGGTCGCCCACTTGTAGGCGTAGGGCACCAGCACGGTGATGACCTTGGCGACCAGCAGCGCCGCGAAGGACAGCAGCACGCGGATCTTGAGGTCGCGCCGGTCGGTCGGCCACATGTAGGGCCACAGATGACGTAGCGTCGAAAGCAGCGAGCCTTCGCCGACGCGGCTTTCGGGCTTGTTCGGATCGGCCATGAACGGTCTGCCTTGCTGTTTGTCCGTGCCGTCCGCCGCGACTCTCGCAGCCTCGCGCCCGCATCGAACCGGAACGCCCTGCGCCGCGCAAGCCGGGGTCGGCGGCATGGAAAGGCGGCGCTCGTGCAAACGGCGATCCATCGTCGGTATCCGCTCGACGGCGGACGTCCGGTATACGCCGGTGCCGGGGGATCATGGGGGTTGGGAAGGGACGGGTCTCAGGACGCAGATAGGTCCGCCGGCGCGGTCATTTCAATGGGGCCTGCGGATGTCTTTCGCATCGGCGCCGGACTGCGTCATTCCGGCAACGGGGCCGGGACGGCGAGGTGCTGGCGGAAGTCAGCGGTGGCGAGGGAAGACGGTCCTCGCCTATTCGGCGGCGCGGCGGAAATAGACGACTTCGCGATCCTGCGGGGCGATGCGCGGCAGGATTTCGCCGTCGTAGAGGATGCGGTCGGCGGCACCGCGGGCGCCGGCGGCGATGCCCTCCCAGGAGAAGAAGCCGCCGCGGACCTGGGTCTTGGCGACCAGCACGCGGATGAAGGCGTCGGCCAGCACCGGGTCCGGAGCGGAGGCTTGCGTCCAGAAGTCGTCGAGCGAGCCCTGGAAGGTGAGGCCGGGCACGTCGAAGATGGCGTTGCCGAGGGCGATCAGCGGCTTTCCGACGCGAAGAGCCGCCGTGCCGACGGTCGAGTTGATCGTGATGACGCCTTCCGAATAGGCGATCAGCGTCTCGAGGCGGCCGCCGTCGAGCACGTCGATGCGGTCGGCGCAGCCGAGAGTCTCGCCGAGGGTCAGCGCCAGTTTGCGCCAGTCGATCCAGGTGTTGTCCATCGGGTGGATCTTGAACACCAGTCGGCTTTCCGGCGGGGCATGCCGGGCGAAGGAGGTGATCGCCTGCTCCACCGCCGCTTCGAGATTGGGGAACGGCGAGTGCGTGCGGATCTGGAAGTCGGTGGCCAGCTGCAGCGGGAAGAAATAGTAGCGCGGACGGGTACGCTTCAGCTTTTGGAACACCTCGCGCACGTGCAGCCGCTCGCGCCGGCGGCGGGCGAACTTGCGCAGCCAGCCGGCATATTCGACCACGGGGTGATACAGCGCATAGTAACGATAGTGCCGGTAGAACAAACGCGAGAGGAAGACGTTGGAGAGATTGTAGAGCACGTCCCACGTCGCCATGCGGGCGAAGTTCGACTTGTAGATCTGGTCGAGCGAGGGCGTCGGCGCTGTCTCGGCCATGGCGAGGATCGTCGCGGCATCGCGCGGAAAATGCGAGAAGGACGTCATCCCGTCGCGCTCGACCGTGAGCCAGTCGGGACGGACATAGCCGAGTTCGACGACGTGGACGCGGATCTCGCGGGCATGAGCTTCGGCGATGGCGATGCTGTGGTACTCACGGCAGTCGCCGAGGAGAACGATGTCGGTGACGGCGTTGTCGACGTAGAATTTCGAGACGAAGCCGCGCCACTCCTCGATGCGGCCGGTGAAGTTGACGTCGCCGCCGATCCGCCAGAACAGCCAGTCGCCGAGACAGAAGTTGATGCGCAGCGCGCGATGGCCGCGCAGCGTGATTTCACGGGCGATCTGCTTCAGGAACGGCGCCGCCGGCCCCTGCAGAAACAGGAATGTCCGCTTGTCCCCATCTTGCATAAGGACCCCGTCTGGTCGCTGAAATCACAAAATATTGCATTGCACATATCACGGAAACCGCCGTTCTGAAACCCCGTCGGCGAGATCCCTGATCCAACGTGCAAAACGAACGTGTGAAGGCGCAGGTTTGTAATTTCGGTAACGGTGCCGCCAGATTGTGGCAATTTTGGGCGCGGGTGATCGCGAACAGCGGTCGGGCCCTTCACCGAATCGACAATGCCCGTCGGTCAATCCGGTGATCCCGAGCTTCAGTCTCCCGCTCCCGCGGATCGTGCTTTCCGCGCCGCCTCCTCGCCGGGCGGCGCCGGAGGGGGATGCGATCCGGATGGCGTCGCCTTGAACCGGCGCTTCGGCTGCAGGCCGAGGGCGTCGGGAGGCACGATGCCGAGGCGGCGCAGGCGGGCGACGCGCGGCGCCTCGGGAAGCCAGGCGCCCGGCTCGTTGACCGTTCCGGCGACGATCCTCTCGGCCATCGCCGCCGCGGCCGCGGTCCGGCCGGCCTTGGTATAGAAATTTCCCTTCATCTGGATGGTGCCGGCGAGGGCGCGCACGAAAGCGTCGACCAGCGTCGGATCGGGCGGGGTCGGCGCTCCCCAGAAGGCGTCGAGATCGCCGCGGAAGGTCAGCCCCTCGATGTCGTAGACCGCGACGCCGAGCACCTTGACGGGCGCCCCGGCGATGACCGCGTGGACACCGACCGTGCTGTTGATGAGGACCACGCCGGCGGCGGCGGCGAGCTGGCGGGTGAGGTCGCCGCCGTTGATGAAACGCACCCGCCC
>Ga0065721_10051242_pt1 | contig 15613 bp, 19 predicted proteins | sample Mesricmetagenome_FD_59108 | JGI IMG/M metagenome (GOLD analysis project Ga0065721, IMG submission 59108) | Mesophilic microbial community from rice straw/compost enrichment Sample: eDNA_1 v2 (version 2) | ecosystem: Engineered > Solid waste > Grass > Composting > Bioreactor | place: USA: Davis... | reverse complement strand
CAGCGCCGCGGCGGCGGCCAGGCGCTGCTGCGCGACGGCGGGGACCTCGTCCCAGCGCTCGTCGCGCACGAGGTCGCGCTCGCGCTCGGCGAGCACGACCAGGTCGGCCCAGGGCTGGGCCACGGCGCTCATGCCGCGGTGGCTCCCGAGTCGGCGATCTCGGCCCACGCGTCGCGCAGGTCGGACAGCAGCTCGGAGACGTCTTCGATCTTGCGCGGGTTCTGCTCGAGCGAGGCCTCGATCAGGTGCCGGCGGCAGAAGGCGTAGATGCCCTGCAGCCGGCTCGCGACCTCCCCGCCGCGCTCGTGGTCGAGCGTGACCGTGAGCTCGTCGATGATCGCCTCGGCGCGCCGCATGCGGTCCTGCGCGTTGACCTTGTCGCCTTCGCGCATGGCGTAGGCGGACTGGAAGAGGAAGCGCAGGCAGCCGTCGTAGAGCATGACCACGAGTCGACCGGGGGTCGCCGTGAGGACGCTCTGCTGCTTGTACTGGGCCGTCGGGTTGGCGGCGTAGGTGGCCACTGCTGAAGGCTCCTGGTGGGTCGGAGGGGAGGGAGGGATCACTTATGAGATCGGCGCGCGAGCGTCGTCCTTGAGGCGAATCAGAAGTAGCTCGGGAGCGACGCGATCTGGCTCGTGAGCCAGGCCTGCTGCGTCTGCGAGGCGTTCAGCGCCGCTTCCATCGCGGCGAACTGCGCCTTGAGCCGCTTGGCCTCGGTCTCCATGCGGGCGTTCAGCTTGTCGATCTGGGTCGTGAAGCCCTTGAGGATCGAGTCGTCGCTGTTCATGCGGCCCGTCAGGATGCCCTGGGTGCCGGTCTGCGACGAGACGAAGTCCGACAGTACGCCGGAGAAGCCCTTGGTGGCGCCCTTGCCGGAGAAGAGCTCCTTGACCTTCGTGTAATCCGCGGCGATCGCCTGGGCGAGCTTCTCGGTGTCGATCGTGAGCTTGCCGTCCTTGGCGTCCTGCGTGCTCGCGCCGCCGGTCGCCTTCGGGACGGAGATGCCGAGGTCGGCCAGGCTCGTCAGGCCGAGCCCGTCGAGCGTCTTGGTCATCACGGTCTTGAGCTGGTTGAGCATCGAGGTCATGCCCGAGTCCCCGAACAGCTGCCCCTTCTGGAGGTCGGCGCTGGTCGTGGCGGTGGGGACCTTCTTCTCGGTGAGCTCCGAGCGCGTGGCGGTGACGACCGCGTTGTAGGCGTCGACGAGCGCCGTGATCTTCTTCGTGATCGCCTCGGCGTCGATCGCCGGCTGCGTCGTCGTGACCGTCACAGGGCTGGACGTCACGCCCTTCAGCGTCACGCGGACGCCGGGGATGATGTCCTCGAGCACGTTCGACTCGGGGTTGAGCTCCGGGCCGCCGTTGACCTTGATCGCGGCGTTGAGCTGGTCGCCGGAGCGGTCGTACTTGGTGTCGTGGGTCAGGGCGCCGCCCGCGCCGAGCTGCGAGTCGTCGACGGTGAAGTCCGAGCTCTTGCCGGTGGTCCGGGAGGAGAATACGAGCTTCTCGGTGGCGCCGTCCTTGATCACGGCGGCGTACACGGGCGAGGCGTCGTTGGCGTTGACCGCCGCCGCGACATCGGCCGCGGTCGCGTTGGCCGCGATGTCGAGCGTGAAGGTCTGCGCCGGGTCGCCGTACCCGAAACTGAGCTTGCCGGCCTCGGCCGAGGACGTGAAGGCGAAGCCGTGCTGGGCCGAGGACGCGAGGCGGGTGACCTCGAGCGACTGGCCGCCGATGCCGGCGCCGCCGAGCACGGACACGTCGATCTTCGTCGGATCCGACGAAGCCGTGGTCTGCTGGGGCTTCCACAGCGCGGCGGACTGCAGGTCGGCCGCGGCGGTCTTGAGCGCGTCGAGCTTGGTCTTGATCGTCTGCAGATCGGTCTTGTGCTGCGTGACGGCGATCTGCCGCCGCTGCACGGCGGTGACCTTGTTCTGCTCGAGCGCCATCAGCTGGCTGACGATCGCCTCGGTGTCGAGGCCCGAAGCCAGACCGGTCAGGGTGATAGCCATGGTTCAGGCTCCTCTACAGCTCGCCGCCGGACAGCACGTCCAAGGCTTTCGACGGCGGAATCGTCTTGATCACGTTGCCCTCGAGGTCCCTGACCTCGATGACGACCCGGTTGGTTTCCTCGTCGTGCGAGAAATGCAGTTCGCGGTTGTGCTTGTGCAGCTGCTCCACGACCTCCGCAGCCTTGGCCACGAGCTCGCGGGCGTCCGGGGTGGGGGCCGGGGGAACGTCGCCGACGATCGTCCCGGTCTCCTCCACGCCCTGGGTGCGCTGCGCGGTCGCCCCGAGGGTCCGCGGCGCAGCGGAGACAGCCGGCGGCGCCATCGCGGCGGCCAGCTGCTCGCAGGGGGTGAAGCGACCGATCTGGAGTGACATCTCAGACGGGGTAGTCGGCCACCCGCGGCGAAGCTTTAGCCGACGGCCGAGAACAGCACGGCGTCGTCCGCCAGCTGCTGCTTGAGCGTGCGCTTGAGCTGCGAGTGGATCTGGCAGATGCGGCTCTCGGAGACGCCCATGACCTCGCCGATCTCGCGCAGGGTCAGGTTCTTGACGTAGAGCAGGACGGCGACCTCGCGCTCGCGCTGCGGCAGCGTGTCGAACGCGCGGCGGAACTTGGCCTTGGCCTCGGAGTTCGCGGCGCGGTGCTCCGGGTCGGTCTTGGCGTCGCCGTCGGCGAGCGTGTCGATGCGCTCGACGGTCGTCTCGTCGTCGGAGATGACCAGCGTGTTCAGCGACGTCACGTCCGAGACGGAGATGTCGTCCTCGCGGCGGCGCAGCTCGTCGATCGTGATCGAGAGCGCGTCGGCGAGCTCCTCGCGCGTCGGGCGGCGGCCCTGCGTGGTGGTGAACTGATCGCGCGCCCGGGCGATGTCGCGCTCCCAGCGGCGCAGCGAGCGCGGAGCCCAGTCCTGGCGGCGCAGCTCGTCGAGCACGGCGCCGTGGATGCGGGTCCACGCGAACTGCTCGAGCGTGGCGCCCTTCTCCGGGTCGTAGCGGTCGATCGACGCGATCAGCGCCTCCAGGCCGCAGGAGATGAAGTCCTCGACCTCGCAGCGGGCCGGCAGCTCGCGCACCTTCTTGAAGACGATGTACTTCACGAGCGGCGCGTAGGTCATGACGAGGCGGTTGCGCACCTGCAGCGAACCGGTCTCCTTGTACTCACGCCAGAGCGCGAGCGCATCCTCGGCGCTAACACGCCGGCGGCTGCCTGAGGACGTCGTGGCTTTCATGGCGGGTGAGGAACTCCTGAAGAGGGCGATACGGACTGACGGACGCTGTCTGTATCGGGCGCTCACCCGAGTTTCTTCATCACCGATTCGGAGTAGGGCGCTTTTCGGACAATCCGTAGGCCCAGGCCAGTACCTGCGCGACCGCGGTCCACATCTGCTCGGGGATCTCCTGGCCCAGCGCGAGCTCGGACAGGGCCGACGCCAGCTGAGGGTCCTGGTGCACGGGCACGCCCGCCTCGCGTGCGCGCTCGAGAATCTGTGCGGCGATGTGCCCGCGGCCGGCGGCGACGATCTTCGGCGCCCCGTCGCCGGTGTACTTCAGGGCCGCGGTGACGTCGCGCTCAGGCATACAGGTCCAGGGGCGTGTGGCGCGGCCGAACCTGCACCGAGGCGTTCAAACCGACCGCTTCCAAGTTGGCACGTAGACGCTCGGAGGCCCGGCTCGCCACCTGATGGGGAAGCCCGGCCGGGGTCGTCACGTCGGCCAGCAGGTGCTCGCCCCGCAGCTCCAGCCGCAGGTCCAGGCGGCCCAGGGTGGGATGCGTGAAGGCCAGCGCCACGACGTCGACCGGCTCGCCGTCGGGCCCGGCCTGGCGGGCGGGCGGCTCCTCGACCTCCACGCGCGGCTGCGGCTGCATGGACGGCGCGGCCTGGCCGATGACCGGGGATTGGGGCGCCGGGTGGTCGATCTGCATCCACACCCGCTCCGGCGTGACCTCCTTGACCTTGAGCTTGAGCACCGCCCCGGCCTGGATCTCGGGCGGGAGCTTGGCGGTGACCGGGACGCCGGCGATCACCAGCACGGCGTGCGTGGCGCCGCGGGAGGCGACGCGGGCCATCATCGACGCGCCCTCGCGGATCGGTACCTCCGGCAGCTGCGCGCGCAGCAGCGCCGCGGTCACGGCGATCGGATCCATGCCTCAAGGATGCCGGTCCTGACGCCGATGGGAGATCTCGTATGGATCGCGGCCTCTATCTCGCAGCCTCCGGCATGCTCGCCGAGCAGATCCGCCAGGACCAGATCGCGAACGACCTCGCGAACGCGTCGACCGCCGGCTACAAGGCCGAGCGCACGACGCAGCAGTCCTTCGGCGAGCTGCTCCTCACCAACTCCGTGACCGGCCAGCAGGTCGGCGCGGTCACCACCGGCGTCGCCGTCACGGGCACCGTGACCGACTGGACGCCCGGAATGCTCAAGGACACGGGCGAGCCGCTCGACTTCGCCATCAACGGCGACGGCTTCTTCGCCGTGCAGACCGCGGCCGGCGTGCGCTACACCCGCAACGGCCAGTTCTCCAGCGACGAGCAGGGCCGTCTCGTCACGGCGCAGGGCGACCCGGTGCTGGGCCGCAACAACCAGCCCGTCACGCTCGGCGCCGACGGCAAGGTCGACCCGCGCGCCCTCAACGTCGTCCTGCTCACCAACCCGGAGAAGGTCGGCAACAACTACGTGACCGGCACGCCGGGCGCCGTCGCCGGGCAGACCGCGGGCAGCGTCCGCGCCGGCGCGCTGGAGGCCTCCAGCGCCGATCCGACCCAGTCCATGGTGGACATGATGGCCTCCTTCCGGGCCTACGAGTCCGGCCAGAAGGTCATCCACACCATCGACGAGACCCTCGGCAAGGCCGCTTCGTCCGTCGGCGCGCTGACCTAGTTCAAGTCCTCCTCCACCTACGCCGATCTAAAGACCAATGCTCGAAGGACTCCGAACCGCCGCGGCGGGTATGAAGGCGCAGCAGTTCAAGCTCGACGCCGTCTCCAACGACCTCGCCAACGCCAACACGACGGGCTACAAGCGCCAGCGTGTCGGGTTCTCGGACCTGCTGTACGAGCGTGGCGGGCGCCCGACGATCACCGACGCGGCGCAGCTCGGCACCGGCGCCCGCGCCGTCCAGGCCGGCCGCACCTTCGAGCAGGGCAACCTGCAGCGCACGGACAAGCCGACCGACGTCGCCCTCCAGGGCGAGGGCTTCATCCGGGTCCGGCTCGCCGACGGCCGCGACGCGCTGACGCGCGACGGCAACCTGCACATCGACGCCAACCGGCGCCTCGTCACCAGCTTCGGTGGCTTCGTCACCCCGACGATCACCATCCCGCAGGGCGTCTCCGAGTCCGAGATCTCGATCGGCCGCGACGGCACCGTGCTGGCCAAGGGCCAGTCCGTCGGCCGTATCCAACTGGCCAACGTGCGCTCGCCGCAGAACCTGCAGGCCATCGGCGACAACGCCTTCGTCACCACGGCCCGCTCCGGCAACGCCGTCGCCGCTCCGGCGACCACCGTGCTCGAGCAGGGCGCGCTGGAAGGGTCCAACACGGACATCACGCGCGCCATGACCGACATGATCGAGGCCCAGCGCACCTATCAGCTGACGTCCAAGGCGATCCAGACCGCCGACCAGATGATGGAAGTCGCGAACGGGGTCAAGCGATGATCTCGGGCACGCCCCCCACCTGGGCGCTGCCGGCCGACATCCGCGCCGCCGGCACCGAGGCCGTCAAGGACTACAAAGCCGCCGTCGGCTTCGAGCAGATGCTCGCGTCCCAGCTCGTCAAGAGCATGGTCGGCGAGAGCTCGCTCGGCGAAGGCCCCTACGCCTCCACGATGCAGGAGACGCTGACCTCGGCCCTGACCAGCGGTCAGGGCCTCGGCCTCGCCCGCCAGATCTACAAGGAGATGCAGTCGTGACCACGGTCCTCGAGGCCGAGCTGCTCGTCCACCTGGACCAGCAGATCCACTCCGCGCGCCAGCTGCTGAAGCTGGTGCTCGCCCAGGGCGGGGCCATCCGCGAGCGCGACACCGAGGCCGTCCTGGCCCGGCTCGCCGACATCCAGTCCGAGATGGTGCGCCGCAACCGGCTCGAGACCGAGCGCACGAGCCTGCTCCAGCGCGCCGGTGCCGCGCTCGGCATGCCCGCGACCAACGTCACGCTCGAGCGCCTCTGCAGCCTGATCACGCCCGGCGCCGCGATCGCCGCGAAGGAGCGCTCCGCCGAGCTGCGCGGGCTGCTCGCCGAGATCGCCCGCGAACACGGCATCAACCGTGCCCTGATGCGCCAGGAGCTCGCGTTCCTGTCGCACCTCACCCGCCTGATCGGCCAGGAGGCCGAGCCGGGCTACAGCCCGCCGCGCCCCAACGGCGCGCCGGCGCCTTCGACCAACTACCGCGCCCTGGACCTCCAGGCCTAGACCCCACCCACCTGATGCCCGTTTCCTCCTTCTTCGGCATGCAGACCTCCCTGAGGGGCCTTCTGGCCCATCAGCGCATGCTCGACACCACCGGCCACAACGTCGCGAACGCCTCCACGCAGGGGTACTCGCGCCAGGAAGCGGTGCTGCAGGCGTCCCCCGCCCTGCGGATCGCCACCAGCAACCTGATCAACTCGACGGGTGCGCAGCTCGGGTCCGGCGTCGACGTCACCGGCTTCCGCCGCGTGCGCGACCAGTTCCTCGACTCCCAGTACCGCGCGCAGAACACGAACCTCAACGAGTGGACCGCGAAGGCGGAGGCCCTCGACAGCGCCGAGCTCTCCCTGGCCGAACCGGGCGAGAACGGCATCAACGCGCAGCTCGCGAAGGTCTGGAACGCGTGGTCGGACCTGTCCAAGGACCCGACGAGCCAGGCCGCCAAGCAGGCGCTGATCCAGACGTCCAGCGGCCTCACCGACGCGATCCACGCCGTGCGCGGCCAGATGACGGCCGCGCAGGAGATGGCGCAGGGCCAGTACCAGGCGATCGTGGGCGAAGGCGGCGAGGTCGACAAGATCGCGGCCGAGCTCGCGGGCCTGAACAAGACGATCTCGCAGTTCTTGTCGGTCGGCGAGGCCCCCAATGACCTGATGGACCGCCGCGACCTGCTGATCGACCAGCTCTCGAGCTTCGGCCAGGTCTCGGTCGAGAACCTCGACGGTGGCTCGATGAACGTCTCGTTCGTCGACGGCGCCACCGGCACCGCCTACCCGGTCGTGACCGACCAGACCGCGAGCTGGGACGGCCCGCCGATCGGCGACTGGAACCCGGGCGGCAAGATGGGCGGCCTGCTGGCCGTCGGCAAGACGCCGGGCGGCACGATCGACGGCTACCTCGCGGAGATCGACACGATCACGCAGGCGCTCGCGAGCGCGGTCAACGGCATCTACGGCGGCGAGTTCTTCACCGTCGGCACGCCGGCGGGCGCGACGATCCAGGTCGCCGACGCGCTGCAGGCCGACCCGAACTCGGTCATCACCGGCACGGGCACCGGCGCCGCGTCCAACGACATCGCCCTGAAGATCTCGCAGCTGCGCGGCAACCCCGCCGTCGACGGCGCCTACAAGTCGTTCGTCGCCAAGGTCGGCGGGGACCTCAACGAGTCCCAGCGCATGCGCGGCAACGCCCAGATCCTCACCGACTCCGTCGAGAACCGCCGCCAGAGCGTGCAGGGCGTCTCGATGGACGAGGAGATGTCGAACCTCATCCGCTTCCAGCGCGCCTACCAGGCGTCCTCCCGAGCCATGTCGACGATGGACGACATGCTCGACGTCCTGATCAACCGAACCGGCCGAGTGGGGCTCTAAGTCATGCGTATCACCACCTCGATGATCCAGCGCAACGTCCTCGCGGACCTCAACTCGCTGTCCGAGAAGATGGCGCGCACCCAGAGCAAGGCGTCCTCCGGCAAGGAGATCACGCGCCCGTCCGACGACCCGTACAACACGGCGCGCGCGATGGGCCTGCGCCAGGCGATGGACGCCAACGACCAGTACAAGCGCAACATCACCGACGCGCAGGGCTGGCAGGAGGCGACCGAGTCCGCGCTCGACGCGATCACCGGCTTCGTCAACCGCGCGCACTCGCTCGTGCTCCAGGGCGCCACCGACACGGCCGACGCCGAGTCGCGCAAGGCGATCGCCGCGGAGATCGACCAGATCATCCAGGGCATCAAGGAGACCGCCAACGCGACGTACGGCGACAGCTACCTGATGTCCGGCACGGCGGTCAGCACGCCGCCCTACAAGCTCGGCGACGACGACACCTACCAGGGCGACACCGCCGGCCTGGACCCGACGGTCCCGGGCGTCGTGCGCGAGATCGGCCCGGGCGTGACCATGTCGATCAACGTCGTCGGCCGCGAGCTGCTCGGCGACGGCGGGGCCGACGGCAAGCTGCTCGGCATCCTGCGCGACGTCTCGGCCGCCCTGAAGGCCAACGACAGCGCGGCGCTGCAGGGCGGCGTCATCCCGGCGCTGAAGTCGCAGCTCGACGAGGTCCTCAACATCCGCGCCCGCAACGGCGCGATGTCGAACCGCCTCGAGTCGGCGGCGACCCGCCTGGACCAGGTCCAGGGGGCCGTCAACCAGCAGCTCTCCCTGACCGAGGACGCCGACTTCGCCAAGACGATGATCGAGTTCTCGCAGCAGTCCGCGGCCTACCAGGCCTCGCTGCGCGCCGGCGCGAACATCGTGCAGTCGTCGCTCATGGATTTCCTCCGCTAGGCCGATAGAGGCCCTAGATCCGTCCTTCCTCTCCCTCCTCCAGGAGACCCAGCCTCACCATGACCGCCATCACCATCGAGTCCTCCCGCTTCGGCACGCTCGAGATCGCCGACGAGGACGTCATCGTCTTCCCGACCGGCCTGATCGGCCTCGGCGGCACGCGCTACGCGCTCGTCGCCCCGTCCGAGGACGGCGCCTTCTGCTGGCTGCACTCGCTCGAGGACCCGACGCTCGCGCTGCCGGTCGCGAACCCCTGGAACTTCTTCGCCGACTACGAGGTCGAGCTGTCCGACAAGGCCTCCGAGCCGATCACGGCCGACCCGTCCGACGTCGCCGTGTGGGTGACCGTCCGCGCCGGCGCCGAGCTCAGCGACTTCCGCGCGAACCTGCGCGCCCCGATCCTGATCGCCGACGGCGAGGGTCACCAGGTCATCAACGAGGCCGCCGACGCCCCCGTCCGCGCCGCGCTCTTCCCGGCCGCCGTCCCGGCCGCCGCCTAAGACCCCCATCCACCCCGCAGCGTAAATCCAAGGAGGAACCATGCTGCTCATCACCCGCCGTGCCGGCGAGAAGATCATGGTCGGCGACGATGTCGTCGTGCACGTGATGGAGATCGTCGGCAACACCGTCCGCGTCGGCATCGAGGCCCCGCGCAGCACGCCGGTCTACCGCGAGGAGATCTGGCACGCCGTGCGCGAGGAGAACCGCGCCGCCGCCGACGCCGCGCCGGTCGAGTTCCCCGCGCCCGCCCGGGCGTAAGACCCTTCACGTCGGCGGCGCCCATACCCGGCGCCGCATCGGGGTACGGTCGGGACATGGACTTTGTCAAGACCGCCCGCAATCTCGCGATTGCCGACATCGCGCTCGCGTTCGCGCGCGATCGCGTGGCGACGATGCTCCCGGGCGTCGAGCCGCGCAGAAAGCGGCGCCCGGGCGCCAAGACCCTGCTGCTCGGCGGTGGCGTGGCCGCCGCCGTGGCCGCGCTCTTCTTCAAGCGCGAGAGCGTGAAGGGCCTGCTGCCCGGCGGAGGCGACGACTCCGCCGCGCCGGCCGACACGGGCTACACGCCGCCGCCCGTCTCCAACTACGACGCCTCCGGTCCGGTCGCGAACACCGCAACCTCCGTGCCCGTCCCGCCCGCCCACGAGGAGCCGGCGATCGACGAGGCCGCCGAGGAGGCTGCCGCCGCGGCCGAGGCCGCCAACATCGGCGGTTCGGTCTCCGACTACGCCGGGCCCGAGCAGGGCGAGGCGGCCGACGAGGCCGAGCGCCCCGTGGCCGAGGCCGGCGAGGGCGAGGCCGAGGGCCAGGAGCAGACGGAGGACAAGCTGCGCTCCGCCGCCGAGTCGACGGAGGGCGCGAGCCCCGAGCAGCACCAGATCGAGGACGCGATCGACGCCGCCGTGAACCCGCCGGAAGCGGTCGAGCCGGTCAAGCCGGCCGACGACGGCGAGTGGAACACGTGGTCCGGCCGCTCGGTGAACCCGTAAGCGCCACGTGCGCCTGGGTTTTGCCGTCAAGGTCCTCAGCGAGGGCGGGCTGCCGAGCCACGACGCGCGGCGTTGGCAGTCCGGCCCGCACCTGCGCCACTCGCTCGAGCACCTGACGGCGATCCTCGAGTTCCTCGGGCGCCACGGGATCCGGATGTACCGGATGACCTCGGACCTGGCGCCCTACGCGACGCACCCCGACCTGCCGCAGTTCCACGGGCAGGTCGCCGAGTGCGCCGAGGAGCTCGCCCGGGTGGGCGCGCTCGCGCGCGATCTGGACATCCGCCTGTCCAGCCACCCGGGGCAGTACATCGTCCTGAACTCGGAGACCGAGCGCGTGGTCGAGGGCGCGGTGCGCGACCTGGAGGTCCAGGCTGCGCTGCTGGACGCGATGGGCTGCGGGCCCGAGGCCGTCGTCGTGCTGCACGTCGGCGGCGCCCGGGGCGACGCGCTCGGGCGCTTCGAGGCCGGCTTCGAGCGCCTCTCCGAGCGCGCGCAGGCACGGCTGGTGATCGAGAACGACGACCGCACGTTCGGGCTCGGCGAGGTGCTCGAGCTGCACCGCCGCACCGGCCTGCGCGTGGTGTGGGACATCCTGCACCACCACTGCCACGACCCCGACCGCATCCCGGACCGCGCGGCGCTGGAGCTCGCACTGGCCACCTGGCCCGACGGCGTCACGCCCAAGATCCACTACTCGACGCCGAAGACGGCGCTCGAGGAGCGCAGGAAGAAGGTCGGCCGCCGGACCGTGACCGAGTGGGTGCTGCCGCAGCTGCGGGCGCACGCGGACATGATCGACCCGATCGCGTTCGCCCAGTTCTTGCGCGAAGTGGCCACGGGCCTGGAGTTCGACGTGATGCTGGAGGCCAAGGGCAAGGATCTCGCGCTGCTCCGGCTGCGCGAACAACTCGAGCGGGAGATGCGCTGGCCGCCGCGAACTTAACGCGGAGGTTTGCCCGGATCGGCCACAATACGGACGTAGTTCATGAGCACGCTCGTGGGCATGCAGCTCAGCGGCCGGTACCGGCTCGACGCCCAGATCGGCGCGGGAGGAATGTCGACGGTCTATCGGGCCTTCGACATGAACCTGGAGCGGCGGGTGGCGATCAAGCTCCTGCACCGCGAGATGCAGGAGGACTCCGACCAGCTCGAGCGCTTCCGGCGCGAGGCGCGCGCGGTCGCCCAGCTCTCGCACCCGCACATCGTCGGCGTGATCGACGCGGGCGAGGACGCCAACCGGCCGTACATCGTCTTCGAGTACGTCGAGGGCGACACGCTCAAGGACCGGATCCGCCGGATGGGGCGGCTGCCCGTGGACGAGTCGCTGGCCTACGCGATCGAGATCGCCCGCGCGCTCGGCTCGGCCCACGCGCACGACATCGTGCACCGCGACGTCAAGCCGCAGAACGTCCTGCTCGACCCGGAGGGGTCGGCGAAGGTCACCGACTTCGGGATCGCCCGCTCGCTGCGGGACGACGGCCTGACCGCCGACGGCCGGGTGCTCGGCACCACGGACTACGTGTCGCCCGAGCAGGCGCTCGGGCACGACGTGGACGGCCAGTCCGACATCTACTCGCTCGGCGTCGTGCTGTTCGAGATGCTCACCGGGGACGTCCCGTTCCACGGCGAGAACCAGATCGCGGTCGCGATGAAGCACGTCCGCGAGGACCTGCCGGACATCCAACTGCTGCGCCCCGAGGTGTCGGCCACGACCGCCGCCGTGCTGGACCGGATGACGGACAAGGACCTCGCGCACCGCTACCCGGACGTCCCGGCGCTGATCGCCGACCTCGAGGAGGCGCTGGCGATCGAGGCCGCCCGCTCGGGCACGTCGACGGGCGAGGCCACCGCGGTCATCCGCACGCTGCCGGCGCGCACGCAGCGCCGGCTGCCGTTCCGGATGCGGCACTCGATCCCGCTGCTGGCGGTGATCCTGATGGCCGGCTTCGCCGCGGCGCTGATCGCGATCCTGGCCAAGGAGGGCGTCGAGCGCACCGACCCGGGCACGGGCGCCGGGAACGTCGCCCGGCCGACGCCGCAGGGCACGAAGATCGTGTCGGTCAAGCGCGGCTCCGCACGCGACTACGACCCGCTCGGCGACGGCGAGGAGCACACGAGCGAGGCGGCGCGGGTCGTGGACCGCGACCCGGGCACGGCGTGGTCGACCGAGACCTACACGGCCGGGATCGCGGGCGCGGGCAAGAAGGGCGTCGGCCTCTACATCGACGCGCGGCCGAAGGTCGAGGCCGTCTCGCTGCAACTCGAGACGCCCGCCCCCGGCTTCAAGGTCACGATCTACGCCGCGCCGCCCGGCGAGGTGCCGGAGTCCGTGCCGGAGGGCTGGACCAAGGTGGGCGGCGGCACCGTCAACGAGTCCGACAAGACGTTCAAGCTCGAGACGGACGGCACCGCCTACCGCTACTACCTGGTCTGGATCACCGAGCTCGCCGAGGGCGCGCAGAACGCCGAGATCGCCGAGATCCGGCTCTCGCAGAAGGTCGCGGCCTAGGTCGACTGCTCGATCCGCAGGTAGGTGCGGCCGCTGGGGATCCCGGCGAGCACCCGCTCGAGGGCGGGCGCCTGGGCGACCTTCACGGTGCGGCCGTCGACCGTGATCGCGCTCTCGGGCAGTGCTGCCCGCAGTCGCCACAACGCCATGTGCGCGTCACTGCTGTCGTTGAGCAGCGTGAGAGAGTGCGTGGTGCGGTCGTTCATGGTGCGGGCCTCGGCATCCGCGCCGCGGACCTTGAGGCCTGCAACGCATCTTTCAACCGAATGGGCTAGAAGGCGACCGAGCGCTCGGCCTCGAAGCGCTCGACGGCCAGCGCGAGCAGCCGGTCGCACAGCTGCGGGAACGGCAGCCCGGAGGCCTCCCAGAGCTTCGGGTACACGCTCGTCTGGGTGAAGCCGGGCATCGTGTTGAGCTCGTTGACCAGCACGCGCTCGCCGTCCTCGACGAAGAAGTCCACGCGCGCCAGGCCGGAGCAGCCGACGCGCACGAACGTGTCGATCGCCAGCCGCCGCACCTCGTCGAGCACCGCCTCCGGCAGCCGGGCGGGGACGACGAGCTCCATCCCGCCGTCGCTGTACTTGGCCTCGTAGTCGTACCAGTCGGCGCCCTTGAGCACGATCTCCCCCGGCACGGACGCCTCGGGCGCGGCGCCGAACCCGAGCACGGAGCACTCGACCTCCATCCCGGGCGAGAAGCCCTCGACGATCACGAGGCTGTCGTGCGCGAACGCGCCGTCGAGCGCCGGCCCGAGCTCGTCCGCGGAGGTCACCTTGGCGATCCCCACCGAGGAGCCGAGCCGCGCGGGCTTGACGAACACGGGCAGCCCGAGCGCGGCCAGCTCGTCCAGCACGGCGTCGCGCTCGCCGTGCCAGCGCGACTCGCGCAGGCCGAGGTAGGGCACCTGCGGCACGACGCCCGCGAGCACGTCCTTGAACACGACCTTGTCCATGCACAGCGACGAGGCGAGCACGCCGGCGCCGACGTAGGGGACGTCGAGCAGCTCGAGCAGGCCCTGCACCGTGCCGTCCTCCCCGAACGGCCCGTGGAGGACCGGGAAGACGACGTCGGCGCCGAGCAGGCCGCCGCCGGGGCGCAGGGACAGCAGCTCGTCGCCGTGGCGCCACTCGCCGTCGCGGGCGATCGTCACGGGCACGACCTCGTGGCCGGCGGCGGCGAGGCCGTCGCGCACGGCAGCGGCGGAGTTCAGGGAGACCGGATGCTCGGACGAGCGGCCACCGGCGAGGACGGCGACCTTCATGGCGTGGGCGTGGGCGTCGCGTTGGGGTCGGGCACGATGGCAATGGTGACCGTGGCACCGGTCGAACGCCGCGACCCGGGTTCCGGCGCCTGCCCGATCACGCGCCCGACCAGGGTCGGATCGCCCGGCCGGTCGACCGTCTTGACCTTGTAGCCGGCGTCCTCGAGCGCCTGCGTGGCCTCCTCGACGGTCGGGTTGCCCGTCGACACGTCGGGGACGGTCGGGCGCTCCTTGGCCACGATCAGCGTGACCGTGGACCCGGGCGGGACGGTGGCGTTCGCCGCGGGGTTCTGCTCGAGCACGGTCCCGGGCGGCTCGGAGCTCTCGCGCTCCTCCACCCGCGAGCTCAGCCCGGCCTTCTGCAGCACGTCGCTGGCGCCCGCCGCCGTGTTGCCGACCACGCCGGGCACGGTCACGTTCTCCCGGCCGCGGCTGACGTTGACGGTGATCGTGCGCCCCTTGGTCGCCTGGCGCCCGGCGGGCGGGGACGTCCCGATGACGTCGCCCTCGGGCACGTTGTCGGAGAACTCGGACTCCAGCTTGGTCTTGAAGCCGGCGTCGCGCAGGGCCTGCTGCGCCTCGTCCTGGGAGCGGCCCGTCACGTCCGGGACGGCCGCCGTGCCGCGGCCCGCGGACACGCGCACCTCCACCACGGAGCCCTCGCGGACCTCGTCGCCCGCCTCGGGGTTCTGGGAGATCACCTCGCCGCGCTTGACCGAGTCCGAGAGCACGTCCTCGAAGTCCGGGTCCAGTCCGCGGCGCTGCAGGATGCGCGCGGCCTCCTCGGCGTCGCGGCCGACGAGGTTGGGGACGGTCACGCGGTCGCCCTGCAGCGTCAGGTAGGCGCCGATCGCCAGCGCGGCGACGATCACGAACGCCGCGAGCGCCCACAGCCAGCCGCGCGAGCGGCGTTCCTCCTCCTCGACCCACGGGTCCGGCGCGTGCTCGACCACGACCTGCCGGGTGGGCGCGCGGCGCGCCTGCTCGAGCGCGGCGATGAACTCGTCCGCGCTCTGGAAGCGGCGGTTCGGGTCCTTCTCGAGCGCGCGCATGACCACGGCCTCGAGCGCGGGCGGGATGCCCGGGCGCAGCTGGCCGGGCGGGACCGGGAGCTCGTTGACGTGCTTGAGCGCGACGGATACGGGCGCCTCACCGTCGAACGGCACGCGCCCCGTGAGCAGCTCGTAGAGCACGATCCCGGTCGAGTACAGGTCCGAGCGGTGGTCGACGGGCAGCCCGTTGGCCTGCTCGGGCGACAGGTACTGGACCGTGCCGACGATCGAGCCCGTCTGCGTCATCTCCGAGTTGCCCGCGCGTGCGATCCCGAAGTCCGCGACCTTGGCCTGGCCCTCGGGGTCGAGGATCACGTTCTGCGGCTTGACGTCACGGTGGACGATCCCGCGCCGGTGCGCGTAGCCGAGCCCGCGCAGGATCTGCTCGGTCAGCCCGACGGCGATGTGCGGCGGCAGCGGCCCGCGTTCGCGCACGATCTCCTTGAGCGTCTGCCCGTCGACGAGCTCCATCGCGATGTAGGGCGTGCCCTCCCACTCCGCGCGGTCGAAGATGCCGACGATGTTCGGGTGCGTGAGCGCGGCGGCGGCCTGCGCCTCGCGCCGGAAGCGCTCGCGGAACTCGGGATCG
>Ga0065721_10005356_pt1 | contig 15614 bp, 13 predicted proteins | sample Mesricmetagenome_FD_59108 | JGI IMG/M metagenome (GOLD analysis project Ga0065721, IMG submission 59108) | Mesophilic microbial community from rice straw/compost enrichment Sample: eDNA_1 v2 (version 2) | ecosystem: Engineered > Solid waste > Grass > Composting > Bioreactor | place: USA: Davis... | reverse complement strand
GATCCCGAGTGGCACGCCAAGTACAAGGCCTGGTGCGACGAGTATTTCTTCCTGCCGCACCGCGGGGAGCCCCGTGGCGTCGGCGGCATCTTCTATGACCGCCACAACAGCGGCGACTTCGAGAAGGACTTTGCCTTCACCCGCGCCGTCGGCGAGGCCTTCCTCGACGTCTATCCCAAGATCGTTCGCCATAGGATGAGCGAGCCCTGGACCGAGGAGGACCGCCGCGAACAGCTCGTGCGCCGCGGCCGCTATGTCGAGTTCAACCTGCTCTACGACCGCGGCACCATGTTCGGGCTCAAGGCTGGCGGCAACATCGACACCATCCTCTCGTCCATGCCGCCCATGGTGAGCTGGCCTTAACCGCTCCTCCCCCTTCATAGGGAAGGTGGGGCGCGAATGCGCGACGGAGGGGGCCGCGAACGTGGGACCTCCCTACCGGGAGGCCCGCCTCAGTCCGCTGACAGCTCCCCCATCAAGGGGGAGCACCTAGTTGCCCGTCTCGATGAACCGTTGCAGCCAGGCGCCGACCCGCAGGCGATCGTCTGGCTGCTCGTAGCTCATCACCGCTCGGTCGGCCTCTTCGTCCGTATAGCGGCTCCCACGGCGGCTCTCGATCAAGGCCTTGGCGTAGGCGGGCTCGAACTCCGGATGCAGCTGGATCGAGATCGCCTTCGCCGCACCGTAGTCGATCACACCGTTCGGACAGAACTCGCTACCGCCTATGGCGATCGAACCGGGCGCCAGCTCCACGACCTGGTCTTGATGGGAGGCCGGAACCGCGATCGGCTCGCCGGAATCCATCCACGGCCGCGCCCCGTCCAGCCGGTAGCGGTGAAGCCCGATCCCCCAGCCCTTTGGCGACTTCACGACCTTACCGCCGAACGCCTCGGCCATGACCTGATGGCCAAAGCACACGCCCACCAGCGGCCGGCGCCCCTTTGCGGCGCGCAGAAAATCCTTCAGCGGCTCGATCCAGGGCTCGGGGTCGTAAACGCCGGCCGACGAGCCGGTCACCACATAGGCCGCGCAGGCTTCGGCGCTCTGCGGCATCTGCCCGGCCTGCACGTCGAACACCGCATAGTCGTAGACCTGCTCGCCGAAGAGCCGGCGGAACATGGACGGATAACCGCCGAACTTCCCGCGGATCTCCTCCGGCGGCGCGCCGGTCTCGAGTATGCCGAGCTTCATCAGGAACTCCTCAGATGTCCGGGCGGACGGCCTTAGCCCGCAAGAGCGCCCACTAGTAGGCCATGCCCTGGGCCACCGCCTTCAGCTTCTCGATGGCCGAGAACTTGTCGTCGAGGAAATCGTGGTCGATCCACCAGTCCTCCACCTCGCGCAGGACCTGGCCGACCAGCGGCCCCTTCGGCACGCCGGAATTGATCACGTCCTCGCCCGTCAGCGGGAACGGCGGCGGCGTCCAGCTTTCGGCGAGCGCCAGAAGACCGCGCCATTGGTGCGTGGCCGCCGAACGGCCCGAACGCGCCCAGGCCAGCTTGATGCGGTCCTGGAAGGTCTGCACCCCGATCTTGTAGACCGCCCTGCGGCTCTCGCGCGGACTCATCCAGGAGGTGATACGCGGGCTCTTGCCCATCGCCTGGACCAGCCGTTCCTTCTGCTCGTTGGAGAGCCGAAGGGCTTCGGCCGCCTTGCCGGCCCCGATCTGATCGTCCGGCAGCAGAGTCGCCAGCCGCAGCACCGGATCATTGGTGAAGAGCTGGTCATTTTCGATCTCGATGAGCCGGTCGAAGGTCGAAAGATCGGTGGCCGAGGGCAGAAGCTCCGTCAGCACCCCGGTCTTGGCCATCAACGCCACGGCCGGCCGCGGATCCTCCGCGGCGAGGAGCTTCAGGAGCTCCTTGGCGACGCGCTCGGCCGCCAGGTTGGAGAGCAGCCCCTTGCCCGCGGCGCACGCCTGCACGGCGGCGGCGTCGGGCTCGTCCTTGCCGTACCAGGCCAGGAACCGGAAATAGCGCAGGATCCGCAGCGAATCCTCAGCGATCCGGGTCCCCGCATCGCCGACGAACACCACCCGGCCCGCCTTGGCGTCGGCAACGCCTTTTTCGGTGGGATCGAGCAGTTCACCGGCCGCATCGGCATAGACGGCGTTCATGGTGAAGTCGCGACGCTGGGCGTCTTCGGACCAGTCCTTGGTGAAGGCGACCACCGCGCGGCGGCCATCGGTCTCCACGTCACGGCGCAAGGTGGTGATCTCGAAGGGCCGTCCCTCCAGCACCGCGGTCACGGTGCCATGATCTATCCCGGTGGGAATGGCGCGGATCTTGGCCGCCTCCAGAGCCGCCGTCACCTCGTCCGGGGTCAGGGTCGTGGCGATATCCACGTCCTCCACCACCGCGCCGCGCAGGGTGTTGCGCACAGCCCCGCCGACGAACCGCGCGCAGCCTCCGCCGCCCTTGGCCTCCAACGCCGCCATGACCGGCGCGGCCGGCTTCATCCAGGGTCGCTCACCGATGCTCTCTGTCACTTGCCTGGCGCCTTCCTCTCGAAATGGCCGGGGGTGACATGGCCGCCCGGCTCAACCTCCGCAGGGACATAGGCGCCCCCGCGATCCTTGTCATGGAACACCGCTGTCGCCAGGAGCGAAAGCCCCAGCAGGAGACCAGCCGCTCCCACCAGCCATGCCCAAGGTGTCGATCCCATGGGCCGGCCGCTTCGCCGCGCGACCTCGCGCCAGATGAACCAGGCGACGAAGGGAACAGCGGCCAGGAGCAGTCTGGGCGCGAGTTCTCTAAGCAACCGCAGCTCCGTAGAGGCGCTCGTAGAGCGCCCGCAGCATCCCCGCCGTGGCGCCCCAGATGAAGCGATCCTCGTGGGTCATGGCGTAGAACCGGCGCATCGCGCCATCGGGTCCCTGCCGTTCGTGCCGCTCGTGATTGGCCGGATCCATCAGGAAGCCGAAGGGCGTCTCGAAGATGTCCGCCACCTCCGCCGGGTTCGGCTGCAGGTTGAAGCCCGGCCGGATGAAGCCCACCACCGGCGTGACCAGGAAGCCCGTCCCCGTGCGGTAGGGCGAGGAAAGCCCCGCCACCGACACATAATCGGGCTCGAGCCCGACCTCTTCCTGCGCCTCGCGCAGGGCGGTGACCCAGCTCGTCTCGCCCGGATCGCACCGCCCGCCTGGCAAGGCGATCTGCCCGGTGTGCCGCCGCAAGGTGTCGGAGCGCCGCGTCAGCAGCACCGAATAGCCCGTCGGCCGCTCGATGAGGCCCACCAGCACCGCCGCGGGCGTCAGGCTCACCGGCTCGTTCGGGAACGCGTTGGGCCCGAGATCGAAATCGGAGGCGATGTTTGCGGGCGGACGGTCCTCGAGCGGGTCGAGGTGCCGTTCGATCCAGGCGCGCACCTCGCCCGGCGATGCGTTCGGAGGCACGGCTACTGCGCCCCCGCCGGCCCGACCGGGAACCAGGCGCCGTTCGATTCGACTCCGAAGCGCGGCCCTTCAGGGGTCTGCCGCTCCTTCGCCAGTTCCACCAGTTCGTAGAAGACAGGCCTGGCGATCAGCGCCTCCAACCCCCGTCGCACGTGGAGGTACGGACGCGGTTCTCCGGTCGCATCGTCGATCTCGACGCGGATTTCGTTCTCGGGTCCGGCGATGACCTCGTCGCCGACATTGGTCAGGAACTTGAGCGCCCCATCCTCCTGGTCCACGCGCGTTGCGATGAAGGGAGCATCCTCGACGGTGATCTTCATCTTCTCGACGGGCGTCACCAGGTGGAAGCCGTCCGGGTCCTTACGCAGGACGGTCGAGAAGAGTCGCACCAGCGCCTCGCGTCCGATCGGCGTGCCTTCGTGGAACCAGGTCCCATCCTTGCGGATGACGATGTCGATCTCCCCGCAATTGGGCGGGTTCCAAAGGTGCACCGGCGGCAGGCCGCGTCCGGGCGCCTGTTTGGCCGCGGCGACGACGCCCTCCAGGCCAGGTTTCTTCATGTCTCCCATGGGCGGAAGTTAGGGAACCGAACGGTCGCCCTCAATGGCTTTCCCGCGAAGGGGCTCTCAGCGGGCGCCGAACGCCGGCAAGGCTTCGCGGCGCACGGCCGGTCGGCGCGGCGCGAGACTGGCCAGCGGCGCCAGGCTCGGGAAGACGAAGGCGCAGGTCCGCGCCTGAACCAGCGGCGCCAGGAAGCCCAGCGAGCCGATCAGCAGCAGACGGTTGGAGAGGTTGAGCCAGGCGCTTTCACGCCAGCCCAGCTCCACCGCCAGGCCAAGCCCCGCCGCCACCGCCATGCGCGAAGCGGCCTGGTAAGGCGACCAGACCACCTCGAGCGCGAGCCACGCCATGAGCGCCACGACCGCCAGCCCGGCGACGCCGCCGAGCGTCGGCGGCGCCCGCAAGCTCGGGGCGGCCACCCACGGCTCGGCAAGGCCCAGGAAGATCCCACCGGTCAGCATCAAGAGGATCAAGGTGGCGAACCAGCCTATGCTGAAGGCGCTGTAGATGGGCCGTCTCAGCGCCGCCCGGCGATCGAACCGCACCGCCTGGCCGTGGTGGCGGAGCCCACCCCATAGGGCTTCTGCCTGGGCCCGGCCGGCGTGCGGCAGCCACCAGCCCGCCGTCGCCAGGGCCAAGGCCCAGTCGCGCAGTTCGCGCGCGGCGAACCTGAAAGGAGAGCCGGCCACTTCGAAGACCGCGCCGCGCCATTCCGTTCGGCTCGCCAGATAGACGAAGGCGGCGAAGCGGACGAAGCCGTGCAGGAAGGCCGCCGCGGCGAGGCACGCGACAGCGGCGATGATCCGCCAAGGTTCGGGCTTGGCGGCCAGCAGCAGCGCCCCGCCCAGCAGGCCGCCCATGGTCACGAGCCGTATGGCGAGGCCGATCACCAACTCCGCGCCACACCCCAGATAGTGGAAAGGTTCGCCGCCCAGGCGTGTGGAGCTCCAGATTCGCCGCCGGATCTCACTACGCCCCCAGCAGCCATAGAGGCCCAGCGCCGCGACATTGGCCGCCCAGCGGCCAATGCTGAGGGGCGCGAAATCACGCGGGTCGAGCCCCTGCTCGATCGGTAAGCTGTAGGCGCCTTCCAGGGCGCCGCCCCACCGCGACATCTACTCCCCCGCAGCCGACGGCCAAGCCTCTCATGCTCGCCGCCGAGGCGCCAATCACTTCGCTTCGAAACCTGTGGGCGAACTGTGCAACGCACTGTGGAACTTGACTTTCCGTCGGCCGACCGCCATTTGCAGCGTGCGCCGCAAGACTTCGGCGCTATCGGCGTTCCAGCAGCGTGATGGTCCCGCTCTTCGGGACCAGCTGTCGAGCGCCCTGAAGAGATCGCATAGATCGCCCCGCCACGCGGGGGCTTTCCAACAAACGACCGCGTCCCGGCGACCCTCGTCTCATGCGAGCGGCCGCGCTTGGCGCATGTGAAAGACACGAACGTTTTGACGAAATTCACTGAACTCGGTCTCGATAAGGCGCTGCTCAAGGCCCTTTCCGACGAGGGCTACGAGAAGCCGACCCCGATCCAGGCCCAGGCCATTCCGGGGGTCATGGCCGGCAAGGACCTGCTGGGCATCGCCCAGACCGGCACCGGAAAGACCGCCGCCTTCGCCCTCCCCATCCTCCATCGCCTGGCCGCGGACCGTCAGGCTGCGCCGCGCCGCGGCTGCCGCGTGCTGGTGCTCTCCCCCACGCGCGAACTGGCCACCCAGATCGCCGAGAGCTTCAAGGCTTATGGCAAGCACCTCGGCGTCTCCGTGGCCGTGATCTTTGGCGGCGTGAAGTACGGCGGCCAGATGCGCGCCATGGCTCCGGGCGTCGACGTCCTCGTGGCCACGCCCGGCCGCCTGCTCGACCATCTGCAGGAAAAGACCATCACGCTCCAGGGCGTGGAAATGTTCGTCCTCGACGAGGCCGACCAGATGCTCGACATGGGCTTCATCGTGCCGATCCGGCAGATCGTGAAGCACCTGCCGCGCGTGCGGCAGAACCTGTTCTTCTCGGCCACCATGCCGAGCGAGATCGAAAAGCTGGCCGGCGAACTGCTGCGCCCGAACCCCACCAAGGTCTCGGTCACCCCGCAGGCGACGACCGTCGAGCGCATCAAGCAGCAGGTGATCTTCATCGAGGCCACCCGCAAGCGGGCGCTGCTCTGCGAGCTCTTCGCCGAGAAGGACTTCAAGCGCGTCATCGTCTTCACCCGCACCAAGCGCGGCGCGGATCGGGTCGCCAAGTCGCTGGAAGCCGCCGGCGTCAACGCCGCCGCCATTCACGGCGACAAGAGCCAAGGGCAGCGCGAGCGGGCCCTGGCGGCGTTCAAGGCCGGCGACGTACGCGCCCTGGTGGCGACGGATATCGCCGCCCGCGGCATCGACATCGACGCCGTCAGCCATGTGGTCCAATACGAGCTGCCGAACGTGCCCGAAGCCTATGTCCACCGCATCGGTCGCACGGCCCGCGCCGGCGCCGACGGCTCGGCTGTAGCCTTCTGCGCCGATGACGAACGCGGCCTGCTGAAGGACATCCAGAAAGTCACCCGTCAGACCATTCCGAGCTTTGATCGCCGCAACGATCGCGGCCTCTCGGTGATGACCAAGGCCATGCCCGAGCTCGCCGCCGAAAAGCCCGAGCGCGCGGACCGTGGCCAGCGCAAGCCCGAGGGCCGCAGCGACCTTCCGCCCGGCCTGCGCAAGCAGCGTCGCCGCAAGCCGAAGGCCCAGGCCCAGGGCGGCGACCGCCGTCCCGAAGCCCAGCCTCACAGCCAGCGTCACGCCGACCATCGGGGCGGCAAGCAGGCCGGCGAATCCTTCCGCGGCCCCAAGCGCGGCAAGGCCGCCCCGGCCGCCGAGAAGCGCTGGTCGCCCCTCGACTGAGCCTAGGCCAGCGCGGAGCGAGGGCGGTCTTTCGCTTCAGCCGCCCAGCGTCTCGGCGAACCTCACCGGTTCGCCGAGGCCCGGCGCCACCAGTTCGTCCTCGCGCATGACCACGGTCCCGCGGATGATGGTCGCCACTGGCCAGCCCTTGGCCTCGAAGCCGTCGAAAGGCGTCCATCCCACGCGCGTGGCCATGTCCTCGTGCCTGATGGTCCGGCGGGCGTTCATGTCGACTACCGTGATGTCCGCGTCATAGCCCACCGCCAGGCGGCCCTTGTCGGCCATGCCGAACAGCCGGTTAGCGCCGTGGCTGGTCAGGTCGACGAAGCGCTCCAGGCTCAGCCGGCCCTCGTTCACATGGGTCAGCATCACCGGCACCAGCGTCTGGACCCCAGGCATTCCCGAGGGCGAGGCCGGATAGGGGCGGGCCTTCTCCTCCTTCGTGTGCGGCGCATGGTCCGAACCCAGCACGTCGGCGATTCCGGCGGCGATCCCGTGCCATAGCCCGGCCTGGTGATAGGCGTTGCGGATCGGCGGGTTCATTTGAGCGTAGCCCTTGAGCCGCTCATAGGCCTCTGGCGCGGTCAGGGTCAGGTGCTGCGGCGTGACCTCGACGCTCGCCACGTCCTTGTGCCCGGCCAGGAACTCGATCTCCTCGCGGGTGGTCACGTGCAGCACGTGGATCCGCTTGCCCAGGGCCTTGGCGATCCGCACCAGCCGGTGGGTGGATTCGAGGGCGGACTCGGCGTCGCGCACCTCCTCGTGGCTTGTCCAGTCTCCGGTCCGCGCCAGCGGCCGGCGCTCGGCCAGGCGGTACTCGTCCTCGGAGTGGAAGGCCGCACGGCGATTCACGTGGCGCAGGACCTGTTCGATGCCCTCGTCGTCCTGAACCAGCAGGCTGCCGGTCGAGGCGCCCATGAACACCTTGATCCCGCAGCAGCCCGGCAGGCGCTCCAGCTCGCCCAGGAACTGCGCGTTCTCGTGCGTGCCCCCGACATAGAAGGCGTGGTCGGTGTGCATCCGCCCCTTGGCGCGCGCCAGCTTGTCGGCCAGGGCGTCGGCGTCCGTCGTGGTCGGCTCGGTGTTCGGCATTTCGAACACGGCGACGACCCCGCCCAGGGCGGCGGCGCGCGATCCGGTCTCCAGATCCTCCTTCCACTCCAGCCCCGGCTCCCGGAAGTGGACCTGGGTGTCGATGACCCCCGGCAGGACGGTCAGGCCCGTGGCGTCGAACACCTCTCCGGCCGAGGCCTGCGACAGGTCGCCGATCTCGACGATCTTGCCGGCGCGTACGCCCACGTCCGCTTGGCCGCGGCCGGCATGGTTCACCACCTCGCCGCCCCTCACGATGAGGTCGAAGGTCTCGGGCATGGGTCGTCCTTGATTGTCTACTTGCTGGTTTGGGCGAGCAGGTCCTTGGCGGCGGCCGTCACCCAGTCCACCGGCAGGTCCATCATGTGACAGAGCGCCTGCGAAAGCTGCGGGTCAACCTCGCGGATCTGATCGAGCGTCCGGATGCCGCGCACCACGCGCGTATTCTCGCCCCAAGGGCCATAGAGCCGCTCGTCCGACGGACCGAAAAGCCCGATGGTCGGCACGCCGGCCGCGGCCGCCATGTGCATCAGGCCGGAATCGTTGCCTATGAAGAGGCGCGCGCGTTTGAGGCAGGCATAGGTCGCCAGCAGTTCGACCTTCCCCGCCAGGTCGATGGTCCGCTCCCGCGCGATCACGCTGCGCAAGGCGCTGATCGCCTGCATGTCGTCCGGCCCGCCCACCAGCATCAGCCGTCCGCCGGCCAGCGGCCCGTCGAACAGTTGGATCGCCACCTGTGCGAAGCGCTCCACGGGCCAGGTCTTGCCCACCCAGTTGGCCGCCGGCGCCATAGCCAGGATCGGCCCCTTGCCGGCCGTCAGCTCGTCCGCATAGGCCTCGGTCGCCGCCGAGGTGAAGAGATAGGGCGCTGGCGGCTCACCTTCGATCTTCAGGAGACGCGCGGCCTCGACCACCTTATGGACCGGCTCCCCCGATCCGCGCTTGTAGACCGCTCTCCGCTCCCGCCGCAGAAACTGGGAAATGGCCGAGCCGCGCAAGTCCACGATCAGACCCCAGCGCCGCTCGCGCACCTCCCGCCACAGCTTCAACCAATGGCCGCCGTTCTTGAGCTTTTCCATCACGATGATGCGCTCGAGGTTCGGAACCTCGGCGAACAGCGGCGCGGCGGCCTTGCCGGCGACGATGGTGAAGCGGGCGTTCGGGATTTCGTCCAGCAGGCGCTTGATCAGGCCGGACGACAGCACCGCATCCCCGATGCGGGTCGCCGTGATGAACAGAATCGGGAAGGACCCGTGCGCCATCGCCCTTGTATAAGGCTCATGCGGCTGGCGCTCCACCCGCCGAGCCCTTAACTCCTCGCCCATGGTCACGCAGCCCCAGATCGCTCACCTCGCCAGCCGCGCCCTGATCCAGGTTTCCGGCGAGGATTGGCGCAGCTTCCTCCAGGGACTGATCACCCAGGACGTCGAAACCCTCTCCCCCGGCCAGGCGCGGTTCGGCGCATTGCTGAACCCGCAAGGACGGCTTTTGTTCGATCTTTTCGTGATCGGACGCGACGAAGGCGCCTGGCTGGACGTCGAAAAGGCGAGCCGCGAGGCCCTGATCATGCGCCTGACCATGTACCGCCTGCGCGCCAAGGTCGCCATCGCCCCCGACGAGACGAAGGTCTTCGCGATCTTTCCCTCCGATCTCGGCGAAAGCGAGGATGTAAGCGGCGCACTGGTCGTCCCCGACCCCCGTCTCCCGGCCCTCGGCTGGCGCGCCTATGGCGAGCTGACCGCCAACGCCGCGGAGGCCGCGTACGACACCCATCGCCTCGCCCTCGGCGTGCCGGGGCCTGCCGACTGGGGCGTCGAGAAGACCTATCCCATCGAGGCGAATTTCGACCTTCTCAACGGCATCGATTTCAAGAAGGGCTGCTTCGTCGGCCAGGAGACGACCTCGCGCATGAAGCGCCGCGGCCAGATCAAGAACCGCATGCTCCCGCTCGCCTTCGATGGCGCCCCGCCGCTCCAAGGCGCCGAACTCCTCAACGGCGACCGCCGCGCCGGCGAAGTGCTTTCGGGACAAGACGGCCGCGCCATGGCCCTCGTCCGCCTGGACCGACTGGAAGGGGCCCTCACCGCCGAAGACCGCCCCGTCCAAGCCGAAGTCCCGGCCTGGCTGCCCCAAACCTGAAGATCCTCCCCATCGGCGGCCATATGCGATAGCCCTGCCCGCCTGACCGCAGCCACTTGGCGCCTCAGCGCCGAGAAAATCCAACACGAAGACCACTAAGGACACCAAGAGCCCTAAGGCGGCCGAGTAGGCTGGAGCGCCAGCGTGTCGCTGAACCTCTTCGTGGTCTTGGTGTCCTTGCTTACGGCGCGTGAAGCCGAGGGGCGTCTATCTCAGACGCTCCCGCCCCTCGCTCCGCCATCCTAAAACTCCCCCGCGGGGAGCATTTAGCGCCGTCCCTTAAGCCGGCGCCAACTGCTTGCCGCTGACGAACCGCGCCAGGCGGCCCTGGATGATCTCCTCGGCCTCGCGGACGATCCGGCTCACCAGCTCCTGGCACGACGGAATGTCGTGGATCAGGCCCTGGATCTGGCCCGCCGACCAGATGCCGGCGTCGTTGTCACCGACCTCATAGACGTTGCGGCCACGCGAGCCGGCCACCAGCTCGCGAACGTCCTCGAACTTGGCGCCCTGCTTCTCCAGAGCCACCACCTGCTGGCTGACGGCGTTCTTCGCCACGCGGCTGGTGTTGTGCATGGTGCGGAAAATGAGGTCAGTCGAGCGCTCGTCATTGGCGACGATCTGCTCCTTGATCGCCTGATGGATGGGGCTCTCCTTGGTGCACATGAAGCGTGTGCCCATGTTGATGCCCTCCGCGCCCAGGGCCAGGGCCGCGACCAGGCCGCGCCCGTCGCCGAAGCCGCCGGAGGCGATCATCGGAATCTTGATCTTGTCGGCGGCCGCCGGGATGAGGATCAGGCCCGGCACGTCGTCCTCGCCCGGGTGACCGGCGCATTCGAAGCCGTCGATGGAGATGGCGTCCACGCCCATCCGCTCGGCCGATAGGCCGTGACGGACGCTGGTGCACTTATGGACCACGATGATGCCGTGCTTCTTGAATTCCTCGACGTGCTCGGCGGGCTTGTTGCCGGCCGTCTCGACGATCTTCACGCCCGAGTCGATGATCGCCTGGCGGTATTCCGCATAGGGCGGCGGGTTGATCGCCGGCAGGATGGTCAGGTTCACGCCGAAAGGCTTGTCGGTCAGCGACCGGCAGCGTTCGATCTCCTCGCGCAGGGCCTGCGGGGTCGGCTGGGTCAGGGCGGTGATGAAGCCGAGGCCCCCGGCGTTGGCCACCGCCGCCACCAGTTCGGCGCGCCCTACCCACTGCATGCCGCCTTGCACGACGGGATGCTCGACGCCGACGAGCTCGGTGAAACGGGTCTTCAAGGCCATTGGCGCTCTCCCAAACGGTTGTTTGGAAGACAATGAACCCGCGTACGCCGGGTCAGGCAAGCCGGTTTCGATCTGGCCGAAGCGAGCCCCCTCCGTCTCGCCTTCGGCGATCCACCTCCCCCAATGGTGGAGGATCTTGGCTCTGAGCAGATGCTCCCCCGCTGGCGGAGCTGTCAGCGAAGCTGACCGAGGGGGTCGCCGCAGGCGGAACCGCCTACTGCAGCCCGCTGCGTCCGATGGCGTAGAACCGGTCGGCGCGCTGCTTCTTCAGTTCATCGATGGAAAGGCCGGCGATCTTGCCGAGCTCGTCCTCGACCGCGTCGCCCACCGCCCTGATCGTCGCCTCCTTGTCGGCGTGCGCGCCGCCCGGCGGCTCGTCGATGATGCGGTCGATGATCTTCATGCCGATGAGGTCCTGGGCGGTGATCTTCATCGCCTTGGCCGCCTCTTCGGCGGTGCGCGCGCCCCGCCACAGGATCGAGTTCGCCCCTTCCGGCGGGATCACCGAATAGATGGCGTGCTCCAGCATCAGGACCCTGTTGCCGCAGGCGATGCCCAGCGCCCCGCCCGAGCCGCCCTCGCCGGTGACGATCGCCACCATGGGCGCCTCGAGCAGCAGGCATTTCTCCGTCGAACGGGCGATGGCCTCGGCGACGCCCCGCTCCTCCGACCCGACGCCCGGATAGGCCGCCGGCGTGTCGACGAAGCTGATGACCGGCAGGCGGAAGCGTTCGGCCAGTTCCATCAGCCGGATCGCCTTGCGGTAGCCCTCGGGGCGCGCATAACCGAAATTGTGCTTAACCCGGCTGACGGTGTCGCGTCCCTTCTCGTGGCCCATCACCACCACGGGCTGCCCGCGGAACCGGCCGAGCCCACCCATGATCGCCTGGTCGTCGGCGAACTTGCGGTCGCCGCGCAGCTCGACGAACTCGTCGATCAGGCCGGTGACATAATCCACGAAATGCGGCCGGTCGGGATGGCGCGCCACCTGGGTCTTCTGCCAGGCGTCGAGCTTGGAATAGGCCTGACGCCGCACTTCCTGGGCCCGCGCCCGCAGCGCCTCGATCTCGGCGTCCAGCGCGCCGGAGCCGGTCGTCTCCGACAGTTTCGACAGCTCCTCGATCTTCGCTTCGAGGTCGGCGATGGGGCGCTCGAACTCGAGATAGTGTGCGGCCATTCGAGGAATCTTCTCTCTGTCCGTTTCGGAAGCGCGGGAACCTAGGCGCGAAGCTTACGCCTCACAAGTGCGAGGAACAGCCATCCGGTTGCATGCGTCAAGCCGCTGGGCGGCAAGCTCGGCCGCAACCCAGCCTCCGCGCCCGGCGTTTCTAGGCCCAAAGCTTGAGGAGTCCGCCATGCGCGCCTTGAAGATCGCCCTGGCCGGGACCGCGGCCCTTTCCCTCGCCCCGCCCGCCGCCTTCGCCCAATACCAGCCCACGCCGCAGTACCAGCAGGATCTCGCGCAATACCGCGACGACCAGGCCGATTACGACGCAGCCCGCCGGGATTACGAGGCGCGCCGCGCCCAGTGGGAGCGCGCTCGCGAGCAGTATGACCGTCAGTATGGCTATGGCGCCTACGCCCGCGCCTATGGCCCGGCGCCGACCTGGGACGACCCCTACCGGCCGACAACCGGCCCCGGCCCCTCAGATCCCGCCCGTGCGGACTATGAGCGGCGCCTGGCCGATTACGATCGCGCCCGCGCCGAATACGACCGTCGCTGGGGCGATGGCGCCTACGCCCGCGCCTATGGCCCGCCGCCGGCCTGGAACGCCGGCGACTATGGCCGCGACGTGGCCTATGTCAGCAACGATCCGTCCTGCACCAACAGCAAGACCAACCGCTCCATCGCCGGCAGCGTCATCGGCGCCCTGATCGGCAGCGCCCTTGGCTCGAACATCGCCGCCAGTGGCGTGCGCACCGAAGGCGCCGTGCTGGGCGCCCTCGTCGGCGGCGGCATCGGTCTTGGCGTCGGCCGCGCCTCGGCCAAGTGCGACGAGCACGGCTACTATTACAGCTACGACCAGACTGTGCCCTACCGCGAAAGCGACTACGACCGCGCCCGTCGCTCCGGCCAGTACGACTACGCCTATTACGAAGACCAGCGCTGCCGCCTCGCCCCCGCCCCCGTATCCGGCGACCAGTACCGCTACGTCCGCGTCTGCCCAGACAGCCAGGGCCGCTACCGGATCACGTCGTAGGAAAACCCTCCCCTTCATGGGGAGGGACAGGCCGCACAGCGGCCAGGACGGGGTCTGCTGACTCGGCGACGCCCCACCCGTCTCGCCGCTACGCGCCGAGCCCCCCTCCCCACCAGGGGGAGGACAGCACCCCTACTTCTTCGCCAGCGGGTGCTTGGTCTCCACCACCTCGCGCAGGCGGTCTCCAGCCACATGGGTGTAGATCTGGGTCGTGGCGATATCCGAGTGGCCCAGCAGCTTCTGCACCACCCGCAGGTCCGCCCCGCCCTCCAGCAGGTGGGTCGCGAAGGCGTGGCGCAGCACGTGCGGACTGACCCGCGCCGGATCGATCCCCGCATCGGCCGCGGCCTCGTCCAACAACTGGGCGAAGCGGCGCGGCGTCAGCCTTCCCCCCTTGCCGCGTGAGGGGAAAAGCCAGGGGTTGGCGCCATCCCCCTTCGGCAGGAATTGCTTGCGGACTTCCAGATACGCCTTGACCGCCGACCGGGCCGCCTCGTTCAGGGGCGCCAGCCGCTCCTTGCCGCCCTTGCCCTTGACGATCAGATAGGCCGGATCCCGCGCCAGGGCCGCAAGCGCCAGTCCCGTCAGCTCCGAAATCCGCAAGCCCGAGGCGTAGGCCAGCTCCACCATGCAGGCCAGCCGCAGCCCCTGCGCCCCGTCGCGTGCGGCGGCCGCGGCGATGATCGCGTCCACCTCCTGCCGGCTCAGCACCTTGGGCAAGGGCCGGCCCTTCTTGGGCGCATCGACCCGCCTGGAGGGATCGTCCTTGCGCCAACCCTCGCCCAGCACGAACCGATAGAACTGCCGCACGGCCGAGCGTCGCCGCGCGGCCGTCGCCGGCGACATGCCCCGGTCGCTCAGGGCGGCGAAATAGGCTTCCACGTCCTGGGCCGACGCCCTGGCGAGGTCGACGCCCCGCGCCTTCAAGAACGCCTGCGCGTCCGTCAGGTCCTTGCCATAGGCCGTGATCGTGTTGCGGGCGCTGGCGCGCTCGCCGGCCATCATCTCCAGGAACGCCTCGACCCAGCCCTCGCCGCTCATCTTTGCGCCAGCAGGCCTTCGACGGCGAAGGCCCGCGCGTCCTCCTCCAGTCCCGCGCTGCGCAGGGCCCGCACGATCCGCGCCCGGTCGCCCGTAGCCGGGCCGCCCGCCCCCGCCTCGGCCGAGATCCACAGCGCCAGCAGCGCCGTTTCTCCCGGCAGCTTCGCCTCCCCGGCCAGGTCGAGGGCCATGCCCCGCGCCACGGTCGCCTTGCCCGATTCCGCGCCGGCGAACTTCGCGAACTCGCCCCGCGCCTGGGGGCTCATCTCGGCCCCGAACGCGGCGAAGATGATCGCCGCGTTCTGCATCCGCCCGCGCGCCTTGGCCTCGCCCACCGAGCCGCGCTCGATCAGCCGGTCCAGGGTGGGTCCGTCCGGCCGTCCGGACGCCGCCGCGATCAGCGCATCCAGCAAGGCGAGGTCGTTGGGCGGGATCGCATCGGCGATCAGCCCCGCCCGCAGGCTCTGCGCCTGCGCGAGATCGCCAGCCGCCACGGCCGCCACCGCCGCCTGCAGGGGCCCGCCGAGACCCTCCACCGTCCAGCGCGCCGGTCCCGGCTCCCTGGCGGCCATCGCCGCCTCCACCGCCGGCGCCGGTTTGGCGCCCGCCAGGTCCAGGCCGAGATTGCGCGAGAGCGCATAGTCCAGGCCGTTGCGCAGAGAGGCCGCGCCGGGGTCACCAGTCCCCGCCAGCTTCGCGCCCATCAGCCGGCCATAGATCGCGTCGCGCTCGACGCTCTGGGCCAGGTCGAAGGTGAGCTGCGCCTCGGCCTTGCCCGCCTTCGTCTCGCAATAGGCGCGCAGCCGCAGCCAGTAGATCTCGTCACGCCCCGTCGCCAACCCGTCAGCGATGGCGCAGGCCCGCTCGTCCTGTCCCGCCAGCAGAGAGGCCTCCGCCCCTGCGCGCGCAAGCCCCGGCGACCGCTCGAGCCCCGACGTGCGCGAGAGTATTTCGGCCGCATCCTTCACGGCGCCCGTCGCCATCAGGGCCGCGATCCGCGCGCCCGCCACCTCGGGATCGTCGCCCGCGCCC
>Ga0065721_10051241_pt1 | contig 15615 bp, 15 predicted proteins | sample Mesricmetagenome_FD_59108 | JGI IMG/M metagenome (GOLD analysis project Ga0065721, IMG submission 59108) | Mesophilic microbial community from rice straw/compost enrichment Sample: eDNA_1 v2 (version 2) | ecosystem: Engineered > Solid waste > Grass > Composting > Bioreactor | place: USA: Davis... | reverse complement strand
GAACGGAGGACTGGATTGGATTCCGTACAACGAGGAATTAGAGAAATACGCCGAGGAGGTCGTAGCCGAAGTCGGCTCTCCCGTTTACGGACGTACGACGTATCGGATGATGGAGAGCTATTGGCCCACGGTGCTGGATGATCCGAATGCGTCGAGGCACGGTATGGAGCATGCTAAATGGCTGCAGGATGTTAAGAAGATCGTCATTTCCGGCACGATGGACAAGGCGGAATGGAACAATACGGTGGTGATCAAGGACAATATCGCAGAGGAAATCAAGGCGCTCAAGAATCAGCCTGGCAAAAATCTCGTTATCTTCGGCAGCCCGGGGGTTGCGAAGCCACTGCTTGAGCTCGGCCTGATCGACGAATTCCTACTGACGATTTGTCCGGTCGTCCTGGGCGGCGGAATATCGGTATTCGACGGCGGCGTCGAGAAATTCAGGCTCAAGCTGCTGTCCAGCAGAACGCTCAAGTCGGGCATTATCGCGACCCGCTATGAGTTGGAGAAATAGTCGCGCCATACTAAACGCTTTAATGATCATCTCAAGTGTTTTAAGCGATATATTTCTTTCGCCTCGCTCTACTCCTCGTATGTATTGCCCCTGTTCTGCACCAAATGTATTGACGAAGGCATTATTTTCCTGATAACCTTACAAAATGTGACACATTTTGCAAGAGGCGGAAAGGGAATAATAGATCGTTTTATGGTGAACTATTCTTCATTTATCGTAATTAGAAAAGAGGTTTTGAATCAATGAATAGAAATATTATTTGGGGGATAGTATTATTAGCGCTGAGTTTGTTTCTCAAACCATTATTGGCGATTGTGGGGCTGAATGAAAGGTTGTTCGGATTGTACTGGCAAGGTGAAACTGTGTTTTCATTGAGTCCAATCTTAGTTCGGATTTTTTTTGCAGTGATTGGGATTATCTTGCTTATCATTGGACGTATGCAAGTTGCAAAGCAGAAGAATAAATAGTTGAAAGGAATTTCAATGTTACGATAATGGTCATGGAGTTGATCGTAAATCTCTGCACCGAATTAGCCAGTTGGAGTTAACGGACGCCTGATTTTGCATTCCATCCTTCGGCGGCAGAACCAAACGTACCTTGTTTGGGTGGGTTGGAGGAGAGTTGGTTCGACAATATATTTAATTTATGAGATAGATTTACAGTAATTTACTACAAGAAGTATAATAGTTATAATGACTCATTAATAGGAGGATATTCCTTGGATAATAATCACAATGAGCCGCAATACGGGTTTTCTCCGCTAACCCAATCTTACGTTCCGCCACAGGCGAAGACGAGTAGCAAAGCAATTGCCTCTTTAGTACTAGGTATAATATCCTTAATTACTTTGCCGTTAGGAGGAATCATAGTCCTTGGAATCATTGGTTTCTTCAGCGGCATCGTTGCGATTGTGTTCGCGTCTTTATCGTTTAAAGAAATCAAGCGAGTTCGGATGCGAGGTCGCGGTATGGCAATTGCAGGATTGGTATGCGGAATCGTCGCTACATCTATCAATGTGTTCGCCTTTGTACTCTCGTTTGTGATTAGCTTCACGAGGGCTATGAATAATGTGTAGACACAACAAAACCGCTTTCCCAAATGGGAAAGCAGTCAGACTGTGACTGTGACGGCAAAGGACGGCGTCACGACGAAAACCTACTAAAGGTTACCCGGGACGGAGTGCGTGGCGAGAGCGGCAGAGATCGGCATTATTGTAGGCCGCACCAATAACCGTTTCGACCCGTCCGGTTCGGCCACGAGGGCGGAAGCTGCCGTGGTGCTGGTCAATATGCTGAAAGATAAGCCATAAACCATTTTCGGATATCCTTACAGGGCTAAATGCGGTTATACACAGCTAAATTTAATATCGGATGTCAAAAATTCCAACCCGCGTAAATCGCGGGTTTTCATTTTATCGGTACATTTCCGCTTGATGCCAAGATGTGCCGATTCCCGATATTTCATTAAGCTAAACGGGAAGATTAGTTACAATGTAGACAAAAGAAAAATTGCAAGTTCTTCAGTGGCTTCGTTAAAACAATAGAAAAATGCAAAAAAAAACAACCAGACAGGAAGTATAAAGTTATTTGTCAGTTGACAACAACATTGTCTCATAACAAGTCGCGTAAATTGCGGCTTTTCTGTTTTATGGGATAATGTTCTTTTCATTTATTACATTTAGCAGTTGATGATCTTAATTAAGCTTGACTTGGAGTTCACTCCAGAGGTTAAGCTAGAGAAGAAGTGTTCATGATAACAACATCTTATTGAAGGCGAGGAAATAACCTATGGAATATATGAAGCTTGGAAATACCGGTTTGGATGTATCGAGGCTTTGCTTGGGCTGTATGGGGTTTGGAGAGGCGGGCAGATGGATTCATCAGTGGGTGCTAAATGAAGAGAATAGTCGTCCAATAATAAAAAAAGCTCTAGAGCTAGGAATCAACTTTTTTGATACTGCGAATGTATATTCAGACGGGACAAGTGAGGAAATAGTAGGACGGGCGCTGAAGGACTTTGCTAATCGAGATGAAATCGTCATTGCAACAAAAGTGCACGGCCGCATGCATGAAGGCCCCAATGGTGCCGGGCTATCTCGAAAGGCAATCTTGAATGAAATTGATAAAAGCCTGAAACGTCTGGGAACGGATTATGTCGATCTGTACCAGATTCACCGCTGGGATTATCATACGCCGATTGAAGAGACGATGGAAGCCCTGCATGATGTGATAAAGGCGGGGAAAGCAAGGTATATCGGTGCTTCGGCTATGTTTGCGTGGCAATTTTTGAAAGCCTTACATGTTGCCGAGAACAATGGATGGACCCGGTTTATTTCGATGCAAAATCATTTAAACCTTATATATCGCGAAGAGGAGAGAGAGATGCTTCCGCTTTGCAAAGCCGAGAAAATTGGTGTCATCCCATATAGTCCGCTTGCCGGAGGAAGATTGACTAGAGATTCAAATGAGACCACACATCGCTCCGAAACCGATCAAATTGCAAAACAAAAATACGATGCTACTTCCGATGCCGATCAATTGATCGTGAATCAGGTCGCTGCTATTGCGGAATTACGCGGTGTTTCCCGAGTTGAAATCGCGCTTGCTTGGCTGCTGCAAAAAGAACCTGTAATAGCGCCGATAATCGGTGCAACAAAAATATCTCATCTCGAAAATGCGGTAGCTGCTCTTTCCACAAAATTAACCGCAGAGGAAATTGCTTTGCTGGAGGGGCCGTATATTCCTCATCCGGTAGTAGGTCCACAGTAATAGTTGCTTCACTAAAGAAGGACAGTCCGCGATCATCCGTAGTTGGATAATGGGCAGAACGATACGGCTGTATGCTTCCGAATCCATTCACGGACAGGCGCATATTTATTCTCGTCCAAAATCGGCATATACGGAATGATTCGCCTACACGGCCGATCTTGGAAAGAACCGTGAGAGCTATGCCGTCCGGCCCGCCGTTCGCAATAATTTATTCATCTATTCGAAGCATCGCGTCGCCATGGCCAGAGTTCCGAAAATGGCGCAGCATGGCCTCGGCTACGAAGATCTTATTTTCAGCGAATCCGACGGCGGTCTCGTTCGGTTTCTGGAAGATATGCGTTTACGGCAGCTTGCGGATCGGAAGATCATCGTCTTCAAGGATACCCGGGATGGGCTGGAGCAATCCCGAGAGTTGACGTCAAGCCCTATCGCTCGCGCCGAGGTATTCATGGATAAGGAGCGATTGTATGTTTCCGCGGCTTTGCAGCTGCACTACGACAACGATGTAAACCATAGACAGCTGATTGCCGGGATGAAATCGGACTATGCCAGACGGCATAGCCGCGACTGGATGACCGGCGGACAGCCTCGAAAGCTGGGATTCACGCAATCGGAATAGCAACGCTACAAGCCGGTTTCTGTACTCTCAACAGAAGTCAGCTTGTTTTTCGTTACATGTAAGGCTGAACAGAAACTGGACTTTCACCGCAGAAGCAAACAGGAAACGGAAAGCGGATATGTCATCTCCAGAACAGCTCCATCAGCTTGGTTAGCAGCATCGTCCGGTTAGTCACTTCGAACTTCTGAAACATGGCATTCAAATGTTTCTTGATTGTAATTTGGCTGAGATGCAGGCGGCTGGCGATTTGCGCATTGGTCAATCCATCCCGCAGCAGCTCTGCCACCTGTTGCTCTCTTTCGGATAACGCGAGCAAGGAAGGACTCGGGTTGGGGCTCGGGTTCGGTCTCGGATCTCGGTTCGGATCGGATCTGAAATCCTCCGTTTTCTCTGCGGCTTCCTTCTCGTTATGCTCCTCGTAGGGTGTCGTTGGCTCATTGCGGGCAATTAACTCGATCCCCGCCAGCTTCATCATGTGGTCTAGATAATCTAACAATTTATCGCCGCGGGTATCGAGAATATAGGTAGGCGAGACGGTTGTGCCTCCATAGTTGGTATGGTAGCCGTGAGGCGCGGATTTGAACAGCATGCTCTCTAACGTTATGGTGAAATAAGGGATCGGCGCGGGAGTCACGATGATTCGTTCTCCGGAGAAGACTAGTGAAATGATGAGATGGGCGATTGAGAAGTGCAAATCCGCATTCTCGAAATCCGCAATATCGATCGTGTGAATGCACCAGCCGGAACGCGTGCTCTCCGGTACGGAGAACGACGCGAGTTCAGCCTGCCCCAAGCCTTGAAAATAAGCGGAAGAGAGCGGATGATCCAACAGGTATTCGAGCGTTTGCCTGTTGATAGGGAGGATTACGGCCAGGCCAACGATTTCATCGAGCGCATTCCTCAGAATGCGGAAGCAGTCCATTCCAAAGTTCCGAAGCTCGTTCATATCGACCCACGCTGTCGAATGGCGGCTTTGTTCCTTGGTCTGCGTAAACTGAAAGCTTAGGCTGCTGTAAGGATCGAACAACTGAATGACGGTATCGCGCGCCTCTTCCTTTCTTCTCTGCAGATAGTGCTTAATCGCATCGAAGTCGGCGTCGGAAGCGTCGTTGAAATAGCGGGGCACCGTATTTAATCCCTGCAGGAACGCGCGCGGGATCGGTCCGCCGATATAATAGACCAGTTCTCCGGCGAACCAAGTCGTCTCGTTATTCCGCTTGCCGGATGTGAGCCGGTCATAGTAATAAGACACGATTCGGATCAAGTAGCGCTCGTACTGTTTAGGCGATCTTGAGCTGAGATCCTGTATGACGGCATTCCGCAATAGATCGTGTATCCGCCAGCCATGACTCGTTTTGTATACGAAAGAATAACGGATTAACCGCCGGAAATCGATCGTATCCATCTCCCGATCCAATACATGCGAGAGAATATCCTGGTTGAAATACCGCAGCGTCGAAGCGGCCTCCACGATCGTTCGCAGATTCTGACCCGGCACCTCGCGAAGCCAACGCTCCACGATATAGGACAAGAAATCCATATTCTTAGCCCGATGGGCACCTTCCTCCATCACTTCCGTTGTAGAATGCGAGGTCGCGATTACCGCAACCGCCATCATCAAGGGATGCCCCTTCGTCTCGTTCCATAATTGAATTATCGACGATTCATTATAGATGCCGTTCTCGTGGCAGAACTGCCTGACGGTTGTGAAGCTCAGCTCGGATAAGGGCAGAGAGAGCAGGCGTTTCCTCCACACCGGAGATAAGTACCATGCTTCGGAGAGAGGCAGCCTGCCCGCGATGACGATAATGAGCCGCTTGTTCAGCTTGACTAGAAAATACTCGCGAAGCCATTGATCCAAGATATCCATACATTCATAGGCATCCAGCAGCAAGACGACCGGTTGCCGTTCGATCATGTTATTCAAGCGTGCAATGCAAGTATCGACGACATCAGTGGCATGATCGGCGGGAGAGGAGGGAACCCCGACCGTTTGCAGGATGTGTGAACAGAAAGCGGAGGGAGTTTGAATCGAGCTATGACCCTCGATAGCGATATCCCGGTATCCGTCCGCGCTGCAATATTCTTGAAAGGCGTGCAGCAGGCTGCTTTTGCCGATTCCGCCCGTGCCGTACACATTAATGATCGTCGCCCCTATGGTGGTGCTCAATACTTCCCGGAACACGGTCAGCTCCTGCTGGCGTCCCAATAACATAGGCTCATTCTGGTCGTAAGACGGATTGCTATGCGGATTGATCTTCAAGCAGCTTCCCTCCTCTATACTATCGGATCCTTTGGTATATCAGAAGTGTATACCTTTAGATACTCTTTAATTAACGCAAATAATGTTATATTACATTACACAAACGACTATTGGTCATAATCATACACTCTGAAATTGGCACTATGCAACAGAATTAACACGATGTTTTGGTTTTTAACAAGTTTTTTCTATTCATACCTTTCATTAATCTAACATTTCATGGGCGGTGTATGTAATGGACAGAGGAATCAGCACATTGAAAGTCTTAAAAGCAAAAGAAGAAAAGAAGTTAACTTGGATCGCTATCGCCGAGCATGTCGGAGCAGCCGAAGTATGGGTCACGACGGCTTTGCTAGGACAAGCGACGATGACGCCTGAACAAGCCGGCAAGGTCGGAGTCCTTCTGGAGCTTGAACCGGAGGTTGTCGCATCGCTATCCGTACCCCCGAATCGGGGGAAGGGAATTCAGATGCCCCCTACGGAACCGGCGTTATACCGGTTATATGAAATCATCATGGTATACGGCCCTGCCTTCAAAGAAATTCTGAATGAAAAATTCGGAGACGGCATTATGAGCGCCATCGACTATGAGATGCACATCGAGAAGAAAGAGGACCCGAAAGGCGATCGCGTTCTCATCACGTTAGACGGCAAATTCCTGCCTTACCGCGTGTTCTAAATCAGAATGGAGGAGTGTTCGCATGTTATCGACAATCGGAATACCCGGTCTTGCTTTGATCATTTTCGTCGTATTGATTTTCTTCGGCCCCCGGAGACTCCCTGAATTAGGCAAATCGCTAGGAAGCACCTTGAAGGAGTTCAAGAATTCGACTAGGGGAGTATTCGAAGAAACGGACAAGAAAAATATCAGAGAAGTAGTCAGGGAGGATGAAACCATACAATGACCGATTCCAAGAAGCATCAATGCGGACCTGAATGCACGCACGAGAGCCATCAATATTCGGACGCTCCCATCACGAACGAGAAGGAATTACAAGCTTACCAAGGCCAGATGAAAGACCTCAATCTCGTGATGACGCGCAGAAGCTTCATGAAGTACTCGGTAGGCGTCGGCGCGACCATTCTGGCAAGCGGGGGCTTGATGTCCTTCCTGGCAGGATGCGCCAATTCGACTTCCGGCGGCAATCCCTCGAGCAGCCCGTCTATGGTCAAAGCGAATGTGGAAAAGCCGGATTTAACGATAGGGTTCATTCCGATTACGTGCGCGACGCCGATTATTATGGCGGATCCTATCGGGTTCTATAAGAAGCATGGCCTGAATGTGACGGTGAAAAAATACGGAGGCTGGGCGGATATTCGCGACGCCTTCATTGCCGGAGAAGTGGATGCGGCGCATCTCTTGTCCCCTATGACCCTGTCGCTCAGCTTAGGTCTGGGCTCCGCTCAGGTTCCCACTCGTCTGGCCGCCATCGAGAACGTTAACGGTCAAGCGATTACTCTCGCCAATAAGCATAAAGACATCGTGAAGAGCGCCGCGGATTTCAAAGGCATGGTGTTGGGCGTACCGTTCGAATATTCCATGCACAACATGCTGCTGCGGTATTATTTGGCAGACGGGGGTCTAAACCCGGATACCGACGTGGAAATACGCGTGGTGCGTCCCCCGGATATGGTCGCTCAGCTGATTACCGGCAACATCGACGGCTATTTGGGGCCGGATCCGTTTAATCAGCGGGCCGTTCATGAGAAGGCTGGTTTTATTTTCAAATTGACCAAAGAGATTTGGCCGAACCATCCCTGCTGCGCGTTCGGCGTTAAGCAAGCCTTTATCGACAAGAACCCTGAGACCTACCATGCCTTGCTGAAATCCATCGTCGATGCGACGAATTACAGCAGCGATAGCAACAACCGTGCAGAAATCGCCAAGGCGATCTCGGCCAAGGAGTATCTGAATCAACCCGAGGAGGTCGTCAGAAGCGTACTGACGGGTAAATTCGATAACGGCTTAGGTACGCAAATGGATGTATCCGACAGAATCGGCTTCGATCCGTTTCCTTGGAAGAGCTTTGCGGTATGGATGCTTGTCGAAATGCAGCGCTGGGGATATTTGAAAAATCAAACGAACCTCGATTATCCCAAGATCGCGGATGAGGTATTCCGCACGGACGATGTACGTCAGGCGCAGAAGGCGCTAGGATTCGGCTCTCCGGCGGACGATTACAAGATCGAGAAGATTCTGGGCAAAGACTTCGATGCGTCCAAAGTAACCCAAATGCTGCTTAAGTAAGCGGCAGAGAAGGAGTATAACGATATGGGCAATTCCAAAACAATAGCTGCATCGGTCGAAATCGCGAGTCATTCCGGTCCGAAAATAAAGAACGGAATGACCGTAAATACGAAAGCTTTCCTGCTGTTCCTGTTTCTATTGCTATTCGGATGCGGGATATGGGAACTGGCGGTTGCGTACAAGATGCTGTCCCCCCTAATTCCCGCGCCTAGCCTGGTTATTTCGCAAGGCCTTGAGCTGATCCGGGATCCGTTCTACAGCAATGGGGTCAATGACGCCGGGATCGGCATTCATCTTCTGGCCAGCATCCAACGGGTCCTTACGGGATTTCTATTAGCGACCGTCATCGCGGTTCCGCTCGGATTCGCGATCGGGATGTCCGCCGTATTGTCCAAAGCGATCGACCCGTTCATCCAGGTGATGCGTCCGGTTTCGCCGCTCGCTTGGCTGCCGATCGGACTGGCGTTCTTTCAAGATTCCCAGAAGACGGCCATCTTCGTTATTTTCATTTCCAGCGTATGGCCGATTCTGCTCAATGCCATCTTCGGCGTGCGCAACATACCAAGCACTTATCTGAACGTAGCCCGTACGTTGGAAGCCAGCCGATGGATGATCGTGCGCAAGGTTTATCTTCCGGCCACGCTGCCTCAGATCGTAACCGGACTGCGAATAAGTCTAGGCGTAGCCTGGCTGGTCATTATCGCCGCGGAGATGCTTATCGGCGGCCGGGGGATAGGCTACTTCGTCTGGAACGAGTGGAACAATCTCGATATCGCGAATATCATCGTCTGCATTGTGTTGATCGGTTTGGTGGGTATTTTACTGGATCATTTATTATCTATCGTAGAGAAGAAGGTGAAGTATGAACACTGATGCGCTGCTGCAGATCAACAGGGTCACCAAATCATACAAAACCCGAGGGAAAGTATTCGACGCATTGGACGAAATCTCGCTGGATATTCAAGAGGGGGAATTCATCTCGTTAATCGGCCCCAGCGGCTGCGGGAAGAGCACTTTGTTGAATATGGTAGCGGGATTGGAGGACTGCAGCAAAGGCCATATCTTGCTGGACGGGAAGAGGATCGAGGGTCCGGGAGTGGATAGAGGCATGGTGTTCCAGAGCCATGCGCTGTACCCCTGGCTGACGGTCTTCGACAATATTATGTTTGCGTTGGATTGCGTCATGAAGAATACGGCAAGAGCGGAGAAGGAAGCGCTGGCGAACAAATACCTGGATATCGTCAAGCTGACCGCCGCCAAGGATAAGAAACCCCGTGAAATTTCGGGAGGAATGAAGCAACGGGTAGGCATCGCGAGAGCTTTTGCCATTAACCCCAAGGTGCTGCTGCTCGATGAGCCGTTCGGTGCATTGGATGCATTGACCCGAGCGGAATTGCAGGATGAGCTGGAACGGATTTGGGAGAAGGAACGCAGAACCGTCATTATGGTTACGCATGACGTGGAAGAAGCCATTCTGCTGTCCGACCGGATCGTCGTGATGAGCCATGGGCCTAATGCGAGAGTGTTAGACAGTATTCAAGTCGATATTCCAAGACCGCGGCAGAAAGCGGAGCTTCTGGAGGATCCGATGTTCGTCGTCTTAAGGAAGAGATTGGTCGGCATGCTGTCGAACGAATCCATAGCGTAAAGCTCGGGTTGTACGGCTAGTAGCCTCTACTGGATGTACAGCCCTTAAATCAATCGATCATCGATCAGAGTAAAGGGCGTGTAGAAGCGTATGCTGCACAATCTATTTTCGTTTCAACAGACGAAAGAGCTCCTCACGAATCTTGCCGCAGGCGATTTAACCGAGAATGGAATCGGCGAGAAGAAGAAGATGGGTCCGTTGGATCTTCTGGTGTTGAAAACAGTGCGCGGGTTACGCCCGCTCATTCGCGTAGTGGAAAATTCGGCCTCCCGCTTGCACAAGAAAATGGAAGAGCTGGAAGCCCGGTCGGATATCGTGACGGATCATGTCGCCGGCGTGAATGCAACGATGAGAGATATGGCCGAAGCGATCGGCGATTCGGCGGAGCGTACGCAGCAGGTCGCGGCGGAAATGTCGGAGGTAAGCAAACTATTGTTGAAGATCAGGGGGACTCATCAAGATCTCTCGCAATCTTCCATGCGGCTGACCGGCCTTATTGGGGAAGGCCAAACGGAGATGACGGAAGCTCTGGAGAGAATGTTGATGGTGAGATCGGAGAACTCCACCGTTCAATCGAGGATGAAATCGGTCCAAGAAGCGGTCGCGAATATATCTGCAATTCTTCGTCTTGTGCAGGAAGTGTCCAGTCAGACGCAGATGCTTTCATTAAATGCGAGTATTGAAGCAGCCCGCGCCGGCGAGCAAGGAGGCGGCTTCTCCGTAGTGGCTCAGGAAATCATCAGGCTATCCAAGCAGACGAAAGATGCCGTTAAGGAAATCGAGCTCCAGCTTGCCAGCGTGAACGGAAGTACGGACGATCTGCATAAATGCGTCCGACGCATGAGCGATACGACAGAAGATGGGATCAAGGTGATGACGAAAGCTCACGATCGTTATGAGATTATCGTCTCCGATCTGTCCGATACGAGAGAACACATTCAGCAAGCGGAGCGAAGCATCGAAGGCATCGAGCATGCTTCAGTTCAGGTTGCGGGCGCGATGCAGAACATCTCGGCAATGGTGGAGCAAGCGGCAGCCGGCATCGAAGAAATATTGGCCTCCGCGGAAACGCAGCATTCGACGATCGAAGGGATGAGGACGCTCATTAAGGAAGCTCTCCGAAGCGGACTCTCGCTTCGTTCGGCCGTCTCCCAGTTCAAGCTTCCGTCGGAAGCGGCTGGCGGATCCGGCGGGAAGTTCCGTCATTTCGCGCACGATTGGATCGAATCCGCGTTGCAGGTGCGGGTAATGATGATCAAGGTGTTCGATATTACCGACAAGAGCAAGCTTGATGGCTGGTATCAAGAGCTCTGTCATCAGGACGATTGGATGATTGGGAGCTTTGCGCGGCTTGGAGATGTCATGGTAGATCCGAAGGACAAGTCGTCGTTCGAATATCTCTATCAATGCTGGGACGGGTATCTGGCGGCAAGGAATAAGAATGTAAAGCTTTTGTTCGAAGGCGAATTCGCCCGCGCCAAGAGCGGGGTCATGAACGAGGCGAGGGAGAGGTTCAAGCAAGCCATGGATCATATGTATGAATGGCTGGAAGATTCCTATAAAGACAGCGAATCGAAATTAGCCTGATGAATGAAGGGTAGCTGCCTGCCAGGAAGGGAGGTTCGGAGATGTTGGGTAATTTGGGTTTCTCGGAAATCTTTCTCATCGTGACGATTGCTTTATTGCTGTTCGGACCTAAGAAGCTTCCGGAGATGGGGCGTACGGCCGGTAAAATGGTGCGGCAATTCAGACGAGGGGTACAGGGCCTGATGGAGGTGGACAAGGATGGAAAGTGAAGGCGCCATTCCCCTGCTGAATCATATTGCGGAGGTTAGGAAACGGATCGTCCGGGTGCTCATCGTGTTTGTCGGCGGTTTAGCCATCGGGCTGATGTTTGCGCGGCAGATTTATTTGTACTTCATGAGTCTTCCGCCGGCCGATACAATCGCCTTGAACGTATTTAATCCATGGGACGCTATTAAAATTTATATGAACTTTGCCATCCTGATCAGTCTGATCCCGACCATTCCTTTTGCCATGGTACAGCTATGGGCTTTTCTTAAACCGGGCTTACGGGAAAGGGAGCAGAAGGCCTCTTTGGCCTACATCCCTTTTGCTTTCCTTCTATTTATCTTTGGGATTTTCTTCGCTTACTTCGTGGTGTTCCGGAATGTCTTTCGCTTTACAACGGAAATATCGGCTAACCTGCAGTTAACGGAAACCTACGGCGTATCGCAATATTTCTCCTTTATGTTTAATCTTCTGATTCCGATCTCCGTGCTGTTCGAACTGCCGGTTCTCGTCATGTTCCTAACGAACTTGCGGATTCTTAACCCGGAACGGCTGAAGAAAGGAAGGCGGTACGCTTATTTATTGCTGACGATCATCGCAACCGTCATTACGCCGCCGGATTTCGTATCGGCGATTCTTGTGGGCATTCCTTTGATCTTATTGTACGAATTCAGCGTCTTTCTATCGGCGGTCATATACAAGAGGCAGCTTCTGCAAGAAGGATACGAGAGGGAGAGCTTGGCGGCTTAGGGGTTGTTGCTAAGTAGACAACATTAAAAGCTACCATTATAAACACCATTATAAGCTATGCAGCCAGCGGGCGCCGATATTCTATCGGAGCGCGCTGTTTGAGCTCCGAAAGCGACGTTTATCAGAGGTTATCGTGGCGCTGCGCGGACTGGCCGGTTCGGCCTGATCGATTGGCGCGGTTGCCAGGCGGAGTCGAACGCCTGCTGGGGATCACGATATCGAACATACGCAACAACGGGCCATACAGGGGCTTGCCCTTGTACGGCCCGTTCGCGTTGTCGGGCGATTGCTGCCTTCTTAGCGGATGGTGGGTCATTCCGCCATACCGTATACTCGGCACTAAGCGATCCGTCTTGTGTTTCATGACAGTCTCGCTTCTCAGATGCCGCGCTCACGTTCGGAATTTACGACACCAAATTCGAATGCAGTCGCATTTCTCTTCGGAAGCGTTTCCATTACGATTAGAGATGTCGACGGACAACTAGAGCTTGCTTTGCGGCAAGAGAAGGAGGAGATACAGCCCATGAGAAAAACGATGACTTTCCGTCGGGCGAGGACGAGGGAGCTAGTGTCCATCTACGCGATGGTCGGCGTGCCCTACTTGTTGTTCGCGACATTCGTGCTATTCCCGCTATTGTGGATATTGCGCTATTCGTTCTACGATTACGACGGCGTCCGAGCAACGTTTGTCGGTCTTGAGAACTTCCGCGTGCTGATCGCCGACAAGGTGTGGTGGAAATCCGTCGTCAATACGCTGATTCTCACGTTCGGGTCGCTGGCGATCGGCATGCCTCTGTCGCTGCTGTTCGCAGTCATTCTAAACGGGAAGTTAAAGGGCAGAGTAGCGTTCCGCGCGATTCTGTACTTCCCGGTATTGATTAGTCTCGCGGTTGTCGGCACCATCTTCCGCATCATGCTGGCGCCGGATAACGGGATTATCAACGAACTGCTAATCGCTACGGGACTGATCGACAAGCCGATCTACGTGCTCGCGACGGCTGGAACTGCCTTGCTTACGCTCATTCTCGTCGAGGTGTGGCACGGCATGGGTTACAACATGACGCTCATGCTCGCAGGACTGCAGCGGATCCCGGCCGAGCTATATGAAGCGGCTATCATTGACGGCGCGAACGAGCGGCAGAAGATGTTCTATGTCACGATCCCTCAGCTCGGGCCGATGCTGCAGATCATCATCATGCTGCATGTACTCAACGGGTTGAAAATATTCGACCTAGTCAACGTATTGACGCGCGGTCAGCCGTTTCATGGTTCGGAGACGATGGTCACTTACATTTTCAACTACTTCTTCGAAATGGAAGGGTATCGCGCGCAGCAGGGCTACGCTGCATCAGCCAGCGTCGTCGCGTTCCTGATTATCAGCATCGTGGCGCTAACCTATTTCAAGCTCAGCCGCCGGCTGTCCAACAATGAGTGAGGTGAATCCGCTATAATGACAGCCAATCCGAAGCTATACCGTATCGCCGTCCGCGCGCTGCTGTATATGATCGTCGCAACCGCCTCGGTTATCGCATTGTTCCCGATCGCGTACGTGTTCATGGCGTCGTTCAAGACCACCCAGGAGCTGCTTGCCGGCGGGACCAGGCTGCTGCCTCGCGACTTTACATTCGAAAATTATGTCAATGCGTGGCAAGCGGCGAACTTCTCCCGCTATACACTCAATAGCTTGCTGTACGCCGGCATTGTAACCGTGCTCACCGTACTATTCGCGACCATGATGGGCTACGTGTTCCAGCGCAAGTCGTTTCCTGGTAAACGCTTTATGCTGGGCAGCTTCTACTTCTCGATGTTCGTCGCCGGGGCAGTCACCATCTACCCCGTGTTCATCATCGTCGTGCAGGCCGAATTGCACCGTTCGCTGCTCGGGCTCATCCTGGCGACGCTCGGCGGCAGTTCGATTCTGACGACATTCCTGGTCATCGGGTATCTGAAGGGCATTCCCAAGGAGCTCGACGAGTCGGCCATCATCGACGGATGCGGCACGTTCGGCGTATATGCCAAAGTCATCTTCCCCATCATCACGCCGGTCGTCGGCGTCGTGACTCTGATTACGTTCCAGAGCACCTGGAACAGCTACATGCTGCCGCTGGCTCTGACCCTCACCGTGCCGGACAACCGGCCGCTGTCGGTTGGCGTCACCTCTCTTGCTTACGTCTCCGGACCCCAGGGCGGAACGCAATGGGATCTGCTGATCGCAGGCACGTGCATGTCGATTATCCCGATCGCCATCGTCTACTTGTGGGCGAACCGATTCTTTATCGGCGGCATTACAGCCGGGGCGCTCAAGGGCTGATCCTTCGTCTGATGCGCGATATGTCTGCCCTTCGGTATGTGTACGTACCGTGGAGCTGCATATATAATGAAATTAACCAAGGAGGAACTCAACAGGCATGAGAACGACACGCAACAAAGGATGGTCATCGCTCGCGGCCGTCATGCTGACGCTAACGCTCGTGTTGGCGGCATGCTCGGGGGGCAACAACAGCAACAACGGAACGACGAGTTCGTCGGTCAGTCCGACTTCGTCCGGCAACGCGGAGTTGAATCAATCACCGTCGACGAGCGCGGGACCGAAGACAAAGATCAAATTCTGGTCCCATCAGAACAATCTGAAGGACAAGATGACCGAACTCATCGCAGCCTATAACGCTTCCAATACGGACGGCATCGAGATCGAGCTGAACGTCGTGGCAGACAAGTACAGCGACGTGCTCAGTCTCGCCTTCACGAGCGGCGAAGGACCGGACATCTTCACGATTAACGGACCTTCCGGTACGCGCAAGTGGGCGGACAATAAATGGGCGGAGCCGCTCGACGCTTATATTACGGACGAATTCAAGGCGCAATTGCGGGATGGCGTATGGGTCGGCAACAACAACGTTATCGGCGGCCAAATCTACACGCTGCCGGATGTGGCGACGACGATTCGTCTGTTGTACAACAAAGACTTGTTCAAGCAAGCGGGACTCGATCCAGAGAAGCCGCCGACGACTTTC
>Ga0065721_10051240_pt1 | contig 15626 bp, 14 predicted proteins | sample Mesricmetagenome_FD_59108 | JGI IMG/M metagenome (GOLD analysis project Ga0065721, IMG submission 59108) | Mesophilic microbial community from rice straw/compost enrichment Sample: eDNA_1 v2 (version 2) | ecosystem: Engineered > Solid waste > Grass > Composting > Bioreactor | place: USA: Davis... | reverse complement strand
TTCTGGAATCAGCGTCAGAGCGCGGGCTCGTCACCCGCCTGGCCGGCCCGGTATCCGCGGGCTTGACCGCAACGATCCCCTTATCCGCAAGAAAACCGCCTCCTCAGGCCTGCGTGCGGCGATTCTGCCTTTGACTTACAGTCATGGTCAATGATAGTAAGGTCGACATATAAACAGATATGGCGATGATAACGCTTTCAACCTTGATGTCGTAATCGTTGCGGGGTCTGTAAGTAAAAGTTGTGATATATCGGCGTGGTTACAGTATAGTGACCGCGCATTTCGTGTATTCCAAAAGTAAATTCAAATTCTTGTGGCGAAAATGCAACTAGAATTGCTGCAGGCGTCAGTCGAGACTGCGAACTCTGCTGTTTTGAATTGTGGGGCTGGGTGGGAAAAGCTACCTAGTGCTTCGAGACCGGCGCAAATCGGTTTCTGAAACGGGATCCGGGCAGGGGTTTGCCGCCGAAGGTGGATGGTCCGGAGCCGAAACAAAACATTTTGACTGGAGGTCAGAAATGAACATTAAGAGCCTTCTCATTGGCTCCGCAGCTGCTCTGGCAGTTGTCTCTGGCGCTCAGGCTGCTGACGCCGTCGTCGCCGCTGAGCCGGAACCGATGGAATATGTTCGCGTCTGCGACGCTTACGGCACCGGCTTCTTCTACATCCCGGGCACCGAAACCTGCCTGAAGATCGGCGGTCAGATCCGTTACGAAAAGCGCGTCAGCAAGGTTGAAGGCTTCAACAGCGTCTATGACAACCATGGCCGTATCCGCCTCGACTTCGATGCCCGCAACGACTCCGAGTGGGGCACCGTTTACAGCTGGGTTCGTCTGCAGGGCGACCAGACCAACAACTCCTCTGCTGACCTGAAGTGGTACTACTACTTCGGTATCGGCGGCCTGGAATTCGGCAACTGGGATAGCCAGTGGGCCAAGTTCTTCGGTTGGGGTGGCTTCACCGATGACGGTGGCGTCTACACCTCTGATTGGGACTTCCCGGATTCTCGCCAGTACGTCAGCTACACGGCTGAGTTCGGCTCGGTGAAGGCTTACATCTCGCTCGACAACGACGCTGACGAGTTCACCGCGCCGGAAGATCACGACTACAACGGCGTTGCTGGCCACAAGGGCCACAAGTACATGCCGGACGTGACCGCCGGTGTGAGCTCGACCTTCGGTGACTGGCAGGTTGCTGCTGGTGTTGCCTACGACGAATCCGAAGAATCGGTTGCCGTTAAGGGCCTCGTTGCTGGTAACTTCGGCATGTTCGGCGTTCGCCTCATGGGCCTGTACGCTGACGACTCTGAAAACATCTACTTCAACTACGATGGTTTCAGCGCCCTGCTCGGCCTCCAGGCCAAGGTTACCGAAACCGTGTCGGTCGCTGCTGACGTTCAGTGGTGGGACAACGATGACTGGCGCGTTGTCGGCGACGTGAACTGGGAAGTTGCCAACGGCTTCTCGATCCTCGTCGAAGGTATCTACGCTGACCGTTACAACGTCGAAACCAAGCAGGGAATGCTGCGCTTCCAGCGCTCGTTCTAATCTGGTTCGGGGAGTCCGCGTCACGCGGGCTCCCTTCCTTCGATTCGGGACGGTGCAGGCCGGCCTGAAGCGCGAAGGACCGAAAGAGGAGTCTGCTCATCGGCGTGAAAATCGCGGAAGAGTTGCCTGAAACGGGCTCGGAAGGGTCTCTGGAAGGGGATTTGGACGATCGTTAACGGGCTGAATTTGTTAGGAAATTATTAACGAGTGCTAACGGACCATTAACAGATGGCCGTTCGGCATCAATTTTGTGTCTTTTTTGTAACATCGATAACCGAAGAGCGTTTGACGGCTTCGCTTCGTGGCGAAAGTCCGTTGCTAACGCGCGCCTCCTGTCTATGATCACCCTCGAAGCGGCGGGTGATCCCGAATGTCTTCATGAATGGGGTGGGGCAGGGAAAAGCTGTCCTTCAGCGAAAATAAGACCCATACCCAACTGAAACGTTTTGACTGGAGGTCAGAAATGAACATCAAGAGCCTTCTTCTCGGCTCCGCAGCTGCTCTGGCAGTTGTCTCTGGCGCTCAGGCTGCCGACGCGGTCGTCGCCGCCGAGCCCGAGCCGATGGAATACGTCCGCGTTTGCGATGCTTACGGCACCGGCTTCTTCTACATCCCGGGCACCGAAACCTGCCTGAAGATCAGCGGCGAACTGCGCTATGAGAAGCGTTACTTCAAGACCGAAGGCTTCCGTGGCGTTTACGACAATCACTCGCGCTTCCGCCTGAACTTCGAAGCCCGCAACGACTCCGAGTGGGGCACCGTTTACAGCTGGGTTCGTCTGCAGGGTGACCAGGTCAACAACAGCAGCCACGACGGTCTGAACTGGTACTACTACTTCGGTATCGGCGGCCTGGAATTCGGTAACTGGGATAGCCAGTGGACCAAGTTCTTCGGTTATGGCGGCTTCACCGATGACGGTGGCGTCTACACCGACGACTGGAACCGCCCCGACTCCCGTCAGTATGTGAGCTATACCGCTGATTTCGGTTCGGTGAAGGCCTACATCTCGCTCGATAACGACGCTGACGAGTACTACGACAATGTTGTCAATCGCGGTCATCGCTGGATGCCGGACGTTTCGGCTGGTGTGAGCGCCTCCTTCGGCGATTGGCAGGTTGCTGGTGGTCTCGGTTACGACGAGTCCGAAGAGTCGCTCGCCCTCAAGGGCTTGGTGGCCGGCAACTTCGGCATGTTCGGCGTCCGCTTGATGGGTCTGTATTCGGATGACGTCGACAACATCTACTTCGCCTATGACGGCTTCAGCCTGTTGCTCGGCGTCCAGGCTCAGGTGACCGACACCGTCACCATCGCCAAGGACCTGCAGTGGTGGGACAACGACGACTGGCGCGTCGTCGGCAACGTCAACTGGCAGGTTGCCAACGGCTTCTCGATCCTCGTCGAAGGTATTTACCAGGATCGCTACAACGTCGAATCCAAGTCGGGTATGCTGCGCTTCCAGCGTACGTTCTAATCCTGACGGATTATACAACAGAGAGGGCTCGCTTCGGCGGGCCCTTTTTGTTTGACCGGTCTTTTGGAGAGCCGATCGGGCGAGGGCAGGACGGTCCGGCTTCGAAACCGCGTGCCGGTCACCGCAGGCCGGCAGCCAATGCCGGCCATTCGGCGGTCGAGTCACATGTGCGGCTGGCCAGACAGCGGGAAGGGGCAGAACCTGCCGGTCGACTGCGGTGCGCAGGGCCGGACTGAATAGCGGTCGGGGCCGCTCGATTGATGGAAGATGCGCGGTAACGCCGTTTCGCGTGTGCTCAGCGCCCCGCGACCAGATCCTTCTGGATGTCGGCCTTCTGCCCGAGCAGGCTCTTGTAGACCTGATAGTTTTCCATCACCCGTTGCACATATTCGCGCGTTTCCTTGAACGGGATCTTCTCGATCCAGTCGACCACGTCCTCGACCGGCTTGCCGCGTGGGTCGCCGTAGCGCTTGATCCACTGGTTGATGCGCCCCGGTCCGGCATTGTAGGCGGCAAATGTCAGGACGTAGGATCCGTCGAAGCGGCCGAGCTGTTCGTCGAGATAGTGCGAGCCGAGCGTGGCGTTGAAGGCCGGGTCGGTGATCAGCTTTTCTTCCGCATAGGCGAGCTGATGGCGGGTTGCGACCTTCTTGGCCGTGGACGGCAAGAGTTGCAGCAGACCCTTGGCATTTGCCGGCGAAACCGCGTTCGGGTTGAAGGCGCTTTCCTGCCGCGCAATCGCATAGGCAAGCGCCTTGCCGGCGCCGGAAAGATCGGCCGTATCGGGGATTGCGCCAAGCGGGAAGGCAGCCAGCCCCGGATCGTGTCCCTGCCGCTGCGCCGATTTTCCGATCGCCAGCGCCAGCGACGGCCCATGCCTTTCCCGCGCGATCTCGGCGAGCGCCTGGAGTTCCGACGGGCTTTCGAGCTTGCGCGCCAGCGCCAGATAGAGCCGCCGTGCGCGGCCGTCCTCGCCTGCCTGTTCGTAGAGCTGGATCGCCTCCACCTCTGGGCGCCGGCGGAACGTGTCGTGCAGGTCGGGCGTGTCGAGATAGCGTCCAGCGGGCGTGGCGGCAACGCCGAGCCGGGCTGCCGCAAGCTGGCCGTAGAAGGTGGTCGGATAGTCCGCGGCGCGTCGGAAGCTGGCCTTCGCTTCTTCCCGCTGCAACTTTTCGAGAGTCCTGCCCAACCAGTAGTGGCCGCGTGCCTGGTCATGCGCCTTCGGCGAAATTTCGAGGAGCCGGCGGAAATGTTTCTCGGCACGCTTCATGTCGCCCAGCGCCGAATGGGCAAACCAGCCGGCATGGAACTCGGCTTCCATCCGCTCGTCGGGGGATTCGGCGAAAGGCAGGGTGGCGAGCTCATAGGCCTCCTTCGCCTTGCCGGCATCGAGCAGTCCGCGGCTGACGATGCGCGCCTCCACCCACCAGGCGTCGCCGTCGACCAGCTTGTCCGGCTCGCGCGCGGCGGTCTTCAGCAATGCGGCGGCGTCGTCGTATTCGCGCTCCTGCCGATGCCGCTTGGCCGATGCGTAAAGATAGAGCGGATCCTGCCGCAGTGCCTGATGGACCGCCTCGAGCGTCTTCCTGGCCGTCTTGGCCTTCTTGGCTACCGCGACAAAGGCTTCGTGCAGCGCTTCCGCCTTGCCGAGCTCGGCAAAGCGCTTTGCCTGGTCGAACTTTTCCCGGTAGAGCAGCAGCGCCATGCGCCTGCGGTGATCGGCGGACGTGAGCAGCTTGCCGAATTCGGCAATCACCAGGCTCTCGTCGGCTGGCTCGAGCACCTTTTCGTGCCAGAAGGTCCGCAGGATGCGTGCGGCGCGCGCCTCGTCGCCGGCGGCAACCGCCGCGCGGGCGAGGATCACCGCGCCTTCGACGGTCTTCGGCATGCGGTCGGCGAAATTTGCGAGGACGGTGCGCGGGGCGGCGTCCTCGCGCAGCAGCGCTTCCTCGAGGTTCTTTTCGATGTCCTCGATCGCCGGCCAGTCGGCAAGCAGTTCGCGTGCTTCCATCAGCATGGAGGAGGGGACCCCGCGCTGGCCGGAAACGGCGATCGCCCAGGTCAGCGCCAGCCGCTCGGTCGAGCCCTCCGGCATGGTGTCGCGGATCGCAATCGCCGCCTTTGCGTTTCGGCCGGCAAGGGCCTTCATCGCTTCGAGGAATTCCGCGCTCGCCTCCGGCGGCACGTAAGGGGCGGGCACCACGCCCGAGCCTTCGAGCCGCGTACCATGGGAGGAGAGATCGACGGGTTCGGCCCGGACGCTGATGAGGGCGGCCGTTCCGCTGGTAGTCGACCGCAGGATGCGTCCCGTCTTGTCGAGTCGGATGGAGGATGTCGTGGTGCCGTCCTGCCCCGGCGCAACCGCGTGCGTCGGTGGATGGGCGCCAAGCAAGGCAAAGGCCAGGCCGGCACCGGCAGAGCATACCAAGACCGCGATGAGTGCCTGCTTCATTCCCCGCTCCGGCAAGTGTTCAACAAATCTGCCGGCCCCTGGTTAATGACCCGTAAAAATTATGAATTCCGCCTTTTCAGCTTGCTCAAACGTGACTAAAAGCCCTCCAATCGGCTTGCTGCCATTGGCTGGCTTCGCTAAGGTCCTCGCCCTGCAAATAAGCGAGGATTGCGGCCAAAGCTTGGTGGCCGCTCCGGCCGGCAACTGGGCGCGGATGCCCAATCAGGAGTAATTTGATGTTCAGGGGTTCCATTCCCGCACTTGTGACGCCCTTCAAGGACGATGGCAGCGTTGACGAAGCCGCATTCGAAGCCCATGTCGAGTGGCAGATCGCCGAAGGTTCGAACGGGCTGGTCCCGGTGGGGACCACCGGTGAATCGCCGACGCTTTCGCATGACGAGCACAAGCGGGTGGTGGAAATCTGCATCGAGGTGGCGCGCAAGCGCGTGCCGGTGATTGCCGGTGCCGGTTCCAACAACACGATCGAGGCCATTGAGCTTGCCCAGCATGCCGAAAAGGCGGGGGCGGATGCCATCCTCGTGGTCACGCCCTACTACAACAAGCCGACCCAGAAGGGGCTCATCGCGCATTACTCTGCGATCGCCGAAGCGGTGACGCTGCCGATCATCATCTACAACATTCCCGGCCGGTCGGTGATCGACATGACGCCGGAAACGATGGGCAAGCTCGCCTCGGCCTACAAGAACATCGTCGGCGTCAAGGACGCGACCGGCAAGATCGAGCGCGTTTCCGAACAGCGCATCACCTGCGGCAAGGATTTCGTCCAGCTCTCAGGTGAGGATGCCACCGCGCTCGGCTTCAACGCCCATGGCGGCGTCGGCTGCATCTCGGTCACTGCCAATGTCGCGCCGCGTCTCTGCGCCGAATTCCAGGCTGCGACGCTTGCCGGCGATTTCGCCAAGGCGCTCGCGTATCAGGACCGGCTGATGCCGCTGCACAAGGCGATATTCATGGAGCCCGGCGTCTGTGGCGCCAAGTACGCACTCAACAGGCTTGGCCGCATGAGCCGGGCGGTCCGCTCGCCGCTGGTGCCAAATCTTGAGCCGGCGACCGAGGCGGCCATTGATAATGCGCTCAAGCATGCCGAACTAATATAATATGACACACAAGGGACGGCCGACGACGGTCAGGAAGGTTGTGGCGGAGAACCGCAAGGCCCGCTTCAACTATGAAATCGTCAATACCTATGAAGCGGGGCTGGTGCTCACCGGCACCGAGGTGAAGTCTTTGCGCGAAGGCAAGGCCAACATCGCCGAGGCCTATGCCAGCGACGAGAACGGCGAGATCTGGCTGATCAATTCCTATCTGCCGGAATATCTCCAGGCGAACCGCTTCAACCACGCGCCGCGCCGTCCGCGCAAGCTTCTGCTGTCGAAGAAGGAAATCCACCGCCTGCGCATCGCCATCACGCGTGAGGGGATGACGCTCGTGCCGCTGAAGATCTATTTCAACGACAAGGGGCGGGCGAAGCTGGAACTGGCGCTCGCGCGCGGCAAGAAGCTGCACGACAAGCGTGAAAGCGAGAAGCAACGCGACTGGAACCGGCAGAAATCCCGGCTGATGCGCGATCATGGCTGATCGCGCACAGCACTGTCTTCAGATCAGCTTAGATCAGAGATCGTCGAGCTCGTCCTGAGGCGCCGGCTCGACCGGACGTGGCGCCCGTTCGGACGGGTCGCGGCCCACTTCCGCCTTCAGCGTCATCAGGTCGATGAAATGGTCCGCCTGGCGGCGAAGGTCATCGGCGATCATCGGCGGCTGGGTCGCCATCGTCGAGACGACCGAAACCTTGCGTCCCTTGCGCTGCAGGGCTTCGACCAGCGTGGTGAAGTCGCCGTCGCCCGAGAAGATCACCAGATGGTCGACCACCTCCGACTGCTCCATGGCGTCGATGGCCAGCTCGATGTCCATGTTGCCCTTGATCTTGCGGCGGCCGAGAGAGTCGGTGAACTCCTTGGCCGGCTTGGTGATGACCTTGTAGCCGTTGTAGTCCAGCCAGTCGATCAGCGGCCGGATCGAGGAATATTCCTGATCTTCTATGAGTGCAGTATAATAATAGGCTCTGAGCAAATATCCGCGCTTCTGGAAGGCCTTCAGCAGTTTTCGATAGTCTATGTCGAAGCCCAGGCTCTTTGATGCTGCGTAAAGATTGGCGCCGTCAATGAATAATGCAATTTTTTCACGAGGATCAAACATAGTATTTCCCGCTCGGTTGTGCTCCGAAGCTTGAAATGCGTTCGAAGACCAGGGGTTCCGCCAAAAAATGTGAGAACAATTCATGTATTTTATGAATCATTCATATACAAGTTCTCCTAAATCAACGGAGTGCAGATTCCAAGCGGAATCTGCAAAATCCGACAGCTTTATACGCCATATGCGTCCAATCAGGTGATAATTATGTCGGCATCGGACGGTCAGCTTTGCCGCGAATGTGCACGGCCCGCCGGTTGTCGAGCGTCCGGTTGTTGCCTATATATGGTGCGCAACGCCAATGCCGTTAGGGCTGACGCCTCAGGGTTGCGGCACTGCCGGCGTTTCCACGCCGTAGCGAAGGAGCGTTCCCGTGGCCTTTTTGCTTGACAAGGATGAAATGCCTTGAATTTGCCGCGGGAAAGCGCTAACCGCTCGCCGATAAGCTTACATGAAGAACGTTTGGAAGGACAGGCATGGCCCGCGTCACCGTTGAGGATTGCATTGATAAGGTCGACAACCGGTTCGAGCTGGTTTTGCTTGCCAGCCATCGTGCCCGGATGATCTCGCAGGGTGCGCCGATCACCGTCGATCGAGACAACGACAAGAACCCGGTTGTCGCGCTGCGCGAGATTGCGGATGAGACCCTGTCTCCCGACGACCTGAAGGAAGACCTGATCCATTCGCTGCAGAAGCACGTCGAAGTCGACGAGCCGGAGCCGGATGCCGCCGCGCTCCTGGCTGCCGAAGGCCAGGCGGATGCCATCGACGACGACGACCAGCCCGACACGCTGAATTTCGACCAGATGTCGGAAGAGGAACTGCTCGCCGGCATCGAAGGTCTGGTCCCGCCGGAAAAGAACGACGATTACTGAAAATTCACTTCGGCAACCTGATGCCGAATGTAGTCGTTGCGAAGCCGGGCGCTGATCGACATGATCGGCGCCTGTTCGTTTGAAGGATTGGAGCAGCTCGCCAAATGATGCGCCAGTACGAGCTCGTTGAGCGCGTCCAAAAGTACAAGCCGGATGTCAATGAAGCTCTGCTGAACAAGGCCTATGTCTATGCCATGCAGAAGCACGGCATGCAGAAGCGGGCAAGCGGCGATCCCTATATCTCGCATCCGCTGGAAGTCGCGGGCATCCTCACGGAGATGCATCTCGACGAATCCACGATCGCCGTCGCACTCCTGCACGACACGATCGAGGACACGACCGCCACGCGCGACGAGATCGACCGGCTGTTCGGCGAGGATATCGGCCGGCTGGTCGAGGGTCTCACCAAGATCAAGAAGCTGGATCTGGTTTCCAAGAAGGCCAAGCAGGCCGAGAACCTGCGCAAGCTGCTGCTCGCCATTTCCGACGATGTCCGCGTGCTGCTGGTCAAGCTCGCCGACCGCCTGCACAACATGCGCACCCTCGACCATATGCCCGAGGAGAAGCGCGCCCGCATATCTGAAGAGACGATGGATATCTATGCGCCGCTTGCCGGCCGCATGGGTATGCAGGACATGCGCGAGGAGCTCGAGGAGCTCTCATTCCGGCACATCAATCCGGAAGCCCACAACACCATCTCCAGGCGGCTGGCGGAGCTTTCGGAACGCAATGCCGACCTGATCAGCAAGATCGAGAGCGAGCTGACCGAGCTGCTCTCCGCCAACGGCCTGCCGAAGGCCATCGTCAAGGGCCGGCAGAAGAAGGCCTATTCGGTCTTCCGCAAGATGCAGTCGAAATCGCTGTCCTTCGAGCAGCTGTCGGATGTCTACGGTTTCCGCGTGATCGTCGACGAGGTGCCGGAGTGCTACAAGGCGCTCGGCATCGTCCACACGCGCTGGCGCGTCGTGCCCGGCCGTTTCAAGGACTACATCTCGACACCCAAGCAGAACGACTACCAGTCGATCCACACCACCATCGTCGGTCCCGCCCGCCAGCGTATCGAGCTGCAGATCCGCACCTGGCGCATGCACGAGATCGCCGAATACGGTATCGCCGCGCATGCGCTCTACAAGGACAGCGTGAATTCCGCGGGCGATCCTTCCGCCAGGGAATCGAACGCCTATGCTTGGCTGCGACGGACGATCGAGTCGCTGGCCGAAGGCGACAATCCGGAGGAATTCCTCGAGCACACCAAGCTCGAACTGTTCCAGGACCAGGTCTTCTGCTTCACGCCCAAGGGCAAGCTGATTGCGCTGCCGCGCGGCGCCACCCCGATCGATTTCGCCTATGCGGTGCACACCAATATCGGCGACACCTGCGTGGGCGCCAAGATCAACGGCCGTATCATGCCGCTGGTCACGCGGCTCGCCAACGGCGACGAGGTCGAGATCATCCGCTCGGGCGTGCAGGTGCCGCCGGCCGCCTGGGAAGAGATCGTGGTCACCGGCAAGGCGCGCTCGGCCATCCGCCGCGCAACCCGCCTTGCGATCCGCAAGCAGTATAGCGGCCTCGGCCAGCGCATTCTCGAACGCACCTTTGAGCGCGCCGGCAAGCTGTTCTCGCGCGATGCGATGAAGCCGGTGCTGCATCGTCTCGGCCACAAGGAAGTCGAGGACGTGATCGCCGCCGTCGGCCGCGGCGAGCTCTCGTCGCTCGACGTGCTCAAGGCGGTCTATCCGGATTACCAGGACGAGCGCGTCACGGTGAAGCCGAATACCGAGCAGGGCTGGTTCAACGTTCGCAGCGCCCAGGGCATGATCTTCAAGATCCCCGAAGGGCAGAAGTCGCGGATCACCGATTCCGCGGCAGCCGAGGACGGCAACGGCGCCGAACAGCCCGCGCCGCGTCCGTTCCGCGGGCTCTCGGGCGACATCTCGGTGCGCTTCTCGCCTTCGGGCGCTGTGCCGGGCGACCGCATCGTCGGCATCCATGACGGCAACCGCACGATCACCGTCTATCCGATCCAGTCCCAGGCATTGCAGAAGTTCGACGACCAGCCGGAGCGCTGGATCGACATCCGCTGGGATCTCGACGAGGCCAACAAGGCCCGCTTCATGGCGCGCCTGCAGCTTTCGGCGCTCAACGAGCCGGGCACGCTTGCCACCGTCGCCGAGACGATCGGTGCGGCCGACGTCAACATCCGCACGCTGTCGATGGGACGGGTGGCTCCCGACTTTACCGAGATGATGCTCGAGCTTGAAGTGTGGGATCTGCGGCAGCTGAGCCACCTGATCGCCCAGCTCAAGGAACTCTCCTGCGTTTCGACCGTCGCCCGCGTCTTCGACTGACCAAGAATGTGCGGCAGACATCACGGGACGCTGCTTCGCGACCGCGACGCAGCGCCTTCGCTACTTCTTTGATCTGCAAAGACAATTTCCGCCGGCTGCTGCGGCAGGCCTGCAATGCCGGGATTTCCAGGCCTTTCGATCCTGTCCGAGCCGTGCATGCGCTGCATAGCAGCATGGATTTATCAAAACTTGTGCAGCGCAAAATAAATGTTACTTTTAATGCCAGACAACGGGAGGAACCGTCGTTAGGAAAGGAACAGCCAATGTTTCGCTATTTTTCGAAGATTGCCTCCAGGCTGCGTGCCCCGTCCATTGAAGATCGTGAACTGGCCTATCTGAACGCCAGCGTCGATCGTGTCGATCTCGAGTACCGCCAGCGTCAGATCGACCGCGGCCTGTTCCGCAACAATCGCGACCACGGCATTTTCTGAGCTGCCGTCCTGTACAGAGTTAGTGACTGCAAGCCGGGCCGGAGGGAAACCTCCGGCCTCATTATTTTTTCATTGTGGTTCCATTTGCGTCCCGCGCGTTCTATCCAGATCGGGGAAGGCGAGGAACGAGTGACATGATCATCGGCATCGGCAGCGATCTCATCGACATCAGGCGGGTGGAAAAGACGCTCGAGCGCTTCGGCGAACGTTTCATCAACCGGTGCTTCACCGACATCGAGCGGGCTAAGTCGGAGCGCTGCAAGAACCGTGCCGCCTCCTACGCCAAGCGTTTCGCCGCCAAGGAAGCCTGTTCGAAGGCACTCGGTACCGGGCTTGCGCAGGGTGTGCTGTGGAAGGACATGGGGGTCGTGAACCTGCCGAGCGGCAAGCCGACCATGGCGCTGACTGGCCGGGCGCAGGAGCGGTTGGCGGCGCTGATGCCGCCGGGCCACAAGCCCGTGATCCACGTGACCATCACCGACGACTTTCCGCTGGCCCAGGCTTTCGTGATCATCGAAGCGGTGCCTGCGACCTGATGCGGGTTGCCGTGGATTTAGGAAAAAGCTAGACAGTCCCAAAGCACGACCCGCAAAGAGGATTGAATGAGCGTGACGGACGACAAAAAGCCGGCTGAAAAGAATGCGTTCTGGGAAACGATCGTGGTTCTTTTTCAGGCATTTCTCCTTGCTGCGGTGATCCGGACTATCCTGCTCCAGCCGTTCACCATTCCCTCCGGCTCGATGATTCCGACATTGCTTGAGGGCGACTACCTTCTGGTGAACAAGTTCTCCTACGGCTATTCGCGCTATTCGCTGCCGCTCTACAATCCCGAATGGTTCGAGGGCCGAATCTTCGCAAGCGAGCCCAAGCGCGGCGACGTGATCGTCTTCCGCCTGCCGTCCGACACGTCCGTCGACTACATCAAGCGCCTGGTCGGCCTGCCGGGCGACAAGGTCCAGGTGGTCGAAGGCGTGCTCCACATCAACGGCAAGGCCGTGCCGCGCGTGCCCGACGGAACCTACTATCCCGACGAGCAGGGCGACCTGAGCGGCGAGGCGACGCCGCTCAACCGCGCCGACGGTGTGCCGATCTATCGCGAAACGCTCGACACCGGCGTCACCTACCAGACGCTCGACCTCAATCCCTATTCCGACGGTGACAATACCCAGGTGTTCACCGTGCCGCCGGGCCACTATTTCTTCATGGGTGACAACCGCGACAACTCGCTCGACAGCCGCTTCACTGTCGGCTATGTCCCGGAAGAGAACCTGATCGGCCGGGCGAGCTTCATCATCTTTTCTCTCGGCAACAAGACGCCCTTCCTGCATGTCTGGAAGTGGCCGACCAACCTGCGCTATGACCGCTTCTTCAAGGGTATAGAATGAGCCGCAAATCGGCATTGACCGTAGCGGAACGCGAGGGCCTGGAAGCGCTCATCGGCTATGTGTTTCAAAACAAGGAACGGCTCGATCGGGCGATCACCCATTCGAGCGCCCGCGTTGCCAGGGGCGGCAATTACGAAAGGCTGGAGTTCCTAGGCGACCGGGTGCTCGGGCTGTGCGTCGCCGAGCTGCTGTTCACCACCTATCGCGAGGCAACCGAAGGCGAGCTGTCGGTAAGGCTCAACAAGCTCGTCTCGGCCGATACCTGCGCGGAAGTGGCTGACGCGCTCGGACTTCACCGCTATATTCGCACCGGTGCCGATCTCAAGAAGATCACCGGCGAGAGGATGAAGAACGTCCGCGCGGACGTGGTCGAAAGCCTCATCGCCGCGATCTATCTCGATGGCGGGCTTGAAGCGGCGCGGCAGTTCGTGCTGCGCTGGTGGAAGGACAGGGCATTGAGCGCCGAACAGATGCGGCGCGATGCCAAGACAGAACTGCAGGAATGGTCGCACCAGCGCTTCGGCTTTGCGCCCACCTACCGGATCGAGGACAGGAGCGGTCCGGACCATGCACCGCAGTTTACCGTGGTGGTCGAGATTGCGGGACTGCCACCCGAGACCGGCACGGATCGCTCGAAGCGCGCCGCCGAACAGATGGCGGCGCGGCGCATGCTGGAACGTGAAGGTGTCTGGGCCGCCACCGAAGACGGCAGCGGCAACTGATTGGACGGAAGTCATGACCGAAGTTGAAAATTCTGCCGGGGCAGGGGAAACCCGCTCGGGCTTCGTGGCGCTGATCGGAGCCACCAATGCCGGCAAGTCCACGCTGGTCAACCGGCTGGTGGGCGCCAAGGTGTCGATCGTCTCGCACAAGGTGCAGACGACGCGCTCGATCATCCGCGGCATTGCGATCGTCGACAAGACGCAGATCGTCTTCATGGACACGCCCGGCATCTTCAAGCCGCGCCGGCGGCTGGACCGCGCCATGGTGACGACCGCCTGGGGCGGGGCGCGCGATGCCGACGTCATCATGTTCCTCATCGATGCCGAACGCGGCCTGAAGGGCGATGCCGAAAAAATCCTCGAAGGGCTCAAGGAAGTCCGCCAGCCGAAGATCCTGGTGCTCAACAAGATCGACCGGGTGAAGCGCGACGCGCTGCTCGCCCTTGCCCAGGCCGCCAACGAAGCCATTCCCTTCGAGCGGACCTTCATGATCTCGGCGCTCAACGGCGACGGCTGCGACGACGTGATGAACTATCTGGCCGCGACGCTGCCTCAAGGCCCCTGGTACTATCCGGAGGACCAGATCTCCGACCTGCCGATGCGCCAGCTCGCCGCCGAGATTACCCGCGAGAAGCTGTTCCTGCGGCTGCATCAGGAGTTGCCCTATTCCTCGCACGTCGAGACCGAGAAGTGGGAAGAGCGCAAAGACGGCTCGGTCAGGATCGAGCAGGTCATCTATGTCGAGCGCGACAGTCAGAAGAAGATCGCCCTCGGCAAGGGGGGCGAGACGATCAAGGCGATCTCGTCTGCGGCCCGCAAGGAACTGCAGGAGATCCTCGAACAGCCCGTCCATCTCTTCCTGTTCGTGAAGGTCCGCGAAAACTGGGGCGACGATCCCGAGCGCTACCGCGAGATGGGGCTCGATTTCACCCCCTGACGGCGGCGCCCGGCGCCCGCTTCGCTTGACGGACCGTCAACGGCTTTTGGCATTGAACAATCGCGCCCCAGGGCGCATGTGTGCCTCAGTTAACCGAGGATATGCCGATGCCGCAGCTTGTCGACGGAAAATGGGTCAATGACGACGTCGCCGCCAGCGAGATGAAGAATGGCGCCTTCCACCGCGAGGCTACAAAATTCCGCGACTGGATCACCCCGGACGGTTCGGCAGGACCGGCAGGCCAGAAGGGCTATCCGGCCGAGGCAGGGCGCTATCAGCTCTTCGTCTCCTATCTCTGCCCCTGGGCGTCGCGCACGCTGGCCATGCGCAACCTCAAGGGCCTTCAGGACATCATTTCCGTCTCGATCGCAGAGCCGGTGATCGGCGAAAACGGCTGGGAATATCCCGACACGGCCGATGCCGGCGAGAAGGTCGGCCGCATCTCCTTCCAGCACCAGCTCTATACGGCGAGCGACCCGCATTATACCGGCAAGGTGTCGGTGCCCGTACTCTGGGACCGCAAGGAAGGCCGCATCGTCAACAATGAATCGGCCGACATCATCCGCATGATGAACACGGCCTTCGACGGCCTCACCGGCAACCGGCTGGATTTCTATCCGGAACAGCTGAGGGCAGCGATCGACGAGTGGAATGCACTGATCTACGAGACGGTCAACAACGGCGTCTATCGCGCCGGCTTTGCAAAGACGCAAGCCGCTTACGAGGAGGCGGTGACGGCACTCTTTGGGACGCTCGACCGGCTCGAACGCTATCTCGACACGAACCGCTACATCGCAGGCGAATATCTGACCGAGGCCGACATCCGCCTCTTCGTCACCCTCATCCGCTTCGACGCCGCCTATTTCGGCGCCTTCAAGTGCAACCTGCACCGGATCGAGGACTATCCCAATCTCTCGGCCTATACGCGCGAGCTCTACCAGTGGCCGGGGATCGCCGAGACGGTGAGGATCGACCACATCAAACGCGGCTACTATTCCATCGCCCACATCAACCCGACGAAGATCGTGCCGAAGGGGCCGGATCTCGACTTCACCCGCCCGCACGACCGCGAGCGGCTGACGGGCAGGGGCATCTGGAAGCGGTGAAATGCGAACGGCGCCTCGTGAGGCGCCGTTGCCGTTTTCTCATAATTCCCTCGGGACGAAGTCCCCGAAGTCCTTTACTTGCGCTTGAGCGCTTCGGCCAGCGCCGCACCCAGCGCGCCCTGGCTCGGGGCCTGCGGCTTC
>Ga0065721_10051239_pt1 | contig 15627 bp, 13 predicted proteins | sample Mesricmetagenome_FD_59108 | JGI IMG/M metagenome (GOLD analysis project Ga0065721, IMG submission 59108) | Mesophilic microbial community from rice straw/compost enrichment Sample: eDNA_1 v2 (version 2) | ecosystem: Engineered > Solid waste > Grass > Composting > Bioreactor | place: USA: Davis... | reverse complement strand
CGTGAGCGACCGTGACGCTGGCGGGCCCAAGATCCCCGCGGTCGTGAAGACCCATCCATAAATCGAGTGTCCGCCAGCGTCCTCCTCCTCAGGGAGGCACGACAAACATGCAATCCAGCTTCATCGGCGCCCGCGGGTGACCGACCCCGCGCGAGCGCCGTGGATCCCCGGCCTTCGCCGGGATGAACCCTCAGCGGGTCAGGAAGAACTCCACCGGGGTGGAGATCTCGATGCGTTCGCCACGGACGCCGTGCGGGGCGCCGGGGAAGGGGTTGGAGCGGTCGAGCATGGCGAGCGCCTCGGTGTCGAGGCTGGCGTGGCCGGAACTCCGGGTGATGTCGCCGGCGAGCAGCCGGCCCTGGCGGTCGACGGCGAAGCGCAGGTGGACGACCCCCTCCTCACGACGCATGCGCGCCCGCTTGGGATAGGTCTTGTGGGCTTCCAGCCAGGCGCGGAGCCTGGAGGCGTAGTCCTGGCTGGCTCCGTTGGGGGCGTCGATGTCGAGGCCTTCGCGGGTCCCCTGGCGCTGGGCGGCGACGGGGGCGGCGGAAGCAGGTGAGGCCGCGGCCGTCCGCTGCGGCGTGGCCGCAGGCTGGACGGCCGCGGCGGCCGGCTGTGGGGAGGGCGCCGGCTGGACCTTGGGCGCGGGCGCCGGTTCGGGCGCGGGAGAGGGCGTCGGCGCAGGCTCCCGAGGAGGGGAGGGAGGAGCCTGCGCCGACTCGGCCGGGGCGTTATTCGCGCCGCCCCGGACCTGAACCAGTTCCGCCAGCATGACGGTTTCCTGCCACACGGCCGGCGCCTCGGCCGTGGTTCGCACCACGAGGGCCAGGAGGCCGAGGTTGAGGACGGTCGCGAAGGCCGCCGCCGCCGCCCGTGTGGTCAAGGGCCTCATGTCAGAAGGTCCGCGCCAGGCTGACCTTGAACGAGCGGCCCTCGGCGTCGAGGGAGGCCAGGTGGCGGCGGAACTGCTTGTCGAAGAGGTTGTCCACGGCGGCGCGGACCTCGAGGCCCTGGAACAGTCCCTCTTGCGGCGTCCAGGTGAGGAAGAGGTTGTGGATGCCGTAGCCGCCGGTGCGGCGGCCGCCTGGGCCGATGTCCTCCTGATCGGCGGCGAACTCGCCACGCCAGCCGGCCGAGAGGTCGATGTCGACGAAGCGGTAGCCGAGCGTGACGTCGAGCTCGTCGGCGGGAATGGTGTTCAGCGGCTGGCCGGTCAGGCGGTTCTCACCATCGATGGTGGAATAGCCGAGGCGCGCGAAGAGGCTGCGCGATGCGTACTCGGCCTCGACCTCGAGCCCTTCGAACCGCGACTCGCCGACATTGATGAAGTAGGCGGAGTTGGCCGTGCCGCGGGTGATGAGGTTGTCGACGTCATTACGGAAAGCGGTGACCTTGGCGCGGACGGCGTCGCCCTGCAGCAGGACGTCGTCGAAGGAGAGGGTGAAGCCGCCTTCGAAGTTGTCGGACTCTTCCGGCTTCAGGTTGAGGCTGAAGTTGGAGGCCGTCGCGTTGGTGCGGCTGTAGATCTCGTCCAGCACAGGCATGCGGACCGTGCCGGCGATGGAGCCGAAGACCGCGAAGTTGTCGTTGAAGGAATAGAGGGCGGCGATCTTGGGCGAGACGGCGCTGTCGTCGACCTTTTCCCGCGTGGTGACGCCGGCGCCCGGCTGCAGCTTGGTCCAGTCGACTCGCACGCCGGGGATGATGGTGAGCTTGTCTGACCAGATCAGTTCGGCCTGGGCGTAGAGGCCGTACTTGTCCATGTCGCCCTCGGGGTGGGTGGCTGCGCCGGGCGTGGTCGCGCCGCTGGCCGTGACCCGTGGGTTGCGGCGCTCCTGGGTGTAGAACTGGGCGCCGACGAAGAGGAAGCCGGTCCAGTCCGGTCCCCAGTCGAAGCGCGAGGTGTTCTGCAGGCGGCCCTGCCAGGTCTTGTAGGAGAATTCGGAATAGACGACGCCGGGCAGGAAGGTCGTCTCGCGCTGCTGCACCTCGGAATTGGCGTAGGAGACCTGGCCCTCCAGGTCGAACAGCTTGGAACCGCCGAAGTCGTTTTCGTAGCCGAAGACGGCGGTCGTATCGTCGACCTTGCGGCGGACGGTGGTGGAGGCGAAGGCCTCGGCCTGGTCGTAGAGCTGGGTGCTGTCCGACTGCCAGTTCTCGTAGGAGGCCCAGAGGTTGTGGCCCTTTTCGCCGCCGATGTAGTAGCGGCCCTTCAGCAGGTAGGACTCCGAGCTCACGTTGGAGGGGACGACCTTCTCGCCGTCGCCGTTCTTGTAGTTGCCGGCCTCGCGGCGGGTGTAGACGGCCAGGAGGTCGAGGTCTTCGGTGGGCTTGCCGGCGGCGATGGCCGTGCCGAAGAGGCCGTCATTGTTGCTCTCGTAGCCCCCGCGCAGGCGGACCGCGAAGCGATCGTCGCCCTTCAGGAAGTCGGAGGCGTCCTTGGTGGTGAAGTTGATCACCCCGGCCAGGGCGCCCGCCCCGTAGAGGGTGGAGGAGGCCGGACCGCGCAGGACCTCTACGCGCTTGTAGAGCTCGGGCTCGCTGAAGAGCGCCCCCATCCGGTACTGCTCGTAGAATTTCGTGACGCCATCGATTTGGGTGAGGATGCGGCTATCGGAGTCGGCGAGGCCCGTGCCCATGCCGCGGATGTTGTAGCCCTGGCCGAGGGCCGAGACGCCGCCGACGACGCTCACGCCGGGAATGGCTTCCAGCAGGTCGCCCATGGTCGTGGCCTGGGTGTTGTCGATGTCTTCCTGGTCGAGGGCGGTGACCGCTTGCGGCGTGTCGATGGCGACCTTCTCGGCCCCGGCCGAAACGACGATGCGACCCAGGGAGAGCTGGGCTGCGGCGCTCTCCTCCTGCGCGTGGGCCGCGCCGGCCAGAAGCAGGGCGGAAGCCCCCGCCAGAAGCCCGCTCCGACTGCGATATCCGCCACGCCCCATTGAGTTCTCCAGTATTATATGCAAATGCGAGTCACTATTATCTGACTCGCGGAACGCCCCCCGTGGGCGATCAGCGAAGCGGTGAATGCCGCATTCGAAAGTTAATTGCAAGTGACTCGCAATTGCACTAGTCGATCAGGACAGGAAATGTGAACAGGGGGACCTGATGGGGCGGACGAGAATGGCGGCGCTGGCGGGCGCGGTGGCGCTGGGCGCGCCGGGCATCGCGCTGGCGCATATGCCCTACATGCTGCCGAACTTCTTCGACCTGACGAAGCGCGATCACGTCACGGTGCAGGCGAGCTTCACCGAGGAGCCCTTCCAGGGCGAGGTGGTGATGAAGTCGGAGGCCTTCCACACGCGCGGGCCGGGCGGGGCGGTGACGCCGATCAAGGAAGTCACCTATCTGCGCGATCTGACGGTGTTCGAGGCGGCCATCCCCGCGGACGGGACCTATCGTGTCTCTTCCGGCGAGCGGTTCGGGCGCAAGGGCAAGATGTACCGCGGCGCCGACGGCCAGTGGGTGATCGGCGAGGGGCGGGAGAAGCCTGCGGGCGCCGAGCTGGTGGACGTGCAGAGCATGACGCTCGCCGAGGTCTATGTGACGCGCGGCGCGCCGACCAAGGAGGCCCTGGCGGTCACTGGCAAAGGGCTGGAGCTGCGCCCCATCACCCATCCGAGCGAGATCTTCGCCCAGCAGCCGGCGAGCTTCGAGCTGACCTTCGAAGGCAAGCCGGTCGCCGGCGCGAGCGTCGAGGTCTATCGCAGCGCCGGGACCTATGACGGCCGCAAGAAGCTCGACGGGGCGATCAAGACCGACGCCTCCGGCCGGTTCTCGATCACGCCGCCGGATGCGGGGACCTATCTCGCCCTGATCCGCCACCGCACCGAAGCGCCCGTTGGGGCCGAGACCCCTTACCGCAGCTACTCCTACACCTTGACCTTCGAAGCCACCGAATAGGACGTCAGATGACCAGCCTACGTTTGCCGCTCGCCATGACCGCGGCGCTCCTCGCACTCGGCGCCGCCTCGGCCCAGGCCGCCCCGCACGAGCACTCGGCCTTCATCGCCGACTATGACCTGGACAAGGACGGCAAGGTCACGGCGCAGGAGTTCCAGAGCGTGCGGGCCCAGCGTTACGCCGCCACCGACGCCAACAAGGACGGCGGCGTCGACGAAACCGAGTACGTCGAAGAGTACCGGGCCCGCCTGGAGGCCCAACTCGCGGCGTCCGACGAGAGCGCCGAGCGCAAGGAGGAACAGCGGGCGCGCCAGATCCGTCAGGCGCATGTGCGTTTCGGCGTCCTCGACAAGGACAAGGACGGAAAGATCTCCGCCGCCGAATACGACGCCTCCGGCCGCCGCGCCTTCGCCGAACAGGATGGCGATGGCGATGGGGTGATCACCCCCGGCGAAAAGAAGAAGAAGGCGGAGTAGTCCGTCAGTCTTCCGCCGTCAGCGTATAGCTCTGGATCGTCGCCGGCCGGGTCGGGGCGAGCAGGATGTAGGCCTTCATGCGTCCCCGCTCGCACTGGAAGCGGGCCGTGACGGACATGGCGCTGTCGGTGGTGAGGGGTTCGGGGCGCAGGCAGGTCCCGAGCCGGCGCTTGAGCGCGGCGAGTTCGGCGTTGCGGTGCGCCGCGTCGCTGTCGAGCAGGACGTTCATGGCCAGGGCCTCGCGCCCGGCCATGACGTCCCCGGCCGCATAGATGGCGGCGATCTGCGCGACCGCCTGTTGCAGCTGCGGGCTGGGCGGCGGCGTCCGGACGGGGAAGGCGCCGGACTTCACCAGGTCGAGCGCCGCTTCCCGGACATAGGGCGTGGCGCCGGCATAGGTCATGTTGGCGAAGGCGAAGACGGCGATCCCGCGCTCCGGCAGGAAGAGCACGTTGGATCCATAGCCCGGCAGGCCGCCCGAATGGGTGAAGTGCGGACCCAGCATGCAGTCGGAAAAGACGATCATGCCCATGCCGTAGGTGCGGGCGCGGTCACAGGTGTCGGCTCCCGAGCGCGCGACAACCGAAGGAAAGTTCGAGCCCTGGACGATCTCGCGGCGGGAGCTGCGCCTCAGGATCTGGTCGTCGGCGCCGTCGCGCGGCGGCCAGGCGTCGAGGACCCAGGCGACGTATTTCGCATAGTCGTTGGCGCTGACGGCAAGGCCGCCCATGGCCCCGAAGGCGCCGGGGCCAAGGACAGGCTCCTCGACCCACTTGCCGTCGATCCAATCGTAGCCCAACGCGCGGCGTTCGGCTGGAATGGCCGCGACGTCATAGGTCGAGGCGCTCATCCGCAGGGGCGAGAGGATCGTCTCGCCGATATAGGCCGAATAGGGCCGGCCAGAGGCGTTGGTCACCACGCGACCGAGAACGGCGTAGCCCAGGTTCGAATATTCCATGGCCATGCCGGGGGCGCGGGAGAAGGGGAGCCCGGCCTTGATGAGGGCGCTGAACTGGTCCTCGGCCATGTCGAGCTGTCGGTCGCCCCAAGGATCGTCGGTGACGAAGCCACCGGCATGGTTGAGCAGGTCGCGGACGCGGATCTTGGGGCTGTCGGCCGTGGGATAGGCCAGGGCCGCGAACTCGGGAACGATGGTCTCCACCGGCGCATCGAGGCTGAGCTTGCCCTCGTCGCGGAGCTTCAGCACCGCGAGGGCCGTGAAGTTCTTCGACATGGAGGCGATGCGGAAGACGCTGTCAGGCGTGACCGGGCGGCGGCTGGCGGTGTCCTGCACGCCGAAGGTCTTCACATAGGCGAGCTTTCCATCCGCGACGACGCCGAAGACCATGCCCGGCGTATGCCGCTCCCTGGCGAAGCGCTCGAAGATCGGATCGAGGCGGGAGAAGGCCTTCGCCTGGTCCGCGGTCTGGGCCGCGGCGGGGGCGGCGAGGGCCAGCGCCAGGACGGCGGCCAGAAGAATGCGCATGATCGGACTTCCCCCTTAGGTGGGCCGAGGATTGTCGCTGGGTCGGCGGAAGTCAAAGGCGGGGCTTGCGGCGGTTGGGTCTTGAACCCCCCTTCGGGCGCCCCTTCCGTCGCGCTGCGCGCGCCACCTCCCCCAGAGGGGGGAGGATCTTTTGGGTTGTTTATCCGAAGAGCTTGGAGAGGAAGCCGCGTTTCGGGGGCCTGGGCGGGGTGTCGCCGGGGAGCTGGGGAACGCCGAGCTTTCGGGAGACGAGCACCTCGATGTACTCGGCCCTGATGCCGCGGCCGAGGTCGTCTATGGTCCAGATGGTGGTCGAAAGGCCGCTGGCGGCGTCCCAATAGTCGGCGATGTCGTAGCCCCAGTCGACCGTCACCAGGGAGCCGTTCGGGTCCATCGGATTGCCGTGATAGACCGGCTCCAGCAGATGCCGGACGACGCCGTCGGAGGTGCGGCCGGCCCGACGCGTCGATGGCTTGTCCTTGTTGACGATGGGCACGGTGCAGATGTGCATGCCGCCGGGCTTCAGCGTGCGGGCGATCTCGCGCATGGCGAGGTCAGGGGCGAAGACGTGCTCCATGACGTCCTGGGTGATGACCAGGTCGAAGCTCTCGTCCGCGAAGGTCTGACGCTCCAGGTCCTCGGAGCGATAGCCGTAGTCGGGATGGATCGAACCCCAGGGTATGGCGGGGTCATACTGGCTGGCCACGTAACCGGGAGCCTGTTCGCGCAGGCGCCGGCTGGCGGGCGTGCAGGGCGAGCATTCGTGGATGGCGAGATCGCGCCAGTCCGGGCGCAGGGCGCCAAGGACGGAAAACAGCGCTCGTTCGCGCGGCTGCGAGCCGCAGCCGCCGCAGAGGAAGTGGTCCCTCAGCCAGGCGTCCTTGGCCGCGAAGGTGGCGGGAGCTTCGCAGATGGGACAGTGACCTTCGACTTCGAGGAGGTACTGTCCCATCGGTGAGACCCCTTAGACGAGCGCACCGTGACAGTGTTTGAACTTTTTGCCCGATCCGCAAGGGCATGGCTGGTTGCGGCCGGTGTGCTCCCACCCGTCCGGTAGGGCGGTGATGGGCAGGCCCTCGCGCTGCTCGGCCGAGAGGCCGTCGGGCAGGATGCCCATCTGAGCGGCGTTTTCGCCGGTGAGGGGGTCCATATGGACCTCGGTCAGGCCGGCGAGCGGCGCCATCGGCGGCTCGGGCTCGGCGAAGGCGAACTCCACGGTCATCAGCCAGCGGGTGACGTTCTGGCGAAGATCGACCAGGAGCTTTTCGAAGAGGGAGAAGGCCTCGGTCTTGTACTCGTTCAGCGGATCGCGCTGCCCATAGCCGCGCAAGCCGATGACGTTGCGCAGATGGTCGAGATGCATGAGGTGCTCGCGCCACTGCAGATCGATGGTCTGCAGCAGGAAGCTCTTCTCGATGCCGCGCATCTGCTGGGGGCTGACCATCTGCTCGCGCTCGGCGGCGCGGGCGTCGGCGGCCTTGAGGATGCGTTCCTGGATCTCTTCGTTGGCGATGCCATCCTCGGCCGCCCACTCGGCCAGCGGCAGCTCGAGGCCCAGCAGTTCCTGCACGCGCTCGGTGAGGCCGGCGATGTCCCACTGCTCGGCATAGGCCTTGGGGGGCAGGTGACGCTCGACCAGGTCCTCGATGGTGTCGCGGCGCATCTCGGCGATGATGTCCGAGAGGTCGGTGGCGGTCATGAACTCCGCGCGCTGCTCGAACACGGCCTTGCGCTGGTCGTTCACAACGTCGTCGTACTTGAGCAGGTTCTTGCGGATTTCGTAGTTGCGCTGCTCGACCCGCTTCTGAGCCTTCTCGATGGCGGCGTTCAGCCACTTGTGGGTGATGGCCTCGCCTTCCTGGACGCCGAAGGTGCGCATGATGGCGTCCAGCCGCTCACCGGCGAAGATGCGCAGGAGGTCGTCCTCGCAGGAGAGGAAGAACTTCGAGTGGCCCGGGTCGCCCTGGCGGCCGGTCCGGCCGCGGAGCTGGTTGTCGATGCGGCGGCTTTCGTGGCGCTCGGTGCCGAGGACGTAGAGGCCGCCGGCGGCCAGAGCCTGTTCCTTCAGCGCCTTGGTGTCGGCCTCGATGCGCGCGCGCTCCTGGGCGGCGGCCTCGGGGGTGACCTCGATGCCGAGGCCCTTCTGCTCCTCGCGCCACTTGAGCACGCGGATGTCGATGTTGCCGCCCAGCTGGATGTCAGTGCCGCGGCCGGCCATGTTGGTGGCGATGGTGACGGCGCCCGGCACGCCGGCGTCGGCGACGATCATCGCCTCCTGCTCGTGATAGCGGGCGTTCAGCACGTTGTGCGGGATGCCGGTCTGCTTCTTGCCGTCCACCTCGAACTTGTGCGCCTTCAGAAGCTCCGAAAGCTGCTCGGACTTCTCGATCGAGACGGTGCCGACCAGGATCGGCTGACCGCGGACGTAGCACTCCTCGATCTGCTTGATGATGGCGTTGTTCTTCTCGCGCGCGGTCCGGTAGACCTCGTCGTCTTCGTCGATCCGGGCGACCGGCCGGTTGGTCGGGATCTCGGAGACCTCCATCTTGTAGATGTCGGCGAATTCCTGCGCCTCGGTCGCGGCCGTGCCGGTCATGCCGGACAGCTTCTCGTAGAGGCGGAAGTAGTTCTGGATGGTGACCGAGGCCAGGGTCTGGTTCTCGGGCTGAATGTGGGCGCCTTCCTTGGCCTCGATGGCCTGGTGCAGGCCTTCCGAGAGGCGGCGGCCGTGCATCATGCGGCCGGTGAACTCGTCGATCAGCACCACTTCGCCGTTGCGGACGATGTAGTCCTTCTCGCGGGTGTAGAGGATGTTGGCGCGCAGCGCCTGGTTGACGTGGTGGACGATGGAGACGTTCGCCGCGTCGTAGAGGCCGGTGGAGTCGGGCTCCAGGTGACCGCCGGCGGCCAGCATCTCCTCGACCTTCTCCGAGCCCTCCTCGGTCAGGATGACCTGGCGCTGCTTCTCGTCGTGGTCGTAGGTGGCCGGGTCCTTGATCAGCTCTTTGATGACCAGGTCGATGGTCTTGTAGAGTTCGCTGCGGTCCTCGGTGGGGCCGGAGATGATGAGCGGGGTGCGGGCTTCGTCGATCAGGATGGAGTCGACCTCGTCGACGATCACGAAGTGGTGGCCGCGCTGGACCATCTCGGCCGGGTCGTAGACCAGGTTGTCGCGCAGATAGTCGAAGCCGAACTCGTTGTTGGTGCCGTAGGTGATGTCGGCCTGGTAGGCGGCCTGGCGCTGGCCTTGGGTCAGGCCATGGACGATGACGCCGGTGGAGAGCCCGAGGAAGCCGTAGACCTGCGCCATCCAGTCGCCGTGAAGTTGGGCGAGGTAGTCGTTGACGGTGATGACGTGGACGCCCTTTCCGGTGAGGGCGTTGAGATAGGTGGGCGCGGTGGCGACGAGGGTCTTACCTTCGCCGGTCCGCATCTCGGCGATGCCGCCGTTGTGCAGGACGATGCCGCCGACCAGCTGCACGTCGAAATGCCGTTGGCCCAGGACCCGCCGGGAAGCTTCGCGCACCGTGGCGAAGGCTTCCTCGAGGATCTGGTCGAGGGTTTCGCCCTTGGCGAGCCGGTCCTTGAATTCCTGGGTCTTGCCCCGGAGTTCGGCGTCCGAGAGCGCCTGCATCTTGGGCTCGAGCGCGTTGATCTTGGCGATCCGCGCATTGAGGCCTTTGACCTTGCGGTCGTTCGAAGAGCCGAAGAAGCGTTGGAAGATGCTCAAAGGAAGTCGTTCCGGATTTGCGGCGAGGGCCCGGCGCGGCGCTCGTAAGCCGTTCGCCTGCCCGAAAATTCCGCTCTTTTCAGGGCGCGGGAGACTTAAGCAGCGCCCATGCCAGTGTCAACGCGGGGGTGGAATCTCACGATAAGAGTGAGACGAAGACGATCAAGCGCTCAGCTCTGCGTCAGGCTTGCCAATTTTTGCCATAGGGCTAGGCTGCCCAGATGAGCACGATGAACATCTCGCTGCCTGAGGCGCTGAAGGCCTTCGTCGACGAGCAAGTCGCAGGCCGCGGCTATGGGACCAGCAGCGAATACATCCGCGAATTGATCCGCCGCGACCGGGACGCGCAACAGTTGCGCGGATTGCTGTTGGAGGGCGGCGCGTCATCGCCCACCTCGGCGGTTGATGGCGCCTATTTCTCGGCCCTGCGTCGCCGGGCGGCGGGCGACCGGAAGGCATGACGACCAAGCCTGTCGTCCCGCGGGAGCTCGCGCGGCGGGACGTAGAAGAGGCGGTGGACTACTATGTTCAGGAGGCGGGCGAACGAGTGGCGCTGGGCTTCATCGACGCGTTGGAAGCAGCCTATGACGCCGTATCCAGGCAAGCGGCCGCCGGTTCGCCTCGCTACGCGCACGAACTGCAAATTCCCGGACTGAGGGTCTGGAGCTTGAGGCGCTATCCCCACCTCGTGTTCTACGTCGAGCAGGTCGACCATATCGATATCTGGCGCGTACTGCACGGGCAGCGCGACATTCCGACGTGGATGGTTGGTGAGGGAGCCTAGGAGCGGACACTTCCCGCGGGGCGTAGCCGGCGAGGCGACCAGCCCTGACCTTAAACACGGCCACAAACAGATCTGGAAATGAAAAGGCCCTCCGCGAGGAGGGCCAAGTCAGCGATCAGGCTTGCGGCGCCCGCCGAAATCGCCTTGAGCGATTTCGGCTACTTCTTGAGTGATGGGCGCCGCGGCCGGCCAGCTCGAAATCAGTAGATTTCGATCAGGCCTGCGGCGCCCATGCCGCCGCCGATGCACATGGTGACGACGCCCCACTTGGCGCCGCGGCGCTTGCCTTCCTGAAGGATGTGGCCGGTCAGGCGGGCGCCGGTCATGCCGTAGGGATGGCCGATGGCGATGGAGCCGCCGTTCACGTTGTACTTCTCAGGATCGATGCCGAGGGTGTCGCGCGAGTAGACGCACTGCGAGGCGAAGGCCTCGTTCAGTTCCCAGATGTCGATGTCGTCGATCTTCAGGCCGTGACGCTCGAGCAGGCGCGGAACGGCGAAGACCGGGCCGATGCCCATCTCGTCCGGGGCGCAGCCGGCGACGGCCCAGCCGCGGAAGGCGCCGAGCGGCTCAAGACCGGCCTTGGCGGCGGCCTTGGCTTCCATCAGCACCACGGCGGCGGCGCCGTCCGACAGCTGGCTGGCGTTGCCGGCGGTGATGAACTTGCCCTCGCCGCGGACCGGCTGGAGCTTGGCGAGGCCTTCGAGGGTGGTGTCGGGACGATTGCACTCGTCGCGATCGACCGTGTAGTCGACGATGCTCTCTTCCTTGGTTTCCTTGTTCACGACCTTCATCTTGGTCGCGAGGGGGACGATCTCGTCCTTGAACTTGCCGGCCTGCTGGGCGGCGGCCATGCGGCGCTGGGATTCGAGGCTGTACTCGTCCTGGGCTTCGCGGCTGACCTTGTAGCGCTCGGCCACGATGTCGGCGGTGTCGATCATCGGCATGAAGATCGCCGGATACTGGGCGCTGAGGGCCGGGTCGTTGTTTTCACGGCTGCCGCCGCCGCCCGGGAAGGAAAGGGACTCAACGCCGGCGCCCACCACGACGTCCGCGCCGTCGTTGCGGATGTAGTTGGCGGCGGTGGCGATGGTCTGCAGGCCCGAGGAGCAGAAGCGGTTGACGGTCACGCCCGAGGTGGTGATCGGCAGGCCGGCGAGCAGGGAGGCCTGGCGGCCGAGGTTGCCCGAGCCGTGGGCGACGTTGCCGAGGATCACGTCCTCGACGGCGGCTTTGTCGACCCCGGCGCGATCGACGGCATGCTTGATCGCGTGAGCGGCCATGGTCACGGTCGGCGTCATGTTGAATCCGCCCCGCTGCGATTTGGCGAGGCCCGTCCGAGCGTACGAGACGATTACGGCTTCACGCGTCATGAAATGATTCCTCCGAAAAATGAGATCGCCATGGCGGTTGTCCGTCCCCCGCGGCGCTTGAACGGGCGCGACCTTTGCATCCCTGCGCCGAGTTGGCTAGGGACGGACGAACGCCTTCGGGCGGTTTTCGCATGCGAGGTGCGTCGTCGATGACGAACTCAATCTTACGTCGCGTCCCCAACGCCTTGGCGCTGCTCGTGGTCATCAGCATGGCCGCGGTGACGCTGAGCGCTTGCGGCGACCGCGATGGCGGAGAGGGCGCGCCGGCGCCGGGCGACACCGCCGTGGCCAAGGTGGACGGCAAGACGGTATGGGCCTCCGACGTCAAACGCGAGGCCGTGGCCCAAGGCCTGATCGGCGAGGGCGAGCCGCTGGACGTCTCGTCCGATCTCTTCCGGCGGGTGCTGGACGAGGTGGTCGATCAGAAGCTGCTGGCGGCCGAGGCGCTGAAACGCAAGCTTGACAAGGATCCGGCGGCGCAAAAGCGCCTGGCGGCGGCGCGCGAGCGCATCCTCGGCGACATGCTGGTGGAAAGCGTGGTCTCGGATGCGGTCAACGACAATGCGATCCGGGCGCTCTATCAAGAGCAGCTGAAGCTCGCCAAGCAGTCGGAGGAGATCCGCGCCCGGCAGATCCTGGTGGCGACGGAGGCCGAGGCCCAGGCGATCCAGAAGCTGCTGGCGACCGGCGCCTCGTTCGAGGCGCTGGCGATGGAGCGCTCGACGGACACGGCCACGCGCTTCAACGGCGGAGACCTCGGCTATTTCACGGCGGACGTCATGCCCGAGGCCTATACCGCGAACCTGAAGACCGCGAAGGTCGGCGACATCGTCGGACCCTTCGCGGTGGAGGGCGGCTGGGCGATCCTCAAGGTCGAGGACCGTCGGCTGGAGCAGCCCATCACCTTCGAAGCGGCGCGGCCGCAGATCGTGCGCTTCCTGACCTATGACCAGGTGCGTGACCTGCTGGAGAAGCTCCGAAGCAAGGCGAAGGTCGAAACCCTGATCGGCCAAGCCCCGGACGTTCCAGGACAACCCAAGGAGCCCGCCGACGCTCCGCCGCCCGCCAAGGCCGCCGCCCCCACGCCGGCCCTCTCCGCTCCAGCCAAGGCCGCTACGCCATGAGCCGCAAACCCGCCGCCCCCAAGAAGGCGCCCGCCAACCCCAAGAAGACCACAGCCGGCAAGGCGCTGGAGGCCGCCGCCAAGCCGGTGGAGGCGCTCGAGCGCGCGCTCGATCCCCTGACGACGGCCCTGAAGCGCGCGACCAAGAAGGCGGAGCCCGCGCCGAAGAAGACCGCCAAGGCGGTTGCGCCCGAGCCCAAGCCCGCCAAGGGCGCGCTGCCGGTCTCGCCCCTGGCCACGCCATTCCCGAAGATCCCGCCGATCGCCGGGGTGCAGCTGGCGACCGGCCGGGCCGGCTTCTACAAGCACGAGCGCGAGGATCTGATGATCATGCGCTTTGCGCGCGGGACCTCGGGCGCCGGGGTCTTCACGCGCCACGGCGTCGGCTCGGCGCCGGTGGACTGGTGCCGCAAGCACCTGGAGATGACCAAGGGCGCCGACGTGCGCGCCCTGGTGGTCAACGCCGGTTGCGCCAATTCCTTCACCGGCAAGCCGGGCGCTGACGCCGTGCGGCGGGTGGCCTCTGCGGTCGCCAAGCGCTTCGACTGCCGCCAGCGCGACGTGATGGTCGCCTCGACCGGGGTCATCGGAGTGCTGCTGGACGACACCAAGATCGTCCAGCGGTTGCCGGAGGTGGAGACCAGGCTGACGGACGACGGCTGGGCCGGCGCGGCGCGGGCGATCATGACCACCGACACCTTCCCGAAGGGCGCCTATGCGGAGGCGATGATCGACGGCGAGAAGGTGCGCATCGCCGGCATCTGCAAGGGCTCGGGCATGATCGCGCCGGACATGGCGACCATGCTGGCCTTCGTGGTGACGGATGCGGCGATCTCGCCGACGGCGCTGCAGACCCTGGCGAGCCTTTACACCCGCAACACCTTCAATGCGGTGACGGTGGACGGCGACCGCTCCACCAACGACACCCTGCTGCTGTTCGCCACCGGCCAGTCGGGCGCGCCGAACATCACGCGGGCCGGCGACAAACGCCTGGCCGACTTCCGCGAGAAGCTGGAGGCGGTTCTCCTGGACCTCGCGCTGCAACTGGTTCGCGACGGCGAAGGGGCGAGCAAGTTCGTCAAGGTGACAGTGTCGGGCGCCGAAAGCTCGGCCTCGGCCCGCAAAATCGCCCGCACCATCTGCGAGAGCCCGCTGGTCAAGACCGCCTTCGCCGGCGAGGACGCCAACTGGGGTCGGATCGTGATGGCGGTGGGACGCGCCGACGAGCCGATCGACCGCGACCGGCTGTCGGTGAAGTTCGGCCCCCTGGTCGCAGCGCAGGACGGTCTCATCTCGCCCACCTACGACGAGGCGAAGATGAGCGCCTACATGAAGAACCAGGAGCTGGAAGTGGCGGTGGACGTGGGCGTCGGCCGCGCTTCCGCCACCATGTGGACCTGCGATCTCACCAAACAGTACGTGGCGATCAACGGGGACTACCGGTCTTAGGGAGCAGGCCGCCTGCGGCGGCCCCATCCGTCTCGCCTTCGGCGATCCGCCTCCCCCAGAGGGCGAGGATCTGGAGAGCCGCAAGCGCTCGCATGAGGATCCTTTAGTGGAGCAATCCAAACGCATGCTGCTGGTCGCGGCCGCGGCCCTGATCGACGCCGACGGGCGGGTGCTGATCTGCCAGAGGCCGCCGGGCAAGCAGCTGGCTGGCCTATGGGAGTTTCCCGGCGGCAAGGTGGAGGCCGGGGAGACGCCGGAGGCCTGCCTGATCCGCGAGCTGGACGAAGAACTGGGGATCAAGGTGGCTCAGGCCTGCCTGGCGCCGTTCGTGTTCGCCAGCCACACCTATGAGGACTTCCACCTGTTGATGCCGCTCTATCTCTGCCGGCGGTGGGAGGGGTTCGTCACCGCCAAGGAGCATTCGGCCATCGCCTGGGTGAAGCCGGCGAAGCTGGCGGACTACGAGATGCCGCCGGCCGATGCGCCGCTGGTCGCCTGGCTCCGGGATCTCGTCTGAAAAAGCAAAAAGGCCCGCGGCGAGCTCGGATCGCCGCGGGCCTCTCTCATGGGGGCGGGGCTAGCCGCGCACACCTACCGATGCAGGTCCAGCATCGGACGCTTCCAAGTTGCGCCCGAGTCCGGTCCGGGCGCCAGTCCCATATTTAGTATCGGTGCGGACGAAGTGTCGCACCCCTCGTGGCGGGGCGAGGCGGACGGTGCTGCGGTCCACGGGTTCATGGTGATAAGATCCCGTGCGAACCTGGTCGTTCGGAATAACTGCAGCTTATCCAATGCCCACCCTTCGCCAACTCCGCTACCTGACCGCCCTGGCCGATGAGCGGCACTTCGGCAGGGCGGCTGCCGCCTGCCACGTGACCCAGCCGGCGCTCTCCATGCAGATCCGCGAGCTGGAGGGCGAGCTCGACCTTCCGCTGGTGGACCGCAGCCGCGGCGGCGCAATCCTGACCGAAGAGGGCGAGGCGCTGGCGCAGCGGGCGCGGACCTTGATCGCGGGAGTGAAGGACCTGGAGGCGTTCGCGCGGGAACGGCGGGGCGCGCTGTCGCGTCGGCTGTCCCTGGGTTTGATCCCGTCCGTCGCGCCCTACCTGCTGCCGCAGATCCTGCCGCTGCTGCAGAGCGCAGTTCCGGAGCTCGAACTCAAGGTGCGTGAGACCCAGACCGCGCAGTTGCTCGCCGAACTGGCGGCCGGCGACTTGGATGCGGTGATCGCGGCCCTGCCGCTGGCGGGGGAAGGCCTGGAGACGGCGGTGCTGTTCGAAGATCCGTTCCTGCTGGCGGGCCC
>Ga0065721_10005311_pt1 | contig 15629 bp, 21 predicted proteins | sample Mesricmetagenome_FD_59108 | JGI IMG/M metagenome (GOLD analysis project Ga0065721, IMG submission 59108) | Mesophilic microbial community from rice straw/compost enrichment Sample: eDNA_1 v2 (version 2) | ecosystem: Engineered > Solid waste > Grass > Composting > Bioreactor | place: USA: Davis... | reverse complement strand
TTATGATCAAATTCAGCAAACCTCCAACTACTCGCATGCTCCTTCAAAACCTCTGGAGCCACTTCTTCCGGAAGCCTCACAGGGAAGGATCTCTGGACTCTCCCCCTCCAATCGTTCCTGCCGACCTCTCCAACTCAGATTCCATTGTTTCGAAACTGAGGTCGCTGGCAAACTCTCCAGACGAATGGCACAACGAACTGGATTCTCTCTATTCCTCCGGTTACGTCCCCGAAATAGTCTTTATTGACGCAGGCCTTGTCACCACCCTCAACGATACCAACCGCCAGAACTTCCTAGATCTTTTCCGAGCAGTGGCTGAGTTCGACGGCTACCGGACAGGCCAGCTCATGATCGAGAGATCCCGTACACCAGAACTCGCCGTCGACCCCGAAACCTTTGCACTCAAGATGCAACACCTCATCCTCTCAGTCAAACGACGCACCTTTTCCCTTGGACAAATCAAGATTGCCGACCTTCTTACAGAGGTACTCAGAAACGTGCGGCAACATCATGTCAGGATGGAAGGAGACTTTATAAATACCGTTATTTCCATACTTCTGCTGGAGGGTATTGGGCGACAACTAGATCCCGACATGGACCTATTCTCTGGTGCCCTGCCAATCCTCAGACAGCTTGGAGGGCAAATGGCGAGGGAAGAAGGCATGAATATGAACCCTAGGGACTTGCCTAGTAGTGATTTGGGTGCTTTGTTCAAGGTCTGGGTTTGGATGGAGGCTCGTTCTCTCATTTCTTCTGCGCTGGTGGATGTGGACGAATTGGTAGCCCGGGATTGGTTAATGCCAAACATCTAGACGCTCTTTACTTTTCATTTTTTCCTGGACGGACACTTCACCACATCTCTAATTCAATACCTGTATAACATCTTTTGAGCATAATCAAAACACCTCTGCTCCGCATTCGACTTGGACGATCCGCGACCAATCAGTCGCGTTTCCGCCCTTAGGCGCCGGTCAACATTCATTCAGGGGCTCTTGATACCCGGTCTGCTTCCGGGCGAGCGAAGCCGTACCCTGGTTCAACCCCTCCACCCGATGCTACCAACTGAGGAGAGCAAAATTTTCGTGCAGCCACTCGGGGTTCTTTGGATCCATTCCCCATTGAATGGGCCCCAGATTCGTCCGCTTGTTGTCGTTCAACTCGGTTATCAGAACTTCTATCATTGTGATGAAGCATTCGCGCCGTGTGCTATGGGACGCTTCGCAGGGCAAGGGAGATTAAGGAGGCAATCGTTGTTGTTCAACCCAGTCCCTTCATTTCGGAATGGACGGCAAGACATACCGAACTTCTTTGCGCGATGTCGGTGGATACTGGATACGAGGTTTAGTACCCAGCCTACTCCACTCCATCAACAAAACATCGGATCGATTGGATGCCACAAAGACCAGAGGAAGACCGATTCTGAACTTGGCATTCTTTGGATATGGGGTGCGGTTTCCAGGGCTCAACTGACCTTCGTTGGGAATTTCATTGCTTTCGTTCAATTCCTGGTCCTTCTGATTCGATTATCACTCAACATCTCGGTAGTAACTGGGTAAGGCCTCCCGTTATGCCGCTGGTAACTTTCAAATCCGTTAGCAGGTGGTTCCGAACCTACGGAGGGTTGAAAGCATGCCATCTGACATCCGTCAGTTAGGCTTTACCAATCTTCTGCCGCTCTTTACCGCTTCTGTGAATTATCGGCTGATACTCGCTGAGAAAGCAACGCAAGAGTCGTATACTTATCAGCCTCTGTGTCAAGAGAAAATCCTGAGAGATAACACACTGATCTAACTATGGACCGTTCAAGACCACTATGCCGAGAGTATCAACGGGATCCCACAAGATCCCGCCTAGGCCTTCAACAGAGAATTCCATTTCTGATCGTCCAGCGGTTATATCTCCCCGACAAGTGAATAGCGCCATGTTAGGGTGTAGGAGGATGGGAGTCTGCGAGGGCGTTTGGGTGGCTTTGGCGTCTCCCTCCCGAGGCAACACGAGGCATACTTGATCGGGTTGATCGAAGCGCCCGCGTAATTGACGCGTTCGTCTGCTGTTCACCTCAAACGGTCATCATGGCAGAAGAGCCCCTAACTTTCAACCGTGCGTTTGGCCTCAGCTCCGCCGCCTCCTTTTCTCATCCACCAGGATCTTCCAGAAGCAATTATAGGGATATCGGAGTTCAGTGAGCCCGCGCTCCTCGGTATTCTCGGAAAGTGCTCATTCACGCGTGATTATAGTCGAAGTCGCCATTCACACGATATTGTATGTGCGCCAAGTATACCCAGCAGAGCTCTTTGTCAGAAGAAAGAAATACGACACTCCCGTCTTCCAATCGCGGCATCCTGCGCTAAATGAGTACATCTCTGGGGCGGTCAAGGCTGTTAGCGAGGAGATGGCCCAGGTGCGTATTGGACGAGATGTTTGTCCCCTCTTACTCCCCCAACCGACTACCTAAGCCAAAAGTCTAAGCATGACTGAAGCTGCCTTTGGCTCTGGTTCTCTAGGGAACGGTCGAGAAAGTTGTAGTGGTGATCAAGAACAAAGAACAAGTCGCTTTGGAACGCTTCATCTTCTCGATTGAGAACATGGTAAACATCGATTCTTTCAACAAGAATGAGAGGTACGTGTTTGTCCTATAATTTAGCTGTCGAAATCTCTCTGCAAGGACAACTGTTCCAAATTTCACAATGACCGTCTCAACTGACCCGCCCTTAATTGGCAGCATTGAGGATGCGATGACCGCCACATCCCTGGTTCAATACTTTAGATCCTTTCTCATCAAGCTCAACATGATAGAATGCCAGCTTGGTCAGATGAACCTGGGCGGTACGTGCGCGCTTGTTTTACATCTAGAGCTTATTTCTGCAGCATTCATTACCTGCGTGTGACCCATGCTGAAAAGTATCTTCATCAGATGACGTTTCGTTTGCAATTCTGCTCGAGCTTAAGGAGGCTGCGACCCCTTCTATATCGCAAAACCAGGTGGGTCTGGAATGTTCATAACATAAGGCACCTTCTCATGAACACTCCCAGGGCGATCCACCACCTTGGATCCCCGCCGAAGCACAGCACACGACCGCAGGCGTCGCAGAACAAGCAGAAATATTCATCATCCGGACAGTCAACACCGGCGTTATTAGCGTAAGTCCCATACTCTGGTCCCAGTTTCTTGACGGGAGGCTAAACCATACCCCAGTTATCCCTTGCTGTCCAAGAATCTGGGGAAAAGGTTCAACGCGAGAAGGAGAGGCTCAAGGCAGAACGATTGAATGCAAGGAAGAAAGCTGCCCAGTCCGCAGCAAAGGAGCAAGTCAAACCCCCAGAGTAATGTACAAATATGAATGGAATAGAATAGCTATACATCCACGCGGATCCGCTGGAGAATGGGTATAACTCGATCCCATTCCTCCATAGCCTGATGACATGTGAGTTGCAAAGGATCACCAGAGCAGTCAAGAGAACTTACCGCCTTGTAGAACTCGATTTGTCCGTCTGCTAGCTCTCCCAGCATTTCCTTCATCTCTGCCTCCTTCGCGTACTGGAAGATCCTCTGTTCTCTTAGGGTAGCATCGTTGAAAGCGTCCGAGGTTTCGTGGGCAGTGGTCACAGCGTCTTGCAGCTGGAAAGCAATGAGCAATGGGCAGACAAAGAAGCTGGTTCGCGTACCTCCTTGATCTTCGCATCGAGCTTCTTCATTTTCTCCACTCGGCTTCGATCGTCATCCATACCGCGCAACGCGTCCACGCGGTCTTTAATGTAGGCGCCTAATCCCAGACCAGAGCTACCCGCATGTCCACTGATAATTGCAGACAGGCGATCGCGCTCCGCCGTTACCCCAGAGAGATAGTCGGAAAGTTCCTCAAAGTCCAACTGCTTCTGATCTCGCAGTTTGAGGACAGCACGATTGGTATGCGAATATGTTAAGAGGGAGTGAAGGTGGTTGAGGAATGGGTCCGTCGTGGTTTGCGTCTATATCGCGTCAGAACGAGTTGACATTGGATAAGGGGAAATCGCACTAGATGTCGTTCAAGCGCGGAGAACTCCAGCAGGGTGTTGGAGAAGTGGTTTAGAGGATCAGTGATACCTGATTCAAGGAAGCCAAGGCCTTGGACAGCAACAGCAAGGTCGTGGTAGTCGGCCGTAAGATCTTCACCAGATTCAGGATTGCCATCTCGTTAATTAGCCTCAGACCCTTATACGGGACAACATTTCAGGGCGGATATGGCAAGAACTTACCACTGGTCCTGTTGCGAATGCGGGTATAGAATCGCTCCGTGGAAGTCAAGCCTTCCTCAAACTTGTCTACACGTTCTCGCATCTCCAGGAAGCGCTCATCTGGTTTGCGGACTTTGGCAAAGGCATTCAGAAGGGTGTCGGAAATGTTATCAATGAGGCCAGGGGTAGGTTCTTGGGTGGGGGGATGGGCGACATGCTGATGCATATAGACATGCTACTAGAGATATTAGTGTACAAAACACTCCATATCAGCGCACAGCATACCCATTCTGTGGATTCGAAGAATGCCCGGAGGAGCGTGCTGCGTTGAAGGATGGGATGACGCGCAATTCGTTCGAGGAACCGCTGGAGACTGAACTTTTGTTAGACGATGTATTCAGCCAGGAATTTTGAAGACATACTCGAGTCGCCGGCGTTCCATGAATTCAGGGCTAAACCTATCCCCAGTGAGGTATTCTTCTCGCTTGGTCAGATACGCATTGCTAGTCCTGAGGCAGATGAGAACGCACCCAGTCGATGTTTGTCAGGAAGGGCAGGTACAACGCATGCCGGAAAGTCACGGACAAGATGCTCTCTCAGAAAGACAAAGTCTTGGAAGCGTCTTCTCGATTGCGGATTGGGAGTGGAGAATATGGGGAGGTTAGTCTAGATATTGTCTCACTGAGCATGTGTCTTCCTGAGTCTCGGAGTGAGATCTGACCTTTGCAGTGACCAGATAAGACACATATGCATCCTTCGTCTCTGCCAGTTCCTTCACTGGATCGCGCACGGCGACAGTGAGGTAGCCCTCCCACTTGGGCTGAAGAGGGTCGTCATTGCTCTCCGCAGTACTCTGAATGAAGCCAGGTCTTGATGAGATCGAGTGGTCGTGGGTGTCGTAGGAGGGTGCTGAGGGAGACTCCCAGGTGACGCTGTCAAAGACATCTTCCTCCTCGTTGAGCATGCTGATGTTAAGAGGAGCGCCTGCTGAAAGAGGGGCTCGGCGAGGGTGCAGCGGCCAGGCCATCACATAAGCTGTGATCACTCCTCGGAAACTAACAGCGCACAACTCTTTCCCTTCCTTATTCCATCATGCCCACCAGCAGTTGGCGGGGCTCCCTCGCCTGGCTATGGTTGATATCTACTCTGATATCCTCTATTCTAGCCTACGAAGTACCAATAGATGCATCAGGTACGGCAGATAGGGTCATTTGGCCATGTATTGACTGACATCATCAATCTCCAGACGACTCCCGCCAAGTATGCAGCGGAATGTGGGGAGGTCCAAACGCGTACATCAATGGTGAGTCTGCGCGAGGCTCCTCGTCGTACTGAGGCTCATATCCTTCCAGTGACGTTTGATAACGCGTCGCAGGGTCAGGCAGCCATGGTGATCTACGAGTGGTCGGACGTGCAGTATCTCGGAAAAGACCAGAGGGGGGACGAGGTCGATGAATTACGTCCCGTGCGTCTTGCGTTTGACTAGGCTGGCGATAACTTATGTCCCTTCAGAAGGTATACATCTGCACTACCAACGCTCTCAACGCAGGATATTGCACGGCCGACCAACTCGGCCATTTCATCCTCAATCTTCCGTCCGGCAAGAGCATCAACGATACCAGTTTCTGGTCAGAGCGAGTTCAACTTCCGGCGAACAAGACAACTCTTACGCCCACGTCCATTTCCGTCGCTGAGTTTTGGAATAACCCGTCTGGCAATCCTACTCCCCCTCCCAGTGACTACACCTCTCCTTGGCGGCGTGAGGAGGCTTCCGAAAACTCCGCAGTAACATCGAGACAGACTGCCGACTCGCATCTGTACGAATACAATGGCCCGATTCACTATCCTGTGACAAAGACAGGCTTTTACTGCGTTGGTACGTGGCCTTCCTTCACTAACGGAGATTGTCTGATGGTGCCCACGTCTGCAGCCGTCGTCCCTATCACCGATGAACATCGAGCACCAGCCACCAAGAGAGACGATGGCCACGTTCATCCAAAATATCATGGAACCATTCTTTTCAAGAACGTTTTCGAAGGCCACCTGGCTGCGTCCGATTATCCAAAGCTTAAGGTGTGTCCATCTCGCACGCGACCCAAACCCAAACCTTAACATCCCGCCACAGTTCTACTTCATTATGTTTCTCTGCTATGTCGCTCTCGCAGCAGCCTGGGGATTCCTATGCTATCGCCACCTCCAAGATCTGCTTCCCCTCCAAGTGAGCTCACTCTTCATTGGGAAGAACGGATAGTGCTCAACCTGTCAGAACTATATCTCCGGTCTTGTTGGCCTCCTCACGATCGAAATGCTGGCGACTTGGGGTAAGTCTTATTCCCTTGATATTGCCAATCCTACCTCATGATTTCGCAGTTTATTACAGGTACCTGAACGCTCATGGTGCAGGAACAGCCTCGACCATTTTCTTGATCGTAGTCGCAATCCTTGACGCTGGACGAAACTCAATGTCGTTCTTCCTGCTTCTCATCGTCTCCCTTGGATTAAGCGTCGTCCGTGAATCCCTGGGACGCACCATGATCAAGTGCCAAGTCTTGGCTGCTGCACATTTCATCTTTGGGGGTCAGCTCACTGTAACTCCTTCCAGTGTTAAAGTTGACATTGCTTCTAGTCATCTATGCCATTGGTATCGTCGAGCTTGAACTCGAGTCAGCATCTGCATTTATCCTTCTTCTTTTCATCATCCCGCTGGCCTTCACATTGAGCGGGTTCCTCCTTTGGATCATGTATGCGCTCAATGGTACGCAGCTCACTTCCCTCCCACATGCAACCTTCTCAGTTCCTTCAAAGGCACTATCCAACAACTCGCAGCGCGGAAGCAACGGTACAAGCTCACTATGTTCAAGCGTCTCCACTACATTCTCTATTTTGTCGTCTTCGCCATTACCGTCTTCTTCTTCTTGTCCTCCATGAGTTTCTCTGGAAGGACACAGGAAGGTGTGTCTCTTTGTCCCATCTATTCATGCTGTCGCTGACAATCGTCACATAGGCTACGCTGCATCTTCTTGGCGCACTCGTTGGTGGCTCCTCGACGGATTCCTCGTCCTTCTGTACTTCATCGTCTTTACCGCCATCGCCTACCTTTGGCGTCCCAGCGACAACAACGCAAGATACGTTTACTTTTCTTCCTTGCCTGCCATTGAAGCTTACCTGGATTTGAAATCCACATTAGCCATGTCCGACGAGCTCGCCCAAGACGAGGAGGATGCTGAAGACTATGACTTGGAGGCTATCCAGTCACGTACGCGTGCTCGCGACGAGGATGACAATGAGACTCTGGTTGGGAGTAGGCGTGGAGGCGCTGAACCTCTTCCAGGCGAGAGTGTTGTCTTCGAGATTGGAGACGACGACGATGAGGACGACGTCACTCCGAGGAACAAGCAACACCACAAGCGACTCTCTGGTGAGAACGATCAATATCGTCCTGTAGGCGGTCGCGACGATGAGGAGAGGCGAGGGTTGGTGGATCGCAGGGATGATTGAGAGTTGGCTTTATCTGGTGGAGAGGGAGCGAAAAAGAAACGTAGGACTCTCATCTAATGTCATGTGATGTGTAGACCATTATATCAGTACAAACCCTAGGGTACAGCCAGATGAACAACACAGTAAGTCTCGAAAAGATATACATCAGTCCCGTATGCGACCCGAGGAAACAGTGTAGAGCCGGGCTGCGATGTTCATACTTTGTAACTCCTACAGAGGATGTGAGTGTGGAAGTGGAGGAAGAGGAGCGTTAAAACAAACCTGGAAGAGGAGCTTGGCTGCGTAGGGGATGTACAGTTGAGAGCAAGCCGTTTTGTTCTTGCAAGCGCGGCATTCGAAGCTTTGCTTTTTCTGAGAAGAGAACAACAGTCAGGAGCGATGGAAATAATTGGCAGAGGAGGCTCACGAGGTTGGCAATAGCAGTCAAACCGCATATATCACAAACATGCAGACGATATGCGTCACTAGCCTCAAAGAGACGCTCCTTCAAGAAGCCAGCGATACCATGCGAAATCATACAATCGCGCTCCATCTCACCGAAACGCAAGCCACCGTCACGGCTACGACCTTCCACTGGTTGGCGAGTCAAGATCTGGACGGGACCACGGGCACGAGAATGGATCTTGTCGTCCACCATATGCTTGAGACGCTGGTAGTAGGTGGGTCCGAGGTAGACCTGAGCCTGCAACTTGCGTCCCGTGTGACCATGATACATGACTTCCAAGCCACGCGACTGGTATCCCTTCTGACGGAGGAAGTTGGACACAGCTTCGACAGTGAGATCGGTGAATGGTGTAGCGTCGCCTTCGTTTCCGATCAGAGTGGCCACTTTGGAGAGCAAACACTCGACCAAGTGACCAATGGTCATACGCGAGGGAATGGCGTGAGGGTTGATGATGATGTCAGGAACAATACCCTCCGCGGTGAAAGGCATGTCTTCCTGGCGGTAGGTAATTCCAATGGTACCCTTCTGACCGTGACGAGAGGCGAACTTGTCTCCGATCTGTGGGATACGGGTGGATCGAACACGAACTTTGACGAACTTCTGGCCTTCGTGGTTGGTCGTGATGAGAACCTGGTCAACGATACCATTCTCTGTGCTCTTGAGAGGCGTGGAGACGTCACGACGAGTGTGAGTGCGAGTTCTCTGGCCAAGTTCCTCGCTATCAGGAGGGATGGGGGCGGTCTTGCCGATAATGATGTCCTCTCCTGTCACGTTGGTTCCAGGAGCGATGAGACCGTCGTCTTCAATCTTGTCATATGTGCCATGTTTCATTCGCAGGGTCGTCTCGCGAGTGGGTTTCTCGAATTCCTCGAGTTGCTGGATGCCACTCTTCTTCTCCAAATCCATATAGCTGCGATAGTAGATACTGCGGAAGAGTCCACGATCGATGGATGACTGATTCATGATGACCGAATCTTCCTGGTTGTATCCGCTGTAGCACAGAATGGCGACAATCGCATTCTGGCCAGCAGGCAACTCTCGGAATTTGAGGTACTCCATCGACCGCGTAGTTGCGAGAGGCTTCTGGGGGTAGTAGAGGATATTTGCCATAGTGTCCATGCGGATGAGGAAGTTGGTGAGGTAAATACCCATGGCTTGTTTACCCATGGCAGACTGGTATGTGTTACGAGGAGACTAAAGGCAACCGAGTTAAAGCTGTTACGTCCCTTGATTGTCGGGTGCACTCACCTGGTTGTGATCGGGGAAAGGAATGATGCTAGCGCAAATGCCAAGAATCATTGAAGGGTGGATCTCGCAGTGGGTCCAAGTGTGTGCGTGTGTTCCTGCCTTCAAACGAGCTGCAGGGTCGAACTCAGCATCTGGCTCTTGCACCGCATAGCCTTCGGATTGTCGACGTGACACCTCAAGGTCCTCAGGAGTCATGGAGATCATGACAGTCTCTTCTTCCTCAGCATCAAGCATCTCGATGATGCCCTCCTTGATCAAGTTGGGCCAAAGGAAGTCGTTGTCGTTGTCGTCCTTCCCAGCTGTGAGCCACCGAATGTGCTTCTTCTTGAGCAACAGCTGTTGGTTTTCGACAATGAAGAGGGGGCGGCACACACGACCAGCGTCGGTGTATAGGCGCAGCTCCCGCTCTCGGATGTCGCGAACGACCGAGACCTCCCCGCTGATGTCCTCTCTGCGACGCAACTTCTTGATCGTCCTGACCAAGTTGTCGGGGTCCCGGTGAACACCCATCCACACTCCGTTGACGAACACTTTCGTGCATGGCACCGCGGCATTGACATTCTCCTCCAACGACTCCAAACCCCACTCCTCCAAGAACTCGATGACGGGTGCTGATGAGGATCCAACAGATATGCAGGACATAAGTGCCAAATTCTTGACGAGACCGCAAGCTTGACCTTCTGGCGTTTCTGCCGGACACACCATTCCCCAATGTGTATTGTGAAGTTGGCGGGGCTTGGCAATTTTGCCCTCGCGACCAAGGGGAGTATTGCAGCGACGAAGATGGGAGAGGGTTGAAGCATAGGTGTATCGGTTAAGAACCTGAGAGACGCCGGCCTTTGATGACATGGACTTCTTCTGATCTCCCCAGTTTCCTGTGGCGAGGGAGTATTTGAGACCGTTGGTGATGGTCTGGTGTTTCACAGCGAGCGACAACTTGAACTCCTTGTGGGCCTCGACACACTGCAGAATCTTGTCAAAAATGCGTTGAACTGTGTTGAGGGAGGACAGACCTTCTGCAAATGGCGGTAAACATCTTTCGTCAACTTCCTAAACAGCATGCGGAACAGATTTGCGAGGAGAGGACCAGCAAGGTCCAGACGTTTCTTTCCGAAGTGATCACGATCATCCAGCTCTCGCCGTTCCAGTGCAGCCAAAAGGAGTCGATGAATCATGTAGCCGAAGAAATACGCCTTCTTCGACTCCGAACCCTCAGCCATTGAGATGTGAGGCAGCATTTCCTTCTGCAGGATCTCCTGGGCGTAACGAATACGCCGCTCCCTCGACAAGCCTGTTGTGGTTCCACGGTTGCCAATGAAGTCGAGCGCCACTTCTCGGTCTTGAATGACAAAACCTTCATCAATACAGGGCTTAAGCATTTCGAGCATCTGGGAGTCTTGCATATCGTAGCAAATGTGTTCAAGGATATCGCGGTCCGAGATGACACCAAGAGCACGGAAAACAACCCAGATTGGAATGTCGACCTTGATGTATGGGATCGTGGCTTTCATGGTGTTTCCGCTCTGTGGAAAAATGTCAACTCTCTGTCAGTAGGGAACATGATTGACGCACTGTTTTGTCCGTGTTCCTATGGAACATCTTCACCTGGAACTGACTAATGGTCTTTCCGCCCTTTTCGACTGCACTTCGAATCTCAGCCAAGAAGTTGATCGGTGAAGGCTGAGCTTTAGCAAAGACATAGACGTGGTTTGTGGCCATGCGCTCTTGAGCAATCAGGACTTTCTCAGAACCGTTGATGATGAAGTAGCCTCCGGAGTCGTAAGGGCATTCATTGAGATCGTAGAGGTCGTTGTCCCGAAGGTCGTGCAGGATGCAGAAACCTGACCGAAGCATGATGGGGACCTGGTCCTATGTCAATGCCAACCCTTCCCATAAGCGAAAGGCTGAACGCACCTTCCCGATCCACGTCTTCGGATCGTGTTTCTCTGGCTCGCTCTCGCTCTCCACCTCCCACTGAATATCCCCAGGAGCACCGTCTGGGTCCTCCCGACCTATCAACACCCTCTTCGTCATATCAACATATAGCGGTGCTGAGTACGTGAGATTTCGAAGACGGGCTTCTTGCGGAAAGACGGGAACGACGGAGCCGTCCGCTTCTGTGACTGTAGGACGCGACAGATAGATTTGACCAAACTGGATCTCGTAGCGGCGCGTCACGTCGGCTGCACTTCCCGTATGCTGGTCGGCTTGATCGAGAATGAGATCCTTGTTTTCGTCAACCAACTCCTGCATCGTATTGTTCACGAATTCATCAAAGGAGTCGAGCTGCTGTCGGACCAAGCCCTTGTGGTTGAAGAAGCTTGTTATGACCGTCCAGCAGTCTTCCTGTGTGATCTCGGCGTATTCTTCGTCCTCTTCATCATAGGCGCCATAGTTTGGATCATCATAAGAGTAGTGCTCGTTTGTATAATCTCCAAGAGGCTAAGTTCAGTCGCACATTCGGGGACAGCAGAGTATGGATCTACCTTGGTTCATAGTCCTCTGAAAACCTGACTCAAAGAGCGAAACACGCAGCTCTCACAGTGATACTGAGCGTCTATGGTGATGGGAGCCAAATGGTAGTTGCGTTGAGGCCGTCGAAAGAGTCGTGGTCGTCAACGCCAATGAACGATGGCTGTTCTGAGCAGGGTTGAGTTTGGCCCCGTTGACTCTAGAAGCCCATAACATTGCTTTGTCATATGTTTACGTGTGTACTTTTTCCCTCGCTCTGACTCGGCAGCAGTCAGGTCGCCGCTCTGGGCGCCAATCCCACAAGCACATTCTTCATCTTCGCCTCTGCTTGCCCAGAGTAGCTAACCTGCAATAATGTTCAGCGACAGAGAAAGTGACCAGAAATTATGGCTTACCCCGAAGATGACAGTGTGGTTCAGGTAGTGGAACGATTCATAAAGTTCGCATCGCAGGCCGAATTCGACCACTGGCTCAGTCTTTGGATGATGCTCAAAGTACGTGTCGTAAAACGATTGAGGGAATCCTCCGAATATCCTTGCGATGGCGAGGCTGCTGTGTATTAGCGTCCGGATTTGTCATCGCAGTCGATGGGCACGCACTCTGCTTCGTTGTGCCCATAGTATGATGCGGGGTCAAAGATCACTGGTTTCTGAGTGCGCTGGTCCACCCCAGCATTGCCACTCTGAGAAGTGGAATAAGTACTATATTTTTTTCCTTCAATAATTTCTCTTACCCAGAGATCTCCATGAAGCAGGACGGGTTGTATCACCAGATTATCTGGGTCAATCATATCAGTTGCTTGTAATTCAGCTCCAACAATAGGGGCATCATACCTAACAGACGAGGAATGGCGCTAAAACTCATGAGAGTCCCGATCTTTGCGTAGCGTCATGTATCACTCACACTTTGATAACTTGGTCTCCGATTTTGCAAAGTTCCTCATACCTTCCCTTCTCCCGAAGCCTCGCGATCAAAGTCCCATACATGGCAGCATAGCACTTTCCCCAGGACTCATACCATCCATTCGCGAAACGAGTAGGCCCACAGTGCGTCGGAACCCCGAAGCCAAACCCGTTGGTGCTCTTGAGTTTATGGAGTTCGGTTGCAAGGCGCTTCGCCAGTTCGTTGGCTGCAGAAGTCGTTAAGCGCCCTATATCCTTGTATTCGGAGATGAAATATGGTCGCCCGCTTTCGAGAGTGCCAACTTCGTACAGATGGGGAGCAAGCCCTGGGGCTGCTACTTCGATCGCCTTGAGGGACTCCGCCTCACCCTCGTACTGTTCCTTCTCATCTACAGAGCCCGATTTGACGAAGTACATGCGGCCAGAGGTGGAAGATATCTTTGGGAACTTCCCTGAGTACTCTTTGGCTGGGTCAATCTGGTCAAGTCTCTGCTGAAGCTCGACAGGAAGGTGGGCGTTAGAGGGCATCTTGTGTCGATGATATGACATCACGCACGGGTGGGGGCTCGGCGACACACAATGCTTTCAGTCGCCTCCCAAAGCAAGCCTGGACGTTTGAGTCTCTCAGGAGTAGTTCAAGTGTGATACATTGCACGTAACGGTGTAGCCTTCTATGATATATTGCTTTCAGGTTTCTCTCCCTCCTGGGCGACATGGGGCAAAGGGCGTGGAGAAGGAAGTGCCCCTTCTGGGCTCTCGACCGCGGGTTCACCGTGGATGGCCTCTACAGCACATGGTTCTTTTTGCCTCTCTTTCATATACCGACCCCCTCTATACCGACGCCCAACTATCATCTCCACGACGAGCAAGGGAATTGACAGAAGTCCGAGGAAAGACAAAACGATGAACGTCCATCCCAGACCGATTGTGTTGATGATGAGCTGAATGACAGACACAACGCCAGCGGCAAAGGTACACCTCACGAGGTTGTTCTGCGTGAAGACGCTTTCAACATTTCTACGGTTCGGAACTTAATGGGATTCTTACGCATGCTGTGATCGAGGACCCTTGTGTCGGGAACAGGTCGATCATCAAGGTCGAAGTCGAGTTCAAGGCACAGATTGAAATGTATCCCACTGCGAACGTCGTCAGTGAGAGGTAGGCAAGCGAAGAACGGAGCCTACCTATGAAATTCAAGATGAGGGGAACTGCTATATGCACTTTTCGTTGCAAAACCCAGCCATATCCCCCAACGCACATCGACAGGACAAGCATCATCCATGGCAATAGTCGTAACCGCGCCTAAGTGAGAGCCTTCAATGTCGATTTCAGCAAAGTCAATTTGGAAAACCCACCGTTTCCAAAGGAAATACATCTTGAACTACTCTGCCGATGGACCCATCCTTCGGTGCATCTCCTGCAGGATCTCCGTATTCCGCTTTGAATTTTTGATATTCTTTGTTGAGGATGATCCCATTGAGGATGCTACCTATCACCATGGAACCACCGTACGCAAGAAATGAAATCCCTATGGTCGTCTCCGTAAGATAGGGATAGGCCTCCTCGAAAGTGGAGGAAATTGTCGTGATCATCCCGTACATGACCCCATTGACAAGTGCGTTGATCACGAGAAGAATCATAATGTCTGCATTGACAAAGAGTCGGAAAGGATTTTGAATGTGCACTTTTGCCATGTCCGCAGTCCTCTGCTTCGTCGGCTTGTTCCTAGGTATGATTGGAAGAAGTGGCCGTGCAAGCTTGGGTGGAACAACACTCCCATTTCCAACAAGCTTTCGCAGTGTCTCCGGGTAAATCCTGTGAAACCCTGGTCAGGAGGGATTCAGAGAACTGGCAGGAGAATACTCGCAAGACCATAACCACAAGACACGCCGCGGTGACAATCGTAAGGAACCAAAATAACGCCCTTTGATGGGGGTTGGTCACTTGGCTCGGGCAGCGTTCCGGCCTCTGCTCACCTCCAACCAAGTCCCTCGGAAATAGCTCCTCCAATCACTGGGCCAATGACAGGGCCAATCTAAACCTAGGTTTAGATTCTTGTCCAGCCACTTCCAGAATACATCACGTACCATGGGGCCCAGTGTGAACCAACCAAAGAAGCCTCCCCGCTCCTCGCGCGTCGAGATATCTCCGATTGTGCCAGCCCCTACATTTACAGTCAACGATACTCTTGAGACCCGCCATATAAGGTCCACCACGTACCTAGCGCGATAGTACTTGCAGACCCTGCAGCTTGAAGACACCGCAGAACCATGAGGAGCCAGAACGCGGATGTTGGCACAAGAGCCAGGCCCACATTCGTTAATGTAAGGACGAGCAAGCAAGCAATATAAATTGGCCGCCTTCCGCACCGGTCCGCAAGAGGTCCCCAAAACATAGGNGCNACGCCCTGCATGATCATGTATACTGTGACCTGAAAATAAGANCCTTAATCCATGCAAGGCTAAAGTTCATTATTTGACTGAGAACACACNGTCAGGTTGATGAGTTCGGTGGGCTTATGAAATACGCGAGTCAATGTAGGAATGGCTGGAAAGTAAATATTGGCTGTTAGTGGGCTGATATAGAAAGGTCATGAACACGACAGGGCTGGAGCTGAGCTACGATGACTCGCCTGAATAAGCCCGCCATTGCGATTAAACCAACAATGAACCATTTCTCTACATTCGTGAAAACGCTGAAAGGGTCTGTGTTGCTGGTTGCTGGACGACTTCTTGACTCCGTGAGGGACCTCTTCATTGAGCCTGCGGGGTGAGGCTAAGGGATTAACGTGCCGAGTGATCCACACGGCTCTATATAACCAGGGCTCGTCGGCTGGCCGGCAACAGCTC
>Ga0065721_10005185_pt1 | contig 15631 bp, 12 predicted proteins | sample Mesricmetagenome_FD_59108 | JGI IMG/M metagenome (GOLD analysis project Ga0065721, IMG submission 59108) | Mesophilic microbial community from rice straw/compost enrichment Sample: eDNA_1 v2 (version 2) | ecosystem: Engineered > Solid waste > Grass > Composting > Bioreactor | place: USA: Davis... | reverse complement strand
GTGATCGAACGCTACAGTCTCCCTGAAATGCGCGCGCTCTGGAGCGAGCAGCGCAAACTCGAAATCTGGCTCGAAATCGAAACGCTCGCCTGCGAAGCGATGGCCGAGTTGGGCCAGATTCCCAAGGCCGATGCCGAGGCGATTCGCGCGCGCGGCGCGTTTGACATCGAGGAGGTGCGGGAGATCGAGAAGCGCACGAATCACGACGTCATCGCGTTCCTCGAAAACGTCGCGTCGAAGATCGGTCCCGAGGCGCGCTGGGTGCACCAGGGCCTGACCTCCTCCGACCTTCTCGACACCACGCTTGCGGTGCAGATGAACGAATCGTGCGTCCGCCTGCTCGCCGATCTCCATGCGCTGCGCGCGAGCATTGCCCGCCGCGCCGAGGAGCACAAATACACGCCAATGATCGGACGCAGCCACGGCATTCACGCGGAGCCGATCACGTTCGGACTGAAGCTCGCGCTGATGTATGACGAATTTGGCCGCGCGATCGAGCGGCTCGAGCAGACGAAGGAACGCGTGCGCGTTGGCAAGCTCAGCGGCGCCGTCGGCACGCACGCCCATCTCGATCCGCGCGTCGAGGCCTACGTGATGGAGAAGCTCCATCTCAAGCCCGCTCCGATTTCCACGCAAATCGTCCAGCGCGACCGCCACGCGGAGTTCATGACGACGCTCGCGCTCATCGCATCGTCGATCGATCGCTGGGCAACGGAATTCCGCCATCTCCAGCGCACCGAGGTTCTCGAGGTGGAGGAGTATTTTTCCGCCGGTCAAAAGGGCAGCTCCGCCATGCCGCACAAGCGCAACCCGATCACCGGAGAACGGCTCAGCGGCCTCGCGCGCGTCATCCGCAACAACGCCGGCGCCGCGCTCGAGGACGTGGCACTCTGGCACGAGCGTGACATCAGCCACAGCTCGGTCGAGCGCATCATCCTGCCGGATTCCTGCACGCTGCTTGATTACATGCTCGTGACGCTCGCGCGGCTCGTCGACCGGCTGCTCGTGTATCCGGAAAACATGCGCCGCAACATGGAACTCACCGGCGGACTCTACGCGAGCCAGGGTGCGCTGCTGCGACTCACCGAGAAGGGACTCGAGCGCAAGGTCGCCTACGAGGCCGTGCAACGCGCCGCGATGCGCACGTGGAAGGAAAAGGTCCCGCTCGCGCAAACGCTGGCCGAGGAGCCCGAGGTCGCCGCGAAACTCACCGTCGAGGATGTCGCCGAGGCGTGCTCGCTCGACCACCACTTCAAGCACGTCGACGCGAAGTTTCGCTCCGTCGGCCTGGAGTAACGAGCCTCGCTCACGCGGCGCGGCGCCGGATCGCGAGAAGCAGCAGGAGTCCCGCGATGGCGACCGCCCATTCGTGCGGCTCGGGAACCGCCGAATAGACGAGGCTGATCGAGTTCCCCTGCTGCACGACCGCGAACCGCGAGGTGTCCGGTGCGTTCGAGAACGCCGAGGAGTCGATGCGGAAGCGGTCGGAGCTGAAGCCGTTGATGCCGCCGCTGGCCGTCGCGAGAATCCAGGTGTAGGTCTGCGCAGGATCGAAGTTCGCGACGTCGCCGGGCTCGTTGTCGAGCCCGAGGGAAACGACGGCGATGGTGAACGGATTCTCCGCCGTGCTGTGGATCGTAAGCGAGCCGTTCACCTCGAGCCAGTCCCAGTTTGTCCCGGCGATGCCGGTGGCGCTGTTGAGCTCCCACACGTAGGTCGCGCCGCCATTCCACGTCTGCGAGCCGGTGGTCAGCGTCCCGGGTGATGTGCCGGGAGAAATCACGCCATCGAGCAGCACGTCACCGGTGAACGATCCACTGCCGCCGAGGGTCGCGCCCTCCGCGATGAAGACGTTGCCCGAGCCAAGGCCCGAGCCGCTTTCGTTGTCCACAAGGAGCGTTCCGCCATCGACGAACGTGCCACCGGTGAAGGTGTTCGCGCCGGTCACGCGGAGGACGCCGGCGCCCGTTTTGCGGAGGACTCCGACGTTGCCTTCGCTTTCGCCGATCACGCCTTTGATGGTCGTCAGCGCGGAGTTCGTGATCGAAAGCGCATGGTTGCCCGTGAGCGTAAACGGGCCCTCGAAGGTGAGCGCCAGCGAGCCATCCACCCCATAGTCACCTTCGAGGATGATCGCGTTGGGGAGCGTGCGTGCCGTGTTGAAAGACCGCAGTGTTCCGCCCTGCAGAATTACCGTGCCGGTGCCCAACGCATTGGTGCCGTTGAGCTCGACGCGGCCGGACTCGAGAACCGCGCCGCCGGAGAAGGAATTTCCCACGAGGCGCAGGTCGTTGCTTCCCCGCTTGATGATGGAACCTGTGCCCGTAATGTTCGTCGACATCGGGTATTCGATCGAGCGGTTGAAGATGATAACGCCGTTGTTGACGATGGTGCCGATGCCCGGAAACCGGCCGGTGCCCGCGATCTCGATGGTTCCCTCCTCGATCCGCGTGCCTCCACGGTAGATATTTTCTCCGGTGAGCGTGAGCTTGCCCGCGCCGGTTTTCGTGAGAACGCCGAAGGAGGTGACGCCGCCAGGGCCGGTGAGGCCGTGGGAGAAGGTGACGTCGAACCCATTCGTGTCGATGGTGGCGCCGGAGTTGCCGATTCCGAAGGTTCGAAGGTTGTTGAACGCAGCGCCGAAGCGGATTCCCCCGCCGTCGATGAGAAGTCCGCCCGATCCGAGGCGCGCGTTTGAGTCGATTTCCAGGAGTCCGCCAAGAATCTGGGTGCCGCCCGTGTAGGTGTTCGTTCCGCCGAGCGTGAGCGTGCCGGTGCCGGCTTTCACCAACGCGCCGCCGCTCCCCTCGATCGTGCCATTGAACGTGGTGGACCTGCCCAGCGCGCCGACTTCCAGCGTCCTGTCGCCCAGCTTCACCAGGCCGCTGCCTTCGAGCGAACCGACCGGCACGGAGCCCAGTCCGGTGCTGCTGATATCGAGCGTCGCGCCATTCTGAATCGTGATCGAAGCATCCCGCCCCTCGCCGCCGCCCTGGAACAAGACTGAGCTGCCCGCGCCAGCGGCGATCTTCGCCCTTCCAGCGTTGGCTCCTTCCTCCACGAGAAGCGTGGAGCCTTCGCCGTGAAGGGTGATTTGCGCGTCTCCGCCGTTGGAGTTTCCGCTGAGACGCAGAATTCCCCCGTCATGGAGGTTCACCACGGAATCCCCAGGTCCGCCATCCACGAAGCGAAGGACGCCGCCGAAACTGGCTTCCATCTCCGCGCCGGACCATTGCACATCCGAGGCTGCGAAGAACGTGCCGCCCTGGGCGGAGATGCTGGAGTTGGGAAATGTGGCGTTGGAGTAAACATTCATCCATCCGTCGCTCTGGATGGTGAACTGCGAATCGGAGAACACATTTTCTCCCACAGCCTGAAACTGCCCGCCGTCTCCGATCACGAAGCTCGACTCCGAGGCACCCGACATGCCGATCCACGAGGTCGAGCCGCGGATCATGAAGTCTGTTTGCTCAAAATGGGTCTGAAAGCCCACCTGGAGCGTGCCGCCCGACTCGATCACGAATTGCGGACGGTGCGCGGAAAGGTTTTCGAGTCCCGTGCGGAGATCGGGCTCGAACACGCCGACGGAGAGGACTCCGCCATTCTCCACGGTGAACGTGTAGGCCGGCGCGTCGGGCAGCATTCGGATGGTCGATACATCGACGCTCGAGGTGATGGAGACATCGGTCACCGTCGAGGGACCGAAGACGGCATCGCTGGAGGAAAAAGGCNGGCCGTTGTCCCAGTTTCCGGCGGCATCCCAAAGGNTTCCGGCGGGCTCNTCGAGCCAGCGGGTTTGCATGACATTCAGGCCNCTCAGGAGGAANGCCTCTTCGCGTCCATCACGCAGACCCGTGCCGACGATCGAGAAGCGGTCCTGTGAGGCTTCCGCAACCCCGCTTGCCGAGATGAGACCATCCCAGTCGGACAGATCCATTCCGTAGTATCGCTCGAGGAAGTCCGCGATCTTGTAGTGACCGAACGGCGTCCACATCACGGCACTGGATTCCGTTTCGTTCGATGCCCAGCCAACCACGATGGCGCCGTTGGAACTGATGCCCAGCGCAGTCGAGTTCGTGAGACCGGCAAAGCCTGGGAGTTCCGACATGGTTCCGGAGATGAGATTCCATTCCACGGCTGTATGAATTCCGTCCTCCGTGGTGGTAGCTCCGACGGCGCGGTTGAAACCGGCCGCGTTGGCGACCGTTTCGTTTCCCTCGGGCGATTGCAGCCAATGTGCCGAGTCCGAGGTGAGTAGCACGACGCGGGAGCCGTTCTCCGTTTCCTCCCGGACGAGGTATTGCGAGTCGTTCACTCGTGCGGTCACCGCACTCCAGCTCGCGGCCCCCCAGAAGTTGGCTGCCACCATGCCGTCATCCGCGGTCCACACAAATCCCCGGATTCCCGTCTCGGAAGACGATATGCCGTAGGCTGTTTGACCCGATCCGGACACGGCGCTCGCGGCCGAATACACGAAGGGGGAATCCTCCCAGAGCGTTCCGAGACTCTGCATCCCCGCTTCCTCCGTCCACCGAAACGCCCTCATCTCCCCGTCGGCTTCCAGGCTGGCGCCGACGACTACTTTCCCGTCGTCGCTCAACGATTGGGACCCGACAACGAGCGCCCCATCGCCACCGAGCGTTCCCAGTTCGACCATGCCGTCCTCGCGAGTCCAGTGAAACACCCGGCCGGAGTTCGGCATATCGCTCCTTCCCAGATTCCCGGTTACCGTGCGCCCATCTGCGGAAAGGGCGAGGCCAACGGAAATATCCCACTCGCCCACGGTGCCCAGTCCCTCCAGGGTTGCCTGAGCTCCGGTTCCCGAGGGCATCAGCGCCAGGAAAATTCCCGCAGCAAAAACCCGACGAACAACACGGCCGATATAGATCCCAAATGGTGTGTTCATGCGTGCAGCGTAGGGAGGCGGTTGATTGTCCGTCACCATGCTGGCGTTGCGCGTTTGTCCGCAATTCGGGGGGCTCTCTGGAAAAAGGGTTGTCCGGAAATTCTCGAGGGAGATAATCGGCCTCCGAGCGATGAAAGATTCCGGTAGGAAAATCGCAAAACGGCGCCCCGGAAACTTCGAGAGGGACGCGCTCCGGGCGGCGAAACGTTTTCAGGAGGCACGCGACCTGGGCGAGCTCGCGGAGGCCATCGTGGACGCCACGGGCCGCGCCACGCCGGGGGATCTCGTGTATCTCCAGCATTTTCATGAGACGCGCGGCAAGGTGGACATGCTCGCGCCGAACATCCCCTGGCCGTTCAATCCCGAGGAGCAGCAACGTTGCGCGAGTCTGTGGTTCCGCCATCCGCTGGTGTATTCCGTGATGCAGGAAGGGTGGTTTACCCCGCGGGCGGTCACGTCGATCCTGCCGATCCGGCGCTGGCGCGAAGAGCGGATGTATAACGAAGTGTTTCGGCGGAATCGCTTCGACTACCAGCAAGCGGTGAACTTTCCCATCGGCGGAGGCTCGAGCTGCGGGCTCATCGTCATGCGCTCGGGGCTCGATTTTACGCCTCGCGAGCAGAATGCCTTCGAGCTGGTTCGTCGAATGGCCGTGCCCGCGCTGACGCGTATCCTTCGCATCGAGCGCGAGCGGGCGGAGCTTTCCCTGCTTGCCGACGGAGCGGATCACGTTGGCGTTGCCATTCTCGGTGTCGACGCCGAGGGCAGGGTGCGACGGCAATCCCGGCCGGCCGCCCGACTCCTCCGCGAGCACAATCCGCACCGTCCCGATGCGCTCGTCGCCGACATCACGCGGTGGGTGCGCGCTTGCCGCCGGGCCGGGCGCGCTCCGCAGACGCGAACCTTTTCCACGTCGCTTGGCACGCTGCGTGTGCGTCCGTCGATCGGTAGATTCGCCGGTGATGTCTTTTTGTTTTTGGAGGAAGTGGAACGTCGCGACCCGCCGCCGATCTACGTCGAGCACGGCCTGAGCCCGCGGGAAAGCGAGGTGCTTTACGGGTTCGTTCTCGGCGCCCCGGACGCCGCGATCGCCGCGTCGCTCGGAGTCGGCCGGCGCACCGTGCAGGAATATTCCGCCCGAATCTTCGGCAAACTCGGGGTGTCGAACCGCCACGCCGCCGCCGCATGGGCACGCCGCGTGCGAACCTCGCAGTTTCTCGAATCCCCCGCCCGCCACGACACGCTCCCGGAGTCCGACCCGCTGGAGGCTCTCAGCGCCGCGCTTGCCTTTCAGCGCCATGCTCTGAGGTCATGAAACGCCTCGCGAGCCGCGACTACGAAACGCTTCTCGACATGGCGGCGGAGCTCCAGGAGGCCGCGGCGATCGAGGAAGTCGCCGGGCGGCTCTTCCGCGCGGTGGCGAGGTTCGATCCTCATGTTTCGCCGATTGTCGAGCTGCGCGGCGCGTGGGGACATCGCCGCTTGCTGCGTCCCGGCAACGCTCCCATGCCGGAGAACACATTCCGGTTCCACGGACTCGCGTGGAAAATCGTGTCGAACGGCGTTGAGGTTCACGTCGTCCTCTCGCGATCCGGAGAACCGTTCGATTCCGATCCCGACGGATGCTGGGCGGAATTGCGCCGGCAGACCACACCCGCATTTCTCCGCGCCTGCGAATACCAGCGGATGCAGGACGAAACCTCCGTGCTGCGCGATGAGCTGGCCCGCGCGGGCGGGGCGATGCTGCTCGTGGATTCCCACGGCGCCGTCGTCCCGCCGTCCGATCAAACGCGTGAACTGCTCGAGCGGCATTCGCTCACCGGCAGCCGGCTCGACGCGTTGCTCGCGCGCGTGCGGGAACGGCTCGACCTGCTACCGCCGACAAACACCGTCGAGACCATCGGCAGCGGCGAAACCCCGGCCGGCATCCTGCGCTTCCTGGCCCGCTCGACAGCCCGCGGCGTGCTGCGCGCCCTCTACATCGAAGAGACCGATCGGTTCCTGCCACCGTCCCGATTTGCAAAACTCGGCCTCTCCCCGCGCCGCTGCGAAGTGCTGCACTGGCTCGTCGAGGGAAAGACGAACCCGGAGATCGCGATCATTCTCGGGATTGGCGTCGAGTCGGTGAAGGACCACGTGCGCGCGATCTTCGCAAAACTCGGTGTCCGCAACCGCGGCAAACTTGCCAGAATCTTCGCTGAAAACCGCTGAGCTACGCCGCGCCGCCTTGCGCGGGCCGCGGCGCCGTTGGAACGAAGACCGATTGCATGCCCGCGGCATTTGCCGCAGCGATTCCCGTGGGACTGTCCTCGAACACGAGGCAACTCTCCGGCTCCACGCCGAGCCGGCGGGCGGCCTCGAGAAACGTGTCCGGCGCAGGCTTGCCGTGCTCGACGTCCTCGATCGTCACGATCGTGTCAAACAGCTCCAGAAGATGGAGCGCTTCCAGGGTTTTCACGACGATTTCCCGATGACCGCCACTCGCGATCGCCATCGGCGCCGTCCCGTGAAACTGCCTCGCGATCGCAACCACCGGCTCCACGGGCAGCACCTCCGGAATCAGCTCCACGAAATACCGCTCCTTGTCGGGCAGCACGGCGTCGGGGTCCATCGAAGTGCCGAATTTTTCGTTGAGCTGCTCGACGATCTTCCGGGTAGGAGTGCCGCCCCATGCGTAAAACAGGTCCTCCGGAAACTGGCCGCCATGCTCCTGCATCGCACGTGTCCACGCCCGGAAATGCAGGGGCATCGTGTCGGCAATGGTGCCATCACAGTCGAAGATGTAGGCTTTGAATGGATGCGCAGGCAGGTCGAGTCGCATGAAACCCGCAATCCTACGTGCCGAGAAACCGTTTGACGAAGGGAAACTTTGCCCGCAGTCTCGACGGTTCCTGATTCGTCATGCGTCACACTCTCTCCGTTCTCGTAGAAAACAAATTCGGCGTGCTGGCCCGCGTCGCCGGCATGTTCAGCGGGCGCGGGTTCAATATCGACAGTCTCAACGTCGGCCCGACCCTCGACCCCACGACCTCGCGCATGACGATCGTCGTCCGTGGTGACGACAAGGTGCTCGAGCAGGTCACCAAGCTCCTCGACAAGCTCGTCGAGGTGATCGACGTCCAGGATTTCCGCGACGAGGAATATGTGGACCGCGAACTCGTGCTCCTGCGCGTGAAGGCGGACAGGGAAACCCGCGCCGAGGTCATGCAGATTTGTGACATCTTTCGTGCGAAGATCATCGACGTGCAGCCCGAACGGCTCTCGATCGAGCTCACCGGCACCGAGAGCAAAATCAGCAAGTTCATCCTCCTCATGGAGCGCTTCGGCATCATCGACCTCACCCGCACCGGCAAGGTCGCGCTCTCCCGCACCAACGACTAGGCGCCGCCGCTTTTCCACACCCTGACTTCCAAGACTCATTCCCATGCCCGCCAAAATCTACACCGACAAAGACGCCGATCTGAAGGTTCTCAAAGGCAAGACCCTCGCCGTGATCGGCTTCGGCTCACAGGGCCACGCCCACGCGCTCAACCTCAAGGAAAGCGGCGCGAAGGTCATCATCGGCCTGTATCCCAAATCCAAGAGCCGCAAGGTCGCGGCCGACTACGGCTTCGAGGTTTTCGACACTGGTGAAGCGGTGAAGAAGGCGGACGTCATTTTCGTCGCCGTTCCCGACACGAAGATCCCCGCGATTTACAAAAAGGACATCGAGCCGAATCTCACGAAGGGCAAGACGCTGCTCTTCAGCCACGGCTTTGCCATCCATTTCAAGACGATCGTCCCGCCGAAGGATGTGGACGTGATCATGGTCGCGCCGAAGGGCCCGGGCCACATCGTCCGCCGGCAGTTCACCGAGGGCAAGGGCGTTCCCGCGCTCATCGCGATCTACCAGAATCCGAGCAAGCAGGCGAAGAAAGTCGCTCTGGCATGGGCAAAGGGCGTTGGCGGCACCCGGGGCGGTGTGATCGAGACGACGTTCAAGGAGGAAACCGAGACCGATCTCTTCGGTGAGCAGGCCGTGCTTTGCGGCGGCGCCAGCGCGCTGGTGCAGGCCGGTTTCGAGACGCTCGTCGAGGCGGGCTACTCTCCCGAGATGGCCTATTTTGAATGCCTCCACGAGCTCAAGCTCATCGTCGACCTCATGAACGAGGCGGGCATCGCCGGCATGCGCTTCTCGATTTCCGAGACGGCCAAGTGGGGCGACGTCACGGTGGGTCCGAAGATCATCGACGCCAGCGTGAAGAAGCGGATGAAGCAGGTCCTCAAGGACATCCAGACCGGCAAGTTTGCAAAGGGCTGGGTGAAGGAATACGAGGGCGGCTACAAGACCTACAACGCGCTGCTCAAGAAGGGCGAGAAGCACCCGATCGAAAAGACCGGCGAACGCCTTCGCAGCCTCATGCCGTGGATCAAGAAGCGCAGCATCAAGGGCGCCCAGGCGTCCTACAAATAAGCGCTTACTTCTTTTCTCAATCGCGGCGGCTGGATGCATTCCGGCCGCCGCTTTTTGTTTCCGGAAACGGTTGCCGCGCGCCCACTTCGGGCAAAGATCTCGAATCCCGATGGACTTCGTGCGCGAATAATCTGTAGCGGAATTCGATGCCTTGTAGTATGCAGCACGGATCTTTTTCGCCCATGAAGACCGTCCTCCTCGGCGTCACAGCCGCCGCTCTTGCCGTCATTCCAGTTTCCTCCAGCCATGCCGAGTGGTTTCGTGAGACCGTCGACGATTCGCTTCCGGGTGGTTTCGCCTGCTCGCTGGTTCTGGATTCCAGCAACCGCCCGCATATTGCCTACTGGAGGCAGTTCAGCGAAAATTTCCCCAATTCTTTCACCCCCTGTTACGCAACGCAGTCCGGGACCACATGGGAGGCGGCTCCTCTGGCCCTCACCAGCACGAACACCTTCGGAGCCTACACGTCGATCATCCTCGGGCCGGGCGGGCGTCCCGCCATCGCATATCAAACCAGCGGCTCCCTGCTCTTTTATGCCGCAATGAACGCCGACAAGGAATGGCTGATCGGTTCCAACATCGCGGCGGACACGGGAAGCTGGCTCTCCATGATCTGGAACGGCACCCAGCCCCGAATTGCAGCATCCCAGGGCACGACCCTCCAGTTCCTCCAGCCGAATGGCAACTCTTGGGCGAGCTCCAATGTCGACACGACGAATGCCGGCGCGAGTTGCTCGATGGATATCCGACCCGACGGCGCTGTGGGCATCGGTTACATCAAGGGAGGAAACATCCGATACGCCTCCAGCCTGCAGGGCAACACCCCCGCTCCTCCCGATCCGCTCACGTTCCCGCAGAATCTTTCCGCAACGCGCTGCGCATTCACGTTCGACTCGAACGGGAATTCCCACATCCTCTATTACGACCAGAACAGCGAGACCTACCGCCACATCACCAACGAGGCCGGTCCCTGTGGTCCACCCAGCCCGCCATCGTCGCTGCAGCCGGCCAGCGTGCGATCGATTTTTACGGATGTTCCATCGCCGCGGGTTCCGACGGATCGCTCCACGCCGCCTTCCTCGACTATTCGACCAACACGTTGAAATACGCCCGCCGCGCCGCCGGCCGCACCTCGTGGACCATCGAGAACGTCGACACCGCCGGCTCGACGGGCGGCTATTGCCAGATCCAGGTCGATTCCAAAAATCGTCCAAAGATCGTCTATCACGACATCACAAATTCCCGGCTACGCTACGCCCAGCGGCTGGCCGCGCTCTCTTTCAAAGTCGACGGGAAAAAGAAACGCACCACCAGGAAAGGCTCCGTGCGCCTCGCCGGCTCCGCCTCCGACAGCGCCGCGTCCATCGAATGGCGGGTGGGCAAAAAGTCCTTCCGCTCCGTGCGGATTCCCTCCAACGGCAAGTGGTCCCTCACCGCTCGTGGCATCAAAGCCGGACGCAACAAGGTGCAAATTCGCGCGCAGGATGTGGTCGGGGCGCTATCCGGTGTTCAAACGATTCGCGTGGTTCGCAAATAATCGCCTAGGGGAAATACCTTAGCTCCACACGTTCTCTCTGAGTAACCGCACTGGACCGCCCGCAGCGACCACTACCAGGGAATCAGGTTGACACCTGAGCACGATTTTCCCTAACCTTCTCCCGCTCAGTCATCAACTCTTCCTTAACCGAAAATGAAAAAACTCATCAGCAGCATTGCGCTTGGCGTCGTGATCGCTTCGGGTTCGGCATTCGCCGGCACCGAAACGGCATCCTTCAAGGAAAAAGAAATTGTTGTCGTCGAAGACGATTGCAACTTCCGCGACATGGAATTCCAGCTCGACGCCTTCTACACCGGTTTCTACGGTGGCAAGGGCACCCGTTTCAGCACGGGCTCGGGCGGCGGCTTCGGCCTGAATTTCTTCTTCGCGAAATACTTCGGCATCGGCTACGAGGCCGCATGGTATTCCAACAACGGCACCGCGGAGCACCTCCCGCTCGCCGGTAACTTCTTCATCCGTTACCCGATCTGCTCGCTCAATCTCGCTCCTTACGCGATGGTCGGCGGCGGCGCGGCATGGGATGGCACCTGCGTTGGCTACGGTAACGTCGGTGGCGGTCTCGAGTATCGCTTCACGCCGAACGTTGGCCTCTTCGCCGATGGCCGCTACTTCTACGGTGGCCCCGGCAACGTGGGCAACTTCCGCAGCGGTCTTCGCATCGCTTTCTAAGTCACTCTCAAACCATCCGGTTTGTTCTTTGGAACGCCGCCCTGCCGAACATCAGGGCGGCGTTTTCCTTTTTTCGGATGCGACATCACGATCGTTGATGGACCCACCGCACCGCATCCGCGACCACCTTGCCCGCATCCAAGTCGTGGAGCAGCTGGTGATAGCCCTCCGGATAATGAAAGTGGGTCTTGTCCTTCGCGGCCAGCCGACGGAAAAATGCTTCGGTGTCGGAGGTTCGAACGAACACATCCCGCCCCGCGGAGAACACCGCCACAGGCACTGTCAGCGCTTCCGCAGCCGGTCCGGCGGATTCAATCAAGTCCCCCATGTCGGCCAGAAATCCTGGCGTCTGCCGATGGATGCGATGAGGTGCGGACTCGAACGCCACCTGCCGCGCCGCTATCCGCGTCAGCTGCGGCGTGTGCGCGCGTCCATGCACGAGCCAGCTCGGGTTTAATCGCAGCGACGGCCACAGCCGCGACACCAGTCGCAAGACCCCTTTGATCCACGGCGGATTTCGCTGCGCCAGCGCCACGACCGGCACAAACAACATGAGCCCGGAGATCCTCTCCCGGACCCCCGGATCCGTTGCTGCCCTCAACGCCAGCAACGCCCCCATGCTGTCTCCCGTCAGGAACAACGACCGGCTCTCCGGCTTGATCTCATCCAGAAACCGCTCGAGGTCTGCGATCATTCCGTGCACGTCCAGCCACGCGCCGCGTCGGGACGGATTCGGGTCGAGTCCCTGTCCGCGAAGGTTCCACGCCGCCAGCGCGACACCGCTGTTCAGCATGGCCCCTGCGAGCGGCTGCCAGTCGTCGACACAACAATTCAATCCATGCATGGCAACGATCCACGCCTTTGGTCCATCGGCGGGGAGCCAGACCTTCATCCGAAGCATCGAGCCATCACTGGCCTTCCATTCCCTCTCCTCGACGGGCATGGAATTCTGTTGCACGGTTCGGAGGCTTCTGGGAAGCCTTTGCGAATGCGCACGCTCCTTTCCGCCGTCGCCGTTGCCCTCTTTGCTTCCTCCTCCGTGCTTGCCGGCCGCCTCGACATCGCGGTGCTCCAGTTTTCAGATGCTCGCGACCCCGACGCGGTTGCCGCCGCTCTCCAGCAGGTCAATCTGCTCGAGATCACTAACTCCGACCGCACCGAAACAAACGTCCCCGCTCTGCGCGGTGGCAACGTGGTCTTTGTTCAAAGCCTCGGTGTCCCCGGCAATGGCCAGTTCGCGAATTCGACCCGGCTGTCCAATCAACGCGCCGATGTCTCGGGATCCTTGAAGTCGGGTCTGCTGTCCGTGGAGATCACCATCGAGGAAGGCGTGGATGTCGGGCTCCGGAAATTCACCCGTCGCTCGTATTCCGGATCCGGATCCGTTGCCAACCGAGGCGTCCAGCTGCTTTCCGTCAAACAGAGCAAGGGCCGCACCCAGACCGCGATCAAAGGCCAGGCCAAACTCACGAGCTATGACTTCACGACGATTGTCGTTGGCCAATACACTCCCTGATCACCGCCGGCTCTTCCCCGCGTCAGCCCGGTGAGAAACATGTGAATAACGTGCGAATCCCTGCCGCTGTTTGTGCAAATTTCGGCCTTCGCGGAAGAATGTTCCCGCTACCCGGCATCGGGGTGGTCCCCTATTCACAACGTCTTTTTGGCGTGGAACGCCCTTGAATAAAGCGAGGAACACGCCCTGATCGAGTTGCTCACACCTTTAAGAAGAAGAAGGATTTCGACATTCCAAAAATTCTTTTTCTTAACGTTGTGAACAAATCCCCGGAGAAGCGACCGCTTCCAAACCGCGGGGATGGAAAACCGGAAATCGTGAACGTCCAGACTTACCGCGTGCGAGGGGGTGGAGCCCGTCCTACCGCCTGCTGGAAAACCACAGGGTCTGACAACGAAAAAGCCGCCGGGAGCGCAGGGCGCCTGCCGACGGCTTCTTCATCAAGCTCGGAACTTTCCTACGAGTGAATCGGGTGCCCCTCGGCACTGAGCACGGCTTCATGAACCGCCTCGCTCAATGTCGGGTGAGCATGGATCGTAGCGTGGATCTCGTCGATCGTGAGTTCGCTGTTGATGGCCAGACCGAGCTCCGCAATCAACTCCGTGGCGGTATCCCCGATGATGTGCGCACCAAGAATCTCACCGTGCTTCGCTCCCACGATGAGCTTGATGAAGCCATCAGTTTCGCCGATTGCCCGGGCCTTGCCGCTCGCCATGAACGCAAACTTGCCGACCTTGAAGTCCAAACCCTTCTCCTTAGCCGCGCGCTCGGTGAGGCCGATGCTGGCGACCTGGGGATGGCAATACGTGCAGCCGGGGAAGAGCGTGACCTTCTTCGGCTTGTAACCGGAAATGAACATGCCTTCCACGGCCTGCGTGGCCTCGTAGCTGGCGACATGCGCGAGCCACGGGGGCCCGATGATGTCGCCGGCCGCGTAGACATTGCGCACGGAGGTCTCGTATTTGTCGTTCGTCTGGATGTAGCCGCGGTCCGTGAGACCGAGCTTTAAAGCCCCTCCGGGCAGCACGGGTGCCACACCGATGGCCACGAGGCAGAGGTCGGCTTCGAGCGTCTTCTCCGCCCCCTTGGCGTCGGCAACGGTGATTTTCACTCCGCCGTCCGTGGCCTCGGTCTTCGTGGTCTTGTGATTGGTGAGGATCGTGATGCCCTGCTTGCTCAGCGCCTTTTCCGCGGCGACGGAAATCTCCGTGTCTTCCACCGGCAGAATGTTAGGCATCATCTCCACAACGGTTACCTTCGTGCCGAACGCGTTCCAGAAGTAGGCAAACTCGATGCCGATCGCTCCCGCGCCGATGACCACCACAGACTTCGGCTGGGTCTTGAGCTGGAGCGCGTCCTTGGAGCTGATCACCGTCCTGCCGTTGAACGGGAAGCCCGGCATCTCGCGCGAGACGCAGCCGGTGGCGACGAGAATCTTGCCGGCCGTGTGAGTCTCCGCCTTGCCATCCGCGGCGGTGACCTTTACCTCCCCCGCGCGATCGAGCGAGGCCGTGCCACGAAGAAAGTCGATCTTGTTCTTTTTGAAGAGGTAGTCGAGGCCCGCCGAACCCTTCTCCGAGACCGTGCGGGAGCGCTGAATGATCTTCTCCCAGTCGTAATCGAGACCCTCGATTCGAAAACCAAACTCCGCCGCGCGATGCTTCATCGCGTGGTAAAGCTCGGCGTTCTTCAGCAACGCCTTGGTGGGAATGCAGCCGTAGTTGTTGCAGGTGCCGCCGCCGCGTTCGAAATCGACGACAGCGACTTTCTTCCCAAGCTGCGCAGCGCGGATGGCTCCGACATACCCAGCCGGTCCGGCGCCGATGACGATGAGATCGTAGTTGGCCATTTTTTGGAAAACGACAACATGAGCGGGAACCGCCGGAATGACAAGGGTTCGCAATCGAACCCCGCCGGAGGCAACCATGCCCGCTCTGAGGGATGCACCTCAAACAGACTCGAAATAGCGCTGTGTCTGTAGCCTTGGGATCGCGACGAATTACCTGCCCCGATGCGCCACTACCATCGTTGCTTTCCAGGGACTACGGAGCGGACCAAATCCGAAAAGCCCATTCGCGACCCGAGCGTAAAGGCTGAGCCCGCATGCTCAAGCCCCGGGCAGTCGTGAATCAGACGTCAGCGCCCCGGGCCGGATTCTTGCTCTCAAAGAGGGAGTTGGGTCGACGCTACGGAAACCTGCACGCATCGCCACCAATTGAACTTGCCTGAAATCCCTTCGGGCGTTAAGAACACGGTAGGAAATCGTTGCAGGCAGCAACCGTCCCTCCCCGTGTCGCGACCAAGGGCGGCAGCATCCCCGGATCAGGGCATCAACCCGGTCTTTCGTAGGCGGGAATTCACGCGATCTGAATTATCAAGCGCAGTTTAGCGTAATACGCTTGGGTCTTTCCTAGATTAGACGGCTTGGAGCTGTGTAATCTATTGGGAGACAGTGAGAAACAGATATTTGGCGCATGCGAGGATTTCGGAGGCTCAATTTCGAGAGATTTTGAGGCTTTGGTGCGCGGA
>Ga0065721_10051238_pt1 | contig 15633 bp, 11 predicted proteins | sample Mesricmetagenome_FD_59108 | JGI IMG/M metagenome (GOLD analysis project Ga0065721, IMG submission 59108) | Mesophilic microbial community from rice straw/compost enrichment Sample: eDNA_1 v2 (version 2) | ecosystem: Engineered > Solid waste > Grass > Composting > Bioreactor | place: USA: Davis... | reverse complement strand
CCCCCGCCTGCACAGGCGGGGTGGCGTCGGCCGCCAGCCGCTCGGCGAGCTGGGCGATCTTCTCGTCGAGGCTCGCGGCGGCTCCCATGTCGCGCTGCTCAATTTCGTGGCGCTCGACCCGCTGCCCCAGCTCCTTCGCGACGCCCTCCTCCAGACGATCCAACTCAGCGAGCAGCGACGTGTCAATAGCCGCCTCCTCCACGATCATCTGGCTCTGGCCCGTGCCGACCGCCTTCAGGCGCACGACGATGAGGCCCGTGTCGCCGCCGTCGAAACGGTGGTTGTCGGGGTTGGCGGCGCGGGCGGCCTTGATGCGCTGGAGGGCGAGCCAGTCAGCATTTTTGCGGGCTACGCGATTGAGCAGGTCGGCAATACCCTCCGTGCGGATCGCCTCCCGCGCCGCCTTCACGTGTTCCTCCACGCGGGCGCGAAACTCTGGGACGGCCCTCCAGCGGTTGATCGTGCGCTCGGTTATGTCAAGCGCCTCAGCGATCTCGCGGTCGCTAAGGCGGTCCTGCGCCACCAGGAGGGCCGCGCGTTCGCGCTGCTCCGTCCAAGCCCAGTTTGCTCTGACATTTCCCGACATCGTGCCCTTGTGTGCTCCCCTACAAGGGCGGCGCGGGCTGGCTGTAAAATGCCCCGCGCCGCCCCGAACGCCGCAGTCACGCCAGTCACGCGGAGCATGACATTGAGCGTGACCGAGCGGCCCGCGCGGGGATGCGCGGGCCTGGGCGGGGGATCGCCTACAAGGAGATGGCGGCGCGAGGATGGGCGGACAAAATCGGGGGCGGAGTGCCAGCAAACGAAACGGAGTTTTGTCCAGGTTGAAGGCGCGGCCAGCGCGAAGGACGCCGAGGAGGACACGCACATGGAGACACAGAGGATCACGGAGCAGGAGGCCGAGCGGCGACTGGCCGCGCTACGCCCAGAGATGCTGCGACGAGCGGGGAGCAGGTTGCCGCGCCAGGACGCGGAGGATGCCGTACAGGAGGCGCAGTACAGGGTGTGGGAGATGGCTCCCTGCGTGTACGACGCCGCCACGGGGGAGGAGGGGTTCTACCGCTGGTCAGTGACTGTCCTCGCCAACGTCATCCACGAGTTCACACGACGCAGGCGGGCGGCGTCGGCCCGCTCGTGCCAGTTGTGGGAGGCGGCAGACGATGAAGACGATCAGGATGATTGCGCGGCGGCCGCCTCGTATCGCATCGAGGACGACGTGCTGGACGCAATCGAGCGCGAGGAGGCGCGGGCGGCGCTCGCGGAGGTGATGGGGCGGGCGGGTCTATCGGAGCGCCAGGAGGAGGTTGTCCGTCTGATCCTGACGGATGAAACGACGCGGGAGATCGCGGCGCGGATGGGGATTTCGGTTAAAAATGTCCACGCGCACCTTTCCGCCGCACGGGAAAAGATGGTGGCGGCGCGGGGAGTGCAGGAGGAGATCAGGTAGGAGCAGTTCGACGCGGCACAGGCAGCGGGGGCCGCCGTGGACGACTGCAAGGCGGAGGGACCACCTCGCGGTGTCGGGGAGGCACGTCGGGGCGGGGAAGCTCCCCCGCCCCGACGCCATCTCACGGTATGGGCGCTGGAATAGTTGCACTGGCAACTATTGTGACGAATGGGGGCGGATGGAACGAGAACGGGGGGCCAGGCTGCCCCTGAGGGGCAATTAACGCAATTTAATTGCACTGGCAGGAGCAATCATGGCCGCCATTTGCCGCACGACCGCCGTCCCTACCGCCGACACGACCAGCAACCGATTAACGGGGTCAGAAACATTAGAGTATGCTATAATGCGACACCAGTCAACAGAGAAGGACAGGAGGCTGGCGGAGTGGGCGCTCCGCGACGCGCAGGCGCGGTGTGGGTTGGAGCGGTTCTGGCAGATGGCCTACCCTGGCCGCCGCCTCGAACTGCGGAACCCCTAATTATTCCCCCTCAAGGGAGGCGAACAGAGATGGTGCAGGTGGTGAAGGCGGCGACGCGACCTCGGTATGGCCTCGACAGTGTGCCCTACTCAGACACGACCAGCGCGGACGGCGACGAGGGAATCGTGGCGCACATCAAGGCGATCCTGCCCACGCTCGACCTGACGCGAACGCACATCGTATACATTAGAAAAAGCAACGCCCGCGCAGAGGCGGAGCGGGCGAACCTGTTGCGCTACCAAGAGCGCCTCCCTGCCCTGTTGGTCGAGGCGGGGGTTCCAGAGGAACTGATCGAGATACTCGATGAGGACGTGGGGATCTCGGGCATCTACGACGCCACGCACCGCCTTGGCCTCGCGAAAGTGGAGGCGCGGCTGGGTGATGAAAGCCTTTCGACCATCTGGGTGTTTAACCTCGCCCGCATTTCTCGCGACCCCTCCTACGTCGCCCCGACTATCCTTGCCCAGCGCCTCGCCAACGCCCGCGTCAAGATCGTGCATTTCGAGCACGACCTGCCCTCGGTGCTGGACATGGCGACGATGCAGGGACGCGACCAGTTTATTGCCCGCTGTCAGCAGGCGGCAAAACAGCGTCTCGCCCTGAGGTCAGATACCCTCAAGGCCCGCCAGGAGGCGTTTAGAAACGGATACTGGTCGGGGTCCCCCCTGCCTATCGGCTGGATACTCGACCAGCCCCATTTCGAGGTGGTGAAGGGGCGACGCATCGAAATCCCCGCGATGGTTCGGGTCTACTCGCCCCACGCCGCAATCAAACGCAAAATCATGGAGATCGCCGCCCGCCCCGAGGTTACGGGTTGGGCGCAGCTTCTCCGCTTGGTCGAGCAGGCGGGCCTCGGCGCAGTTCCCCCCTTCCCCCCAGAAATTCGCGACTACATGGCGACGCGCTCCTGCCTGAAAAACTGCGTCCGCGAGGGCGAGGCGTATGACCCCACCCAACCAGTGCGGATCACGAGGGCCATGCTCTACAACCTGCTATTGGAACCGCTCGCACTCGGCTACCGCCTCTTCGGCAGTGGGGCGCGGGCGGGGGGCAAGGAGTGGCAGCAGATAGAGAAAAAATACGCGCGGATGACGCTCGGGGCGAGCGCAGGGTTGGTAAAGCCTGATTCCCTGGTGCGTGATTACCGCGAGTTCGGGGGGATCGACCCTGCGCTCGCCCTCTTCGACGTGGAGTCGGAGGCGGCGCAGGAGATGTTCTGGCACCTCCAGGAGAAATGGAGCGAGTACGACGCGGAGGAGCTTCGGCGCTCCAATTTCGAGAACTGTGTGCTGAAGGAGGAGGGCCAGCGTCGGCGCGGTCGGCCCGTGGGGTCGGGGACGGCGAACCAGTGGGTGTCGCTGCTCACGTGCGGCCTGCACGACGACGACCTCCACCTCTTCTCCTACCACCCTGGCATCCGCCCTGGACGCGAGCACAACACGCCCAAATGGATATGCTCGCGCGACAACCGCGTCGAGGGCGCGGACTGGTGCATCGCAATCGGTAGTGATCGCGGCGTGGACCTCCTCACCAGGGTCCTGGACCGCCACTTTTTGTCGCGATTGGGCGGTGTCCTCGCGGATGCCCGCGACAAGGAAGGCGATGCGCCCGCGGACGACAGGGCGAATAAGATCGAGGCGGTGCGGGCGGAGATCGAGGGCCACCAGAAACGCCTGAGACGCAAGAGGCGCGACCTGGACGCGGACATGGAGCGGTGGGAGGCGGACGGATGGTCGGAGGAGGAGATCGACGCGGAGCGCGGTCGGTGGGTGGCGGAGGAGATCGTCCCCGTTGAGCGGGCGTTGCGCGACGCGCGGCGGCGCCTGGATGTGCTGCTGGACACCGCCTCCCCCGACAACGCGGCGAGCCTCGGCGCGGGGGAGATGCTGGGCATACTGGATAAAATCCTGGCCGACTGGCCCGCCTACCCCACCGCGACGAAACAGGTGCTGGTGCAGGCGCTCGTGGAGCGCGTTCGGGTGATCGCCGACAGGTCCCCCGCCTCGGACGAGGTGTGGATTCAGGTGGCGTGGCGGGCGGGAGCCACTGACCTGCTGCTGGCGTGGCGCAACCCCGCGCTCGACAAGAGGCCGTTCACGGAGGAGGAGGACGGGGCGCTACGGCGGCTCTGGGCCTCCTCCTGCACCTGGGAGGAGATCACCGCGGCGCTCCAGCTTGGGCGCAGGTACAACCTCGTGCGGCGGCGGGCCGCAGAGCTGGGGATAACGGGCGCGGGCCGCTCGCGGGCGTGGCGGGAGGCGGCGGACCTGGCGAGCAAGAGCTACGGCCAGCTCCACCCCGAGGTCGCCTACTGGGTTCGCGAAGGCGGGGCGTGGCGGGAGGAAGTGGAGGGGGGCGCGGCGCAGGGCCGCGCGGAACTGCCTGCTGGCGTCATGTTGCCAGGGCGAGTTTCCGACTGGTTGAAGGTGGTCGATGCGGAAGAGGCCACCAGTACCCCCGGTAGGCAACCAGACCGCCCACCGTGAAGTGCCCCTGGAGCACGAGGTAGGCGCCGTAGCCGATGGACAGGACGTTGCTGAAGAAGCCAACAAAGCGCACGGCCGGGAAGAAGGCCGTGCGGGCGTTGATCGACTGGAACTGCTTGGCGAGGTGCCGGTCGGACGCCACGCGGAACCGGCCCGCCTCGTACGCCTCGCGGCCGAACGCCTTGATGAGCGGCAGGCCGTTCAGGTTCTCCTGCAGACGCGCATTGACGTCGCCGAGGCGGTCGCGGCTTTCGCGGTAGAGCGTCTTCACGCGGGCGTTGAAGTAGCGCGTGAGCAGGAACACAAACAGGATGGGCAGCAGGGTGACCACGCCGAGCCGGGGCGAAAGGTACAGCAGGACGCCTGCGACGTAGAGGAACGAGAGGGCGTTCGCGATTACGCTGTCCACGCCCTGCACGGCGACCTCCTGGAGCTGGTCGATGTCCCCCATCGCGCGCGAGACCAGGTCGCCGACGCGGTTGTCGTGGTGGTAGGCGAGCGACTGGCGCTGGAGTTTGGCGTAGACGTCATTACGCAGGTCGTAGACCAACCGCTGGCCGACCTTCTCCAAAAGGTTCGAGCGGATCGCGCCGAGCAGGGCCGCCACGGCCTGCACGGCGAACATCGCTCCTACCCAGAGGGCGAGCGTCCGCAGGCTTCGGTCTCCGCCGATGACGTTATCAACGATGTTCTTCCAGGCGATGGGGTGGAAGTTCTCGGCGGGGATGGTGAGCAGCAGGAGCAGAAGCCCGCCCCCGATAGTCCCCGTGTGCGGCCGGAGGTAGGGCAGCAGGCGTCGGTAGATGTTGATGGAGCGGTCGGAATTCGCGGAGGCGGGGGGCGTGTCCATATACCCGGATTGTACCCACCCGCCACGCGCGCAGGGTGCACCGCGGTCACTACTTCCGGGGCGGCGCGGGGAAGCGCTTCAGGTGGTACACGAGATGCGACTCGCACAGGTTGAGTACCTGGCGGGCGGTGAGCGGCCCGACGATGGGATGCCGGGCGAACGGCCGGTCGGCATCGGTTACCGCTTCGAGACGCCGTCTCAGATCCTCCCGGCGGGCGGTCCAGCGGGCGGCAACCTCTTCGCAGGATACCCCCGGTTCGTCCGGCGGTGAAGCCGAGTCCGGGGCGGGCAGGCGGATCGCGGCGCGCATCGTCGCGGCAAGCAGTTTGGTCATCAGACCGATGCCGGGCCGCGGGCGCTCCGTGTTGTCCGGAGGCAGCGCAACCTCCGGCCCGGCGCTCAGCCCCTCCACATAGAGCAGATGCAGCAGCACCTGATGGGGTGACCACGCGCCGGGGGCGGGCGCAGCGCGGCGCTCCTCTTCATCCAGCGCCAGCAGACGTGTCAGAAACTCGGCCTTCCGCTGTTCCAGCGGCTCATACAGGTCGCGCAATTCCGGCAGCATTGGGGAGAGCCTCCTCGTTACCAATACCGTCGGAAGCGCCGCGGGTTGCGCTCCGGCCGCAAAATTTAACCCGAGCTTAACAAACGCCCCTCCCAGACGCGATACCTTTGTAAGCCGTGGGAGGCGACACAAAGCCCTGCTCGGAGCACGGCTTCCCACGTAAGGAATCCTTTGCCAACATGCAGAACCGATTCTTCCCGCGTGCGGCCCGCACCGCCGGCTTCACCGTGGGTAAAAGCTCCGCTTTTACCCTGATCGAGCTCCTTGTTGTCATCGCAATTATAGCGATTCTGTCTGCCATACTCTTCCCTGTTTTCGCGCAAGCCCGCCAGAAGGCACGGCAGGCGGCCTGCCTCTCCAATATGAAGCAGATCGGCCTCGGGGTGTTGCAGTACGCTCAGGACTACGATGAGCTGTTCGTCCCGTCGGAGAGCCGGCCGAACGGCGTCAACCTGCAGTCCTGGCCGAGCATGATGGAGCCCTACGTCAAGAGCCAGGAGGTGTTCGTCTGCCCCGGCGCGGACGAGGCCCCGAAGGCCGCCGACCCGGCGTTCGTCACCCCCTCGGGCCGACGGTACGTGGGCGTCACCGTGACGGTCAACAACTCGGGCGGGGATGGCAGCGACACGGTGATGTGCAAGGTCCACCGGCTGTCCTACGGCCGCAACCTGATTCCCGTGCGCGGGACGGCGGCAAACGGCGCCTGGGACGCCCTGATCGCCGGGCGCGCCACCACGAGCGGCAAGACGTACCCGAACTTCGTGGACTACACCAGCAACTTCAAGCACGGCTTTGCGGGCGCGTTGGTGGCCGGCGCGCCGGGCGCAGGGCCGGGCGGCGGCGGCGGGACCACGACCGCGGTCGCGATGTCGGATATCGCCGACCTGGCGGGCACCATCCACATCATGGACGCCATGGCGGGAGGCCCGCCGACGGCGAGCAACTCATACGGCAGTTCGATGCGCGGCATCCAGCAGGATGTGCGCACGGACCTCTTCCCCGATGCTGAGCCCTCCAAGGTGGACGCCCGCCACAACGGTGGCTATGTCGTCCTGTACGGCGACGGCCACAGCGGCTGGCGCAAGTGGGGCTCTTCCACGCCCTGCATGTGGACCGTGCAGGACGACACCTGCGACTGACGCGCGCACGCACAGATTCCCGGCGCGGAGGCAATAGACGAGGGGGCGCGGCTGATGACGGCCGCGCCCCCTTCGCTTTACACGCGTTGAAAAAATCCGTTCAAAGTGAGGCGAGACGCTCCACATTCGCCGTCGGCGACCATAATAAATAAACCAGAACGCCCGGGCAAAGAGTTTTGGCAGTATTAACACGGGGACGGGATAAGCAGCACCCGAAAACGGGGCGTCCGGGCGACCATCAGCGATCGGGGTAACAGGCAGAGGACGTGTTGATTCACAGGGAAAATGGCCGCCAAAAAGAAAACCGCGCACTCCCCGGAAGAGTCCTCCTCCCGGGAGGGACCGGGGAACCGTACGCCTGCAAGCCGGCAGCGACAACCGCAAAAGGGGCAGACGCCTGACGTCGCATCTGCCTCGGACCCGGACGGGGTGTACCGCCTTTTGTTCGATGGGCATCCCGCCCCGATGTGGGTCTTCGACCTGGAGACCCTGCGCTTCCTGGAGGTCAACGAGGCGGCGGTGCGCCAGTATGGCTATAGCCGCGCTGAGTTCCTCTCGATGACTCTGGCCGACATACGACCGCCAGAGGATGTCCCGCGCCTGCTCGAAAACCTGGCGCATCTTTCCCCTGACCGGGTCGGGGAGCGGGAGCAGTGGCGCCACCTGCGGCGCGACGGCAGCGTTATCGAGGTGGAGATCTACGGGAGTACGCTCCCCTACCAGGGACGCCCGGCCCGCCTGGTGGTTGCCCTGGACGTGACCGCGCAGGTGGCGGCCCGCCGGGATCGCCTGGATATGGAGGAGCGCTTCTACGCCCTTGCGGATGTCGCTCCGGTGCTGACGTGGTTGTCCGGGCCGTCCGGCGCTGGGGAGTGGTTCAGCCGCCCGTGGCTGGAGTTCACAGGCCGGACGCTGGAGGAGGAGGTTCGGGCCGGCTGGGCCGAGGGCATCCACCCCGACGACCGCGACCGCTGCCTCGCCGCGTACCAGGCCGCCTTCGACGGCCGGATGCCGCTCCAGCTGGAGTACCGCCGACGGCGGCGCGACGGTGAGTACCGGTGGGTGCTCGACGTGGGGACGCCGCGCTACCGGTCGGAGGCGGAGGGGAAGCCACACTTTCTGGGGTACGTCGGGACCTGTATCGACTTCACGGATAAGAAGCGGGTGGAGGAGGAGAACGCCCGCCTCCTTTCGGAGACCACGCTGCTGGCCCGCCGGCAGGCGGAGCTGGTGGAGGCGCAACAGGCGTTCCTCAAGGATGTTCTGTTCGCGGTGACGGATGGTGTGCTGCGCCTGTGCCGTCAGGAGGAGCTGCCCCCTCCCCTTCCCGCGCCGGACGGCGGGGAGTTACTGCCGCTGACGGCGGTCACGCTACAGTTGGTCCGCCGGCGTGTGGAGGAGGTGGCGCAGGTCTGCGGCCTGCCCCCGGAGCGCTGCTTCGACCTGCAGATGGCGGTGGGCGAGGCGGCCATGAACGCGGTGGTTCACGGCGGCGGCGGCACGGCCAATGTTCTGGCCGCCCCCGGTAAGGGCGTGGTGCAGGTGTGGATACGGGACGGCGGGGCGGGCATCGCGGTGGAGCGTATGCACCGCGCCGTTCTGGAGCGCGGGTGGACCACGGCCGGCTCGCTCGGGCACGGATTCTTCATGATGCTTCAGACCGCGGACCGCATCTACCTGCACACCCAGCGGCAGGGAACGACGGTGGTGATTGAGAAGCGGCGGACGCCCCCGGACCCGGACTGGCTGGACGAGTGGCCGGGGCCGGACAGGACCCTGTTCGCCCCCGGCGCGTCGTCGCCGCAACATCCGGCCACGGCAGCGCGGGCGTAGGAATCCGCGGGCGGACGGCGAAACACTGGGAAGGAGAGGGCACTGCGTCAATGACGACTGCTGAAGCACTGTATGCACTGGGGGTCCGCGAGGACACGCTAACGCCCGCCGAGCGCGCACGCCTGGACGCCGACGGCTATCTGCCACTGCCGGGGGTTCTGTCCCCGGAACAGATAGACGCCTTCCGGGCGCGGTTGGGCGAACTGCAGGAGGCCGAGGGCGCGGAGGCAGGCAAGGAGGTCCACCAGGAGGCGGGCACCGACCGCCTGGCGGACCTGGTCAATAAGGGCGAACTCTTCACCACCTGCTTCACGCACCCGCGCGTGCTGGCCGCCGTGGCGCACGTGCTGGGCGGGGACCTCAAGCTCTCCTCGCTGAACGCCCGCGCGGCGCTGCCGGGTCAGGGTCTACAGGTTCTGCACGCGGACTGGGAGGGCCCGGTGGCGCCGGACGACTTCCGCGCCTGCAACTCCCTCTGGCTTCTGGATGACTTCACCGAGGCAAACGGCGCCACGCGGGTAGTGCCCGGCTCGCACCGTTGGGGCAAGGTGCCGCAGGAGGCAATGGCGGACCCGTGTGCCCCACACCCGGAGGAGAAACTGCTGCTGGCCCCGGCGGGGACCGTCGTCGTGTTCAACAGCCATACGTGGCACGGCGGCACGCGCAACCGGACCGACGCGCCGCGCCGGGCGATGCACTGCTACTTCTGCCGCCGGGGCGAAACGCAGCAACTCGACCAGCGGCGCTACCTTCGCCCTGAAACGCGAGCGCACCTTTCGGAGGCCGCCCTCCACCTCCTCGACGTCGATTCTGCGTAGGAAAAAGCGGCCCGCGGAAGTGGTTTGCGGCCGGCGCGGCCCGGCTGTATACTGACGTCGTCAAACTGTGCATGTTTTCACAAACTGGCGCGGTAAGCTTCGCGTCGTAGGTGCGCGACAGTCGGTATAATCTTCTCGCGATTTACTCTATTCGTTTTCGAGCAGGGCGCGGCGGCCCGTCGGCGACAGTTCTCCCTGAGCCACATCCGCGCGCCGAAAGGAACGTTTCAGGCATCATGGCGACAGGCAAGATCGTCCAGGTCCAGGGGCCGGTGGTGGACGTTGAATTCGAACCCGGCCAGCTCCCCGCAATTTTCAACGCCCTGCGCATCCCCCGCGCGAACGACGACTCGCAGCAGGACCTGATCATCGAGGTCGCGCAGCACCTGGGCAATGACGTGGTGCGCGCGATCGCCATGTCGTCCACGGACGGCCTGGTGCGCGGCAGCGACGTCATTGACACCGGCCAGCCGATCGCGGTGCCGGTGGGCCCCGCCACCCTGGGCCGCGTCTTCAACCTGCTGGGCCGCCCGATCGACGAGCGCGGGCCGGTGGATATGGATAAGACCTACCCGATCCACCGCGAGGCGCCGGAGTTCGAGGACCTGGCCACCAAGCCGGAGGTTCTGGAGACGGGCGTCAAGGTTATTGACCTGCTCTGCCCCTACCTCAAGGGCGGCAAGATCGGTCTGTTTGGCGGCGCGGGCGTCGGCAAGACGGTCACCATGCAGGAGCTGATCCGCAACATCGCGGTGCAGCACGACGGTGTGTCCGTGTTTGCGGGCGTCGGCGAGCGCACCCGCGAGGGCAACGACCTGTGGCTGGAGATGTCGGAGGCCGAGTTTAAGGACGCCCAGGGCGTGACCCGGCACGTCATCGAGAAGACGGCCATGGTGTTCGGCCAGATGAACGAGCCACCGGGAGCCCGCCTGCGCGTCGCCCTGTCGGGTCTGACGATGGCGGAGTACTTCCGCGAGGAGGAGGGCCGCGACGTCCTCCTGTTCATCGACAACATCTTCCGCTTCACCCAGGCGGGTTCGGAAGTGTCCGCGCTTCTGGGCCGCATGCCCTCCGCCGTAGGCTACCAGCCGACTCTGGCCGAGGAGATGGGCCGCCTGCAGGAGCGCATCACCTCGACCCGCAAGGGCTCGGTCACCTCGGTCCAGGCCATCTACGTGCCCGCCGACGACCTGACCGACCCGGCCCCGGCAACGGCCTTCTCCCACCTGGACGCGACCACGGTTCTGGACCGCGGCCTGGCGGCGCAGGCGATCTTCCCCGCGGTAGACCCGCTGGCCTCCACCAGCCGCATCCTCGCGCCGGAGACTGTCGGCGCCGAGCACTACCGCGTGGCCCGCGGCGTGCAGGCGATCCTGCAGCGCTACAAGGAACTCCAGGACATTATCGCGATTCTCGGTATCGACGAACTTTCGGACGAGGACAAGCTGACGGTTTCGCGCGCCCGCAAGATCCAGCGCTTCCTGTCGCAGCCGATGTTCGTCGCCGAGGCGTTCACCGGTACCCCCGGCGCGTACGTCCCGCTTGCGGAGACGGTGCGCTCCTTCGCCGAGGTTCTGGAAGGCAAGCACGACGACCTGCCCGAGCAGGCGTTCTACATGGTGGGTAACATCGACGAGGTCGTGGAGAAGGCCCGCGAACTCGCCGCGGCGTAGTCCGCCCTCACCCAGGCGCCCTCACCCCCTGCCCCCTCTCCCAAGAGTCACGCTTCGCGTGTGGGAGAGGGGGTTTTCGTTTTCTGGTGGCCCGCCCAAGGGCCGTGCCCCCTGCACCACGGGCGAAGGGGACGGCCCGGCAGGTACAATCGGGGTGTGTTCGACTTTATCAAGCGGCAGCGGCGGGAGCGCCTGACGGCCGAGCCGTTCCCCGAGGCGTGGCAGGAGTACCTGCGCGCGAATGTGGCGCACTACGCGTGCCTGACGCCCGAGGAGCGGGAGCAGCTCCACGACGACCTGCGCGTGTTCCGCGCAGAGAAGGACTGGGAGGGAGCGGGTGGCCTGACCCTGACGGACGAGATTACGGTGACGGTCTCGGCGCTGGCGGCGCTACTGACGCTGGGACTGCCAGCCCGCACCGATGCCTACCGGAGCGTCAGCACGATCATCGTCTACCCGGCGGGGTACCGCGCGCCGGAGCGCCGCCCGCTGCCGGGCGGGATCATCGACGAGTCGGGAAGCTGGCGTCTGGGCGAGGCGTGGCAGCATGGGCCGGTGGTGCTCTCCTGGGCGGACGCCCGCGCGGAGCCGTGTAACGAGGAAGACAGCGAAGGTCGGACGCACAATGTGGCCCTGCACGAGTTCGCGCACGCGCTGGACATGGACTACGGCACGGCGGAGGGGGTGCCGCGCCTGCACAACCCGGAGCAGTACGACGCCTGGCAGAAGGTGATGGACCGGGCGTACCAGAGGCTGCGTGCCGACCGGTACTGGGGGCGCGAGCAGGTGCTGGACCCGTATGGCGCGACCAACCCGGCGGAGTTCTTCGCCGTGGCAACCGAGGCGTTCTTTGGGAACCCGCTGCGCCTGCGCCGCCGCCACCGCCGCCTGTACGCAACCCTGCGCGACTACTACCGGCAGGACCCGGCCGCGCGCCTCCTGCGCTACCTGCGCACCCTCCCGCGCCCCGAGCGGAGCCCGGCGACGGAAACGGCCGCGGAAGACGCCCCTGCGCCGGCACCGCCGACGCCCCGGACAGGAAGGGCGTGGCCGTGGAGCGAATCGTAACGCAGGGAGGGACGAAGGACCGATGACGGATACCGAGAAGTACCTTTTTGACCTGCAGGGCTACCTGGTGGTGGAGGACGCGCTGACGCCGGAGCAGACCGCGGCGCTGAACGCCCTTGTGGACACGAAGATGGCGGAATTGCCGGAGCCGGGCAAGACGACGCACCGGTTCGGGGACCTGCTTTCGTGGGGGGCGGAGTGCCGCCGCCTGATCGCGAACCCACGCATCACCCCGTACCTGGCGGCGCTGCTGGGGGAGCCGTACCGGCTGGACCACGACTACCTCGACGTGATCCGCAGGGGGCTGGGCCCGATCGGGGCGATACTGCACGGCGGGGGCGCGGTAGACGACCGCACGGCGTGGTACCGCTACCATAACGGACGCCTGCGTAATGGTCTGACGGTGGTGGCCTATGCGCTGAAGGATGTGAACCCGGGCGACGGGGGCTTTGCCTGCGTGCCGGGAAGCCACAAGGCAAACCTGCCGCTGCCGAAGGGTTGGGAGGACATGAGCGAGCGGCTGGCGCCGGGGGTGACACCGGTGCCGGCACGGGCGGGGTCGGCGATCGTGTTTACGGAGGCGCTGACGCACGGGACGCTGCCGTGGCGCGGCGCAAACGAGCGGCGCACGGTGTTCCTGAAGTACAGCCCGCACCCGCTGGCGTGGGCGGTGCCGCACTACGACCCGCAGGCGTACGACGACCTGACGTCGGAGGAGCGCCGCCTCCTCGAAGGCCCGAACGCCCGCTACCGCGGAAGGCAGGGAGCGGTGGAGTAAGGGCCCTCACCCCCGCCCTCTCCCGGCGCTGCGGGAGAGGGCGGGGGGTGAGGGCCCTCCCCTACTGGTCCCGCTTGTCCAGGCCCATGCCCCGGCGGTTGGGGTAGGGCGGGCGCTTGGCGGGGGTGAACGGGGCGCGCTTGAGTTCGCCCAGCAGGTGCTCGATGGCGGCGTCGAGTTGCGGGTCGATGCCCGCAGAGAGGAGCGCCGGGTCGTCCCATACGGGGATGTCCGGGTCCACGCCGTGCCCTTCGACGCCCCAGGTGCCATCTGTCTCGTAGAAGGCGAATGAGGGGACGGTGACGGTGGCGCCGTCGATGAGTGACGGGCCGCCGGTAAGGCCGACCAGGCCGCCCCAGGTACGCGTTCCGATCAGCTTGCCCAGCTTCGCCTGCCGGAAGTAGTACGGGAAGGCATCGCCGCCCGAGCCCGCGAGGCCGTTGATGAGCATGGCCTTGGGCCCGCGGTGCGCGTCCAGCGGCCAGACCCAGTCCTGGCCGTAGCGGCGCGCCCAGTAGTTGGTGACCGGGCGGTTCAGCAGTTCGATGAAGCGGGTCGGGATCTGGCCGCCGCCGTTCCAGCGCTCGTCGATGACCAGCGCCTCCTTGCCCATCTGGCCCACAAGCTGGCGGAACAGGTCGTTCTGGCCGTTGACGCCGGTATCGGGGACGTAGACGTAGCCGACGCGGCCGCCGGTCTTCTTCTCGACGTAGGCGCGGTTCTTCTCGATCCACTGCCGGTAGCGCAGCGGCGCCTCGCTGCCGAGCAGGCGCACGGTCACCTGGCGGGCGGAGGCGTCGATGACCGGGTTCGCGCTCACGGTGAGGGTAACGACCCGATTGGCCATCCCCACGAATGCCGCGTAGATATCCTTCTCGGGGTCGATGGGCACGCCGTTTACCGCGAGCAGGTAGTCGCCGACCTTGACATCCACGCCGGGCTGGCTGAGGGGGCCGCGGGCGTCGGAGTCCCAGGGGGCGCCCTGCGCGATGCCGGCGATGCGGTAGGCGTTGTTCGCCTTCACAAAGTCCGCACCAAGCAATCCGACGCCCACCGGGGGCGGGCTCTCCAGGTCGGGGGCGCTATAGTAGGCGTGGCCGACGTTCAACTCGGAGATCATCTCGCTGATGACGTAGCCGACGTCCTCACGGCTGGCGCAGTCAGCAAGCATCTTCTCGTACTGCGCCCGCACGGCGGGCCAGTCCACGCCGTGCATATTCGGGTCGTAGAAGAAGTCGCGCTGCAGACGCCACGCCTCTACAAATAGCTGCCGCCACTCCTCGGCGGGCTCAATCATGGCGGTCATGCCGGTGGTTACGACGGAGGTCCCGGGCGGCGCGCCCGCGAAGGCGTCCTGCACCGTCGCCGCAGCGCCGCGCAGGACGAGGAGTTTCTTGCCGTCCGGTGACAGGTCGTAGTTGGTCGCTCCCGCCACCACGACCTTCTCCTCGCGCTTCTCGTCGTTGATGTCGAACGATTTGAGGGCGGGTGCCTCGCCGGGCCCGACGGGCTGGCGGAGGAAGAGCAGGTGCCCCTTGTCGTTCACGGAAAGGCGGGCGAAGCGTCCCGCGGGGAGCGGCAGCGGCACGGCACGCGCCTCGATGCCCTCGAAGTCGATGGTCACCTTCACGGGCGGGGCGGCGGGCTTCGCGGCCGGGGACGCGGGGGCGGCGCCCGGAGCGGGCGTGCTCTGGCGGGTGGCAGTCACAGGGAGCGTTTCCCCGGCGGCGCTCGCCGTTCCGGTCATCCGGCCCCCCATGATCTTCGCGTTTATGGTGACGGGCATCCCCTGGTAGGTGAGCGACAGGATGAGTTCCTTGGTCGCGGGATTAAACGTTCCCGTGACCGGGACGGTGTTGCCGTCGGCCGTCAGATTACCCCGAACCGTGTTGTCGGGCGCGAGCGTCAGGATGGCGTTGAAGGAGAGGCTGCCCCCCGGCAGGGCGGCTCCGGTGACCGTGCCGGACCACGCCCCCGAAACCTCGTCTGCCTGTGCCGGCGCTGCGGCGGCGGTGGCGGGAGGCGTGGCAGGCGGGTCCGGCTTCTGGCCTTCCCAGCTCTCCTCGTCGCTCTTCGGGGCGAAGGGGTTCTTCACGTCCTTGCGGAGCGGCAGCGCGATCAGCGTTTCGGTGCCGGTGTAGATCCAGGTGGAGCCGAGGTCTTCGTAGGTCGGGTTGAAGCTGCGGTTGGTGGCGCAGTAGATGAAGTCGCCCTTGCGGTCGAACGTCGGGCTGTTCTCGTTGAACATGCCGCTGGTGATCTGCTTCTTCTCGCCGGTCTCGATGTTGTAGACCCACACCGCCTGCATCTGGCGGTTCTCGGCGGTCCGGCCGTAGGTGAGCCAGCGGCTATCGGGCGACCAGGAGGGCGAGAGCGGCTGCCCCCACGGGTCAACGTCCACGGTCTTCGTCTGACCGGTCGCGATCGTATGCAGGTAGAGAGTGGCGCTGTTGTCGGAGAAGAGCAGGTGCTTACCATCCGGCGACCAGTTTAGGCCG
>Ga0065721_10051236_pt1 | contig 15637 bp, 15 predicted proteins | sample Mesricmetagenome_FD_59108 | JGI IMG/M metagenome (GOLD analysis project Ga0065721, IMG submission 59108) | Mesophilic microbial community from rice straw/compost enrichment Sample: eDNA_1 v2 (version 2) | ecosystem: Engineered > Solid waste > Grass > Composting > Bioreactor | place: USA: Davis... | reverse complement strand
CAAGACGACAGAAGCAGGTGGCCCCCGGGGCTACGACGCGGGCAAGTGCATCAAGGGGCGCAAGCGGCATGTGTTGACCGACACCAATGGCTTGCTGGTCGCCGCCATCGTTCATGCCGCCGACATCCAGGACCGTGATGGCGCCCCGGCGCTCCTCGCTTCCGTTCGCACGCTCTTCCCCTGGCTTCGCCACGTCTTCGCGGACGGCGGCTACGCTGGACCCAAGCTGGAAACCGCTTTGGCTCAGATCGGGACATGGACCCTGGAGATCGTCAAGCGGTCCGACGCCGCCAAAGGGTTTGAACTGCTGCCACGGCGGTGGGTCGTTGAGCGTACAATCGCTTGGCTTAACCGCAATCGCCGCCTCGCCAAGGACTTCGAGGCCACCGTCGAGAGTGCCGTCGCCTGGATCTTCATCGCCAGCGTCAAACTGCTCTCAAGACGGGTGGCCCGGACATAGCCTCAGCCATGCCGATTCCGAGTCCGACTCTAAGACTCTCAGCGGAAGAGAGCGACGTGCTGGCCGCCTCGCGCCCTTTCTCCAGCAGCGTCGACGTTTCCTCGGCCGACCGCTGCATCAAACTGCTTGCCCGCTCCAGAACGGACTGGGCCAGCACCGGCTGAGAGACCAACGAGAGGGACAGCAGACTGGCAATCAACAATCTGTGCATGGGCCCGTCCTTCGCGGCGAACGAGGTGCGTGCACGGAATGATAGCGTCCCATGCTGCCATGTAAATCCAAAAACCGCAGAGGGCAGATCAAGGGCTGATCTATGTAGTCACTTCCATGCTTCGGCTGGTTGTATATCAGAACCGAATTGGGACCCTGTGCTATGTTCACGTAACCCTATGGAACAGCATGGAAAGCTCTGATGAGGTGGGGTCCCGATCGGCGCCGATCGGGACCCCGCCCTATGGTCATACTTCAAATCATCAGTGGCTTGCTGAGGGGTTCCAGTTCCGCGCCGATCCACACCATCCGCCTCCCTATCCCGGTCGAATCGACGGTGTCCGCATGGCGCAAAGCCGACATCAAAACAATCGCTATAGGCGAGCTGCGAGGTACTGCCGCTGTGCGCCATGCTGGAGCCCTTGCCTGTAGCCCGCTGTCACCATATATTGGTTTGGACAGAATGCGAACCAAGCAAGATCAAAGCGTTAGCGAGTTGGGTTGAGGGTCCTAGTCCCCCAACCAACTTTTCCAGAAGCTCGCGTACATCAGGCACTTAGGGTGAAGCCAAGCGGCTTGTCCCCCCAAATGTGCCATCGACGGTTCGGCGCCCATCACGGAGAGTGCCGGGGATGTCGCTTGGGGTCCATTCAAGAACACCAGCAATGACAAATGCGCCGGGAAGGATCGCAGATTGTACCGGCCTTTGATCGAGCGACGTTTGATGCCTGCGCGTGGAAGTCCAGAGGAAGTGCCGGAGAGCCCCGCTCAGCCGATCTGCCGGCGCGCCTCGTCGTGGGCCGGGCGGCGGTTGCGGTCACAGGCGAGGATGCAGGCCTGGATTTCTTCCGGCCGGACGGGCTTGCGCAGGTAGCCCACGCGGTGGGCGCGGGCAAGGCGGTAGAGTTCGGCGGACACCTCGCCGGTGATCAGCCATGCCGGGATGTCCGAGCCCAGGGTCACGCGCAGCCGGTCGATGGCTTGGATGCCGTCACCGCCCGGCCCCAGCCGATAATTGGCGATGATGACGTCCGGCATGATAGGGGTCGCTTCGGCTTGGCGCAGCGCGTCCTCCACGTCGGAGGCGGCCAGCACGGTGCAGCCGTCCTCCTCCAGAAACAGGCGGACGGCCAGCGCAACCATCGGGTCGTCCTCCACCACCACGGCAAGGCAACGGTGCTCCCCCCGCCGTCGCGTCCGGGCGACCGGCGCCGGCAGGTCGGGCAGGTCCACCGTGTCGGCGGCCGGCAGCAGGATGGAGAAGCGCGACCCCTTGCCGGGCGTGGACGACACCTCGACCGGCACCTCCATCAGGTTCGCGGCCCTCTGCACGATGGCGAGGCCCAAACCGTAGCCATGGTCGTGGCCGTAGCTGGCGCCCTGATAGGCCTCGTGGAAGATCATTGCCTTCTGCTCCGGCGGAATGCCCACGCCAGTGTCGATCACGTCGATCCGCAGCCGTGGCCCGACCCGCCGGCAACCAATCAGCAGCCCGCCATGGTCGGTGTAGCGGATCGCATTGGCGATGAAATTCCGCAGGATGCGCTCCAGCAGCACCGGGTCGCCGTGGACGGCGCGCCGACACGGCACCATGCGGAAGGACAATCCCTTGTCCCCAGCCATCACTTCGAACTCGTCACGCAACCGGTCCAGAAGTTCGTCGACCGCGATGGGCATCTCCTGCACCGTGCGTTTCCCTGTCTCCAACTGCGAGAGGTCGAGGAGAGCCTCGAACAGATCGCTCAGCGCCGACAGCGTCTCGTTCGCCTTGTCAAGCACCGGGCGCAACTGAGCGTCGGTGACGCGGCGGTTCAGCACCTCCAGGAACAGGCGCAGGGCCATCATCGGCTGACGCAGGTCGTGGCTGGCCATCGCCAGGAAGCGGGACTTGGCGGTGCTGGCGTCCTCCGCCGTCACGGCCGCAACGCGCGCCCGCTCCTGCTCCGCAGCGGCGAGCACGAGGTCGGTGGTGTCGGCGTGCCGGATGATGGCGCGCGCCCGGCCGGGGCCGGTCACCGCCGCCGCATACAGGTTGAACCAGCGCTGCCGGTGCGCGCCGTGGCACGGGTAGGTCATGTGGAAGGAGGTCTGCCGCCCCTCGAGCACCGCGCGGATGCCCGCCGCGGCCTCCGCCGCCTGCGCGTCGCCGCCCGCGGCGGATCGGGCGCATACGGCGAGGTAGTTCGCACCGACCCCTGCGCCGGTCCCGCGCAGACTGTTTTCATGCGCGAAATTCCGCCAAGCGCGATTCACCCGGATGATCGTGCCATCGCCATCCAAGACTGCGATGCTGTCCTGGAACACATCCAGAAGGAATACGGCCTGTCTTTCCCGCGCAAGTCCGAAAATAGCGCTCAGGCGCGACACAAACCGTTGGTGCAGCCGCATGGGTTCGCTATTGCTTTGTGTGCTTAGGCATACTCTCGTATGCCAGAAAAGCCTCTCACCCGCGGAGTGCGACCGCAAGTGTCCTTCCGGAGGCTCGATTTCGTCTTTCGAAAGAGGGGGCACACCGCCCCTGGGTTATAACCCCGCCCCTCAAACCCGCCCGACTCGGTCCTGCCCGCTTCAGACCTGAACGTCGAGGAACATGCCGCGCCGGTAGTTGCGCGGCAGGGTGAGAATGCCGTTCACGACGAGGCTGGCCAGTTCACGGACGGTGGGGATGCGCTGCCGGCCGCCGCCGACAGCTTCGGCCCGATTCCGCACGCCCACAGCGCCAGGCGACGCGACGCGTCCGCCGCCGCCGTCAGAGCGGATCGGTTCGTTGGAGCGTTCGCCGGTGCGTCGGGTTTCGACCATGCCGCACCTTTACCGCAAATGCGCTCTACCGGCAAGGCGTGCACCCGGCACAGCGGCCTTGACTCAACTTATCCACAGAACGGTGCATAAGGTCGTGGATAAGCCTGTTGAACAGCCTGTCCCGCCTCATCGGCAAGCCATGCGCCGATAGGCCGACCGACTCGGGCCGGGATCCGTCCGGCGGAGAAACGGATGTGCCACACCTGCGCTGGACGTAATCCCAAATCCGGTCTGGAACGGCTTGGGTTGCGTCCCGACTATCAACGGGCAAGGGACGACCGACCAGCAATTTAAGATCGATCACCTTAAGATTGATCCGCGGGACAAACCCGGAAAGGACGACGATGGCCCATTACCTCGTGACTGGCGGCTGCGGCTTCATCGGGTCGCATCTGGCCGACCGGCTGATCGCCGATGGCCACAAGGTCACCATTCTCGACGACCTGTCCACGGGATCGCTGGCAAACAAGCCTGTGCTCGCGCGGCTCGTCGTTGGCGATGTCGCCGATCCGGAGGCCGTGCGCGAGGCCATGGACCTCAATGGAAACGGCGTGGACGGCGTGTTCCACCTGGCCGCCGTCGCCTCCGTCCAGCGTTCGCGCGAATTGTGGGCGGAAACGCATCGGACCAACCTGTCCGGCACCATCACCATTTTCGAGGCGGCGCGCACCGCCCGCAACGGCCAGCCGGTGCCGGTGGTCTATGCCTCCTCCGCCGCGGTCTACGGCGACAATACGGCGACCCCGTTGCGCGAGGATGCGACGACCCGTCCGCTGTCCGCCTACGGCGCCGACAAGCTGGGCTGCGAGTTGCACGCGCGGGTGGCCTGGGAAATCCATGGCGTGCCCACGGTGGGCTTCCGCTTCTTCAACGTCTACGGTCCGCGCCAGGATCCCAGCTCGCCTTACTCCGGCGTCATTTCCATCTTCGCCCGCCGCGTGTCGCGCGGGGAGGACGTGACGATCTACGGCGACGGCCAGCAGGTGCGCGATTTCGTCTTCGTCGGCGACGTGGTGCGCTTCCTCGCCCGCGCCATGGAGACGGGTCCGAAGGGCTCGGAGGTCTTCAACCTGTGCACGGGCCGCCCGACCTCCCTGCTGATGCTGCTGGACGTGCTGCAGGAGTTGTGCGGCAGCCGGGTGCAGCGCCATCACCAGCCGGCACGCGCCGGCGACATCCGCGTGTCCATCGGCGACCCCACCCGCCTGCGCACCGCTTTCGGCGACGGTGCCCGCGTCGGCCTGCTGCAAGGCCTGAGCGCGACGCTGACGGGGCAGATGCCGTAGGGAAGGTCCGCTGATTAAAACACGAAGATCAAAAGACCAGAAGGTCAGAAGAAAATCTTCTGATCTTTTGACCTTCTGATCTTCGTGTTTCCATTTTCAGCACATCTTCAGGCCCCATCAGTCTCCCGAAGAATTCGCTGCACCACCTCGTCCACCGCCCCGGCGACCTCCGGCGACAACGCCTCGCCAAAGCCGAAATGCCGCCCCTCCACCCCATAGACCACCAGCCGCTCCGGCAGACGGCCGAGCGCGCGAGCAGTCTCCACCGCCTCGGCAAGGCCGAAACGGTGGGTCGAGTAACGGAAGAAGGCCGCGGGCAGCGGCTCCGCCGCGGCGTCCAGGCGGTGGATGGTGCCGGGGGCGGCGCCGGACTGGGTGGCGTCCACGACGATCACGGACTTGCCCCCGCTCCACGCCTCGATCAGCCCGGCGCCCTCGCCGCTGTGTTCCTGCACCGATAGGCCCAGCGCGGCAAGCCGGTCGGCCACGAGTGGTCCGACCGCGTCGTCGCTGCGGTAGCGGTTGCCGATGCCGAGGATCAGCAGCATGACCGGTCACCCTCCTCCTGCCCCGGAAGAGGATAGCGCATCGGTCCCCTGCGCGCGTGCCCCTCAGATGACGCGCCTCAAATATCGCGGTGTTCCAGGCGCGGCAGGCCGACGACCTTCAGGCGGCTTTCCCGCAGTTCCCCGACCTGATCCAGGATCGGGTGCGCCACAGCGGCGACGTGGGCGTTGATGCGTTTCAGGTCGCGCAGGATGTCCAGCACGAGGGCGCTCGTCTCGATGCTTTCCGTGTCGCCCCGGCGCACGCGGTCGAGGTGGTGGACGGTGGCGTCGCGCTCCAACGCCCGCACGGCATCCTTGCCGGCGATGAGCTGGCGGGCCAGCCGCCGGTCCTCCGCGATGAAGGTGCCGAGCGCCGTGCGCAGGTTCTCCACGGTGCGGCGGTGCAGGTCCTCCACCTCCTGGAAATCGTCCGCCGCGAAGTGAAGCTGGTGGCGGCTGCGCTTGGAGGCCAAGTCCATCAGACTCTTGTCGATGATGTCGCCGACATGCTCCAGGTTGATGGCAAAGGCCATGATGTCGTTGACGCGGCGGGATTCCGCCTCGTCCAGCTGGCCTCGGCCGAGCTTCGCCAGATAAAGCTTGATGGCCGTGTGCAGCCGGTCCACCTGGTCGTCGGTGCGGCTGACCTCGGCAATCGCCCGCTCGTCGCCGTTGCGCAGCGCGGCGAGGCTGCGGACCAGCATGTCCTCCACGAGGTCGCCGAGCCGCAACGTTTCGCGCAGCGCCCCGGCGATGGCGACGGAGGGGGTTTCCAGAACCGCCTCGTCGAGATGCCGGGGATGGGCCGCGTCGTCCGCCGTGGCGGCGTCGGGGATCAGCCGTTCCGTCAGGCGGGCCAGCGGCCCGACCAGCGGCAGGAAGACCACCGCCAGCGCCACATTGAAAGCGACATGGACCGTGACCACCGCCGTGAAGGGCGCCATGCCGCCAAGCACGGTCACCACGATGGGGATCAGCGGCACGACGACCAGCGCCCCCAGGCCGCGGACGATCAGGTTGCCGACCTGCACCCGCCGCGCCGCCGCGTTCTCCCGCGCGGTTTCCAGCACCACGGGCAGCGCGCCGCCCAGGTTGGCGCCCAGCACCAGCGCCACGGCCAGCGCCGGGTCGATCACATGCGCCCCGGCCAGCGAGGCGGTCAGCAGCACGACGGCAAGGCTGGCGTGCATGGCCGCCGTCAACAGCGCGGCGATCAGCATCGCGAAGAAGGGCTCGCCCCCCAGCGCGCCCAGCATGGCCTTCACCAGCTCGGAATGCTCCACGGGCACGGCCGCGGTGCCCAGCAGGCGCAGGGCCAGCAGCATCAGCCCCAGCCCCACGAAGACGCGCGCCAGTTCGCGGCGGACACGGCTTCCTTCCCCCAGCGCGTGCAGCGCGCCGCCCAGCACCAGCAGGCTCGGCGACAGCCAGTGTAGGTCCACGGCCAGCAGGCGCGTGACGAGGCTGGTGCCGACGTTCGCGCCCAGCATGACCGCCTGCGCCATGGCGGTATCCAGGAAGCCCTGCCCGGCCATGGCGGCGGTCATCAGGGCCGTGGCCGTGCTGCTCTGCACGGCCAGAGTCACGCCGGTCCCCGCCAGGAAGGCGGCGAACCGGTTCCGCGTCCCCAACCCCACCCATCGTCGAAGCGCCGCACCCCCGCAACGGAACACGCCGGAGCGCACAAGCCGCAGCCCCCACAGAAGGAGAGCCACGGCACCAAGCATGTCGATCAGGATCAGGGTCGGAGAGATAATGGTCCTCCGTTCTGGAATCGGCCTTCCATAACCAGGGGTTTCGAGGGGGAAAGCCGGCCGCCGTTCAAGGGCTGGCGCCCATAAAGGCTGCCGTCATGAAATCGTAACAATCCTCAACCCGATCCTGATCCCTCGCGAACGGCGTATCCCTTTCGCGCGGACGCCATTGGAGTGCCGTCGGGCCCCTCCTACCCCCGCGTCACCAGCCGGATTCCCAGCGCCACCGGCAGGATGCCCAGCAGGTCCCAGGGCTGCACCATCTCGCCCAACAGCAGCCAGCCGAACAGCATGCCCAAGGGCGGCGTCAGGAAGTGATAGGCGCTGGCCTCCGTCGCCGTGGTCCGCTGCAACAGCCGGAACCAGAGGAGATAGGCGCCGATGGACACCACCAGCACCTGAAAGGCCAGGGAGCCGATCAGGCTCCCCGCCCAGCGGATGGCGCCCACGTCCTCCAGCATCAGCCCGACCGGCAGCAGCGCCAGCCCGGACACCAGCACCTGCACGCCCGTTCCGGCCAGAAGGCCCGCCTTGGGCGCCATCCGCTTGAACAGCAGCGTTCCCGCCGACAGCGCGACCAGCGCGCCGACCACCAGCGCAATCCCCGACGGTGCGTCCAGCCCGGTGCCGAGCCGCCCGCGCACCACCAGCCCCACCCCCAGCACGCCGAGCGCGAGGCCGGCACCCTTGCGCCACGTCATCGCCTCGCCCAGCAGCAGGGCGGCGAGTGCGGTGGTCAGGACCGGGTTGGCGCTGATGATCAGGGCGGTCAGTCCCGACGACACCAGCGTCATGCCGCTGTAGCTGAGCCCCAGGTACAGCGCGTGGTTCAGCAGGCCGATCACGGCCAGCGCGGCGAAGGTCCGCCCAGTCAGCCCGCGATACTCGCCGCGCAACGCCGCCACCCCCACCAGCAACACGCCCGCGATCAGAAACCGCAGGGCCAGCAGAAGCAACGGCGGGCAATCGACCAGCCCGATCTTCCCGGCGGCGAAGGCCGAACTCCAGGCCAGACAGAAGGGCACGACCAGGGTCAGCGGCGCCCCTTCCAACCCGGCGAGTGCTCCCCGCGGAACCGGCGACGGCCCGACGTCCATCATGGTGTTCGACATGGCCCAGGGCCTCCCTCTCCTCTTGCGTCGGAGAGAGGATGGGACCGGGACTTTTCATTTGGAAATGAAATGCTATGATGCCTTTCATTTACACTTCCGATGGATCGCCCATGCGCGAGATGGACCTCGGCCTGCTGCGCACCTTCATTTCCGTCGTGGACGCTGGCGGCTTCACGCGGGCGGGGGAGCGCGTGCACAAGACGCAATCGACCGTCAGCCAGCAGATCCGTCGGCTGGAGGAGCAGGTCGGCCTGTCGCTGCTCGACCGCAACAGCCGCACGGTGCTGCTGACCGACGACGGGGAGCGGCTTCTCGGCTACGCCCGCCGCCTGCTGGCGCTGAACGACGAGGCGCACGCGGTGCTGTCCGGCCGTCCGGCGGCGGAGGTGGTTCGGCTGGGCGTGCCGGAGGATTACGCGGTGGAACGGCTGCCCCGCCTGCTGGCCGGCTTCGCGCGGCAGAACCGGCGGGTACGGCTGGACGTGCGCTGCGACCTGTCGGTGCGGTTGCGCGCGGATGTGGAGGCCGGCGACCTCGACTTGGCGCTGGTGAAGCAGGAGCCCGGCCGCCCCGGCGCCCGCACCGCATGGCGGGAACCGCTGTGCTGGGTCGGCCCCGCCGACGAAGCTCTGCATCGGGAAGACCCGCTGCCCCTGGTGCTGTTCCCGCAGGGCTGCGTCTACCGCAACCGCGCGGTGCACGAACTTGACCGGGCCGGGCGGGCGTGGCGCGTCGCCTATTCCAGCCCCAACCACGCGGGCGTGCGCGCCGCGGTGTCCGGCGGGCTGGGCATCAGCGTGCTGCCCCACAGCGCCCTGCCCTCCGGCGCCCGCTTCCTGGGAGTGGAGGACGGGCTGCCCCCGCTGCCCGAAACGGAACTGGCCCTGCTGGTCCGCGATGGCGTGCGCGGCGAAGGGGCCGATCTGGTTACCCGCCTGCTGACCGACAGCCTGCCCGAACCCGCCTGGGCCTGATCGCCTATTCCCGCTCGACCGTCAATGTCAGGACGTGCGTCGCGCAAGAGATGCAGGGGTCGTAGTTGCGGATCGTCTGCTCGCAGCGGCCTTTCAACCGCTCGTCGGGCAAATCCAGGTTGGCCTGCACCACACCGCGCAGGTCGGCCTCGATCTGTTTCTGGTTCTGCGAGGTCGGCGGCACGATGTTGGCCGAGGTGATATGGCCCTGATCGTCCACGTCGTAGCGGTGATAGCAGATGCCGCGCGGCGCCTCCGTGCAGCCGGTGCCCCGTCCGGCGCGTGGCACGATGGGGACGGCGGCGGGATCGAACTCTTCATAAGCCTCGGCCAGCTTCACCGCCTCGTCGCAGGCGTAGACCGTCTCCACCGCCCGGACAACGAGGCTCTGGAACGGGTTCCGCACGATCCGCGGCAGCCCGGCATCCCGCGCCGCCTGCTTCGCCACCTCCGACAACTGGTCGAAGTTCAGCGCGTAGCGGGCCAGCGGCCCGACCAGATAGGGCCGCTCCGCCCCCACCATCACCCCATGCAGCGCGTTGGAATGGGCGACATGCTCTTCCCCGAAGTGTGTTTCAAAATCTGCGACGGGAGTGTCCAGCCCGCGGCTCGACACGATCCGCCCGCGGTCGATGGCGTATTCGTCAGGATGGTGCAGGGCAACGAAGGTGTAGTCGTCCTGATAGTCCGGAAACTCGAATCCGGCGAACAGCCGCACGGTTTCCAGCGCCGCATCCCGCGCCCGGCGCAGGTCATCGAGCATCCCATGCACGTCGGCCTTCGTTGGCGTCTTCCAGAATCCGCCGACGCGGGTGTTGACGGGGTGGACTGCCCGCCCGCCCAGCACCTCCAGAATGCGGTTGCCGGTCTTCTTCAGGTCCAGCGCCCGCTCCACCACACCGGGATGCGCCTTGGCGAGTTGAATGGAATCCTCGAAGCCCAGGAAATCCGGCGCGTGCAGCAGGTAGGCGTGCAGCACGTGGCTCTGGATCCACTCCCCGCAATAGAGCAGGCGGCGAGCCCGGCGAATGGCGTCCGGCACGGCGACGCCCAACGCGTCCTCCATCGCGTGGCTGGCCCCGACGATGTAGGCGACCGGGCAGATGCCGCAGATGCGCGACGTGATGTCCGGCGCGTCGCCGTAGGGCCGCCCGACCAGCAGCGCTTCAAAGAAGCGAGGCGGCTCGAAGATGCGGAACTTCAGATCCTGCACCACCCCGCCCTTCACCCGAACATACAGCGCCCCTTCCCCTTCGACACGGGCCAGGGCATCGACCTTGATGGTGCGGGTTTGCGATTTGGCCATGTCAGCGCTCCAATTCCCCTCGCACGTCCACCAGCGAGACGCGGATCGTCTCCGCCACGCCTTCGGGGTTGGCGAGAATGTCGTTGTTCCAGAATCGCAGCACGCACCAGCCGAGGGATTTCAGTTCCCGGTCCCGATGCTCGTCACGCGCGGAGCCGCTGTGCTGCCCGCCATCCGCCTCGATGGCGATCATGGCCTCCGGGCAAGCGAAATCGAGGATGTAAGGTGGGGCCGCATGCTGGCGCCGGAAACGAAAACCACCGATCTGCCGACCGCGAAGGAGCGACCAGAGCTTGCGCTCGGCATCCGTGGGGTTGGCGCGCAAGGCGCGGGCTTGCTGCTTGGTGGTTGCGGGGGTGTAGGCCATTGGGTCACGGCCTCCCGAAGGTGGTCTCGTTAGGCCACCACCCTAACCCTCCCCCACTTCGCGGGGGAGGGGACTGCCGCTGCTCCGCGACCAAAGCCCCTCCCCCCGCGAAGTGGGGGGAGGTTGGGAGGGGGGCCCAACGCAACCACTTACACTTTGCGCTCATGCGCATCCCCCTCCGTCCGAAACGCCTCCGCGTTCGCGTTGAAGGACCGGAAGGCGTTGGCGATGTCCGCATCCCCCCACCCCAGCGCGGTCAGTTGCTTTGCCAACGCCGCGGTGTTGGGCGTCTCCTTCGGACCGAAGCAGCCGTAGCAGCCACGGTCGTGCCGGGGGCAGAGATTGCCGCAGCCGGCCTGGGTGACGGGACCGAGGCATGGGGTCCCATGGGCAACCATGACGCAGACGGTGCCGTGCAGCTTGCATTCGATGCACTGGCTGTGCGGCGGGACGACCGGGCGGCGGCCATGCAGGAAGGCGTTCAACACCTCCAGCAACTGCGTCTTGTTGATCGGGCAGCCGCGCAGTTCGAAATCGACCTTCACGTGGTCCTGGATGGCGGTGGAGGTCGCCAGCGTGTCGATAAAGTCCGGCCGGGCGTAGACGGCGCTGACAAAGCCCTCCACGTCACGGAAGTTCCGCAAGGCCTGGATACCACCTGCGGTGGCGCAGGCGCCGATGGTGATCAGCACCTTCGACTGGGCGCGGATCCTGCGGATACGTTCCGCGTCGTGTGGCGTGCCGATGGAACCCTCGACCAGGGAAATGTCGTACGGCCCCTGGACCTCCACGCGTGTGGCCTCCAAGAAATAGGCGATCTCCACAGCCTCCGCGACGGCCAGCAGTTCGTCCTCACAGTCCAGCAGCGAAAGCTGGCAGCCGTCGCAGGAGGAGAACTTCCAAACGGCGAGCTTGGGGCGGCGTCGTATTGGCCGGCTGGCCTTTGCCTTCGAAGAAGCCATCATCAAAGCTCCCGCACGGAGAAGACGTGCTCGATGGTGTCGTAGCGGTAGACGGGGCCGTCCTTGCACATGAAGGAGCCGCCCATTTGGCAGTGTCCGCAGAAGCCCACGCCGCACTTCATGTTGCGCTCCAGCGTCACGTAGATGCGGTCGGCGGTCACGCCGCGCTCGTACAGCGCCTGCACGGCGGGTCGCGTCATAGTTTCCGAACGGCAGACATAGGCAACGGTTTGCTCCGGGTCGAAGCGCGCGATCTTCACAAGGTTCGCCACGCTGCCCACCCGGCCGCGGTAGCCGGCAGGGGCGGAATGCACGGTGACGTGCACCTGCATGTCGAACCGGCCGCGCCACTGGTGCAACTGCTGCTCGTACAGGATGTCGTGCGTCCCGCGGGAGCCATAGCAGACCACCACCTTCCCGAAATGCTCACGCCGGTTCAGCACTTCGGTGATCAGCGGGCGCAGGGGGGCGAGGCCGATGGTGCCGGTGACGAACAGCACGTCGTTCCCGTGGGCGGGCTCGATGGGCCAGGGATTGCCGAAAGGCCCGCGCACGCCGATGGTGTCGCCGACCTTCAGCGCGGCCATGGCGCGGGTGACCGTTCCGACCTCCCGCACCGTGTGGACCAGTTGGTTCAGATCACGGCAATCGCCGGAGACGGAGATCGCCACCTCCCCCACCCCGAACACGTAGAGCATGTTGAACTGGCCCGGCTTGAAGACGTAGGGCCGACCGTCCAGGCTTTTCAGGTGCAGGGTGAAGCAGCCGTCCACCTCCCGCACCCGGCGCACGATCTGGAACGGACGCGGAAGCATCGGGTCTGCGGGCAAGGCTTCGGCCTCGGAACGGGAAAGGACGGTGGTGTCCATGGGCGGATCTCCGTCATTCCACGGCTTCGGTCGTCAGTTCGACGATGCGCAGGCGCGCCTCGGCGATGCGGCGGCCCATCACCGGGATGAAGCGCTGGTAGAGGTGGAAGCCCAGTTCGTGGTTCTCGTCGATCTTGCGGCGCAGGCAGGCACCGTCGATGGCGATGGCACGCACCTGTTCCACCGCACGGGCATCGAAGGTCCAGCGGTGGGGAGGCACCAGCCAGGACCAGCCGATGATCTCCCCCTCGCCGATGTTCTCCACCACCACGCCACCGGGGCGGCCGGGGGCGTGCACCTCCACCGCAATCGTTCCCTGGCGGATCAGGTAGAAATGGTCGGCGGTGCCGCCCTCCTTGAAGATGAACTCGCCGGGGCGCCAGTGGACATTGGAACAGCAGCCGACCACGATGCCGCGCACGTCCGGTGGCATGTCGCGGAAGAACGGATGTTCGGCAAGCAGATGGCCCAGCCCTTCGATCTGCACCATGGTCGATTCCTCCCTTCTTCTGCTTTCCGGCCCTACGCCGTTTTCTGGCCCTGTTCGGAGTCGCGTATGGCCTGTGCTTCCTCGGTGATGTCGATGCCGACCGGGCACCAAGTGATGCAGCGCCCACAGCCGGTGCAACCGGAGGTGCCGAACTGCTCCCACCAACTCGACAGTTTGTGCGTCATCCATTGCCGGTAGCGGGATGCGCCGCTCTGCCGGATAGCGCCGCCGTGGATGTAGCTGAAGTCCACGGTGAAGCACGAATCCCAGCGCCGCCAACGCTCCACATGGTCGCCGGTCAGGTCAGTGGTGTCCTCCACCGTCGTGCAGAAGCAGGTCGGGCAGACCATCGTGCAGTTCGCGCAGGACAGGCAGCGCGCCGCCACCGCGTCCCAGCGCGGATGCTCCAGGTTGCGGGCCAGCAGCGTCGCCGGCTCGGCGACCATGGTGCGGCCCATGTGGGCGCGGGCATTCTCAACCGCGGCCCCGGCAGCGGCAATATCCGCCGGCTCCGCCGCGCGTTGCGGCAGTCGGTCGAGCAAGGCGGCGCCGGCCGGCGTGCCGGCCTCCACCAGGAAGGCGGCAGACGCATCGCCCGTTATTTCCGTCAGGGCTAGGTCATAGCCACCCTCCGCCTTCGGCCCCGTGCCCATGGAATCGCAGAAGCAGGTGCCACCCGCACGACTGCAATTCACGGCAATTATAAAGGCCGCGGCGCGGCGCGCGGCGTAGCCGCTGTCCGTGAATTGCTGCTCCCCGACGGCGCGACCGGCGTGCCGCGACACGCCAAAAACGCGGTCCTGGATGGTCATGGCTGCCAGTTCGCATCCGCGTACGCCAAGAAACGCATAGCGCGGCACCGGCCCGGACGGTGCCTCGACGGTGAAGCGCTGACCGTCCCGGCGACCTTTCCACAAAGTTTGGCGCGGCGGGTAAAGGTACTTTTTCCAACTTTGCGGCCCGACGGTGTGGGCGAAGGCGGCGTTGGCCTTGCCTCGCCCCACCCGGTAGCGCCCGCCGTCCTGCTCGTCGATCCAGCCCCAGGGAAGGTCGGCGGCGGTGTCGAGCGGATCATACGTGATGGCGCCGTCGCGCAGCCGCGGCCCTATGACCGCGTAGCCGTCGCAACGCAACGCGGCGATCAGGGCATCCAGCCCATCGAAACCGATGACGGCCTTTCGGTCGCTCGCCGTAGAGGTGTGCTCCATGGGCGGTCCCCTCGCGTCCCGTTGTAACCGGGCCGACCTGACTAGGGAAGTATACGCCCTTTGGCCGAGCGTTGAAGGCCTTCGCAGAACCAACTTAGTCATGCGACGTGGGCCATTTGTCGCACCCGGACGATCAGTCTGCTATTGACGCGTCCGGACCGAACAGGACGGAGAGGTTTGATGGCTCGATGGAATTCACGACCGCCGCAACGGCCGGCGCGGCGCGGCCGCTCCCTGACGTTGCGCGGGCTGATCGCCGTCCTGCTGGTGCTCGCTGTGGTCTCTGTCGCGGAACGTTACCAATTGCTGCCGCACGGCACGCTCGATGTGATCCTTGGCCGGGACGAGCCTCATCCCAAGCGGACCACCCAGCGCCCGTCCCAGGTTCCGCAGGCGCCCCGCCCCACTCCGGACGCGACCATCGACTACGCTGCCGTCCAATCCCGACTCGACAGCATCCGGGTCGAGGAGGAGATGCGCCGTGGCTACGTCCGCGAGGAATGGCCGCACTGGCTGACGCTGAACAGCAAGTGCCTGAACACGCGCGAACAGGTGCTGATTCGCGATTCCGCCGAGCCGGTCACCCTGTCGCCCACCGGCTGCACCATCGAGGCCGGCGTCTGGCACGATCCCTACACGGGCGAAACCTTCAACAGTCCGCGGCAGGTGGACATCGACCACCGCGTCCCTCTGGAGGAAGCTTACGCCAGCGGCGGCTACGATTGGCCGCGTGAGAAGCGCGCTGCCTACGCCAACGACATGACCGATCCGTTGACGCTGATCACCGTTTCCGCCGCTGCCAACCGCGCCAAGGGCTCCAAGGGACCAGAGGAGTGGCTTCCGCCCCGGCAGGACTACATCTGCGCCTACGTCGCGGATTGGATCGCGGTGAAAGCCCGCTGGCAATTGTCCATGGACGAGCGGGAGCGCGTCACTGTCGGCAACATCATCGCCGACTGCCGCAAGCAGGCGACCTCCACGAACCGTACGGTCGGCGAACGGCGGTAAACTACCCCTCCCCCGGCCAGCGGGAGCGCAGAGCCGACGGCCGCAAGCCAAACGGGCGCCGAAGGTGCCCGTAGGCGGCGCGCGGTCGCGAGACTTGCGAGCGACCGTGGTCAGGGAGGGGGCATCGGAGCCGGCGTGTTTCCAAATCCCAGACACCAGAAAGCCGGCGCTCCTTGTGTGGAGCGCCGGCTTTGGTCGGCAATCGCGAAGAAGACCTGCAGTGCAGCTGTGCAATCCGTACAAGTGTGATGGTCGGCATGGGCCGTGGTGACCTGGCGGCG
>Ga0065721_10001742_pt1 | contig 15638 bp, 21 predicted proteins | sample Mesricmetagenome_FD_59108 | JGI IMG/M metagenome (GOLD analysis project Ga0065721, IMG submission 59108) | Mesophilic microbial community from rice straw/compost enrichment Sample: eDNA_1 v2 (version 2) | ecosystem: Engineered > Solid waste > Grass > Composting > Bioreactor | place: USA: Davis... | reverse complement strand
TCCGCGTCGATGTGCTGCTGCTTGCGCCCGGCCGCTGGCCGCGCCACATCGTCAATGCCTGGCAACCGTGAAGGGGCACCGATGACCGTCCGCGTCGCGGTCCAGATGGATCCGCTCGAAAGCATCAACATCGCCGGCGATTCGAGCTTTGCGCTGATGCTCTCGGCGCAAGCGCGCGGGCATGAACTGTTTCACTACGACGTCGGCAGCCTGACGCTCGACGAAGACGGACGCCTGCACGCGCTGGCGCGGCCGGTGACGGTGCGACGCGTCGAGGGCGACCACTTCGAGGCGGGCGAGCCGCGCCGGCTCGACCTCGGGCGTGACGTCGACGTCGTGCTGATGCGGCAGGACCCGCCGTTCCACATGGGCTACATCACCGCGACGCACCTGCTCGAACGGATCGAATCCGAAACGCTGGTGGTCAACAACCCGGTCAGTGTGCGCAACGCGCCGGAGAAGGTCTTCGTGCTCGACTTCCGGCGATTCATGCCGCCGACACTGGTCACCCGGAGCGTCGATGAAGTCCGCGCCTTCATGNGACCGNCACGGNGCNGTNGTNGTNAAGCCGATCCACGGCAACGGCGGNAAGGCGATCTTCNNNGTGCCNGANANCGGCGAGAACCTGTTCGGCGCTGATCGAGGTGTTCAACCAGACCTGGCCCGAGCCGCACATGGTGCAGCCTTTCCTTCCCGAGGTGACCGAGGGCGACAAGCGCATCGTGCTGGTCGACGGCGAGGTGGCCGGCGCGATCAACCGCCGGCCGGGCGAGGGGGAGTTCCGTTCGAACCTCGTCCAGGGAGGCTCGGCGGAGCCGACCGCGCTGACCCCGCGCGAGGAGGAAATCTGCGCAGCGCTCGGCCCCGAGCTCAAGCGGCTCGGGCTGATCTTCGTCGGCATCGACGTCATCGGCGGGCAGTGGCTGACCGAGATCAACGTCACGTCGCCGACGGGCATCGTCGCGATCGACCGCTTCAACGGTACCGACACCGCGGGGCGCATCTGGGATGCGATCGAAGCGAAGCTCGTGCATGACTAGGTCGGCGCACCGGTTGAACCCGATACGGGGCAGGGCCGTTTAGCCTCTCATGTACGAATTCATCGTCGATGCCATCGCCTGGGGCGGCTACCTCGGCATCTTCCTGCTGATGGCGCTCGAGAACGTGTTCCCGCCGATCCCTTCCGAGGTGATCATGGGGATCGGCGGCGTGCTCGTGGCGCGCGGAGCGATGGACTTCTGGCCCTTGATCCTGGTCGGCACGGCTGGCTCCACGCTCGGGAACTACGCCTGGTACTGGGTGGGCGACAAATGGGGCTACCGCCGGCTCGAGCCGTTCATCGAGCGGCACGGCCGCTGGATCACGCTCGATTTCGAGGACATCGAGCGCGCCGCGCGGTTCTTCCAGCGGCACGGGCAGTGGGTCGTGTTCCTGCTGCGCTTCTCGCCGTTCCTGCGCACGATCGTCTCGCTTCCCGCCGGGCTCTCGCACATGTCGCTGTGGAAGTTCCTCGCCTACACGTTCGCCGGGGCGGCGGTGTGGAACGTGCTGCTGGTCGAGGGCGGGCGGCGCCTGGCGCCGCTTATCGAACGCTACGAGGTCTACGCGAGCTGGGTCGTGGGCGGCCTGATAGTCCTGCTGCTCGCGGTCTACGCCTATCGCGTGGCAACCTGGAAGCCGCGCTGCGAGCGCTAACGGCGTTCGCGAGGGTGCGCGGCGCGATAGGTGTCGAGCAGCGTCGCCGCATCGACCTTGGTGTAGATCTGCGTCGATCCCAGGCTCGCGTGGCCGAGCAGTTCCTGCAGGCTGCGCAAATCGGCGCCGGCGCCGAGGAGGTGCGTGGCGAAGCTGTGACGGAGCGCATGCGGCGTTGCGGTAGCGGGAAGGCCGAGCGCAATACGTGCGCGCGCCATCGCCTTCTGCACCATGCCCTGGCTGAGCGGTCCTCCCTTCGCTCCGCGAAACAGCGGTTCGTCCGGGAGCAGCGCCCACGGACAGCGGACAGCGTAGTCGGCGACCGCGTCGCGAACGATCGGCAGCAGCGGCACGATCCGCTGCTTGCCCCCCTTGCCGGTCACCGCCAGTGTCTCGCCCAGCGGAAGGTCCGAGCCTTTGAGCGACAGCGCCTCGGCAATCCGCAGTCCGGCGCCGTACATCAGCAGCAACACTGCCCGGTCGCGTGCCCCGATCCAGTCCTCCGCCGCTGACTGGCGAACGACGTCGGCGAGATTGGTGACATCGTCGGGTGTGACGGGCCGCGGCAGGCCCTTCTTGATCCGCGGGCCACGCAACCGCGGCGGGCTCGGCTCTGCGTGACCGGCCTGCTCGCGCGCGAATGTGAGAAAGGCCTTGAGCGCCGAAAGCTCGCGCGCGGCGGAGACATTGCCGATCCCTTCCGCGCGGCGCTCGGCCAGTTGCGCCCGCAGGTCGCTCGCATCGAGCCGGGCGAGGGCGGCCCAGTCGCCTGCCCCGGTTCGGTCGATCAGTCGCGACGCGGCTGCGACGTAGGCGCGCACGGTGTGCGGGGAGCGGCGGAGGCCGTCCGAAAGGTGGCGGCTCCACGCCTCGAGCAGGTCCGTTCGGTTCATGCCGCCGCCAGCGCGTCGGGCACCAGTTCGGCGAGCAGCGCGTCGAGCAGCGGCATGCCCCGCGGCGTGACGCCGACGCGGTTTCCCTCGCGCCAGGCGAGACCGAGGCGTTCGTGGAAAGCCAGGCGCTCCCGGTCGATGAGATCGGCCGCGGGCACGCTGATGCGCCGTGAAAGGTCGGCCAGGTCGACGCCTTCGCGCAGCCGCAGTCCCATCAACAGCGCCTCCGCGCCGCGCTCGCGCGGCCCGAGGACCCGCTCCTCGACGATCCCGTGCCCGTTGCGGGCCACGGCGGCGAGGAAGTTCTCGGGTTTGCGGTGCCGCTGCGTCGCCACGCCTCCCCGTCGTCCATGCGCGCCCGGTCCGATCCCGGCATAGTCGAGGTAGCGCCAATAGGCGAGGTTGTGACGGCTCTCCTCCCCCGGCCGGGCGTGNTTGCTGATCTCGTAGGCGGGGAGGCCGGCCGCCTCGGTCAACTCGCGGGTCAGGGCATAGAGATCCGCCGCCGGATCGTCCTCGAGCGGCGTGAATGCCCCCTGCCGCACGTCGGTTGCGAAGCGCGTGCCGGGCTCGATCGTCAGCTGGTAGAGCGAGAGGTGCCCGGTGCCGAGCCCGACCGCCCGCTGCAGTTCGGCGGCCCACTGCTCGATTGTCTGGTTCGGCCGTGCGTAGATCAGGTCGAGGTTCACGCGCGCGAAGTGCCGCTGCGCGACGTCGAGCGCCGCGAGCGCCTCGCGGACGTCGTGCAGGCGCCCGAGAAATTGCAGCGCCGAGTCGTCGAGAGCCTGAAGGCCGAGCGAGACTCGATTGACCCCGGCGGCCGCAAGTTCAGCGAAATTTGCCGACTCGACCGACGAAGGATTGGCCTCGAGCGTGATCTCGACGTCGGGGGNNAAACCCCACTGTCGCTCGGCCTCGTTAAGGATTGCGCCGACCAGCCCAGGCGGCATCAGCGACGGCGTGCCGCCACCAAAGAATACAGAATTCAGGGATTTAAGTACACGTGCCTCGTTCTTGTTATCGAAATCCAATGCTTTGCGAGATTCCTCCGCTTCNTGGAACAGATCCCGCAATAGTGCATTACTCCATTCGTCCACTTCGACTCTTTCACGCACGTGTGAATTGAAGTCGCAGTACGGGCATTTGCGTAAGCAGAAAGGCCAATGGACGTAGAGAGCGCGTGTCACGCGCCATTGAGGGAGCGTTAACTCCCCATTGTCAAGAATAGGGTCGTGAAAATGAAAGGTCGCATTGCNGGGGTGCTCGGGCTCCTNCTCGCTGCAGGAGCGGCGGGCGGCGCGTCCGCGCAATACCCCTCACTCAACGATGGCTTCGCCCAGCGCGTGCTNGCAGAGCATAACCGCGAGCGTGATCGTGCGGGCGTACCTCGTCTCGCCTGGAACGCCAATCTTGCCAGCGAGGCAGAAGCCTGGGCGCAGAAACTGGCGCGCGAAGGCTGGCTTCGCCACGCTCCGCAAAGCGAGAATCGCGGCGCCGGGGAGAACCTGTGGATGGGTTCGGCCGGCTATTTCGCCGTCGAGGACATGATCGGCGCGTTCATCGGCGAGCGGCAGCATTACCGGCACGGCCGGTTCCCGAACGTCTCGCGCACGGGCAACTGGCAGGACGTCGGCCACTATACGCAGGTCGTCTGGCGCGGCACGCGCGAGGTCGGCTGCGCGGTGGCGCGCGGCGCGCGCAACGATTTCCTCGTCTGTCGCTACTGGCCAGCCGGGAATTGGCTCGGCCAGACGCCGTTCTAGGCGAACTGGTCCGCCACAAGCTTCGCGAACGCATCGGCCCGGTGGCTGATGCGGTGCTTTTCCTCTGGATCGAGTTCGGCAAAAGTCCGGTCGTAGCCGTTGGGCACGAACACCGGGTCGTAGCCGAAGCCCAACGTTCCGCGCGGCGGCCAGGTCAGCGCGCCTTCGACATGCCCTTCGTAGATCGCGTGCTCGCCGTCCGGCCACGCCAATGCCAGCACGCACGTGAACCAGGCGTCTCGCGGCGTCCCGGTCCCCTTGGCCTGCAGCATGCCTTCGACCTTGCCCATGGCCATGTACCAGTCGCGCCCCGGCTCGCCCTCGAACCACTGCCGTTCGGCCCAGTCGGCGGTCCACACCCCCGGCCGGCCATCGAGCGCCGCGACAGACAAGCCGCTGTCGTCGGCAAGCGCCGGCAGCCCTGAACTTTCCGCCGCCGCGCGCGCCTTGATCAGCGCGTTCTCGGCGAAGGTGCGGCCCGTCTCCGGCGGCTCGGGCAGGCCGAGCGAACCGGCGGACAGGCACTCGGAGCCATAAGGCGCCAGCAACGCGGCGATTTCGCGCAGCTTGCCCGCATTGTGCGTGGCGATGACCAGCTTGCCGGCGCCGAGCCTGCGGCTCACTTCCCGACGGCCTCCGCCTGTGCGGCATAGATCCGCTCGCAGCCGATTCGCGCGAGGCGCAACAGGCGAAGCAGGCCTTCCTCGTCGTAGCAGGCACCCTCCGCGGTTGCCTGCACTTCCGCGATCTTGCCGCCCTCGAGCAGCACGAAGTTGGCATCGGCGTCCGCGGCGCTGTCCTCGTCGTAGTCGAGGTCGAGCACCGGCACGCCCTCAAAGATGCCGCAGCTGACCGCCGCAACCTTCGCCTGGATCGGGTCCTCGGCGATCGCGCCGGCCGCCATCAGCTTGTCGACCGCAAGCCGCAGCGCGACCCACGCCCCCGAGATCGCCGCGGTCCGCGTGCCGCCGTCGGCCTGGAGCACGTCGCAATCGAGCACGATCTGCCGCTCACCGAGCTTCTGGAGGTCGGTCACCGCGCGCAGGCTGCGGCCGATCAGTCGCTGGATTTCCTGCGTCCGCCCGCTTTGCTTGCCCTTTGCCGCCTCGCGCTGGCCGCGGGTATGCGTGGCACGCGGCAGCATCGAGTACTCTGCCGTGACCCAGCCCTGGCCCTTGCCACGCAGGAAGGGTGGGACCTTTTCCTCGACGCTCGCAGTGACGAGCACGCGCGTGTCGCCGAAGCTGACCAGCACCGAGCCTTCAGCGTGCTTGGTGAAACCGGTGAGTATCTCGATGGCGCGCATTTCGTCGGGCGCGCGGCCGGATGGTCGCATGAGAATTCCAATCTGGGGATAGCTTTCCTGAGGTCGCCCTAGCGACTAGATACGCCGCTGTCATGACCTCTCCCCCGGTAAGCGAACTGACCGAGCGCGCGCGGACGATCTTTCGCCTGGTCGTCGAAGGCTATCTCGACAGCGGTCAGCCGGTGGGCTCGAAGACGCTCGCCGAGGGCGGGATCAACCTGTCTCCGGCGTCGATCCGCTCGGTGCTCAGCGAACTCGAGGCGCTCGGCCTGCTCGCCGCGCCGCACACCAGCGCCGGACGGATGCCGACCGAGCTCGGGCTCCGGCTGTTCGTCGACGGGATGATGCAGGTGGCAGAGCCGACCGCTGAGGAACGCGCCGCCATCGAGCGGCGCCTGGACCGGCCCGGACCTATCGAGGCGGCTCTCGAGGCGACCAGCTCCGTGCTGTCGGAATTGTCCGGGGCGGCGGGCATGGTCATGGTCCCGCGGCGCGAACCGGNGCTGGCGCAGATGAGCATTGTCCCGCTCGATCGCGGCCGCGCGCTGGCGGTGGTCGTCGGCGCCGACGGCGACGATCGAGAACCGGATTCTCGAGCTTCCGCCGGGCACCTCGGTTTCGATGCTGCAGGAAGCCTCGAACTACATCACCGCCCGGCTCGCCGGCCGCACGCTTGCCGAGGCGGCGCGGGCCATGCAGGCCGAGATTGCCTCGGGCAAGTCGGCGCTCGACAGCGCGAGCCGCGATCTCGTTGCGCGGGGCCTCGCGGTGTGGAGCGAGGATGCCGAACGGCGGCCCGTGCTGATCGTCCGCGGCCAGGCCCGGCTGCTCGACGATGCGGCGCTGAGCGACATCGAGCGGGTGCGTTCGCTGATCGACGACCTCGAGAACAAGCAATCGGTCGCGGAGCTGCTCGATTCCGCGCGCGAGGCCGAAGCGACGCGGATTTTCATCGGCAGCGAGAACCGGTTGTTCTCCCTGTCGGGCTCTTCCGTCATTGCCGCCCCCTATCGCGACCGCGAGGGCAGGGTCGTCGGCGTGCTCGGGGTCATCGGGCCGACCCGGTTGAATTACGCGCGGGTCGTGCCCATGGTGGATTTCACCGCCCGCTCCCTGGGCAAGTATATCGGATAGACGGAAACACGATGACCGGAACGGACGAACCGCGCGACGAAGCAGTGGAGAAGGAACTCGAGGGTGTTCCCGATGAGCTGCTCGATGGCGGCGAGCTGGCCAAGGACGAGGCCAAGCTCGACGATGCGCTGGCCTCGCTGCGGGCCGATCTCGAAAAGGCGCAGCAGGACATGCTCTATGCGCGCGCCGAAGTGCAGAACGTGCGCCGGCGCATGGAGAAGGAAGTCGCCGACGCGCGCGCCTACGCTGCGACCGGCTTTGCGCGCGACATCCTGTCGGTGGCGGACAACCTCGCGCGCGCGCTCGATCACGTGACAGACGAGATGCGCGAGGACGAGAAACTGAAGGGCTTCCTCGCCGGCATCGAGGCGACCCAGCGCGAACTGGAAAAGGTCTTCGGACTCCACGGCATCACCCGCATCGCCTCGAAGGGGCTGCCGCTCGACCCGAACCAGCACCAGGCGATGCTCGAGGTCCCGACCGACGAGGCCGAACCCGGCACCGTCGTGCAGGAGATGCAGTCGGGTTACATGATCAAGGACCGGCTGCTCAGGCCCGCAATGGTGGCGGTGGCGAAGAAGCCGGACTGAGCCTCAGTCGGGACGACTGGCGGAACGGCCCCTTCACTTGTCCGTAGCTCCTTCGAGGAGAACGGACATGACCAGCAAAACCAAGGGCTTGATTGTATCGGCGTGCCTCGCCTCGGCGCTCGCCGTTGGCGGATGCGCCAGGAACTACGGTGTCGAGGGTGCCGCCGTCGGCGCCGCGGTTGGCGCGGGCGTCGGTGCGGCGACCGATTCCAATATCGGCCGCTCGGCGGCAATCGGCGCGGCGGCCGGGGCGATCGGCGGCGCCCTGATCCGCAAGGACGGCGAGTGGTGCTACTACCGCGACCGCTACGGCGACGAATATCGCGAGCGGTGCTAGCGGTGCTCCGCGCAGGACCGGGCGTCAGACTATCTGGGCCCGGTTCTCGTCGCGGTGCTTCTTCAGGTACTTCATGAACGGGGTGCCGCCGGTGCCGACGTCAGGGTCGTTGCCGGCGATCGAGCCCGCCTGCTTGTTGATGTAGCTCGCCGCGTACTCGAGATGCCGCGTGCGGAACCTGGCGACCTGCTCGAGGCAGGTGTTGAACGCGTCGCGCAGTGCCGGTGAGTTCGTTCGTGTGACAAAATCACGCAACGTCGATCGTGCGCCCAGATCCTCGATGANGCGCCGGTGTGGCACTGGGCGATAGTGGTGCAGCTCATCCAGAAAAGTCTTGAGCGGATCGTCGCTGTGACGCACCGCGAACAACGCATCCATCGCCGGCACTATCGAGCTCTGCGAGCCGGTCTGGCCGCGGAACGCCTGGGGTTTTTCGCCGAACTTCTCGACGCCCTCGTAGACGAGGCCTTCGCCGAGCGCGGGGTTGTTCGCCCAGCCGTGGATATAGGGCCGCACGCGGTGAAAATAGATGTAGGGGTCGCAGCNCTCCGGCATGCGCTTGAACACCGCGTAGATCCGCTCCCAGGCAAGGTCCATCCCCGAGAGCAGCGCCTCGCAGCGCTCGGCGTCCTCCTGCGCGGCGGCTTCGACCAGCTGCACCGCGTTGTCGAGCAGCACGCCGGCCTCGGCTTCGATGGCGACGTGGATCATCACGAACCAGTTCTCGTCCGCACCGCCGAGGAAGTTCTGCACCATGCGGATGTTGTCGAGCGTGACCGGGCCCGACTTGTCGATGCGCGCCCAGTTGTCGAGCACGTAGGCCGAGTAGGGGAGCAGCGGCGCCTGGCCGAGCCGGTCGGCGAGCGCGACGATCGGGCGGGCGAGGCTGGCGGGGAGCGAGGCGGGCGGCTCGGGCTCGCCCCAGACCCACGCCTGCACGAGGAAGCTGTACCGCACCATCATCGTGCGCACCTGTTCCTCGGGCGCGGTGCGCGCCCAGTCGGCGATGTCGTGCTCGGGCAGCCGCGCAAGCCAGTGGCGCACGCGACCCGAGGTCAGCAGGTCACTCAGGCGCTCGGCCGTGTCGACGACCGGGTCGAACCAGGTCGGCAGGAAGACTTCGTCGATTTCGTAGTGCGAAAGGAAGCCCCTCTCGCGTGACATGCCGTAGTCGGAAAGCCGCATGGGTAATTCCGCGACCGGGCGCGGGTTGGGCCGCCCGATCTGATTTCAGAGGATACCAGTTGCAGCTACTGGCCTCAATTTCAGTTTGGTTCGCAGTCCTGCAACAATCTTGCCAGGAGGCCTAGATCGGTTGCTGGTTCTGCCAGTCCGCTCGTCGTGAGCCTGTCGAACCACACGACCGCGCTCGCACCCTTCGACAAGCTCAGGTCGAGCGGTCGGGCGACGAACGCGAACTGCTCAATGTTCCCCGTGCGCCATGTCGATCTCGCGCACACCGCGCAGGCGCCGCGCTGCATCGACGAGCCGGCGGATCAACTCGCGCCGCGGCTGCGCCTGTTCGATGTGGCGCATGACGAGTTCGCCCGTCCGGGTAGTCTCGTCGCTCGAGGTAAGGCTGATGTTGCCGATGCCGGCCCACTGGTTGAGGAGGCTGAAATCCATCCGCACGTCCTTGACCCGGTAAAGCTCGATCTCGTCGATCGACTTGAACACGATCCCGCGACGCACGATCAGCCGCTCGGGCGTGATCTCGTACTTGGCGCTCATGCTCTCGATCCACTTGAACAGCACGATGAGCACCGCGAGTCCGGTCAGGACGAGCGGCCAGGCGCCCCAGTCGCCGGCCTTCGCCACCATCAGGGCAAACCCGGCGATGCCTATCAACACCGTGCCGAGGCCGGCAGCGGTGCCGCGCAGCCAGCCGAAGGTCGAAGGCCTGAAGGAATCCTGCACCGGGTCCATCTTTCGCTCCCTCTAGCCGGCGAGCGCCGGTGTCCTGAGCAGCTCCACCAGCTCGTCGGTCGAATGAAGGTCGGCAAACACCATGGCCAGGATGTGGAGCGTCGCGGCATGCGCTTCGTCGCTCAGCGCGGCGTTGGCGTCCGCAGCCATCAGCACGCGGTAGTTGAGCTGCATCGCATCGCGCGCGGTGCTCTCGCAGCAGCNAGTTGGTCACGCGTCCCCGTCACGATCACGGTGTCGATCCCGCGCTCGCGCAGCAACGCATCGAGTCCGCTCGCGCCGGGGGTGAAGGCGCTAAAGCGGTATTTCTCGACCACCGCGTCATCGGGCCGAACGTCGAGCTCGGGCCACAGCTGCCAGTAGTGTGCGCCGGGCGNGAACGCGGCCCGGTGGCCGTCGGCGGCCATTCCCATCCGCTCGTAGAACACCGGCCAGGCGGGCGCGTCGCCTTCGGGCGTGGTGAAACGCACCCATACGTTGAGCCCGCCCGCCTCGCGTATCGCCGCGGCGATGCGATTGACGTTGCCGACGATCGTGCGCGCCTCAGGCACCTCGACGGGAGCGCCGGGTTCCATGAACCCGTTCTGCATGTCGATCACCAGGTGCGCGGTGCGGCGCGGGTCGATGGTGGTGAAGGCGTTGCGTACGCCGCCGCGCGTCGCGGCGAGTGCGTCGAGTATCGCGTGATGGTCGACCTTGTGTGGCATCCGTTCGTCCTCCCTTCACGAATCTAGCGTGCTCCGGGAAAATCGACCAGCACGTCGTAGGCAGACGGGTCGGCCACGCCGGCGAGACGGACGCCGCGGCGCAGCAGGAACGCGTGGCGCACGATCTCGGCCTGCTGCTCGATCCCGTAGCGCTCGAGCGGCCAGCCCGGCCGCAGGCTGTAGTGGTAGCGGCAGAACGGATGCCGCCGCAGCAGCAGGTACCAGTCGCCGCGTGTCTGGGTCTGCCAGACATGCGTCAGCTCGTGGATGAACAGGCCCTGCCGGAGTACCGGCTGTGTCGAGAAGTCGTCGCAATAGGCGTCGCCAAGGGGATGAAAATGAAGGTGTCCGCGCGGCGCCATCGTGATCTTGCGCGGCTGCAGCGGAAAGAACTTGCGGCGTCGGATGGTGACGCGGGCGAAATCAATCGCGCTGCCGAACACGCTGCGGCCGAGAGCCACCTCTCCTTCCGTCAGGCGGCGCTCACCGCCGACGGGACAGGCGGCCCCGGCCTCTGTCAGCGCGCCGACTCCCTCATCGCTCGTCGCCCGCGGCGCGCACTTCGGCGGGGAAGCTCAGCTTGTCGCCGCCGACGAACGTCAGCGTGACTTCCGCTGTGCTGCCCGCCGTCACCGTGTCGGCAAGGTCCATCGCCATGACGTGCTTCTCGCCCGGCGCGAACGACGCGGTCTCGCCGGCCGGAACGGGGACCTGCGGCAACTCGAACATCTCGGCGGAATGCATCATCGCGCTCCCGGCTCCCGCGATTTCGACCAGGCGGATCATCCGGTTCTTCTCGCCGTCGTTCTTCACCTCGAAGTAAAGGGCCCCGGGGTTGCCGGATACTGCCGGCAGCATCAGCCGCGCGTTGCTGACGCTGATCCCCGCCGGACTCTCGGGCGCTGCCTCGGTGGGTGCACTCGTCTCACCGCACGCCGCGAGACCTGCCACCGCAAGTCCCACAGCAGCGGCGGCCCAGAACCTCTTTTTCATGGTGTTCCTCCCCAGGTTTCCGGGCGGGGGTGTAACTCGCTGCCTCTCTTGTCACAACCCGATGCGCACCTATATCCGCCGCGTGAAACGAGCCGCCGAGGGGTCTTGCCGGGACGGGAGGCCGAGGGGCGGCGTCCAACTGACAAAGGGATGCGGGGAAACCTTATGGCCAAAGTGATCGGTATCGACCTCGGGACCACCAACAGCTGCGTGGCTGTGATGGATGGGGGCAAGCCCAAGGTCATCGAGAATGCGGAAGGCGCGCGCACGACGCCGTCGATCGTCGCGTTCACCAAGGACGGGGAGCGCCTGATCGGCCAGCCGGCCAAGCGCCAGGCCGTCACCAACCCTGATAACACGATCTTCGCGGTGAAGCGCCTGATCGGCCGCCGGTTCGACGATCCGGTCACCAAGAAGGACACCGAATTGGTCCCCTACACGATCGTCAAGGGCAAGAACGGCGACGCGTGGGTCAGGGCCGGCGGCGAGGACTACTCGCCCAGCCAGATTTCCGCCTTCATCCTGCAGAAGATGAAGGAAACCGCCGAGACCTACCTCGGCGAGCCGGTCACCCAGGCGGTGATCACCGTTCCCGCGTACTTCAACGACGCGCAGCGCCAGGCGACCAAGGACGCCGGCCAGATCGCCGGGCTCGAAGTGCTGCGCATCATCAACGAGCCGACCGCGGCCGCGCTCGCCTACGGACTCGAGAAGAGCGAGGGCAAGACGATCGCCGTCTATGACCTCGGCGGCGGCACCTTCGACGTCTCGATCCTCGAGATCGGCGATGGCGTGTTCGAGGTGAAGTCGACCAACGGCGACACCTTCCTCGGCGGCGAGGACTTCGACTCCAGGCTCGTCGAATGGCTGGCCGACAGGTTCAAGGCCAAGGAGAACATGGACCTGCGCAACGACAAGCTCGCCCTCCAGCGGCTCAAGGAAGCCGCCGAGAAGGCCAAGATCGAGCTGTCGAGCACGCCGACCACCGAGATCAACCTGCCCTTCATCACCGCGCGCATGGAAGGCGGCACGACCACGCCGCTGCACCTCGTCGAAACGGTCACCCGCGCAGACCTCGAGAAGATGGTCGCGCCGCTGATCGAGCGCACCAAGGAGCCGATGAAGAAGGCGCTCGCCGACGCCGGCATCACCGCCAAGGACGTCGACGAGGTCGTGCTCGTGGGCGGTATGACCCGCATGCCCAAGGTCCGCGAGACGGTGAAGGAATTCTTCGGCAAGGACCCGCACGTCGGCGTCAATCCCGACGAGGTGGTGGCGATGGGTGCCGCGATTCAGGCCGGCGTGCTGCAGGGCGACGTCAAGGACGTGCTGCTGCTCGACGTGACTCCGCTGTCGCTCGGCATCGAGACGCTCGGCGGCGTGTTCACCCGCATGATCGACCGCAACACGACGATCCCGACCAAGAAGAGCCAGGTCTATTCGACCGCCGAGGACAACCAGCAGGCGGTGACGATCCGCGTGTTCCAGGGTGAACGCGAGATGGCCGCCGACAACAAGCTGCTCGGCCAGTTCGATCTCGTCGGCATCCCGCCGGCGCCGCGCGGCGTGCCGCAGATCGAAGTCACCTTCGACATCGACGCCAACGGCATTGTCAACGTCAGCGCCAAGGACAAGGGCACCGGCAAGGAGCAGCAGATCCGCATCCAGGCTTCGGGCGGCCTCAGCGAGGCCGACATCGAGCAGATGGTGAAGGACGCCGAGCGCTTCGCCGAGGAAGACAAGAAGCGGCGCGAGGCGGCCGAGGCCAGGAATAACGCCGACAGCCTGGTCCACGCGACTGAGAAGCAGCTCCAGGAGCACGGAGACAAGATCGACTCCAGCCTCAAGTCCGAGATCGAGGCGGCGATCGCCGAGGCGAAGACCGCGATCGACGGCGGCGACGTCGAGGCGATCAAGGCCAAGAGCCAGGCGCTGACCGATCTGGCGATGAAGATGGGCCAGCAGATTTACGAGAAGGAGCAGGCCTCGGCGGCGTCCCCGGGCGGGGAAGGTGGCGAGGCGGCTGCGGCGGGCGACGAGGAAGTCGTCGATGCCGAGTTCTCCGAAGTCGACGAAGACAACAAGGGCTGATCTGGCTTCCCTCCCTCTCCGCTTCTGTGGAGAGGGTCGGGGCGAGGGGGATTTGGGAGACGGTGGAAAAGATGCTTTCCGCTCTCCCAACCCTCTCCCCTGAAGGGGAGAGGGCTATCTGATGTCGGCGATGGAACACGATTTCTACGAGCTGCTCGGCGTCGACCGGAATGCGGACGCGGCGACGATCAAGTCCGCGTACCGCAAGCTCGCGATGCAGTACCATCCCGACCGCAACGGGGGCTGCAAGGAAAACGAGGACAAGTTCAAGGCGATCAGCGCCGCTTACGAGTGCCTCAAGGACCCGCAGAAGCGCGCCGCCTACGACCGTTATGGCCATGCCGCCTTCACCCAGGGCGGCGCCGGCGGACCGCACGCGGATTTCGGCGACCTCGGCGACATCTTCGAGACCATTTTCGGGAGCGCCTTCGGCGGTGGACGCACGCGACCGCGCCGCGGAGCCGACTTGCGCTACGACCTGCAGGTCGAGCTCGAGGACGCGTTCCACGGCCGCACCAGCGAGATCAAGGTCGAGGTTTCGGTCGCCTGCGAGCCGTGCGGTGGCTCGGGCGCCGAGGCGGGTACCTCGTCGCGCCGCTGCGAGCTGTGCCGCGGGCAGGGCAAGGTCCGCGCGCAGCAGGGCTTCTTCGTGATCGAGAAGCCGTGCCCCAACTGCCACGGCCGCGGCGAAGTCATCGAGAAGCCGTGCCGCGCCTGCCGCGGCGAGGGACGGGTGGACAAGGTCCAGTCGCTGTCGGTCGAAATCCCCCCGGGGGTCGACAACGGCACCCGCATCCGCCTGGCGGGCAAGGGCGAGGCCGGCCCGCACGGCGCGCCGCCGGGCGACCTCTACATCTTCGTCCACGTCAAGCCGCACCCGGTGTTCCAGCGCGAGGGCACCTCGCTGTTCACCCGCGTGCCGATCAGCTTCACCACCGCCGCGCTCGGCGGCACAATCGAGATCCCCGGCCTCGACGGCGAGGCTCATGCGATCGACATCCCGGCCGGCATCCAGTCGGGCAAGCAGCTGCGCAAGCGCGGCGCCGGCATGCCAGTGCTGCAAGGCCGCGGCCGGGGCGACCTCGTGATCGAGATCGTTGTCGAGACACCGACCCGGCTGACCGCGCGCCAGCGCGAACTGCTGTGCGAGTTCCGCGAGACCGAAACCGGCGAGGAATGCCCGGAAAGCGCGGGATTCTTCGCCAAACTCAAGAGCGCGTTCAAGGGCTGACAGGGCGCTCCCCGGCGGTTACGATTACCGCACAAAGGGGGAGGGCTGCGATGAAGCTTCGTCCGCTCGTTTTCGGTTCCGCCGCCGTGCTGGCCCTTGCCGGGGCCGCCATCGCCCAGCCGCAACAGCCCGATTGGGACGCGATCCAGGTCACCGCAACCGAGATCCGCCCCGGCGTCGCCGTGCTGTTCGGCAACGGCGGCAACATCGGGGTGAGCTACGGCGAGGACGGCACCCTGATCGTCGACGACCAGTTCGCGCCGCTGGTGCCGAAGATCCAGGCGGCGATCGCCGGTCTCGGAGCGAGCCCGGTCAGGTTCCTCGTCAACACGCACTGGCACTTCGACCACGCGGGCGGCAACGAGCCGTTCGGCAAGGCCGGCGCGATCATCGTCGCGCAGACCCGGGTGCGCGACCGGCTCGCTGCCGGCGGCGCGGTAGCGGGCAACGATTCCGACCCGGCTCCGAAGGAAGCGCTGCCGATCGTCACTTACGACCACGCGCTGAGCTTCCACCTCAACGGCGACACGATCGACCTGATCCACACCGGCGGGGGTCACACCGACGGCGACACGGCGGTTTACTGGCGCAAGGCCAACGTACTGCATACCGGCGACATNATGATGCACCAGGCCGGCTTCCCGTTCATCGACCTNTCGTCGGGAGGCAACGTGCGGCACCTGCTCACCTCGTTGGACCAGATGATCGCGATGACCAATGCCGACACGGTGGTGATCCCCGGCCACGGCCCGCTCGNGCGCCGCGCCGACCTGATCGCCTGGCGNGGGATGATCGCCACCGCGGTCGAACGCGTCGCGGCGCTGAAGGACGCCGGGCAAACGCTCGAGCAGGCCANGGCCGCCAGACCGCTCGCCGGCCTGTCGAACAACCCGAACAGCTTCGTCGGCGACGACGCTTTCGTCGAGACGATCTGGGGCAGCCTCGAGGCGCACGCGAGCTGACCGCGGAAAC
>Ga0065721_10006142_pt1 | contig 15640 bp, 26 predicted proteins | sample Mesricmetagenome_FD_59108 | JGI IMG/M metagenome (GOLD analysis project Ga0065721, IMG submission 59108) | Mesophilic microbial community from rice straw/compost enrichment Sample: eDNA_1 v2 (version 2) | ecosystem: Engineered > Solid waste > Grass > Composting > Bioreactor | place: USA: Davis... | reverse complement strand
GCCCCAGTCATATCGATGAGCTAGAAAGCATCCACATAAGGTTCTGGCTGAACAAACAGAACATAGGAACACACCTGACTCATCGTCTCCTTGTTGGTTACCCGCCAACGCGCTTTCTGAGGGTAATCGTTGATAGGAATGATTGCATGGAAGTCCGTCGAGTCTGGATTGATTTTTCTCTGCATCGTGTCGTCTTGTTGCAGTTGGGTCTGCAGCATCAACTTGCTCGCCCGTAGCTGCGCATTGAGCTTGGCGATGATATTCATCGCTTGTTTGTGGGCTCCAGTATCCTTGCCAGCCCGTGCAGCAGCCTCCTCCGCAGCCCGCATTTGACTCTGCAAACGCTCTTCTTCCTTGGCTTGGGCTAGACGCTTTGCGGCTGCAATCGCGTTGCCCATTGCGAGAGCCCCAGGCTTTGATGAATCCGGCGCAGGCCCGCGCTTAATCTCAACTTTGAAATTGTCGAACGTGAGATCGTCGGTAGCTGCCTTGGTTGCAGAGTCTTCGGCACCCTTATCTTCATCGCCAGGCTCGCCATAAGCCTTGCGTTCGGCGCGTTCTTTCGCATCGCGTTCCTTGTCGAGTCTGTCCAGCCCTTTCCCGCCGAAGCCAGATGAGGCTGCTTGCGCTTTGCCTGCCTTGACCTTCTCCAGGAAACCTAAAAGAACACGTTAGACGACCAACAAAAAGGCAGGGCTGACACTCACCATTAGAAAGCTCCTCAAGCTCTTTGGGTATCGTGGCATTAGACGCCTTCAGCGCCCTGAAGATATCGACTGAATAGCGCTCTTGCTCTGGGGTGATAAACGTGATGCAGGTGCCTTTGTTGCCGGCTCGACCCGTTCGCCCAGCACGATGAACATAGTCTTCCATGTGGTTAGGCGCATCGTAGTTGATGACGAGTTTGAGCTGCTTAACATCCAATCCACGAGCAGCGACAGATGTCGCGATCACGATAGGCACAACACCAGCCTTGAAGTCGGCGATCGTGGAGTCGCGATCGACCTGGTCCTTGCCCCCGTGCAGCGACATACACAAGTACCCCTTCCGCATGAGCTCGCGAAGAAGGTTGTCGGCACTTTCTTGTCGGTCGACGAAGATCAGGGTCCGACAATCGGGGTCCTCGTTGTACATCTGACCCAAAATCTCCAACAACCTGTTGAATTTTGTATCCTCCGCCCGAACCTCAACAATCTGCTCGATTTCAGGCGCCACGACGGAACGACCGCCAACCGTTATTTCTAAAGGCTTGCGCAGGATCTTCCTCGCCAACGAATCCATCTGCTTTGGAAACGTCGCGGAGAAGAGGACTGTTTGCCTATCAGGTCGGATGTTATTGACGATTTTCATGACCTGAGGTTCAAAGCCCATGTCAAACATACGATCGGCTTCATCCAGGACGATATAGGTGACTCGTTTGAGGTTGGTGACACGCCCTGAGTTTGCGGTGAGGAGGTCGATCATACGACCCGGTGTGCAAACGATAATTTCAGCACCCTTCTTGAGTTCAGCAATTTGATCCTTAATTGGGGACCCTCCGTACGCGCATACAGCCTGTGTCACGGTCAGGTTAGTGTGACATCGTACACAAAAGGTGCTGAGGGACGAACCCGAAGTCCAAGAACTTTGAGAAATGGTTTGCAATCTCGGTGGATTTGTACAGCAAGTTCGCGGGTTGGAGTCATTACAACAGCAATGGGTCCCTCCATTTGCTCGAGAGGGCGCTGATCCTTGATATGGCGGAACATGGGAAGGAGGAACGCGACCGTCTTTCCAGAACCAGTCTTGGCAACGCCAATTACATCACGACCGGACATGATAGCAGGGATTGCCTGAGCCTGTATAGAGGTGGGGGCGGCATAGTTTAAGCGCTTGATCACGTCGAGGCTGAAAATATACTTGAGCGAGGTTTTGGTTGAGGAGACTACTTATACTCACCATGAGGCGGGCAAGCCAAAATGACTCCACTTGACAACCGGCTTTGGGCAATCAATGCCACGAATCTTAATGCCATCCAGAGCAAGGCGAAGCAGCTCTGCATCATCTTCAGACATGGCCGCAACGTCGGGAGGGGGGATGTAGAACTCCTTGCGGAAGGGTTCGTATTGAATCTTGCTATGGTCCACGGTGGCAAACTCCTTCTTCTTCGCCTTCTTTGCAGCTAAGGCGAGAATGTCCTCTGGGCTGAGGCCGGTAACATCGAGCTCGTCTTGAGCCACTTCCACTTCCTTGTCGGATTCGTCGCCGTCATCCAAACGTATCTTGGAAGGGTGAGACCCATTGCTGAGCATCTTGTGGGCATCTTCCAAGTTAACCTTCTGGACTTCCTGTTTGACCTCACTCATGAATGCGTCAAGAGGATCGATTTCTTCCTCGTCAACATCCATTGCTTGCTTCGCCTTTGCCTTGATGGCCTGGTCCATCCTGTTCGCTTCTTCGTCGTCATCATCAACGTCGAGGTCCCCGACGCCATTTGTATTGTCGACCGTCATATCCACAGCGGGCATGTCCTCCAGCTTTTCCAGCTTGCGTTTTGATTCAACGGCGTCGTCAAATGATGTCATGGCCTTGGACGTGGAGAAATCAGGCTTCGCCGGGAGACCCTTCAGACCCAAACCGGTTAATGCCGTGCGGTTGAGTGTCGTACCAGGCTTCGCAGCGGCAACAGCTAGGAAATGGACCAAGTGTCATGAAGTTGGTGTAGACAAGCGACAGAACAGCAGGACTCACCAGGGGCGGTTTTTCCTGCAAGGGCCATTGCTTTCGCCTTGGCTTCGTCAAGGGCTTTCTTCGCCTCGCGGTCCTTCTTCCAGGCCTCTAGCTTTGCCCTCTTTGCCTTGATCTTCTCATCCTCCGGGGGAGGAGTCGGAGTGGGTTTGGAGTCTGCGACAGGGGCAGGCGCTGCACGAGGAGGAGGTGAGGCTGGTCTCCTTTCCCGGGAGCGGGAATGGCGCCTATCCTCCCTGCGGTCGTCGCGCCCATTTTCGCGGTGCGAATAGACCGACCGCCTGTCGTCCCTGTACCGATCTTCTCTGTGCCTGTCCCTATCCCTATCCCTATCCCTATCTCGTTCCCTGTCTCTGTCTCTGTCCCTATCTCTGTCTCTGTCCCGATAGTCTCTGTCCCGATACCGGTCGCGGTCCCAATCCCTCTCGTCGTCGTAGCGTGAACGGTTCGTGCCGGCCCTTTGTGTACTGCGCCTCGTCGGCGAGGGAGACCGTGTAGATCGATGAGATGGTCTTACCCTTTTGTTTGGAGTGTCTGGAGATGCTGATCTGTCTCTGCGGGCCATTGGGAAAGCGGAAGACAAGGAGAAAGCAATGAAAGTTCCCAGCGTTGCATGACATGAATTGTTTGTCGTTGTTACATTCTGAGGCTAATACTTGTGCTCCATCCCCGAGTGCAGGAGACAGGCGCCCAGTTACTCCAGACCACAATGTCGAATATCCTTGATCCTGCAGCTCTGATATCGTTGCTCCCAACACTTCTGCCTCCTGATCAGAAAGTCCTCGGGTCCCAGCAGGCAGGGCTTGCTGTTCTGATCCATAGCGCCCTAGTCTCTGTCGGCTTTCGGCTCATTGCTGTGAATGATTCTACAGAAGACGTATCCCCTGGAAATGTCCTCCCGACTCGGTGGACGAAGAATGGCCCCAATGAGTACGCCTTCAAGTATCGCCATGATCAAAGCAGCCTGGAGTTCCTTGTCAAGGTCTCGCAATTAGGCAAACGCACTCTCGTCACCGCGATTGCCTTAGAGGTGCGCGTCACTATAAGACCCATAAACTGCGTTTGCACTCATCTAGCTTGCAGACTGACAAAATAGCAATGTTTGATATCAGTACCGACGACTTCACCTCACCTTCCTTCTTCCCAAAGGATTTGTCCACCTCCACCGATCCCCTAATTCATGGTTTCATTTCCTCCAATCGAGTCACGGATTTCATCTCCCGGCTCAAGCTTATGATCATTCAAAAGTTGATCCCTGGTCTACAGAAAGAAGGCTACTTTGAGGACCCAGCACCCACCGGCGAACAGCCGTCCACATCCCGCGATCCTCAGCCTGCTCCCGCTCGTCCCCACCCTGGGCAGCCCCCCAATGCCCCTGAGCGATATTATCCTTCCAACGAATTCCCGCCCCGTAATCCGCTTGAGATCGGACGCAGCGATCTAGACCCATTCCCTCGCAATCCATTTGCGCCTCCCCCTTTGTTCCCTTCCGGAGGAGATGGCATGTATGTTGGTCCCAACCACCCAATCTTTGGCATCAGAGATGACGCACATGCGCGACGCGGGCCATGGGGGGGTGATGGATACCTTCCTCCTCTCGGAGCTCCGCCCGGCGCAAGGTTCGACCCAGTTGGCCCATTCGCAGAAGGCCCTCGCCCTCCCCGCAGTCCATTCCCTCCAGGAAATGGAACTCGAGATCCTGATAACGATGAGTTCATGCCTCCTGGCATGGTGAGTACCCACAATGCACCTTCATCAGCCTGATTTCTTATAGCTTGAGTCACAGCGGGACATGTTCATGTAACCAGGGGATCAATGTCGAAGAAAAATGGGTTGGCATTTGTAGTTTACTGTCTGTACTATACCTGTTCCGAATATCTACTCTGTTTTGCGAAGAGTTTGCAGCAACGTCCCAGTCACGGGTCTCAGTCGTAGCGGTGTCCTCGTTAGTGTCCATTTTTGGAACAACTGTCTAACAGCCCAAGAGCATCCGCGGCGCACAGACCTACAGCCTCATTCCCCATTCCCGCAGTGATTTCAGCAACACCGCACCATTCCCTCAACGTATTCGCTTTCCAATCAAGATGAACGGCCAGACGTCTCCTGTGAGGAGAAGGCAGCCCACCATACCCGGTTTCAGGCCGTCCCCGCGCCCTAAACGTACGCCTATCGCTGAAATGACCATTCGTGAGCTCCAAGATCTCCACACCCTCAATGCAAAGCTTCTGGCAGCACCGTGAGTGACCTCTTATTTTGTACCAGGTCAAGGAAGCCGTATGCTGATGACAGAGTCAAAGTGCAGCATCGGGTTCGTCCTATGTGAAGCGCGTCCAAGCAGAGCAAGCGGAGATCGAGTCCCGGTTACTGGAAGTTGACGGGATGGAGAAGATTAACTCAGCACTGAAGAAGACCAAGATCAAGGGAGAGGGCGATATGGAGGTTGACGAAACACCCGAACCTGTCACGAGCAGAACGATTGAGGCCAAGAAGCGGGCTCTTGCACAATATGTAAGCATCTCCTTGCAGTGGGTGGTCGACGACAATCGGAGCATCCAAAGTGACCCTGAACGGTACTGACCCCTTGTTCTCAGGGCCATGTCGTTCGAGGACGGAACAACAACGATGATACCAATTCGAACGGACCATCGTTCACATTTCAGGAGGCAATCGAGCTCGAACGACAAGCGCACTTGCAGGAACGAGAACGCCAGGAACGCTTAATCGAGAAGAAAAAGCGACTGGGAATGCCAATTAAAGGCGAAGGATACCTGACTAGAGAGGAGAGAGAGGCAAGAGTCTGGGCATTTATGTGCGTCCCTCAGTTTATTCATTCGAGAGTAGGAACTAATCTCCGGCGATGACAGGAACCACAAACCGACAGAATCAGACCTGGAAGACGACGATGACGATGAGGACGACGACGATGATGATCCAGCCAGTTGGTTCGAAGATGATCAAGATGACGGGCGCAAGGGACAAGACATCGTCGAACCGGATTACGAGGACCTTTCAGACATCATTCGAATCGACGAAAGCCGGATTCCATACTCCTACAGGCAAGGCAACGAAGGCGACTAACAAATTAAATGAATCCATGATAGTATGTATAATCCGAACGGCGAAGTGGATGCCGATCGTGGTGGGTCGACAACAAGAGCAGGGAGGCAGGTATTGGTGTCAATCAGACCCGACCATGGCGAATGGTTTAACGAGCATGCACTGGGCAGCTCTTGCCGCGCTGAAGCCATGAAGATAGGCACACTAGGGGAAGCCGTTCAGCGACAGCGCCAGAGAGAAGGGGGCGCTTCAGGACATACCACTATGGAAGCTACAGAAGCAGCTGAGGCGGGCCACCAGGGAACCTAGCGCGATGGTTGATCAGGGACGTGCAGAGGGAGGGGAGAGCGAGACTATTTACCTTTGACGAACTCTTCGAGGCAGATCACACCTGTAATATTGGTTCAGTTGCCGTGTAACAGGGTAAGGGCTTTCAAGGACTTACATTCCACGCCAAGTAGTGTGCTTTCAGCGGGTAAGCGATAAACAAGGTATTTCGGTACATCGGGCGTTGTGCCGTTTCCGCCTTCAAGGCAATTCTTGACATGCAACTCCTGCTCGAGGGGTCCTCCAACCTCATCTAGGTTCTGGTAGCAAACAGGACAACTGGAGACAGTTGATACAGGTTAACGCCTACGAGACAACTGGGGCACGTACTCTGCGAGATCGCTCAGCTGGGAGCTTGACTGCTGTCGGGTCAACCGGCCAGGGACAGTAAGACGTTCTTGGTCGACAACGATACGTTCCAGGGCCGTGCCTGTGGGGCTTTGCAAGCGACTAGGAATGTCCCCATAGACCTCATCATAACAGCTTTGGCACACGCGCTGCGGGGTCGTAGAGGGAGAGACTACGGGAATGGCAGGATCGTGGACAACATCGGATGGATCGAGAAGGACTCGATGAGACGAGCATCGGTCACAGAAGATTCGGCCGCACTTGCGACAGTGCTATATTGCGACAATTAGTTTGCTGATGAGAGCTCGACGTTCTAAGAGCTTACGTGCTGGTCGGAGGATCAGTAAAAGAGATTGGTATGAACGACGACACCGTTACTCACTCTGCGATTCAAGAAGTTGAAGCGGCGTGCGCACTCCCTGCAGCTCGAGACCGACTCATCCCTTTCCCATTGCGCATGCAAGTGGTGGGGAGTTGCTTCCGTCCATCGGGGGCTCAAAACCTTCTGAGGGGCTTCGTGAGTTGGAACACGGAAATCGGGGGCCTGAGAAAGCGCTGGAGTCAGGTCCGTCGGGATTCGGGAACCGCTGGCCCTTGAGAAGTAATCCGGAGTCGAAGCGCCAGATCGAGAGCTGGAAGTAATGATTGGAGCAGGGTAGTGGAACTCTTCGTCAGAACTGTCCTCCTCAGCGAAGTCTGTCCCTAAGGATGAGCGTTGATCCATTTCTCAAGCCAGAGTCATTCGAACCTTCGGATTCTTCATGAATCAACAGACCAGAGGCAGCGGCAGAAGATCTACGACGTTCGAGCTCGCGGCTGTATGCATTGAGCAAAACTTCAGCTTGAATTTTTCGCTCCGGGTCTTCGTCCTCTGTGACAGTGGTTAGCCAGTCTTGAAGCAAACGAATCGGAACGACGAACCTAGAATACCCTCCCGGAGCTCCATGGTGGCTCGCTCCAACTTGGCAATAGCCCGACGAACTTCGATAGCAGATGCAGTAGCACCGCCTGACTCGCTTGATTGAGATTGATTTCCCACTAAGTACCTCGCTCGAGCCACGTAATCGCGGTTCGAAGGCACGGATGAAGGCGCAATTGCCGACAGCTCCTGTCCTTCATCACTGTTGACCCTGTCCCTCGGTTCCTCAGTATAAGGAATGAGCGATCCATCGATGTCGAGGTAGTACATGGAACCATCCGGTTCCAAGAAAGGAAGGGGCGGGATGTCCAGACGACGGCGCATGATTCTGACCCACCGCCGGCGCCTCACCCATGACGGGTACGCGCGGTTTGGGTTTGAAGATGAGAGCGATCCGCTTGACGAAGAACCGAACCCGGCGGCAACAACTGCTGAACCAGACAAAATTCGTTGGAGTTGTGCGGGCTTCTCAGCCACCCAAGCATCGTCAGGAGCGTCGAAGGAGTGGGCATACTGCCAGCCTTCCTGTGCGTCTACTCGTGGATGTGTAACATCAAGGGTCCAGTCGGAACTTTGAAGAAAACAAGATAAGAACAGAGTTGCACCAAGCAATGATAAAGCTTACAGCCAAAAGTGACTTCGCTCTCCAGCATCGTAAGAAGGTCGGTTATTTTCGTAAGGCTTGGGCAAAACCCAAGGTGATTCTCGGGCAGGAAGCTGGACACCGCTTCGCCAGGCGGGAATCGTCGTGGTTCTTGTTTCATCAGGCATTGGGAGCTTAAGCTCGAAAGGGGCACGTCGGCCCTGCTTCCCGAGACCGTAGGTGGAGAACTTGGGGCGGCCACCTGGAACAGCAACAGTCTTAAGGCGGGTATCCAAGCGCTGGTTTTCGTATAAGATGATAGGGAGGGTCGTGTGAACCAGCAGAGGGTTATAAGGAGTGCTTGCATGGCGCCAAAACGCGGCCTCTGACTCTTGAAGAACCTGTGCAGTGCGACTTTAGTCAATGGTTAGGTTCATTGAGGTTACGACGCCATACCTCGCAAATCCAGATTTCGAAGACTGCAGCGGCAGTGTCATAGGCTGTCTCTCCCCATTTATTGCGGATGAGAGGATTTGCGGATTGCTTATGGAGGAGATATAAAACAACTGGTAGGTGGCCTTTGGTCGCAGCATTCACTGAAATAGTGTTTAGGGCCTCTGGTGGATGTACCCATTCAACAACTCACTTAGTGGGGTCCAACCATCTTTAGAACGAACATCCACCCCAGGGATCCCTTCAATAGTCGCTGCAGCGCCGCCTTGTTCGCAAAGCCACCTCACGATGTCAAGATATCCCTGTAAACCGGGTTAGTGCTGACTAGAGCGAGATTAACAGAATCAGTACCTTGGAGGCAGCGTTGTGAAGAGCAGTCCACCCATCAGCATCCTTGGCATGCACATCGGCTCTGTCTGGGAGCAAATACTTGATAATGTCGAGATGACCGTTCAAAGCCGCTTTGTGCAAGGCAGTCTGATTACAGCGCTGTCAGCCTTCGACGCTCATAGGAGGAACCGATACCCACTTCTCCTTCCCGATCTTCTACGTCTGGCATTGCGCCGCAGTTTTCGACGACTGAGCTGACGTTGAGTTTTCAAATAGACCGAAATGAAAGCGGACGACGCACGCCATGTCACGATATTGAGATAGCCTCGACTCGCAGCGGCGTGAAGCACTGTAAATCCTGTTCTAGATGTGGCATCGTTTGCAAGGCTAAAAGGCTGTGTGTTGCTGGTTTCTGTAGCGTTCTTGAATAGTCTTTGGAGGAGAGGGAGGTCACCAGACGACGCGGCGGCATATAAAGATTCGAGCTGAGCGGGACTCGGCGAGCTAGAGTCGTTCGCTGTGGACCTCACGACCTCTTCGGCTCCAGCACCAGGGTAGACAAACTCATCTCCATCCTCTTCGTCACTGTCTTGTCCCAACTGGGGATGCAAGCTGGCAGAGTCGGACGACGGAAAGGGGTCTCTTTCGTCCTGGGAGGATCTGGAATGGCATAGTCTAAGTGATACGGTCACTGGATGAAATGGTAAGAGGAACACACATATGCATTGAGTTGAGAGGATCAGACAGACCCAGGCCATCCTCTGCGCTTGGATTGGCCATTTGTCGATGCTTGGTGTGCTGTGAACTCGCTTAAAGGTGCTCTCGCACTCGACGGTGGCGGAGCCACCGACAACCACGTGATCGTCATCGGCAACTTCCCGCTGAACACGTTATAGGCGCTTAATTCTACCCTTCGCTTCAACTGTCCCTGCAAAGACCTGCATCCACAGAACTTTGACGTTTAGGGCTACTTTCATACATATTACTGACCCACGTTCTTTCATTGAGATTACGGTTCGTATCACAGCTTAACAGGCTACCTGACAGACACACCGAACTTTATGTTCGCGTTGTTCCCAGCTGACGGAACCAGAATATAGCAAGCCTTTCCAGGAGTCACTGCTCGTCACGCATGTGAACATCAAATCTGGTGTCCTAAAGAGCAAAGATCAAGACGTTACAATACTAGTGGGCTGTAATACGGTGACATCCAACACTTGAGGAGAGATGCATCATCACTGAAGACGTTTGAAGCAGTCAATTGACGCTTCCCGGGGTGATTTGATACTGAACTCCTTTGTTACATGAAATGGGGTTTCACCCTTACTCATACGTCCGTCCTGCCGCACAGATGGTCCCGATCGCATTCTTGTGGTTCTCTTCAAAGTATATATGGACGGCAGAGTGGAAGCAGGGTTCCTTGTATGACATCACGAAGCCATACCATTGCCCCCGTCGTTTCCGCACCAAGGTGCTAAGCGCTTAAGGCATCGAAGGTTGTTGCTGGTCAAAGCTCTCTCACCGAGTCAACTCGATCAATTGGGGCCATTACAAATGATCCGAGGTGGAGAAGGCATAAGAAGAGTGGTGCAAGGACAGGAAAGAACTAAAGCCGACAAGGCCGACGACTGACCGACGGGTAATGTCCGCGATTTAGACTCCGCAAACAGAAATGTTGCGATGATTCCGAGAGCTCTTAATCTCGACCACCTGCGATTAGCAAGACTGGCGTCTCTTCGTATTTCTCGCCTCCTCTTGCTCTCAGTTAGACCACCTCGTCTTCCTGCTCTCTCTGTTCATCGGAATCTGTGCTCGACTGGACCCCGCAAAATGGCAGCGAACTCACAGGATCGAACCAACCTCATCCCCTACAGCTCTAGGTTGGCCCATGGAGCGATGAAGCCCGACGTCTGGTCCATCTACGCGTGCGTCCATCCATCCCTCCTACGACCAGGGTGTTCTGACGGAGGCCATCTGTCCCCTTCTATTGAACACCCAGTGCTGCCAACCTCCCCCCGGACTGTATCAACCTTGGCCAAGGATACATGAACTTCGCTCCTCCGGAATGGATCAAGAAGGCTGCCGAAGATGCCCTTCACACCGTCGCCCCCAACCACTACTCCCACCCTCGAGGGCGCATTCGCCTGCGCGAGGCGCTCAAGAAGCACTATAGCCCGCTGTTCGGGAGGGATCTCGATGTCGAATCAGAAATCCTTGTGACCAGCGGTGCAAACGAAGGTTCGCGCCTTCTGCAGCCGGTTGCCACTCGCCTTATCGTCAACTTACAGGACAATACTCCGTATTCACTGCGTTCCTCGAGGACGGTGATGAAGTCATCATGTTCGAACCCTTCTTCGACCAGTACCTTCCTTCCGTCACATTCAACGGCGGTGTCCCTGTCTACGTTCCTCTCCACCCACCCTCTGGTGACAAACTCAAGTCTTCCAGCTCTGAATGGACGATTGATGTGGAAGAACTGAGGTGCGCCTTCTAAACCCTCCCAAATTCCTCGGCCCTTCTCAGAATTGGGAATAGACGCGCCGTCACTCCGAAGACAAAGATGATTATCGTCAACACCCCTCACAACCCCGTGGGCAAAGTTTTCACCAAGGCTGAACTCGAGTCCATTGCTGCGATCGCTGAAGAATTCAACCTCCTTGTCATGTCGGACGAAGTTGTGAGTAAATAGCACTTTCCCCTTCGTCATCTCTCTGTGCTAAAGGCTATGATTAGTACGACTGTCTTGTGTTCGACGGCAAGGAGCATGTGCGAATTGCTAATCTTCCAGGGATGTGGGACCGCACAGTGACCGTTGGATCTGCTGGAAGTAAGCCAGGATATCTCTCGAAGTGGACATCCGCTGACCCGGCGCCTATCAGAGGCTTTCGCCGCCACCGGCTGGCGTATTGGCTGGCTCATCGCCCCTCCTTCAATCATCCAGCCCACACTCGCTGCCAGCACCCGCATTGTATTCTGTAGTAACTCTCCTCTCCAAGAGGCTGCAGCTGCAGGTCTCGAAGAAGCCAAGGAGCGCAAATTCTTCGAGACTCAACTTGCGGAGTACGCTGAGCGTCGTCAAATCCTCATGGATGCCTTCGACGACCTNGGGTTGAAGTACACNGCGCCCGAGGGAAGCTATTTCGTTCTCCTGGACATCTCCAACGTCGCCTTCCCTGAAGACTATCCCTTCCCTCAAAGTGTCCTTGGACGTGGCCGAGACTTCAGGGCGTGCTGGTTCCTAGCCGTAGAGATAGGTGTTTCGTCCATTCCCGTCAGCGAGGTATGTTCGCAGAACTTTGAGAATTGAAGCATGCTCTAATGCATCCGTACCTCAGTTCTATTGCGAGGATCACGCCAAGATCGGAGAGGCGTATGCTCGCTTCGCCTTCTGCAAAGATACTGACACCCTCAAGGCTGCAGTGAAGAGGCTCGCACGCCTGAAGGAGTACATTGTAGAGAAGGTGTAAAGAGCCCTAGATCTGAACCATCTCATTACATGTCACCTTGTACTCTAGAGAAGACCTGGTCAACAATCCTCGAGAGGTTCTCGTTCGGTTCGGTAGAGGAAAGTCCATAGTAGGTAGGATTACTTGCAACACGTTGGGCGAGGAAGGAAAAGGAAAGGAAGTCGAATAGATCTTGCTTCGTCAAGGCGTAACCTCTTGCTCGAACAGTCTTGATCCAATTTTGGAGGTGGTCAGTTTCCATGAGCTGGGATTCAAGCGGGAGGCCTTCGCTCAAGAATCTCGAGTAGGTATCCAATGCTTCTGCTTGGCAGAATAGGTGAAAGTTGCCTGTCCCTTTGTGTTGTACCGCTCGACTCTGCATGCGGACGATGTCGGTAATCTTGTAGTCCCTGATTCTCCGAACGTTCGTCTCTGGGTTGAGCTCCACGTACTGCGTCCCCATCACCACCACACATGATGCCCGCACGGGGATATCCCAGCATGCCTCCCGGGGTACGAGCAGCACTCGAACAATGCCTTCCAAGTATAACTGTAGGATTGTAGCGCGATCATTCTTGTGAAGCCCGTGATGGTAGAATCCAACACCCTTGGTGATGAAGTCGATCAATTCATCGTCCTGGAGATGATCTCGGTATTCACGGATGGCATCTTCAGCAATCGTGCTGGGCAGGTATCCTCTTCCGGCCTCGATGTCCAGCGTCGCCCAGGTGATAAGGTCGAGGGCGACACTCCTACAATGACTCCGCGATGGAACGAAGACGATGGATGGTTCCTGCCTATGACCTTCAGTGATCGCCATGTGTACCGGCTTGGCCATCGCTTTGAACAATGCAGCAGAGTAGGAGAGGGAGAACGTTTGACTGGATATCCTAAGTGATTGTTCTCGATCTCTTGGCCTGAAACTAAAGAGACACGATGGGTCGACGTTCAGCCAGTTTGCAAGGTCAGATGGGTCGTTGAGGGAGTCCGAATAGCCGACGAATCTGGTTCCAGAGGATTGTGTTGAGAGTTGAAGCAGCGACAGAGCTAGCTCATATGTGCTGTCCAGTTGCTCGAGATTATCGCTGATGACCAGGTCCAGTCCTGTAATGGCATCGGTTGGCCGTCTTCGTGTTAACGCAGCGAGGAGGACGGTGGGCGTTACAACATAGATAGAACCTTGCGTTGGCTGGGAGAGGACGTTGTGAATCTGGGGGTATTCAACCTTGATATTGAGAATGTCTGCGCCTCGTCGGAGCTCTGCGTAAATGGACTGAGCGATACTCTTCCTCGAGGCTATGACGATGGCCCATGACTTCGGCGTTTGCGCAACAGTTGTCCTGGGGAGTTTCAATATCAAGCATAAGAAAAAGGTAAGGTGACCTACTGGGCCAGAATTTCGGCTATTGTCGATTTCCCGGCTCCACTGGGGGCGCAAAGCATTGACGGCGAGCCTGTATTCATCATGCTCCAAAAGGATTGCGTTTGCATCGTGTTGAAGGATGTGAACCGGTTACCATATAGGCTGGCAACCGGCGGAGGCAGGGAAGAAACGGGGAGGAAAGGAAGGAGAAGAAGGGGTGCATGGCAAACAGCAGGAGGGGGCATCACCAACTCATCCAAAGATACCACAACCTCTTGCTCTGCACCCATCCATTGGTCTGAAACCCACCGTATCGTGAACGAAGGGGGTTTCAGTCCATGCGGAACTGGTAGCACGAAATCCAAATCAAGGGATTCCGTGCTTTGATGAAAAGAGAGGTGGGCGATCTGTAGAATATGAACACCCTCGTGGTCTTCGATCCAGACCCAGAATGGTTCGCTCGTCCCGTGAAGTCTGCTGTTCCATGTAAATGACCGCCCGATGTTCAGTGATACCTTGAGGACATCGCTTGCCAACGGATGTAGTTTGTACGTTATACGAGCAGCCGGGAACTCCTGGGCGGCGTTGAGAATGGCCCTTCCTTGTATTTCGTTGAGATGCACAATGCTCCCCAAGGTCTTGGCATCATGGCTAGCAAGTTCGACAACCGATAGTTCGTCGCACCATCGTTGAATTGCTGACATAGTTTCGAACTTCAACGAAGATTGCTTCAAGGGGTGATCGAATGGCCAAAGCCGCTTCTCAATCGCTTTGCTCATCCCCAGCAAGGTTGCTGTGACATTGGCCCACTTGCGGCTGATTGACATTTCAAGGAGGGAGCGGATAATTCGACCTGAGTTCTGCGCAACGTACGCCATGTCAGATATAAGGGCAAAGTCGTTGAGAGAATCGATCCTGGAGATGTAGGCTTGAAGGAGGATGTTGACTTTCGCAGCGCTCGTGGAGGGTCCTCCCTTCATCGTCCGTCAGATACCAGGCTATACAAAATCGGAGAAAATCGCACCTTATCCGACGCATCTGCGGTTAGTGCTCCCTGAGACAGGTGCCGTGAGCCCGAGAAAAGCAGTAAAGGCTAAGAAAAAGCTGTACCCTCTCCTTTGCAGTGGTCGATGGACCACCCTGCCGGGATACTTGTCATACTTCAGATTACAAACAAGCGGCTGAGTGGTACTCACCTCCACGTCACAGGGTACCACCTTCTCTATCTCCGCTAGCTCCTGCATCTCCGACTCCCGCAGCTGAATTTGGCTAAACTGAGGAACGGTCAGAACAAGGCGGGTTGAGAACTATGGGAGACAAACCTCCGTACTCAAACTGAGCATTTTTAAAACATCTGCTTCGCTCATCTTCGGTCGGAAGGTGTCGTTGAAGAGCTCGATGGACTGGTAGCGAATGTAGTACTTCGCAGCAATCCGGCCCAAGTCCGTCACTTGCAGTGATCCCGTACTGGAATCAAAGACAATCATGCGAATCGCGGCGAGCTTCTTGGCGGCCAATGTGACGAGTTCAGTACGCTTAGCCACTAATCCGGGATCTTCGACTAAAGTATCTCTGTCGATTCCTGGAGAATATGATGGTTAGAGAATGTAATGGCTGAAAATGCACACTCTGACCATAGACAAACGGGTTCTTCTTCATCCTGACAAACATATAAGTGAACCCCAGCCATTGAACGGCATCATTGATGTTGGCGACTGTCCCGAGAGCGATTTCGGCGTTCAGAGAGTCAATCATTCCACCCTGGAACTTTGACTCGATGGGAAGCTGATGCGCGAATCAATTGACAAGCCAACCTGTCGTCGTATCTTACCCACCTGTGATGTGACGGCCTCAAGATAGTGTGGCAGTGACTCCTCTGTGGTGCAGATGTAGCCCTCGCCACTACTCTCCAGCCCTGGACGACCAGCTCGACCAAAAATCTGAAGTACATCGAGCACTGAGAGATCTGTGAAGGCACCCTTGTTAGTGTCGTACATTTGGGTGCCTTTGATAATGACTGTCGCAGGTTTTAGCTGGGCACTCTTACAACACCTCAATACACGCACCAGCATGAGCGGGTAAGTTGA
>Ga0065721_10051235_pt1 | contig 15643 bp, 15 predicted proteins | sample Mesricmetagenome_FD_59108 | JGI IMG/M metagenome (GOLD analysis project Ga0065721, IMG submission 59108) | Mesophilic microbial community from rice straw/compost enrichment Sample: eDNA_1 v2 (version 2) | ecosystem: Engineered > Solid waste > Grass > Composting > Bioreactor | place: USA: Davis... | reverse complement strand
AGGCGCGCCCGCCCCTGCCCCAGCGCTGCCGGCCACGGCCCAGCCAACCACGACGCCGCCCGCCGCCCCGCCGCGCCCGAGCGGAGCACCCGGCGGCGTGCTGCGCGTGCAGGGGGAGACCATCGACCGCTTCATGGCGCGCATCGACAGCATGGTGCTGCTGTCCGGCGACCTGAACGGGCTGGCCAACGATTCCCGGCTGGAGCAGGCGGTGAGCGCGCTGGCCGACCGGCTCGGCGCCGCCGACCCGGAGGTGCGCGCCCTTCAGGAGTTGCTGGAGCGCCATCGGCGGGAGCTTCTGGACCTCGACAACCAGCTCAGCCGCTCCGTGGACCGGCTGCGGGAATCGGCGCTGGACCTGCGCGTTGTGCCGGTGGAAACGCTGTTCGGCCAGTTCCCCCGCGTGGTGCGGGAACTGGCCCGCGTGCAGGGCAAGAAGATCCGCTTCGACATGGACGGCGGCGACGTGCGCATCGACAAGAGCATGGTCGAGATGCTGTACGATCCGTTGATGCACATGGTGCGCAATGGCATCGACCACGGCATCGAACCGCCGGACGAGCGCGAGGCCGCCGGCAAGCCGGCGCAGGCCACGCTGACCCTGCGCGCCGTCCAGCGCAACAACCGCGTGATCGTGGAAATCGCCGACGACGGCCGCGGCATCGCCACGGAGGCCGTGCGCGCCAAGGCCGTGCGCAACGGGCTGGTGCCGGAGGAGGACAGCCGGCGCCTGTCGCCCGCCGAGATTCACGAGTTCATCTTCGCCTCCGGCTTCTCCACGGCGGAAAAGGTGACGGAGACGTCGGGGCGCGGGGTCGGCATGGACGTGGTGCGCAACAGCATCACGCGGCTGGGCGGAACCGTCGCCATCCGCACGCGGGAGGGGCTGGGCACCGCCTTCGCCATCGACCTGCCGCTGTCCGCCGCCATCCTGCGCACGCTGCTGGTTCAGGTCGATGATCAGGTTTTGGCAATCCCCGACCGCTTCGTGGACGAGGTCTGCGGATTCGCCGGGACCGAGTTCCACCGCGTCTCCGGCTGCTGGACGGTGCTGCGCCGCAACCGCGTGCTGCCGGTGGTGCGGCTGGCCGACGCGCTGGGCTTCCCGGCGCAGGGGGCATGGCCGCCGGCCGGAGGGGAGCAGCGCCTTCTCGTGGTCCTGCGTGTCGGCGACCGCCGCATCGGGCTGGAGATCGACCGTCTGCTGCGCCGCGGCGACCTGTTCGTCCGCGAAAGCCATCCCGGCCTTGCCGAGGTGCCAGGTGTGGGCGGCGTTTCCCTGCTGAACGACGGCCGGATCGTCATCATCCTGGACGGCGACGAGCTGTACAGGCTGGCCTGCGCCGCGCAGGCGAAGGCCGACGACCGCCCGCGGGTGGCCCTGGCGTGAATTAGGGTGCGGATGGAGCCACGCGGGGAAGGCGCACGGTGAAGGTCGTGCCCTCGCCCGGCCGGCTGTCCACCGTCAGTTGGCCGCCGAGCGTCTGGGTAACGAGGTTGTAGGCGATGTGCAGGCCAAGGCCGACGCAGCCCTCGTGCCGGGCGGTGGTGTAGAAGGGATCAAAAACCTTCGGCAGGTCGGTTTCCAGGATGCCCTGACCGTTGTCGGCGTGCCGGATCTCGATCCAGTCATCCTCCTGTGGCGCGATGGTCAGCGCGATGTGGCCGTTCTGCTCCGGCCGGAAGGCGTGCAGCAGCGCGTTGCGGACGAGGTGCGTCACCACGCGGGCCAGCGCGCCCGGAAAGCTTTCCATCTGCAAGGCGTCCGGGCAGGTCAGCTTCACCCGGTGGCCGGACGCGCCGATCTGCGTGTGCAGGCTCAGCAGCACGTCCTCGACATATTCACGCAGGTAGAAGGTGCGGCGCTCGTCGCCGGTCTGGTCGGCGGAGACCTGCTTGAACATGTGCACCAGCGCCGCGATGCGCTCCGTGTTGGACAGCAGCAGATGCCCAGCCTCCTGCGCCATGTCCAGGTAGGTGGACAGCGCGCTCTTGGTCAGGGTGCCGGCGGCGAACTGGCGCCTCACATCGTCAGTGCGGCCCATCAGGTGCGAGGCGGACGTCAGCGCCACGCCCACCGGCCCGTTCACCTCATGCGCCACGCCGGCCACCAGTTGGCCGAGCGAGGCCATCTTTTCCGTCTGGACAAGGCTGTTCTGGGCGGCCTGAAGCTCGGCGTAGGCGACCTCCACACGCTCCTTCGCAGCGCGCAGGGCGGTGGCGGCCTGGGCGCGTTCCGTCGTGTCCAGCATCACGCCGAAGACGTGGGTCAGCCGCCCTTCCAGATCGAAGCGCGGCGCGCAGGAGGACGAGACGTAGCGGACGTCGCCCAGCGGATCGATGACGCGGTACTCGACATAGACGCGCTTGGAATTGCCGATCACGCTTTCCAGCATGGTGCCGAAGCGCAGCCGGTCGTCCGGGTGCAGAATGCCCAGCAGATTGTCGAAGGTCGGCTGGAAGCTGCGCGGGTCCTGGCCGTAGATGTCGAAAGCCTCGCGGTTCCAGACCAGTTCGCCGGTGTGGATGCCGTATTCCCAATAGCCGAGATGGCCGGTGCGGTAAGCCTCCTCCAGCCGCTCCTTGGCGGCTTCCAGTTGGCCGGCGGCCTCCGCGCGGTCGGTGACGTCCATCATCACGCCGAACACGTGGGTCAGCCGCCCCTCCCGGTCGACGCGCGGCGCGCAGGACGAGGACACGTAGCGGACCCTGCCGCCCTCGTCCCGCACCCGGTATTCGGCGTAGGTGCGCTTCGGGTTGCCGATCACGCCTTCCAGCAGGTTGCCGAAGCGCCGCCGGTCGTCGGCGTGCAGCGCGTTCAGCAGGTTGTCGAAGGTCGGCTCGAACCGTTCCGGGCTGCGGCCCAGCACGCCGTAGGCCTCCTCGTTCAGCACCAGGGCGCCGTCGCGGATGCCGTATTCCCAGTAGCCGAGCTTCGCCGTGCGGTACGCTTCCTCCAGTTGAAGGGTCGCCAACTCCAGGCCGCGCCGGGTGTCATGGTGGTCGGTGACGTCCAGCACCACGCCGATGATCGACGTGCGACCGGTTGCCGGGTCGGGCAGCGGATTGAGGTGGATCTGCACGTCGCGCAGGGCGCCGTCACGGCGCGGCAGATACGCCTCGCACAGCAGCGGCGCGCCGCCCGGCATCGGGAGCATGTGCCCCAGGTCGCCAGGGCTGCCGTAGATGGCGACAAAGGCTTGGTTGCCGCGCAAATCCGATCCACCGGGGCCGCACAGGAAGGCCGGGACGGGAAGCGCGTCGAATAGGGCGCCGCTGCTGATGGCCGTAAGCGGGTGCGGCTCCGTCGGCGGAGTCCGCTCCGCCGAAGGCTCGTCCGGCCTCTGTCGTCCCATCGCCACCGGCATCCGGCCCCCGCGTGCGGCTATGCGCGTCGTTTCACGCCGCGGAGATTACCCGACCAGCCAGCGCGCGCATACGGCGAATGTGCCGCAGCGGCCTAGGGGATCAGGTTGCGGAGGTCGAAATCCTTCGCGAAGGCCAGCATGGCGCCGCAGGCGCTGGCGGAGGACACGCGCAGCACACCGTTGCCGACCACCGTCGGGAACTTGCTCTTCTGCAAGGCCTGCTGGGCACGCTCCAGGTCGGCGACGCGCACCACATAGCCGGCCAGGAAGGGGCGCGGGGCGGTCAGGGCCGGATCGCTGGTCCAGCCCCAATGCAGGGCCGCCGGCGTCGCCACCGCGATGGGCGTGTCGCCGGTCGGCACGAGGCGCGCCGGCCCCTGCTCCTGCACCGTGGTGCCGAACAGCCGGGCGTAGGAGGCCGCGACGGTGTCCGGGTCATCGGCGGCCACGACCAGGGCGGCAAGCCCGGTCGCCGTGTTCTCGTGCTGCACATACTCCGGCCGCCAGACCACGTCGCGGGTGTGGTGCTGGCACAGGAAAACCCGGCCGCCGAGTTCCTTCGCCATGTCGATCTGCGTGATGGTGAAGCGCGCGTCGCGCGTGCCCTCCGGCAAGTCCACCGGCCGGCCGAAATCCACCGCCTGGGACGCCGGAAACCCGGCCTCGCTCAACAGCCGCTGTGCAGCCCGCGCATCGTCGGTTTTCAGCGCCACGGCGGCGATGCCCTCGCGCCCCTTCAGGAAGTCGCTGTAATAGGCGGTGACCGGGTGCGGCTCCTCCACGGCCAGCAGCTCGACATAGTCGTCGGCGCCGAACATGAAGGTGTGGTTGATCGACTTCAGCTCCGTGTGCCGGCCGCGCGGCGTGATGGTGAAGCCCATGCGCTGGTAGGCGTCGCGCGCCTTGTCCAGGTCGCGGACCACAATGACGAGATGGTCGATGCCGTTGATGCCGTGAGCGCCCATGGTCGATGTCTCTTCCCGTTTTCCGGCCGATATTAACGAGCTCAGTTGAGCCCAACTCAGTCGTGAATGTCCCGCCAGCGATAGAGCAGCAGCATGCCGCGGGCAAGCACGCTGACGAGGCCATGGAGCGGCAGCGGCCGCAGGGGCGACAGCGGGATGGGCAGATCCGCGGCGGGACGCCCCATGCCGTAGTCCGCCAGCTCCTTGCCCATGGCGGTGCCGAGCGCAACCGCGCGGCCGTTGCAACCGATCCAGGAAACGACGCCCGGCGCCAGTTCATGCAGGCGCGGCAGGCGTTCCGGCGTCATGCCGATGTGGCCCCACCACACATGCTCGAAACTCACGTCCGCGATCTGCGGGAAGACGCGCCGCACGCGTTCCGAAATGCGGTCGCGGAGGCGGCGGTCGGAATCGACGTCGAATACCAGCGCGCCGCCGGTCACCAGCCGCCCTTCCGCATCCTGGCGGAAGAAGTACAGGTCGCCCTGCGTGTCGGACAGCGCATGCCCTTCCGGCAGGACGGAGCGGCGCAGATTCTCCGACAGCGGCTGCGTCGCCATCTGATAGGAGCGCACCGGCACGATGGTCTGGGCCAGCTTCGGCCACAGCGCGTCGGTGTAGGCATTGGTTGCCAGCACGACGCGCTTGGCCACCACGCTGCCGCGCGGGGTCGCCACGCGCCAGCGCTCGCCGGCCTGGGACAGGGCGGTGGCCGGGCTGCCTTTGCAGACCAGCGCGCCCGCATCCACCGCCGCACGGGCCATGCCGCGTGCCAGGGCCAGCGGGTTGATGCGCCCGCCGGAGCGGTTCTGCCAGCCGCCGTACCAGTAGGGGGAGCCGGTGATCTCCTCGCAGCGGTCGCGGTTCAGGAGTTCGACCGGCGCACCACGCCGCCCCCACTGCTCCGCGCGCTTGACCGAGATGGCAAGGCGGCTCTTGCGGTGGGCGGGCTGGACCCAGCCGTTCTGCACGGCCTCGCAGTCGATGCCGTGCTTGCGCACGAGCCCGAACAGCCGATCGGCGGAGTCCCGCAGCATGCGCACGAACTGCTCGCCCTTCTGCTCGCCCCACAAGGCGACGAGGTCGTCCGGATCGGCGCGGGTCAGGGTCGGGATCACCTGCCCGTTGTTGCGACCGGATGCGCCCCAGCCGGGTTCCGCCGCCTCCAGCACCACCGCCTTGGCGCCGGCCTCGGCCAGATGCAGCGCCGTGGACAGGCCGGTGAAGCCGCCGCCGACGATGGCGACGTCCGCCTCCATCTCGCCGGCCAGCGTGGGCAGATCGGGGGCCGGGGGCGAGGTCTTCGCCCACAGCGACGGCGGTAACGCGGCGGTTGCGGTCAATGCACATGCCCCCCGAGATAGGCGGCGCGGATGCGGGGGTCCTCGGCCAGTTCCGCGGCCGGCCCCTGCAACACGATGCGCCCGGATTCCATGACATAGGCCTGATCGGCAACGCGCAGGGCGGCCTTGGCGTTCTGCTCCACCAGCAGGATCGCCGTCCCGGTCTCGCGGATCATGGCGACGAGGTCGAAGATCTGCCGCACCAGCTTGGGCGCGAGGCCCAGCGAGGGCTCGTCCATCAGCAGCAGGCGCGGGCGGCCCATCAGGGCGCGGCCGACGCACAGCATCTGCTGCTCCCCGCCGGACAGCGAGCCGGCCTTCTGCGAGAAGCGCTCCTTCAGGCGGGGGAACAGGCCGACGATGCGCTCCAGATCCTCCTCATACTCCCGCCCGCTGCGCGGACCGGCGCCGAGACGCAGATTCTCCAGAACCGTCATGCTGGAGAAGATCTGCCGCCCCTCCGGCGCTTGGCAGATACCGAGGCGCACGATGTCGTGCGTGGGCAGGTTGGTGATGGGCTTGCCGTCTAGCCGAATGTCCCCGCCGCCCACCTTGTAGACGCCGGAGATGGCGCGCATCAGCGTCGTCTTGCCGACGCCGTTGGAGCCCAGCACCGTAACGATCCCGCCGGCCTGCACGTCGAGCGACACGCCCTGGAGAATCGACTGCTGGCCCATGGCGACGCGCAGGTCACGGATTTCCAGAAGATGGGTCACGCCGCGTCCTCCTCGTCCCCACCCAGATAGGCTTCCAGCACGGCGGGGTCGCGGCGGACCTCCGCCGGGGTGCCGTCGGCGATCTTGCGGCCGGAGGCCAGCACCATCACGCGCTGGCAGATGCCCATGACCAGCGTCATGTCGTGTTCGACCAGCAGCACCGTCATGCCCTCCGCGTGCAGGCCGCGGATGAAGGCGGCCAGTTCCGCCGTCTCGCTGTCGTTCAGGCCGGCGGCGGGCTCGTCGAGGATCAGCAGGCGCGGGCCGAGCGCCAGAGCGCGGGCGATCTCCAGATACTTACGCTTGCCGTAGCTGAGGTTGGCCGCAAGCTCGTGCCCCTGCCCGGCCAGCCCGACGCGCTCCAGCGCCGCCCAGGTGCGTTCGCTGACCGCCTTGGCATCGGCCTCGCCGCGCGGACCGCGGAAGAGGGACCGCCAGGGCGAGTGCCCGACGGCGCCGATGGCGCCGACCGACACGTTGTCGAACACCGTCATGTTCGGGAAGATGCGCAGGTTCTGGAAGGTGCGCCCCAGCCCGCGCCGGGCCACGCGCCAGGGCTTCAGGCCGGAGATGGTCTCCCCGTTGAAGCGCACCGTGCCCTCGCTGGGCGGCGTGAAGCCGCTGATCAGGTTGAACAGCGTCGTCTTACCGGCGCCGTTCGGGCCGATCAGCCCGACCAGTTCGCCCTGCTCCACCCGGCCGGACACGCGGTCCACCGCGACGAGGCCGCCGAAGCGGCGCGTCAGGTTTTCGATTTCGAGAAGGGCCGCCATCACCGCCACCCAACACTCTGACGGGCGGAGCCCGCCTTCCAACCGCCGCCGAAGAACGACCGCACGAGGTTCAGTGCCGAGACCTCGCCGAACAGGCCCTTGGGTAGCAGCAGGATGGAGAAGAACATCACGCAGCCGACCACGATCATCCGCACGTCGCCCACGGGCCGCAGCGCCTCCGGCAGGACGATCAGCAGGACGGCGCCGATCACAGCGCCCGGCAGGCTGCCCAGGCCGCCGACGACGATCATCGCCAGCACCAGGATGGATTCGCCGAAGCGGAAGTCGTTCGGGCTGATGTAGCCGGTGGTGTGCGCCCACAGCGAGCCCGCGATGCCCGCGAAGAAGCAGGCGATGGCGAAGACCTCGCCCTTCAGCCGCACCACGTCGATGCCCATGCTGTCGGCGCACTGGTCGTCCTCGCGCAGCGCCCGCAGCGCGTTGCCGTAATAGGAATGCGTCAGCCGGTGCAGCACCCACAGCGACGCCAGCATGACGACCGCCACCACCAGATAGCTGCCGAGGTTGCCGGACAGGTCGATCCCGAAGGCCTTGAAGGACGGGATGGCCGGGATGCCCATGGGGCCGCGCGTGAAGTCCACCCAATTCAGCAGCGTGCCGTAGATGATCTCGCCCATGCCCAGCGTGGCGACGGCGAAGTAGATGCTGACCAGCCGCATGGTCGGCAGCGCCACCAGCACCCCACCGATGGCCGCCGCGACACCCGCCAGCGGGATGGTCAGCAGGAACGGCACGCCGTGCTGCGTCGCCAGCAGGGCCGCGGTGTAGGCGCCGATGCCGTAGAAGGCGGCGTGCCCCAGCGAGAGCAGGCCGGCGACGCCGGTGATGAAGTTCAGGCTGGCGGCCAGGATCACGAAGATCATGGCGGTGATCGACACCCGGAACAGGTAGCCGGAGCCCATCGCCTGCAACAGCGCCGGCAGAAGCAGCAGCACGGCCAGGGTCACGAGCAGCGGAAGAATGCGTTTAGACACGGTCGCGCGCTCCGCCGAAAAGGCCCGTGGGGAAGAAGATCAGCGTCAGCAGCAGGAAGCCGTAGGCGATCAGCTCGCTCCAGCCCTGCGCCAGGAACTCGGTCGCCACCGCTTCGGCCAGGCCCAGGAAGATGGCGCAGATGACGGCGCCCGGAATGCTGCTGAGGCCCCCCATCACCATGGCGACGAAGGCCTTCACGCCCGGCGCGAAGCCCATGGTCGGGAAGACCGACCCGTAATAGAGCGCGACCAGGATGCCGGCCACCGCCCCCATCACCGACCCGACCACGAAGGTCGCGATAATGGTGCGGTCCGTGTTGATGCCGACGTACTTCGCCCCCAGCGGGTTGTTGGCGACCGCCCGGATCGACAGGCCGATGCGCGTCCGGTACAGCAGGAACTGCAACCCGGCGAACATGGCGACCGCCGCGCCGAAGATCACGAACTGGCCGGTGGAGAAGGACAGCTCGCCGATCTGCACGGGGTCGGTCAGCTGCGCCTCGAACGGCACGGGGCGCATGGCGCCGCCGAAGACCTTTTCCACGACCTCGCGCACGATGATCGACACGGCCAGGGAGGAGAGCAGCGTCGCCTCGCGCATCGCCTTGGATTTCAGCGACGCCTCGTCCTGGAACCGGCGGAAGGGCTTGAAGGCCAGCCGCTCCAGACCGAAGCCGGCGACCGCCCCCACGGCCATGACGAACAGCACCACCGCGATCAGCGGCGGGGCCAGCGCGGTGATCAGCACCACGCCCGCGTAGGCCCCCACCATATAGACCTCGCCATGCGCGAAATTCACCACGTTCAGAACGCCGAAGATCAGCGTGAACCCGATGGCGATCAGCGCATAGACGAGCCCGACGGAGAACCCGTTCACGAGCTGCTGGATGAAGAAGGCGTCGAACATTCAGGCCTCTGGACGGCGGTTGCCTTGGCCCCCTCACCCCAACCCCTCTCCCACGGGGGGAGAGGGGCTGTTCGGTTCATGCCCGTAGCCCCCTCCCCTTGTGGGAGAGGGGTTGGGGTGAGGGGTGCAAACTCACTTCACCAGCGCGAACTGGCCGCCCTTGATCTCCATGCGGGCGAGCTGCTTGGTGGGCTCGCGGGTCTGGGGATCGAAGGTGGTCTCGCCGGTCACGCCGGGGAAGGCCGTGGTCTGGGCCAGCGCGTCGCGCAGAGTCTTGCGGGTCACGTCCGGTCCGACCTTGGCAATGGCGGCCAGCATGATGTTGGTCGCATCAAAGGCCTGGGCGGCGAACATGGTCGGGTCGGCCTTGTAGCGGGTCTTGTACTCGTCGACGTAGGCCTTCACGACCGGCTCCGGGCTGTCCGAGGCGAAGGTCGTGGACAGCTTCAGCCCGTCCGACGCGGGACCGGCCAGCGCGATCAGCTTCGGCGAATAGAGCGACGAGGTCGCGTAGGTCGGGGTCTGGATGTTCAGCTGGCGGCGCTGCTGGAGCAGCGAGGCGCCGTCCTCGTCGAACATGCCGAGGTAGATGGCGTCCGGCTTCTCACGCGCGACCTTGGTCAGGATGGTGCGGAAGTCGCGGTTGCCGGGGTTGTAGAATTCGACGGTCGTGACCTGCCCGCCGTTCTTCTCCACCGCGTCCTTGAAGTTGGAGACGACCGACTGGCCCCAGTCGTTCTGGATGGCGATGACGGCGATCTTCTTCTTGCCCTCGCCCAGCGCCCACTTCGCCACGAACGGGCCTTCAAAGGCCTGGGTCGTGATGTTGCGGAACTGCCATTCGCTGATCTTGACGTAGTCCGGGTGCGAGGCCGTCTGCGACAGCTGCGGCACGCCGGCCTGGGCATAGACCTGCGCCGCGGCCATCGACACGGTGGACGAGAAGTCGCCCAGCACGCCGACGATCTCCTGGTCGTCCACGAACTTCTTGGCGATGTTCACGCCTTCCTTCGCGTCGTTCTTGCTGTCCTCGAACTTCAGGACGACGGTGGCGCCGGGCAGCTTGCCGGACTTGTTGAACTGCTCCACCGCCATGGTGGCGGAGTTGCGGAACACCTCGCCGTACTGCGACATCTCGCCGGTCAGCGGCGCCTGATAGCCGAGCGCGATGGTCTTCTGCGCCAGCGCCGGCAGAGCCGCGGCGGCCACGGCCACGCCGGCGAGCGCGCCGAGGAGCTTGTTGGTCACGGTCATCGTCTTCTCTCTCCTGTTCCGCGGCTTGGTCATGCGGCGGTGTTGTTGGTGGGGCCGGGGCGGACGCGCAGGATGCAGCAGCCCTCCCGGCCGGGTTTCCAGGTTTCGCCTTCGAAGGTGAAGCCGGCGGCCTCGAAGGTGCCGTTGTCCACCTGCCCGGCGATGGCGCACATGGCCGCCAGCTCGTCCGGCGGCAGGCCGTGTTCCTCCCACGCCTCCTTCAGCGGGCAGCGCTTGAAGGCGATGTCCAGCCCGCCGGCGTCGCAGCGCGTCACGACGGGTTCGAACATTCGGCCGTGGTCGGGCACGAAGTCGAGGAAAGCGGTCTTCAGCCCCTCGAAATCGGCGGGCGCGTAGGCGGCAAAGCGGGCGCCCACCTCGGCCCCGCGCTCGCGGATCGCCTTGGCCAGCGTTTTTGCGGCCGACTCCGCCCCATGCTCGCGCGCCAGTTCGCGGTAGATGGAGAGATAGAACAGCGCCCGGTTCTTCAGCGAGCCGCGCAGCTGCTCGCGCAGGTCCTCTTCCTCGGTCATGGCCATTCTTCGCCCCTCGAATGTTCACACCGTTCGCATACCATGATAGGCGAAAGAGCGGCGTGATGCGAATTACCCTATTTTGCCCGCGCCATCAGCGTCAATGCTTTCACATCAAAGCGTGAAAATTCCCGCGCGCATTTGAGCAAATAACACGTTTTTCATATGTTGTTTAGGGGCAGGAAAAAGGCCGGATGCGCACACCCGGCCCTGAGTTTCGCACCGCAAACGGGGGTTTGCAGCGCGGTCTGAAGGTTCAATTGCGTCACGCCGCCAGCGGGCGTTCGCGCCAGGAGGCCACGAAGTCGGGCATGGGCGGTGAATCCCGGCGCTCGCCCAGGACGGCCAGCACGTCGGACGGCGGAACCACTGCGCCGCGGGCGACGAAGGCGCCCTGCACCACCGCCAGCGCGGCCGTCCCCTTGGCCGTTTCCAGCCGGTGTTCGATGAAGAAGTACTTGTCGTCCCAGCACAGGACGCGACTGACAAGGTCGAAGCGCTGGAACGGTGCCAGCGGACGGCGGAAACGCACGTTGGCGGCACCGATCACCGGTTGCCAGCGGTTGCGCAGGATGGCCCTGCCCAGCCCGGCGCGCAGCATCAGGTCCGTCCGCCCCAGGTCCATGACGCTGAAATAGTGGGCGTTGGTCATGTGCATGTTCAGGTCGAGGTCGGTCGGCCACACCCGGAAGCGCAGCCGCGCCGGGTCCAGAAAGCCGACCGGACGGCCGAGCAGGGCCGCGATCACCACGCCGATCAGGCGGAACAGCAGGTTCATGCCCGCACCCCGCGGGCCGCTTTGGCAACGTTCATATCCACCCCTCTTCCGTCTCCTGGCCGGAGCCCGGCGGGGCGGTCGTGGCCGTCCCGGCTCAGGCGCTCTTGGCGGCTCGCGCGCGCTCGTCCAGCGCGGACGATACCTGCGACTCGATCTCCTTCAGCTCCTCGACGGTCGCTTCCAGGTCCTCGCGCTGCTGCTCCAGATCCTTCAGGCGCGCGTCGATGCGCTTTTGCAGGACCTTCAGCTGCTCCACCCCGCCGTCCACGTTGTAGAGATCCAGATATTCCCGAATCTCCGCCAGCGAGAAGCCCAGGCGCTTGCCGCGCAGGATCAGCTTCAGCCGGGCGCGGTCGCGCTTGGTATAGACGCGGTTGTTGCCGACGCGGTTTGGCGACAGCAGCCCCTTGACCTCGTAGAAACGGAGGGCTCGCGGCGTGATGCCCAATTCCTCCGCCAACTGATTGACCGTGTAGAGCTGTTCCATGGTGGGGGGCACGCCTTCCGTCACGTCGCGCCGCAGGGCGCGTGGACTTTGTTGTTTATCCGTTCCACGTCACCACCCGGCGTTTCCGTTCCTATCACACCAACGGCGACGTGACAAAGGCGCGCCCGTCTCTCCCCCGTTCAACCCTCCGGCTTTTGCAAGGTTTCGGCGATCAGTTCCTTTTTCGACAGCTTGCCAACCGCCGTCTTGGGCAGTTCGGCGCGGAATTCGATCAGCTTCGGCATTTCGATTCGCGAGATCTTGTCGCGCAGGAAATCCTTCAGCCCCTCCGCCGTCAGGGCGGCGCCGGGCTTCAGTTGCACGAAGGCCTTCGGGCTCTGGCCGCGGTAGTCGTCGGGGATGCCGATGACGCAGGCGGCCACCACGTCGGGATGCTGGTAGATGGCCTCCTCGATCACCCGCGGATAGACGTTGTAGCCGCCGCAGATGATCAGGTCCTTCAGCCGGTCGAGCAGGAAGACGTAGCCGTCCTCGTCCATCACGCCGACGTCGCCGGTGAACAGCCAGCCGCCGACGATGGTGCGCACCGTCTCCTCGGGCTTGTTCCAGTAGCCGGCCATGACGTTGGCGCCGGACAGCACAAGCTGCCCCTTCTCGCCCGGCGGCAGAACCTTGTCCGGATCGTCGAGCCCGCGGATCTGGAAGGTGATGCCGGGCAGAGGCAAGCCGATGGAGGCCTCCTTGCTGGTGCCGGACAGCGGGTTGCAGGCGCAGACCGGCGACGCCTCGCTGAGGCCGTAGCCCTCCACCAGAACGCAGCCGGTCGCCCCCTCGAACTGGCGCTTCAGCTCCATCGGCAGCGGCGCGCCGCCGGAGATGCAATAGCGGATCGACCGCAGCGAATAGCGCCCCACGTCGGGGTGGCTCAGCAGCGCCTTGTACATGGTCGGCACGCCGGGCAGCAGCGTCGGCTTGCGCCGGGCGATGGTCTTCAGCACCTGCACGGCCTCGAACCGGGGCAGCATAATCAGCTCCGCCCCCGCCGCAAGGCCCATGTTCAGCACCACGGTCATGGCGAAGACGTGGAAGAAGGGCAGCACGGCCAGCATCCGCTCCTGCCCCAGCGCCACGCCGGGGAACCAGGCCTGCACCTGCCGCGCGTTCGCCATCAGGTTGGCGTGCGTCAGCATCGCGCCCTTGGGCACGCCGGTTGTGCCGCCGGTGTATTGCAGCACCGCCACGTCGCGCCGCGGGTTCACGGCGACCGGTTGGAACACGCCGTCGTTCGCCAGCAGCGCGTCGAAATCCACATGCCGGTCGTCGGCGGGAACCGCGGCCAGTTCGCTGCGCTTCAGAACGCGGAACAACACACTCTTCACCGGCGGCAGGATCGAGGCCATGCGGCAGACGACAATGGTCTTCAGCCGCGTCCGGCGCAGCATCGCTTCGATGCGCGGGTAGATTTGCTTCAGATCGAGCGTGACCATGATCTCGGTCCCGGAATCCTCGATCTGGTGCTCCAACTCCCGCTCCACATAGAGCGGGTTGTAGTTCACCACCGTGCCGCCGGCCTTCAGGATGCCGAAGAAGGCGATCACATAAGTCGGCGTGTTCGGCAGGCACAGCCCGACCTTCACGCCCGGTTTCACGCCCATCGCGGCGAAGCCCTTGGCCGCGCGGTTCACCAGCCCTGCCACCTCGGCGTAGCGGTAACGGCGGCCCAGGAAATCCAGGCAGGGCCGGTCGGCGAAGCGGCAGGCCGCCACGTCGAACAGGTCCGACAGCGGGGCCGCGGGCATCGGCTGGTCCCAGGCGATGCCATCGGGGTAATGGGCCAGCCAGGGATGGTCCGATGCATTGTCCGGCACACCCCTGCGCGCAAGATTCTCGGTCATCTCCGATCCTCCCGGCAGTGCTGCGGGTCAGGCGGGATGCCACTGGATGGGGGTGCGGGGTTTCGGGAGTCCGGGCGCGGCGGCGTTCTGCATGGTTTCACTCCCCTACATTCCAGGCTCCCGGATCGTTTGGCGCCGGGAACGTTTTGGTTATGACGTTGACGTAAACGTAAGGCGCACCTACTGTCAAGACCTGTCGTACACGACGCACCGGAGGGAGAGACCAATCCATGGTTGAGGACATCGTGCGGGAGCTTCAGTCCCGCTCCACCAGCTTCCGTGGCCTGAAGGCCGCCGTCCGTTTCGCCCTGGAAGATGGCGAGGTGGTCCGCGTGGACGCCCGCGAGGCTCCCGTGGCCGTCAGCCGCGAGGATGGGGACGTCGACTGCACCATCCGCATCTCGGCCGAGAACCTGAAGAAGCTGATGGACGGCCGGCTGAACCCGATGCTGGCCTTCACCATGGGCAAGCTGAAGGTGGACGGCTCCATGGGCGTCGCCATGAAGCTGGCGCAACTGCTGGACGAGTAACCAAACGACAAACGGACGGCGGCACCCAAGCCGCCGCCACTCTTCCCAGGGAGGACACATCCATGACGCACGCGTTCCGCGCGGTGCTCGCCGCTGGTCTGCTGCTTGCCGCCACGGCGGCGGAGGCGGCCGGGCCGCGCACGCTGACCTACCAGATCCTGATGGGCGACGATCCCATCGGCACCGAAACCGTAAAGCTGGAACCGCAGGGCGACGTGACGAAGGTGGCCGTCAACGCCACCACGCGGGTGAAGGTGCTGTTCATCAACTTCCGCTACGACCACCAGCGGGAGGAGCTGTGGAAGGGCGCCACGCTCGAATCGATGCGCGCCAAGACCGACGACGACGGCACGCCCCACACCATCGACATGGCCCGGCGCGGCGCCGGCTATGCCCTGACCGTGGACGGCAAGACCGGCGAGGTGCCGGCCAGTGCCCTGCCCCTGACGCTGTGGACGCCGGAGGTGCTGAAGCGCCCCACCCTGCTGTCGGTCATCGACGGCAAGCCCTACAGCGTGCGGGCGGAGAACTTGGGGACGGAGACGCTGGACATCGGCGGACGCGCCGTGAAGGCGCAGCACCACCGCATCGCCGGGGACGTGGAACGCGACCTGTGGTTCGACGCGGAGGGCACCCTGCTGAAGACCCGCTTCAAGCGCAGCGGCTACGATGTTACCTACATCCTCAAGTGAGCTTCGCCTGTGAGGATGTGATGCCGATCTTCGTGTTCCCCGACGACCCGACCTGGAACGAGGAAGCGGACGCCGTCCAGTTCGCCGTGGAGGTCGGGGAATACCACGGTACGGTCTTCATCCCCCGCCGCGCCCTGCAAACCCTGGCCGGGCACACGCCGAAGCCCGAAGAGGCCCTTCAACTCGTCTGCCTGAACCGCCCGGTCTTCGACAAGGCGGTGGAGGCCCGGATCATGGACCGGAACCTGGACCCCGACGCGAACATCCACCTAACGGCAAGGGATGTGCGGCGGGTGGGGGCGTAGAATTGACTTTTTAAGGAGAGGGTGGTCGCGTTGAGCCCCCACCCTAACCCTCCCCCACCTTCGGCTCTCAGCGAATGCCTATGGCATTCGCCTGACGCCGTCAGCGCATGCTTGCATGCGCGAGAGGCGAGGGAGGGGACC
>Ga0065721_10006948_pt1 | contig 15652 bp, 12 predicted proteins | sample Mesricmetagenome_FD_59108 | JGI IMG/M metagenome (GOLD analysis project Ga0065721, IMG submission 59108) | Mesophilic microbial community from rice straw/compost enrichment Sample: eDNA_1 v2 (version 2) | ecosystem: Engineered > Solid waste > Grass > Composting > Bioreactor | place: USA: Davis... | reverse complement strand
CCCCAGCCGGCTCACCAGATGTTTCCATGCCCAGCTCACGCGCCCAGCATGCGGTGCGAAGCTTCCCGAGCAATATTCCCGCTCGCGGCAGCAATCCCTTCATCGGCCGCGATGAGCTGCTGCAGCAGTTGAGCGAGCTGCTGCCGGATCCAAGCGCGCCCAATATCGTCGTGCTGCACGGAGCTCCGGGCGTGGGCAAGACCGAAGTGGCTCGCGAGTACGCACGCCGCAATCGCGAGCGATATCCGATGGGGACCTTTCTCATCGACGCCAGCCAGGGAGCGGAATGGATCGATCTGGCGCGCATCGGCGCGAATACCTTCAACCTGGATTTCGCGCCGACGCTCTCGTTGCACGATCAGTGCGAGCGCACGCTGGCTCACCTGGCGGCGCAGCCCGGTGCCGTGCTGTTGATCTACGACAACATCGATGACCTCGACAGCGCGGAGCCGTGGCTGCCCAGGGTGGGCATGCATTGTCACATCATCGCGACCACGTGCCGGGAGCCTCGCGAAACGAATTGGCCGCTGCTGCTGGTCAGCCCGCTAGATACGCCGACCTCGTTACGGCTGATCGAGGCGGTGGGGGGCACGCTCATTACTCCGGAGATACGCACGGCGCTTGCGGAGCATGCGCAGGGCCTGCCGGTGCAACTGGTGCCCGCGGCGATGACGTTGGTTTATCAGGCGCGGCGAGGCCATGACACCAGCCGGATTCCCACTCTGAACAGCAGGGCGGTGAACTCCATCCAACTCGTTTACGGGCGTCTGCAGAAGGAAGACCGCCTGCTGCTGCATGCCGCTGCATTCCTCAACTCGCAACGCATTCTGCGCGAAGAGCTCGCCGAACATCTGGTCAGTGGCGCCGGCTGGCGTCCCGAGCAGTTCAGAAAATGCCTGGACAATTGTCAGGATCTGCATCTGCTGCGCGGCGTCGGCGATCTGCGCATGCATCAGCTGCTCACCGAATTTCTGTTGCAGCAGACGCTGCCTGCGAGCGAACAACAGCTGTTGACGAAAATCCGCGAGAAACAACGCGAGCGGTTCCTGGCACTGGCGAGCGAGCTGGCACAGACGCCTACCAGGACCGATCTGGCCGCCAGCCTGCTGGTCTTCCCGTTGAATCACGAGGCGTGGGAGAGCGCCGGGGTCGGTATCGAGCCCCTGGCGGGCGAAACCTGCGGCCACGCGTTGCGTGAGATCGGCAAGTTTCAATGGGCGCAGCCCTGGTATGAACGAGCGGTGCAGGCCAAGCAGAACGGCGTCGGCGGGGCTCCGATCGATTATCTGAGTCTGGGCTTCAGCATGAACGACGTGGGCCTGTGCCTTTCCAACATGGGTCGATTCGCGGAAGCGGATGTCTGGTATCGCCGTGCAGTTGAATGCAAACAGCGTGGCAACGCGCAGGGCGGGATCGACCATGAAAGCATTGGCGTCAGTCTGCACCAGATCGGGTTCTGTCAATCGAAGCTGGGCAACTTCAAGGCCGCCCGCCCGTGGTTCGAGCAGGCGGTGGAGGTGAAGCGGAAAGGCGACCTGCACGGCCGGGTGGACCACGCGAGCATCGGTGCCAGCTTGCACGGAATCGGTTATTGCTTGTCAGCTGACGAATCCATCGATGAGCGCAGCGCTGCGCGCCAGTTTTACGAGCGCGCCGTGGAAGAGATGAAGCTCGGCGACGTGAACGGGCGCGTCGATCACGCGGACATGGGCATGACGCTGCATCGTATTGGCGTCTCTCTTTCGGACGAGGGGCAGTTCGAAGAGGCGCAGGTCTGGTGCGAGAAGGCGGTCGAAGCGGCCAGGATCGGGCATCTCGACGGCCGGATCGATTACCAGAATCTGGGCACCAGCCTGCATCTGGTCGGGCACTGCCTGTTACGTCGTGGCAAGTTCGAGGCGGCCAAATCGTGGTACGAGCAGGCCGTCGAGGTGACCGAGCGGGGCGATATCCACGGTCGCGTCAACTATGATCATTTGGGAGCGAGCCTGTACAAGGTCGCGGACTGCATGTCGGGAATGGGAGATTGTGCAGGCGCCCTGTCGTGGTATGAGCGCGCCGTCGCCGCGACCAAGCGCGGCGACATCCACGGTTGCGTAAACGAAGAGAGTCTGCGGATTCAGCGCGCCGGATTGGCCGCATGCCAGGCGAAACTCGCGGTTCCCGCGGCCTAAGTGGCCTCGCTACGATCCCGAACCAGCATGTGCACGACCAGCAGCCCGGCTTCGTACAGCAGGTACATGGGCACCGCCATCATGCACATGGAAATGGCATCGGCAGGGGTCAGCAGTGCCGCGATCACGAAAATGCCGAGGAGCACATAGGCGCGATTCTGCTTCAGTGCGGCCACGCTCACGATGCCGGTCAACACCAGCAGCATGACGACGACGGGCAGCTCGAAAGCGATGCCGAAGGCCAGGAACATCACCATGGCGAAATCCAGGTAACTGGAAATATCGGTCATCATGGCGACGCCCGCGGGGGTGGTCTGCGCGAAGAACGTAAACATCGCCGGGAACACGAGCGTGTAGGCGAACACGATTCCGACCACGAACAGCACCACCGACGAAATCAGCAGCGGAATCGCGAATCGCTTCTCGCTGCGATACAGCCCGGGGGCCACGAACGCCCAGGCCTGGTACAGGGTGTAGGGCACCGACAGGAACACGGCAACGAAGATGGCCAGCTTGAAGGGCGCCATGAACCCGGACGTGACGCTGGTGCCGATGAGCTGACCATCGGCCGGCAGTTTTGCCACCAGCGGAGCGGACAGCACTTCGAAGAGCGTGTTCGAAAAGTACAGGCAGGGGATGGCCAGGATGAACACACAAATCACGGCTCGCAGCAGGCGCGTGCGCAGCTCGAGCAGATGCGACATCAACGGCGCTTCGGTGAGTTTTTCTTCTGAGCTCATGTGCAGTCACTCACAGGAGTACGAATGCTGCCGCTGCGAGAAGCGTGGGAACGGCGGCTCCCAACAGCAGCCCGCCGGCGCCGATGGTTTCATCCGCGAAGCCGCGTTTGAGCAGCGTGACCCCGGCCGGATTCGGCGCGTTTGCTATCACCGTGAGGCCACCGCCAGCGACGGCGCCGGCCACGAGCATGTATTTCGCTTCGTCGCTGATGCCGGTGATCAGCGAACCCAGGTAGGTCAGAGCGGCGTTGTCGGTGATTGCCGTGAGGCCGAGCGCGCCGAGGAACAGAGCCAGCGGCTCCAGTGCCGATACGATGGGCTGCAGCCACCAGCGCTGCATGCTTCCCAGCAACACCAGGCCAGCGAGGAAGAAGCCGACCAGCAACGCTTCCTTGATGATCAGCGGGCTCTGATAGCGGTCGTAGGCCTGCGTGAAGCCGAGGAACATCAGGAACAAGCCGACGAAAATGATCGGGTGATGCGCGAACACGACGACCCCGGCGAGGAAGATGGCGTGGACCATCACCACCGTGAGCGGAATGGTGGGGCGATCGACGGGAGCGTCGGTCTGCATGCGGATCAATTCGTGCCGTAGCGCGAAGGTGGCGAGCGTCGCGTTGATGAGCACGACCACCGCGGCTTTCCATCCGAAATGCGTCAGCATGTAGGTGCTGTCCCAGTTCCACGTGCTGGCCACCATCAGGACCGGCGGCGCCGCGTACGATGTGAGTGTGCCGCCGATCGATACGTTGACGAACAGGGCGCCGAGTGCGAGGTACTTCAGCGTTTCGGGCACGTGCCGCTGGAACACCTGCGGCGCCAGCATCAGTGCGGCGATCGTCATCGCGGCCGGCTCCGTGATCAGCGAGCCGAACAGAGGAACGACGGAAAGACTCAGCCAGGTGAGCATGACCGAGGTGGGCGCCGGCAGCAGGTGGGCCATCCGACGCAGCGACGCTTCGACGGCGTACAGGATCGGGCGCGAGGCCGCGATCACCATGACGACGAATACGAAGAGCGGCTCGGTGTAGTTGCGTGACTCGGCGTACTCCGTCGCGCTGGTGCCGCCGGAGAGCACCGCCATGAACCCGATCAGGACGATGGCCCAGAAGCCGAAGACGACTTCGACCTCTCCCAGCAAATGGAACAGGCCCGCATGTCGGGGCGCGCGCGCCGCCAGGCGCTCGAACTGTTTGGCGGAGAAGGTGTGAAGCAGCGCCAGGGCGAACAGGGCCAGGGCAATCTTCTGCAACAGAGGATCGGATTCTACTGTCATGGGGCACGGTCGAGCTGCGCGGCGGCCCGACCAGCGCACAAACCTGTCGACGATCATTCGACGACACCCGCCGCGCACTATACCCGAAATCCGGCAAACACTTGGGCTTTCGCGGGCAGGCTAGGGGGTTTCACCGGTGGTGCCGCCAGCTGCATCGGCTGACACTGCGCGAGGTCGATGGTCAAGGGTGCTGCTCATGTACCGGCGAATTCTGGTGCCGATCGACGGCAGCAACACCGCGCTGCTGGGACTGACCGAGGCGTTGCAGCTCGCCCGGGTGTTCCAGTCCACGATCCGGTTGCTGCACGTGGCCAGCGAGCTGAGCATCGATCCAGCCCTCACTCCGTCGGTGTACTACGAGCTCGCGGCCGAGGGCACTGAGGCAAGTGGCGAGGACGCGCTGGCGAATGCACGGGCGCTCGCGAAGGAGCGGGGCGTGGACGTTGAAGTCGAGCTCGTCGAGACCGCAGGCGCCAGGGCCGCCGACAGCATCGTTGCGGCGGCTCGGAACTGGCCGGCGGATCTCATCGTGATGGGAACCCATGGTCGTCGCGGCGTGCGGCGGCTGGCTTTGGGCAGCGATGCGGAGCTGGTGTTGCGATCCGCACCGGTGCCGGTGTTGATGGTGCGAGAAGGTGCCGCGAGCTGAGGGGCGCGTCGGAGCGAACCATTCTGGGGAGTGTCATGAAAGTTGGTGAAGTTTGTCGACACGGTGCCGTTGCGATTGCCAACACGGCAGGCATTACCGAGGCCGCGCAGGTGATGCGAGAGCATCATGTCGGCTTCCTGATCGTGCATCAGCTGGGCGACGATCTGCGCCGCCCGATCGGAGTCCTGACCGATCGCGACCTGGTCATCGAAGTCATGGCGAAGCGGGTCGATCCCGAAGCCCTGAAGGTGGATGACCTCATGACCCGGCAACCGCTGCTCGCGAAGGAGGGCGAGGACCTGGGCGAAGTGTTGCAAGCCATGCGCCTGGCGGGAGTGCGTCGCGTGCCCGTGGTCGATGCTCGTGGGGCGTTGGCGGGTGTCATTGCCATCGACGATGCGTTCGACATCATCACGACGTTCATGTCCGACATCACCGGCCTGATCAAACACGAGCAACGAGTGGAGCGGCGTGCGCGGCTCGGGTGAGATCGGCTATCGATCCCGCCGATCTGGATCGCCAGCTCTGGCCAGGTCTTGAATCGTCTTCGCCAGCAGAGGCGCAATGGAACAGACGCGCAGCCCGGAGCCGAGCCACTGCTCGAACTCGGGACGCAGCGGGACGGAGTCCGTCACGAGAACGTCATCGGCTGCATGGGATTCGAATACCTGGCTGGCTGCCGGCACGAACGCAGCGTGTGCTGCTGCGACTAGTACCGTCGCCGCGCCAGCCTGGCGCGATGCCTGACAAGCACGCATAACCGTGGCTCCGCTCGCGATCATGTCGTCGTAGATGACGAGCGCTCGCCCCGCCACATCGCCGACCACGGTCGCGCCGGAGATGACCCCTTGGGCGCGGCGCTTTTCCATGAAGGCCAGATCGACTTCGCGCGACAGAGTGGCCGCCAGATGTTCCCGAAACCGCTGTGCACGCTTGATGCCGCCGATGTCCGGCGACATCACGGTGACCGGTCGATCTGCGACCTCCCTGGCGATCTCGGCAGCGAACACGCCGGCTGCATCGAGCCGAAGGGCCTGACATCGAAACGAATTGTCGAATGCCGGCTCGTCGTGCAGCTCCAGGGCGACGACGCGATCGATGCCCATGGCTTCCATGAGCACGGCGACATATCGCGTCGTTACCGGATCGCGAGGCTGAGTCCGTCGGTCCTTGCGCGCGTATGCGAGATAGGGAGTGATCGCCGTGACACGCTCGGCACCGGCGTCCTTGAGCGCGCCGGCGAAGAACAATAGACGACACAGTTTGTCGTTGGCCGAGGCGTCGGGATCGCCACAGAGGTTCTGCACGACGTAGACGTCCTCGTTGCAGACGTCGACCAGCGGACGCATCTTGTGCTCGCCGCTTTCGAATTCACGCTCTTCGCTCGGCGCCAGCGTCTCTCCCAGCGCATTGACAACGCGAGCTGCGAGATCGGACGAGGCTTTGGGTGCGAATATCAGCATGGCACCAGTGTGAATTGCGGCTGGGGCAGGCAGCGGCGGCGAGATCGAGCAGCCGCTCCGGCGCACTACATAACACCCTGGATTTCACGCCTGTTCCCTGGCCCGAGCGCCGACAGTCTCGGCGTCCATTCATTACGGTGTGTGTAGGAGAATCGGGCGCCTCGCCGGCGCCGATCACGCCCGCTGCTTACGTGCCGGACTGGTGTGAAGCGCGGCGCTCGATTCGGTGGCGAAGCTGTTCAACAACGTGTCGACCAGCCCCAGGCCGTCGCGCTCCAGCGAAATGAGCTGCGGATTGAGCAGCCATTCACGAATCAGGCCGCTGATCGCGCAACGCAGGATCATCGAGCAAACCGATGGATCCAGCTCCGCGCGCAACTGCTTCAGGCGCTTGGCATGAGCGAACGCCTCTTTCATGCGCTCCTGAAATTGGGTGGCGCCGCGCTGCTCGCGGCTCAGAATCGGGCGGGTTTCCTCCGCAAGCTCGCAGTGCAGGTACGAGATCTCCACCGCGTTACGCGTATGCGCGTTGTGGGTGAGCTCATCGAACACGGTGATATGAAACTGTCGCAGCGTCTGTAGCGGCCGATCGCTGTTGTTCGAAGCGATCTGATCGAGCTGGCTGATGAAGGGGCTTTCGACGCGCTCCATCACCGCCTCGAACACTTCGAGCTTGTTGGCGAAATGCCAGTACACCGCGCCGCGGGTGTGACCGGCCTGGGCGGCGATGTCGTCCAGGGTGGTGCGCGCCACGCCCTTTTTCAGGAAGCACAGCTCGGCCGCGTCCAGGATGGAGGAGCGGGTTGCCTCGGCGTCTTCTTTGGTTCTGCGAGCCATGAAATGTGTCGGCCGTCTCGAGTCCGGAGCGCCATGGTAACGGTGGGTTGATATACATACAATCGTGTATGTATAATTCCCCGATCTGGTAACCCCTGGTGATTTGTGCCCCGTCCATCGTCCTTCCCGGTGGCGCTTTTTGGCGTCCTCGTTTTCCCGATCGCGCTCGTCGGGTGTGCTGAAGATCCGCCGCCTGCACCGCCCGCGCCCGATGTCATCGTCGAGACCGTGCAACGGAGCGACTTGCCGCTGGCGTTCGAGTATCCAGCGCGCGTGGCCGGTTCACGTGTCGTCGAAGTGAGAGCGCGCGTGAGCGGCGTGATCGTCGAACGGAAATATCGGGAAGGTCAGCCGGTCAAGGCGGGCGATCTCCTGTTCCGCATCGAGCCGGACAACTATCGCGCCGCTTACGAGCAGGCGAGCGCCGAAGTCCAGATGCAGCGTGCAGCGATAACGCAAGCCCGCAGCGACTACGAGCGAGCCAAGGCGCTGGTCGCCGAAGGCGCGGTCAGCAAGCGCGAATACGATCAGGCCGAGGCGGCATTCCTGCGCGCGCAAGGCGGGTTGGCCGCCGCCGAAGCCGCTCAGAAGATTGCACGGTTGAATCTGGATTACACCGAGGTGCGCTCGCCGGTGAGTGGTGTGGCGAGCAAAGAGGCAGTCACGGTGGGCAATCTGGTGAACGGCGCTGCGACCGCGGGCGGCGATCTGCTGACGACCGTGATTCAAGCCGANCCCGCCTACGTGGAATTCTCCATCGCCGAAGCCGAGCTGTTACGTCTGCGCGAGCTGTTGGAGGCGCAGAGCAAACAGGCGCAATACCCGGTGCGTGTCGTGCGCGGCTCGAATTGCGCAAGCACCGGCAAGCTCGATTTCGCCGATACCTTTGTGAATACGAGCACCGGCACGGTGCGGGCGCGGGCGGTGTTTCCGAATCAGAACGGCTGCCTGGTCTCCGGCCAGTATCTCGCGATCGAATTGAGCGGCGTGCAGATCGCCGATGCCCTGGCCGTGCCGAAAGCCTCGGTGTTGTTCGCTCAGACGGGGCCCATGGTCTGGGTCGTCGGTGACGACAACAAGGTCAGCCCGCGGCCCGTGAAGATCCAGGAGAGCTGGCGCGATCGCTGGATCGTCCGGGAAGGCGTCCAGCCGGGCGAACGAGTCATCGTGGAAGGTCTGCTGAAAGTGCGTCCCGGCGTCGAAGTCGTCGCACTGACCAGCGAGCAAGATGCCGCACGCAAGTCCGCCAAGGCGCAATCGGCGGGTGTAGCGGGCGAGGGCGGCTGAAATGTTCGCCGAGTTCTTCATTCGCCGGCCGATCTTCGCGACGGTGTTGTCGATCGTCATCGTGATCCTCGGGCTGGGCGCGATGGTCGGCCTGCCGGTGGCGCAGTATCCGGAAATCCTGCCGCCACAGATCACCGTGAACGCGACGTACTCCGGCGCTGCTGCCAATGTGGTGGCGGAGACGGTCGCTGCGCCGCTCGAGAATCAAGTCAACGGCGCGACCGGCCTGCTCTATATGAATTCATCGAGCAGTTCCGACGGGCGCATGACGTTGACTGCCACGTTCAAGACGGGCACGGATCCCGACGACGCGCTGGTGGAAATAAACAATCGCATCGCCGCCGCCACGCCGATGCTGCCCGAAGAAGTGCGGCGTCTGGGTGTCACCGCGCGCAAGTCGATGTCGAGCATTCTCGGTCTGGTCGCGTTGCAATCGCCGGACGGCCGCTACGACGACGTGTTCCTGAACAACTACGCGTTGCTGAATATCGTGGACGAGTTGAAGCGCGTGCCCGGCGTGGGCGACGCGATGTTGTTCGGCTTGCGCTACTACTCGATGCGCATCTGGATGGATCCGGACCGCATGCGCGCGCTCGGCATGACGCCCTCGGACATCATCCAGGCGTTGCGCGATCAAAACGCGCAGTTGCCCGCCGGCAGCATCGGCGCGCCGCCGCTGACCGAGCCGGTGAACTTCACGTATACGATGACGACCAAGGGCCGCTTGAACACGCCCGAGGAATTCGGCCAGGTCGTGCTGAGGCGTGACGCCGACGGCGGCATCGTTCGCATCAAGGACGTCGCTCGCGTCGAGCTCGCCGGCCAGAACTACAACTTCACATCGCAGCTGAACGGCAAGGCGGCGGTGCCGGTCGCGGTGTTCCTGAGCCCTGGCGCCAACGCGCTCGAGGCGATGGACGCGGTCAAGCAGCGCGTCGAAGAGTTGAGCGCGGTGTTTCCCGATGGCATCGAATACAGCATTCCGTACGACACGACCGAGTTCGTGCGCATTTCGATCAAGGAAGTGGTGAAGACGCTGTTCGAGGCGATGGTGCTGGTGTTCGCCGTGGTGTTCCTGTTCCTGGGCAACTGGCGCGCGACCTTGATCCCCAGCCTCGCCGTGCCGGTTTCCCTGGTCGGCGCGTTTGCCGGCATGGCGCTGCTTGGATTCTCGATCAATACGCTGACGCTGTTCGGACTGGTGCTCGCCATCGGCATCGTGGTCGACGACGCCATCGTGGTGCTGGAGAACGTCGAGCGCATCATGCACGAGGAGCACTTGTCGCCGACGGACGCGACCGTCAAAGCCATGCAACAGGTGACCGGCCCGGTGATCGCGATCGTGCTGGTGCTGTGCGCGGTGTTCGTGCCGGTCGCTTTCGTCGGCGGCATGAGCGGCGTCATGTACCGGCAGTTCGCCATCACCATCGCGGTGTCCGTGGCGATTTCCGGGCTGGTGGCGTTGACCCTGACTCCGGCGCTGTGCGCGCTGCTGCTGCGTCCCGGAGATAAAGCGCAGTGGCGATGGCTGGAGCGCTTCAACGAGTGGTTCGCGAGACTCACCGGTCGATATACGCAAGGCGTCGCCTATCTGCTGCGTCATACCGCGCTGACGGTTGGTTTGTTCGTCGCGATTGGAATCGCGGCGGCGCTATTGTTCCGATCCGTGCCGGCGTCGCTGTTGCCGAACGAGGACCAGGGTGTCGCGATCGCCGTGCTCAACCTTCCGGATGGCGCGTCATTGAGCCGGACCCAGGCTTCGGTCGATCAGTTGACCCAGTACGAGACCCGGCACCCGGATGTCGATCGCGTGGTCAGCCTGGTCGGCTACGACATGCTCACCGGTGCGCTCAAGCCGAACGCCACCACGCAGTTCGTGCGGTTGAAGGATTGGAAGGAGCGTCCGCAGGAGCATCAAAGCTCCGAAGCGATCGCGGCCCAGGTGATGGGCGAGGGCGGTGCGCAGGTGCGCGACGCGTTCGTACTCGGCATCAATCCGCCGCCGATTCCCGGACTGTCGACCACGGGCGGCTTCGAGCTGTACGTCGAAAGTCGCGTCGGGTCCGACTACCGCAAGATCGCCGAGGTCGTGGGCAATTTCATCGCCAGGGCGAACCAGGATCCTCAGCTCAAGGGCGTGACCACGATGTTCAGTGCCAATGCGCCCCAGATCTTCCTGAACATCGATCGCGACAAGGCGGCGCAACTGGGCGTGAGCCTGACGCAGCTGTTTCAGGCTACGCAGGCGACCTTCGGTTCGTTCTACGTCAACGACTTCAATCGCGACGGCAGAACCTATCAGGTGCAGCTGCAGGCCGAAGGCTCGGCGCGTGACGAGATCGAAGACTTGCGCAACGTTTCGGTGCGCGCCGACAGCGGCGAGCTCGTGCCGTTGAACACCCTGGTGACCGTCGAGCAGGACATCGGTCCCGAACAGGTCGAGCGCTTCAACAGCTTTCCGGCCATCAAAGTGCTCGGCGACCCCGCGCCAGGCGTCGCGCCGGGCGAAGCGATTGCGGCCATCGAACGGATCGCGGCCGAAACCCTGCCGCAGGGCTATACCCTGGCCTGGATCGGTTCGGCCTATCAGCAGAAACAGGTCTCCGCGTCGTCGGCGATCACCATGGTGGGCGGACTGCTGTTCGTGTTCCTGATCCTGGCCGCTCAGTACGAGCGCTGGTCGCTGCCGATGGCGGTCATGCTGTGCATGCCATTCGCGCTGTTTGGCGCCGCGCTCGCGGTCCTGATGCGCGGCTTGACCAACGATCTGTACTTCCAGGTGGGCTTGATCACGCTGATCGGTTTGTCGGCGAAGAACGCGATTCTGATCGTCGAGTTCGCGGCAGAGAACGTTCGTGCCGGGATGCGAGTCACGGAGGCGGCGCTGCTCGCGGCCAGACAGCGTTTTCGTCCCATCGTCATGACTTCGCTGGCGTTCATTCTTGGCGTCGTGCCGCTCGCGATCAGCGCCGGTGCCGGCGCGAATGCTCGTCACTCGATCGGCACTGGCGTGATTGGCGGGCTGTTGATGGCGACCCTGGTGGCGACCTTCTTCATTCCTTCCTTCTTCCGCTGGGTGATGCGTCGCGAGGAGCGGCGCGAACGAACCGTGCCGGCGAACGCCTTGTCGCAGGAGAGCTGAGATGCGACGAACTGTCATCGCCATTGCTGTCGCTGCGCTGTCGAGTGCCTGTGCGCAGATGCCGGAGCGCAATGTTCCGGCCGATGTGGAGGGCATGTTGCCGGATCGATTCACGGACGTGGTGGCGATCCCGGACACAGGGATTTCGGCCACCTGGTGGCGCGCTTTCGACGATCCGAAACTGACGGGGCTGGTCGAGCAGGGCCTGCAATACAACAGCGATCTCATCGTCGCCGCGGAACGATTGCGCGAAGCTCGTGCGACGATGCGCTCGGTGCGTTCTGCTCAGCTGCCCGAGGTCAGCGCCTTCGTCGGCGGCACGCGGCAGCGTACCTGGATGGCCATATTGCCGGACGCACCCCTCGTCGAGAACGGTCAGTATGGCGTGCAGGTGAGCTACGAAGCGGACCTGTGGGGACGCCTGGCCTCGCAAACCGAGGCCGAGCGCCAGAGATATCTGGCTCAAGGTTACACCTTGGCGTCGCTGCGACTGACGATCGCGGCGGAGCTCGTGCGAGGTTATCTCCAGGCGCAGTCGCTCTCCGAGGCACGCACCGTTCTGGAAGAGAACGTCCAGGTGCTGGAAGATCAGCTGCGGCTCAGCCAGCGTCGCTACGAAGTCGGTGCGATCTCGGAGCTGGACTTGCAACGTTTCCGTTCCGAGCTCGAGGACTCACGTGCGCAACTCGCGGAAACGACACAACAGCTGCGCGCCGTGCAGCGGGCGTTGCTGCTGCTGACAGGGCAGCTCCCCACCGATGAGCGCGTCGCTCGCATCAACATCGAACGCGAGGAGCGTCCGCCGGCAGTCTTGCCGAGCGTGCCGACGGGACTTCCGTCATCGTTGCTGAATCGCCGGCCTGATCTGAGAGCTGCGGAGGCGAACCTTGCTGCCGCCGGTGCAGACCTGAGCGCCGCCCGGCGTGCGTGGCTGCCGACCATTGCGATCACCGGATCGGCGGGTGAGGTTTCGCCGAGTCTGTCGGAACTGTTCAAGGACGGCATGAATGTCTGGTCCGTCGCGGCGACCGTCACCCAAGCGATTTTCGACGGCGGACGGCGCAACGCTGCAATCGAGATCAGCGATGCGCGTCGCGAGCAGCTGGCGGAGTCGTATCGCGCGACCGTCCGTCAGGCATTCGGCGAAGTGCTCGATGCCTTGGACGCTCGAACGGCTGCCGACGCGGTGTATCGCGCTCGAACCGAGCAGTCGGATGCGTTGCGAACGGCATTGCGTCTGGCGCAGCGTCGCTACGACGAAGGATATTCCGATTATCTCGGTGTGCTGGATGCGCGCCGCAGTCTGTTGCAATCCCGTCTGGCCGTGGCCGAAGCACGGCGCAATGGCGGCGCCGCGTATGTCGATCTGGTCCTGGCCATCGGCGGTGGCTGGAGTGAATCGACATGACGATCGACGCGGAGGCAGGTTGAGCCAGCAACGCAGCCGGCCCATTCAGGGTTCGCAGGCAAACTCGTCGCGCCGCCAGCAGCTGCTCGACTCGGCTGCCCGCCTGATCCTCGACAAGGGGGTCGGCCATTTGACCCTGGAAGCGGTGTGCGAGGCGGCGCGGGTCAGCAAGGGTGGGCTGCTTTATCACTTCGATAGCAAGACCGCGTTGCTGGAAGCTTTGGTCGACGACCTGACCGCACAGCTGCAAGGCGAGATCGATGAACAGCTGCCGACGAACTGTGCCGATGGTGTGAGCGGAGCGCGAGCGTACCTTCGCGCCGTCGTCCGGATGGGGGAGTTGCCGCGCACTCAGCAGTTCTGCAAGGCTCTGACATTCATCTGCGCTGCCCATCCGGAATTCGTCGAGCGCATCCGCTCGCGTGCGGGACGGCGCTCCGGGCTGTGCTCGGGCCGTGCGCTATCGCTCGAAGAACTGCACCTGCGTCTGCTCGCGGACGGCTTGTGGCTGGCCGACATCTATGAGTGTTATCAAATCTCCCCTGAATGCCGCATGCGACTGCTGGAACTCTGCGGATGCGCCGACAGCGACGTCGCAAGCGATCGTTGAATGTTCACAATGATGAAGAGGGCGGTCGCGATTCTCGCGATATCTCAGCTGGCCGTTCTGTGCAGCTCTGCAGCTGAGGCCGCCGAGGAGGCTGAGTTCTATGGCCTGTTGCGCGCCCGGGATCTCACCCCATTCGGATTCTTGCGGCTCGATATGCGCCCCGGCTACGCGGGCTCGCTGGAGGCGGGCGCTTGGGCGGTCGAGCTCGATATCGGTTACCAGAACACCTGGGCGTTGAGCCCGAACGTGGAGCGGTATCTCACCAGTCTGGAAGCGCGCGGTCGCAGGCAACTGGGCGCGGCCGAGTTGCAGGCGATCCGGGAGCTTCCGGGCGAGAACTATCTGGTCGACGTGGAATCGGCGACGCTGGATGCGATCGTCCATTACAAGTTCGCGGAGCACTGGACCGGCTATCTGATCGCGAGCGGCGTGTCGTACCAGGGCGGCTTTCTCGACGGCATGATCGAAGGTTTCCACGACGCTTTCGGCTTCAGCTCCTTCGGGCGGCCGGCCGTGCGCAGGAATCAGGTCAATATCATTTACGACCTCAAAGGCGCTCAAGTGACCAGCCTCGACGCGGCGGCCCATAGCGGCCTGCTGGATCCAACGCTCGGCGTGCGTTACACCGGCTGGCAGCTTCCGCAGCCCTGGACGCTGGCGGTCGAAGCTGCCGTCAAAGTGCCCATCGCCGGAACCCGCCAGTTACTCTCGAGCGGTCATTACGACTATGGATTTCAAGCGTCGCTTCAGCGCCGCGGCGTGCGCCATGCGCTGTACGCCGATGTGGCAGCTGTCTATTACGGTGGCGCTGAATTTCCCGTGCCGGAGGATGCTCAGATCATCCCGACCCTGATCGTCGGTTACGAGTACCGGTTGACGCCGCGGACCCATCTCAATCTCCAGGCGTATGTGAGCACCAGCGTGTACTCCAGGCGTCAAACCGATCTCGAGGAACTGACCGGCAACAAATATCAATACAGCCTGGGCCTGCGTCATCGTGTCGGTCGTGCGCTGCTGACATTCGGCGTGACCGAGAACGTGCAGAACATCAACAACACGCCGGACATAGGATTTCAGCTCGGCATCGCCTATCTGCCCGTCCGCGCGGAATAGTGGTCCCGGCCGCCTCGATGCGCAGGCGTCGTCGGGGGAGGGTCGAAATGTTCACACACGAGAGAGTGAATATTGACATCCGGCCGGCTTGATGGCTCACTGAAGACGTCAGTGCCGGGCCGCGGCGCGGTCCAGACACTCACTCACAGGTGAATGAATATAAAGACCAAGCAGCACCGACAGGGGGACGATCATGAAGCTCGCGTCATACGGGACCTCAAGCCTGGGCCTGTTATTGGGCGTGGCCGCGCCGGCCTGGGGTCAGCAGGCAGCGCAATCGGTGCCGGCCACGGCGGAGGGGGCGCTCACTGAAGTCGTGGTCACCGGCTCGTTCATCCGGGGCACGCCGGTGGACACCGCCTTGCCGGTCGAGGTCTATTCGCGGGAGGAGCTGGAGCGGCGCGGCTCGCCGAGTGCTCTCGAGTTCGCCAAAAGCCTCACGATCGCCGGCCCGACCACCGGCGAATCCTATTATTTCGGCGGGCCCACGCTGATCGGCTCGGTCAATTACAACCTGCGCGGACTGGGCGCGGACAAGACGCTGATCCTGCTCAACGGCCGGCGCATGGACATCAACACGGCGAACATACCTTCGCTGGCGCTCGCCCGAACCGAAATCCTCAAGGACGGCGCCGCCGTGATCTACGGCGCCGATGCCATCGGCGGCGTGGTGAACTTCATCACGCGCGATCGTTTCGTCGGCGTCGATCTGGACGCGCAGTACAAGTACATCGACGGCTCGGACGGCGACTATTCGGGCGGCATCCTGGCAGGCTTCGGCGAGGGACGCGTGAATCTGATGGCGTCGGTGGAGTACGAGCATCGTTCGCGGCTGCACGCACTGGAACGGGATTTCACGCGAGATTCGCTCGATCCCACCAAGCCCGGTTACAACACCGCGCCGTGGTCCACGCTGACCAACCTGGCGGGATGGTTGCCGCGCGGCCCTTTGC
>Ga0065721_10051234_pt1 | contig 15659 bp, 10 predicted proteins | sample Mesricmetagenome_FD_59108 | JGI IMG/M metagenome (GOLD analysis project Ga0065721, IMG submission 59108) | Mesophilic microbial community from rice straw/compost enrichment Sample: eDNA_1 v2 (version 2) | ecosystem: Engineered > Solid waste > Grass > Composting > Bioreactor | place: USA: Davis... | reverse complement strand
GAGCCGCTGTCGGCGGGCGCGCTAACGGCCTTCTGGATGAATCCTCCCGGCAGCTTCAGGTTCGGGAAAACCTGAACGGCGGCAGATGGATTCAAGACGCTCGTTGGCGCAATGAAACCATTGTCGATCAGCCAGTCGAACGCCAGTTGCGGGTCGGTAAAGTTCGGGAAATGCGGCAGGACCCCATCGGCCCGGCACGCTGGACGGGGGGCCGGGGGGAGTTGGCAGAATGCAATGAAATTGGTGATATTGCCATCGATGAACTTATTGTCCTTCGTATACCGAAGGCCACCGATCAACCGAAACCGGTCACTCAGGTTCGCGGTCAGTTGGCCGAACGCCGCCAAGCTTTTCGTTCCAGATTCATATTTTTGCATCGGCAGGACGAATTCCTGGTTGAATTCGCCGATGAAATCGACCTTTTCGTCGAAATAGAATCCGCCCAAGACATAATCGAGCATCCCGGTTGAGCCTGCAAGACGCGCTTCAAGGCTATATTGCGTGTCCTTTTCGTCGAACAGGCCGGTGTTGAAAGCCGGGCCATAGAAGTAGGAAAAGCCGTCGGAGACGCGATAGGCCGGGATCACCGTAAACTTGCCGATGCCGGTATCGAGCGTGATTTCTGCATTCACGCCATAATAATCGTAGCGGAGTTCCTGTTGCCGATTCATCGGAGCAAGAAAGCCGAAGCCCGGCGCGCCAATGACGGTCTGACGATAGGCATTGGCCGCGTCGGTGTTCATACCTTCATGTTCATCGGTCGGAGCGGTCACGAAATTGCCCTGAACGAAGTGACCGACATAGCTGGTGCCAGGACCCACGCCACGGACCCAAGTATAGTCGGCGCCAACGCGAATAGTCAGCCTGTCGTTCACCTCGGTCAAGAATTGCGCCCGAAGGCCGGTCCGGTCGAGATCGTCGCTGCCGTCCCGATTGTAGGCATCACGCCGCTGCACGGTACCTGCGACGCGCAGTGCGCTATTGTCGCCCACAGTCAAATTGACATAGGCGTCGGCTTGGATGGCGTCGAAATTACCATAACCTAGGTTGAAACCTCCGCCGCTTCGGGCCAACTCGGGAGGGTTGGGAATAATGTTGATCGCGCCGCCCGTGGCATTGCGACCATAGAGGATGCCCTGCGGCCCCTTAAGGACCTCCACGCGCGCCAGGTCGTAGAATGCGGCAGCGAAGGCGCCCGAACCGCGCCCCATGACGACGCCGTCGTAGCTCGGTGACACGGCGGAATCGAGATAGGAAGACGGCGCGATATTGCCTACGCCCCGTATAATGATCGAGGTATTCGAGCCGCCGCCATTGGCGAGGGAAAGGGCAGGAACGCTTTTACCAAGGTCAGTCGAATCGAGAATACCGCCCCTTGTAAGGGCATCGCCGCTAATCGCATCGATAGCGATACCTGCCTTTTGCAAGCTTTCTTCGCGCCGTTGCGCGGTCACAATGATCTCCTCAATTCCGCCATTGATGCCCACAGCTTCATTCTGTGCAAGCGCAGGAACGCTACACAGAACCCCCGCCGCAATGACGGTCGAAATACTGGTCGAACGCGATAAATTCTTGTTCACGAACCTCTCCCCTTTTTAATGTTGTCATTGCCTACCCGCTAGCCGTTGTCGCTGCGAAGGTCACACCGATTGTGTGGATGACTACCTATCCACCATTCGAGTTTGCCTGCTTCCCTTGCGCCGTTAGTTTCAGTCTTCATGACTGGGGAAAAGATCGGGAGCATCGCCACGGCGCTGATCGTGGGCGGCGGCATAGGCGGCATGGCGGCGGCGATCAGTCTCGCCGAAAGAGGGGTGGCGGTCGACCTGATCGACCTGGACCCGGACTGGCGCGTCTATGGGGCGGGGATCACCATCACCGGCCCTACGCTGCGCGCCTACAAGCACCTTGGCATGGTTCAGGACATGGCCAGGCAAGGTGCAATCACCAGCGGATCGCGCATATTCCGCTTCGACGGCACGCATTTGCAGGACATGGACGAACCCGCCATCGAGGAAGGTCTGCCGGCGACCGGCGGAATCATGCGTCCGGTGCTGCATCATATGATGCAGGAGCGCATCCGTGCGCTCGGCCTGCCAGTGCGCCTTGACATGACGGTGAACGGCCTTGCCAATCACGACGCCGGGGTCAGCGTGACCTTCTCCGATGGGACGAGCGGACGTTATGACCTCGTGATCGGCGCGGACAGCGTCTATTCGGGCGTGCGCCGGCTTTCCTTCCCGCATATGGGCGAGGCCGAACCGACCGGACAGGGCTGCTGGCGCATCTCGATCAGGCGCCCGCCCGGTCTCGACAAGGGCGAGTTCTATTTCGGGCACGAATATCCCGCCGGGATCACCCGTTGCGGCGAAGATGCCGTCTACATGTGGATGCTGACCCCGCATGTCCCGCGCGAACGGCATTTCGACGCGGAAGAGCTTTACACGGCGCTCAAGGCCAACCTTGCCGGTTTCGGCGGAAACGCGGGCTGGATTCGCGACAACATGACCCGCGAGGACTGGATCAATTACCGCCCGCTCGCGGCTAAGATCCAGCCGCGCCCATGGTCGATGGGGCGGATCGTTCTGCTGGGCGATGCGGTGCATGCAACCACCCCGCACCTGGCGTCGGGGGCTGGCATGGCCGTCGAGAGCGCCATCGTTCTGGCGCAGGAACTGGCGCGGGCCGGCAGCGCGGAAACCGCGCTCAAAGCCTATGAGGAACGCCGCTGGGATCGCTGCCGCGACGTGGTCGAAACCAGCATCGCTATCGGGGCGCGACAACTGGCCGGAGCCGATCCCGAAGAGGTCGGGAATATGATCAGCGGCGCGCTCCACCGGCTTTCACTGCCGTTCTGACCGGCGGCGGGCGCGAAGCGCGCGACAGGACGATCGCGTTTACAAGGAGAAGGCGAATGATCAGCGAAATCGCGCGAATCGGTATCGACCCCCTCGAAGCATCGGCGTTCGAGGCCGCGGTGGTCCAGGCGGCACGGCATTTCCGTTCGGCGCCGGGTTGCCGCAGTTTCCGGCTCGAACGCTCGGTCGACCGCCCGGGCGAATATATGCTGGTCGTCGGCTGGGACAGCGTGGAAGCACATATGGTCGATTTCCGGCAGTCCCCCGCCTTTCAGCAATGGCGCGCGCTGGCTGGTCCGTTCTTCAATCGGGCGCCCGAGGTCGACCATGTTGAAACCGCCGTGGAAAGCTTTTGAATCGGCAAATAGATTCGTGAAGATCATGGGGGCTGTTATCATTCAGGCGCACCTTTGCCATGACGTCGAACGTTCCCTTTGGCGTTTATTGCCTCCGAAGAGCAGCTATCCCGCGCCATTATACTGATCGGCGCCCGTCCGGACAAAGCCCAGGGTTAGCTGGGTTGCGGCATTATGGTTTTGTCGAAGAACCCCAATGCATCCGTTATTTCAACCGGACTACCAGGAAACGGTCGGGAAATGGGCGTCGAACAACATCTCATGAGTCTGGAGAAAATAGGCCCGCCAAAAGAAAGCTTTGCCGTCGCTTAGCTTGAAGTGAACAACTTGCAGCTTCGTACAGACACTATCAATGGGGGCCCAGCCTCGCCCGTCAAACTGGAACGCATTATCGACCAAAGGCGTTATCTATGATTCCTCGAGGGAATATTGATGATCGCTCGACAGACCGCTACTGTCTGAATTGTTGCACTCCGTTTGGAACTCAGGCCTCGAGCGAAGAAGAACATGGACCCGCTGATAGAGTATCGAAGGCGGGTCTAGATTTCGTGGCGGCGGGCTTTGTACGAGGCTCCAGACTCGTTCAGAGCCAGAATGCCACGGCGGCTGCGAGGCTTATGGCTGACAGGAAGTTTCTAGCGAGCTTGTCATAGCGGGTAGCGATGCGGGGGAAGTCCTTGAGCCGGCAGAACATGGCCTCGACCCGCCAGCGATCCTTGTAGCGGCGTTCGTCATACTGGATCGGACGTTTGCGATTGCGACGGCCGGGGATCACCGGGATCGTGCCCTGCTCGCGCAAGGTCGCCCTGATCCGGTTGGCATCGTAACCGCGATCGGCGATCACCCGCTTCATGCCGATGGTCTCGCCGATAAGCATGTCGGTCCCTTTTACATCCGAAGTGTTGCCCGGCGTCAGGACGAGGCGGAGTGGCCTTCTAAGGACATCGACAAGAGCGTGGATCTTCGTTGTCCGGCCGCCACGCGAGATCCCAATGGCATTGGCTCGCGCCCCCCCTGCTCCACCGGCGCTGCGGTGGGCTTTGATGTAGCTGCTGTCGATCTGACCAGTCTCCGCAATCAAGCCTTTTCCTGTCAGCGCTGCCAGGATGCGGGTCCAGACACCCCGGCGGCTCCACCTGTTCCAGCGGTTGTAGGCGGTCGTCGATGGACCGTATTCGGCGGGGCAATCTGCCCATCGGCCGCCGCACTTGAGCATGTGGCTGATGCCGGAGATCACCCTGCGATCATCGGCCCGCCGCGCTCCGGGCTAGTTCTGGGGCAGGTGCAGCTCAATGGCAGCCCAAGCTTCATCCGACAGCCGCAACAACGAACGCGACATTCCCAAAGCCTCCTACCTCAGCGGAGACCCCGTGAATCAATGTGCACGCCGATTTTCAAGAGGCTGATTGCGTTTGGACCTAGTTAGTCGATTTGCTCGCCTTCAGAGCCCGCCAAGCCCGTCGGATTGACACACCCAGCCGCTGCAACCGGCGTCATCAGCTGGCGTTCGCGAACAGGCCTCGCATTTTTCGGCGAATGCTCCCTTATCAAGGGAATGGCCGCTACGAGCTTCCACAGGTTCGTGTTTCTGCCCCCAGCCTGCTTCAGTCTGTTCATGTTCAGCGGTAGCGTGCCGTCGTTTTTCGTCTTTCCGTTGAGGTAAGTTGCCTGGCTGATGCTAAGCGGCAGATTCTGTCCCGAGAACGCGCTCAGCGCCAATTTTGAACGGGGCACCTCTGGATGCCCCAGAGATTGGGGCTTTCTTTGTTGCCCGGCTCCTTCCAGCCGGCGAGTTACTGCGAGTAACTTAACTTCGAGTGATCGAGTTTTCCGGAATCAGGTTCCGAATGAATTTCGCTTTCCTACACTCACGCTAGCATTTAGAATTAGAATTTATATTCTATGCTAAATTTTATCGCTTCAGTCGGGCTGGGCCCAACATGGCAATGAGAGGATGAACGATGGTGACGAGGAATCTACTTACGCGGCTGGGCCTGAGCCTCTCAATAGCAGCAAATCTGGCGGTACCGTCCCCAAGCCCTGCGAGGGGAAATCAGGCTCCAAATATTGTCTTTATCCTTGCTGACGACCTTGGATATGCCGATCTCTCGTCGTACGGAGCGCAAGGCTACGAAACGCCAGCACTCGATCGACTAGCCGCCGAGGGTATGCGCTTCGAGCAGGCCTATGCCAATGCTGCAGTATGCTCGCCAACGCGCGCTGCCTTGCTGACCGGGCGCTATCAAGGCCGGTTTCGCGCCGGTCTCAACGAGCCGAATATCCGCTTCAAGCCGGGCGAAGAAATTCCAGCATCGACCCCGACAGTCGCAACATTGTTGAAACAACGCGGCTATCGCACGGCACTCATTGGGAAATGGCACGTTACCAAAGTTCCAGAATTCGGGCCGCGCCAATATGGCTATGACCATTTCTTCGGAATCGAAGGCGGGGCGGCCGACTATTTCCAGCATGTGATCGTCAACCAGGGGCGGCGCGGCGACGGGCCATTCGAGAATGAGACGATCGTCAAGCGCGATGGCTATCTGACCGATATTCTGGCCGACGAAGCGATCAGGCAGATCGAGGCGGGCGGGCCCCAACCGCTCTTTCTGAGCCTGCATTTCACCGCGCCGCACTGGCCGTGGGAAGGCCCCGACGACCGCAACCGTGCCTTGCAACTTAACGACATGCGCGATGCCAGCGGCGGCTCGCTCGCCATCTATGCCGAAATGATGAAGAACCTCGACGCGAATATCGGCCGCGTCCTCGCCGCGCTCGACAAGGCAGGCATGGCGGACAATACCATCGTCGTCTTCACCAGCGACAATGGCGGCGAGCGTTTCTCGAACAGCTGGCCGCTCGTCGGATACAAGGGCGAGCTTCTCGAAGGCGGCATTCGTGTGCCGATGATCGTCCGCTGGCCCGGGCGCATTCAACCCGGAACGCTGTCGCAACAGGTCACCATCTCAATGGACAGCGTCCCAACCTTCGTCGAAGCCGCCGGCGGCAATCCCCCGAACGCGATGGACGGGATCAGCATCCTTCCGCAACTCACCGGCAAGGCACCTCCCGTCCAGCGCACCTTGTTCTGGCGCTACAAGTCCGGTGAGCAGGCCGCGGTGCGCGAGGGGGACTGGAAATATCTGCGGATCGGCAACAAGGAACAATTGTTCAACCTGGCCGCCGACGTTCGCGAGCGCGCCGAACTCAAGGAGATTCATCCCGATATATTTGCGCGCCTGAAATCTAAATGGGAAGAATGGAATGCCGACATGCTGCCCTACACTCCCGATATCTTCAGCGAAGGCGCCCTGCCCTTCTTTTCCGATCGCTATGTGCAACCGGAAAGCGGTAAGGACGGACATTGAGACGGGTTCCCGGCCGCCAGCATAACGCTAGCGGCCGGGAGCCGTTCATTTTTCCAACGCTCGATTGTTGAGCGGATAGAAGTCGAAATCGCCACGAGCGGGCGGCTCCAGTTTCCATTCATCGGGCATGTCGGCGGGCGGCGTCCCCTTGGCATTCCGAAAAACGAAGCCCCGGTTCTCGCGCTCCGAATAAGGGATGCGATGGTCGCCCTCGCTCGATGCGAGCCGCCCATAGAGCCGCTTGCGCAGATCGGCACGTCGCTCAGCCAGCGACGGGTCGTCGATCAGGTTGTTCATCTCTTTGGGGTCGTTGGTGAGATTGTAAAGCTCATCGCGGTCCCAGATGCCATGATATTGGATATATTTGTATCCGTCGTGGACGATCGAGAAGGTCGTGGGCGTCATCGGATAGGCCCACTCCCAATAATATTCATAGACGAAATCGTCCTTGGGCCAGTCATTCCACGCCGTCTTGCCGGTGAGGAGCGGCAGGACATTCTGCCCCTCGAACTGTTCAGGCGCTGCGGCGCCGGCCATAGCGAGGAAGGTCGGCGCGAGATCGAGGTTGCGGATCAGCGCATCGCTGCGCCGGCCCTTCGCAATTCCCGGACCCCATGCAATCATCGGCACGCGGACCGATTCTTCATAAGCATTGCGCTTGTCGACGAGACCGTGCGCGCCCCACATCGAGCCATTGTCGCTGAAAAAAACGACTATAGTATTCTTGTCGAGCTTGTTATCGCGCAGGAATTTCATGGTCCGCCCGACGCTGTCATCGACGCCCGTCAACACCGCATCGCAGTCGCGCTTCTCCTTCAGCAGAGATTCCGGCCCCGAGGCGTGGCGAATGTCGATGCCGTGCCAGCTATTACGCTGGTTGATCACCCACATCGGCTTGCCCTTGGTATTTTCGGGCGTATTAGCGAAACTCTCGGGAAGGCTCATCGTTTCCACCCCGTCATACAGTTTGGCATAACGCGGCGGCGCGATGCACGGGCCGTGTACCGCCTTGTGGCTCATATAGAGGAAGAACGGCTTGGACTTGTCGCGACCGTTGGCGAGCCAGTCGATCTGATAGTCGGTTAGCTCGTCAGTGATATAGCCCTTTCGCTTCACGACCTTGCCGTCGACATTCAGCGTTTCGGGACGGTTCTGGCCAAAATCGCCGCGGGGCAGATAGCTTCCCTGGCCCTTAAAGCTGATCCATTTGTCAAAGCCGGGGCGCGGCTCATCGCTCTCAGCGCCCATATGCCATTTGCCGAAATAGGCGGTCTGATACCCAGCCTGTTGCAGATAAGAGGGAAAATAGGTGAGCCCCTCTTCACTCGACTTCTGATTGTCGACAATACCGTGGTTGCGTGTCGACATGCCAGTTAGGATCGTCGCGCGGCTCGGACTGCATAACGACGTTCCAACGGCTGCGCGCGGAACATAGGTGCCCTCGCGCACAAGCCGGTCGACGTTGGGAGTCTTCAGTGCCCCATTGTCGATACCGAAATTGTCGATCGGCAGGTCATCGACCAGAATGAAGATGATGTTAGGCCGCGTGGGTGCCGCAGCATTTGCCGGGGTGTCGGCAGGCTGGGTCGAACCGGCAGGTACAGTGCCAAGCATAAGGCTGGCGCCGGCGGTCAAGGCGAGCAGACGGGCGCGATATTTCATCTTCGATTCCTCAATCATAGGGACGGCCGGCGCCTTCGGGCGCGTCGCGTTCGGGGTCGGAAGAGATCATCCCGCCGGGCGACGGCTTCGTCTTATAAGGATCGTATGTCCCTTCCAGCTTGTCGATGATGTGCCGCGCAATCTTGCGCGCGCCGCGATGGTCCTCCTTGGCCGAACGGCGGATCGCCGGCAGCACCGGCCGCGCCTTTTCGCCAAGCGCGTCGAGCGCATTCAGCGCCTGGAGCCGATAGGGGCCGTCATCCTCGACGTCGATAATGACGCCCAGCGCAACAAGCGCCTCGCGGTCATCAGTCAGGGCCACTATGGCTTCGCCCAGCAGGATGCGCGTCGCGACCGACGGGTCAGATCGCATCGCCGAACGCATCACCTCGACATGCGGCAACGCCCGATTTCCTGCGATCAGCAGTCCCATCGCACCCCAATAGCGGATGATCTCATCGTCGTGCGTCAGCGCCGCGAGGAAATCCGGCATCGCTGCCGGGTCGCGCGACGCTGCTTTAGCGGCAAGTGCCATCGCCTCGGCGATCGGATAGACGCCGGGCGCACGGCTATTGACATAGCCCTTGGCTGGGTTGCCTTCCGGGATGAAACCATTGTCGTTAATCGCGACCATATGCGCGTCAAGGGCCGCGCGCAGTTCGTCAAGCTTGGCGCGATGGGCGGGATCATCGGCGAGATTGGCGACCTGATGCGGATCGCTTTTGAGGTCGTACAGTTCCTCAAACGGCTTTTCGCGCCAGAAACGATCCTGCGCCGCATCGAGTTCGCCCGCGAGGTGCAGCGCCTTCCAGTCCTGATAGCTTGCCGCTTGCATCATGAATTCGATATGCTGGCCCCACGGGCGGTGCGGATGGTAATTGCGAATATAGCGGTAGCGGGTGTCGGTGATCGTCCGCACCAGATCGTAGCGCTCGTCCATTCGGTCGCGCCCGCCGACCGCATAGACCTGTTTCGCGCCCTTGTGCGGGCCGAGCAGCGCCGTGCCATGGACATGCGCGGGCGGCGCGATGCCGACGAGCGAGAGCACGGTCGGCATCAGATCGTTGAGCGTCACCGGGTCGGCTATTCGCGATCCTGGCGCGTAGGGCGACAGGTGCCGCCACTTGGGCGGGATATAGACGATGAGCGGAACCCGCAGACCCAGGTCATAACAGAAACGCTTGCCGCGCGGCGTGATGCCGCCGTTGTCGCCATAATAGAAGATGATGGTATCGTCGGCGAGGCCCGCGTCGGCGACTTCCTTCAGCCGCATCGCCAGTTCCTTGTCCATCTTCTCCATGGCGTTGTAGAAGGTCGCGAAATCCTTTCGCACGCCCGGCGTGTCGGGCAGATAGGGCGGGATTTTCGACGCCACCATCGGCGGTTTTACCGGCCCCTCGGTCACCGGATCGCCGAAGATATCGCGCCGCCCGTTGAACAGCGAGCTTTCGTGGGTCGTGAACGTGTTGAAGACGGCGAAGAAGGGCTGGTTGGCGGCGCGCTTGTTCCAGTGTGCGGTTTCGCTCGATTCGTCCCACATGGCCGTCACATAGTCGAACTGCGAATTGTAGTTCTTTTTCTGATTGTTCGACGTGTAATAGCCCAGATCCTTGAAATAAGCAGGATAGCCGCGCATGTGCAGCGGCAATGCCTCATCATTCGAGCCGAAATCCTCGGGCGTTCCGGCTGCGCTGGGATGGAGACCCGTCAGGATCGAGAAACGCGACGGCCCGCACACCGGATTGACGCAATAGGCATGCTCGAACAAAATGCCTTCGTGCGCGAGGCGATCGATCGTGGGCGTGCGCGCGAGCTTGTCGCCATAGGCGCCGATCAATGGAAAATTATCCTCGCTCGTGAACCAGAGGATATTGGGGCGTTCGCCGGGCGCGGGCCTTTTGGGCGCGGCGAACGCGGCTGCGGGCGCAAGGCTCGCGGCTATGCCCAGCGCGCCGCCTTGCAGCAAAAGCCTGCGGCTCAATGCTTCGGTCATCTCTCTCTCCTCAAATTACCCGATGAGCCGCTCGAGCCCCTCGCAACCCTCGATCGCCGGACGCGATCCCTGGCGCTTCTTGGGCGTCTGCGGATCAAGCAATGTTTTCGTCCCGCGCGCTTCGAACGCCTGCGCCGGGAACATGGCCTTCAGCTTCGCGACAACCGCCGCATAAGCGGGATCTTCGGCAAGGTTGTGCTGCTCGCGCGGGTCATTGTCGTGATCGTAAAGCTCGGCGCCCGACCGTCCCTGCTCCCATTCGGTATAGCGCCAGCGTTCGGTCCGGACGCTGCGTCCGCCCCATATCTGCGAGAAAGCGGGACGGTCCCACTGAATGTCAGGCTTTTTGAGCAGCGGCACCAAGCTGACGCCTTCAAGTTCACCGCGCGCCGGTAGGCCGGCGAGCGCGGCAAGTGTGGGATAGATGTCGAGCATCTCCACCGTGCGTGCAACCGCATTGCCGCCTGCAATACCGGGAGCCCGGACGATCATCGGCACCTGTACCGCTTCTTCATAAAGCATTGTCTTTTGCCACTGCCCGTGCTCGCCAAGCATGAAGCCATGGTCACCGATGAACATGACGATCGTGTCATCGGCTAGGCCAAGCCGGTCGAGTTCGGCGAGCACCCGCCCGACCTGCGTATCCATGTGGCTCACTGCAGCACGGTATGCCGCGATCATCTGGCGCTGCTGCGTCTCAGTCATGCCGAGGTTCATCACGTCACTGTTGGTCGCAATCGGGAGGACTGCCGCCAGCGTCTCGGCGGTTTCTTCCGCCAGCGCTACCTGGCCGGCGGGATAGCGGTCCAGCCAGTGCTTCGGCGCGATCTCCGGCACGTGCGGGCGATAGAAGCCGACGGTCAGGAAAAAGGGGCGATCCCTGTTTTCGTTCATCAGCCGGATCGCCTCGCTGGCTACCTTGCCATCAGTGAACTCTTCGTCGGCGGCGTCTGGCGCGAGCCAGGCATTGGCGCGCCCGAGGCCAAGGCCGGGGGTCATGTTGATGACGTCGCCCTCGACGGCCTTGTCGAGTCCCACGGGGTTGATCGCCACATCCCACGAGCCGCCGTCATCGTCGCCATCGCGCCCGATGTCGCTGGGCACGCCCTGGTGATACGCTTTGCCGATCCGCGCTGAGAAATAGCCGTTTTGCCTAAAATGCTGCGGCAGCGTCACCGCGTCCGGGATCGAGCAACGGAAGCGCTCGTAGATCACTTCGCGCCCGATGGTGTCGGGGCGTCGGCCGGTCAGGAAGGAAGCGCGGCTCGCACCGCACACCGGCCATTGAGTATAGGCACGATCGAAGCGAACGCCTTCGCGTGCCAGTCGGTCAATATTCGGGCTAATCACGGGTGCGCCATAGGTTCCAAGTTGGACATTCAGGTCGTCTGCGATGATGAGAACGACATTGGGCTTTCTCGCCGCCTTGACGGGTGCTGGGGCGTTTTCTGTAAAAGCTGTCGTCACTGCAGGCGCACAGCCACCCGCCAGCATGGCAAGCGTCGCCGCGCCCGCGGCCGCCATCAACGTCTTTCGGAAGGGCATGAAAGTCATCATCGTCAAAACCTTTCCAGATCGTCGGCAACTGTAATCTTGCCGGTGAAATATTCGCGCACTCCTTCGGAGTAAGCTGCCGTCGATGTCTCCCTGTCGAAACCAGGGACAATGTGGGTGAGCACGACTTCCTGGACGTTCGCAGCCGCTGCGAGCTTTCCGACCTCTTCGGGCGTGAGATGGTCCTCGAGCATGTGCCGCATGAACGCTTCGGGCGAGACCAGCTCGTTGCGCTCGGCGACCCTTTGCATCGCCGCCGGGTCCATAACCTCGGCGACGAGCACGTCGGCGCCGTTGGCGAGACGCGTCACGGCCTCCGAAGGGCCCGTGTCCCCGGTGTAGACGAAACTGCGATCGCTTGTCTCGGCGCGAAACGCGTAAGAGCGAGAAACACGCGCAGGTTCGGAGCCCGCCGGGAAATTATAGTGGGTGTTGACGATCGCGAGGATGCGGACATTTTCATCGCGATAGATTTCGATCGGCTCGGGCGTAGCAAGCGGCAGATCGGTGCCGACCGACGAGCTGGCCAGTTCGGGCTTCTGGCGCCCCTCCTGCGTTACCGGGCTGAGCTCGGTGCTCCGGTTTCCGGTCAGGATTCCGTCGACCATGGCTTTGCTCCCGGGCGGACCGAGGACGATAAGCGGCGGCGCCTTGGGTGCCTGCTGCCAGCGGTGCATGAGAACCGGCGCGATACCAGCATTGTGGTCGATGTGATGATGCGACAGGAAGGCGGCGCGCAGCTGATTAAGGCGCAATCCCGCGGCGATGAAGCGGTGGAGCGTCCCTGCACCCATGTCGAACAGATAGACCGCACCGTTCACAAGCAAGGCGTTGGCGGGTTGGGAACGTTTTTGGCGGATCTGCGGTCCGCCTCCCGTGCCCAGCGTGATCCAGGTCGCACGCTCGCTCTTTTCCGCTGGTTTCGACGCATCGGCCGGTGCACCGTTGGCTGACTGTGCTGCCGCCGATGCGGCGACGAAAAGCAAAGGCACCATTGCAGTCCAATGCAGCACCGAGCCGCTCACACGAACGCTTCTCCGCCACCGTCTGGCAGATGCTAAGATCGTATCGCACATGTTGAACTTCTCCCGCTCCGCAATGCCTGCATTCGGCGCATTCTTTTATCAGCTCTTCGACCTTGTCCTTCGCGGGCCGTGATCGCTCAGCGCCCGGCAAAGCGTTCGATCCCAGCTCCCTAGGATCCGGATCGAACGCATTTACCTCCCTCCCTTCGATCGGGATTGCATGCTTAGAATTCGAACATCGCCTGAAGCCCAACCATGCGCCGGCCACGCAGCGTCTGAAGGACCGAAAAGGAAGTACGAGCCGGATCGCCACGCTGGTTCACCAATTCGGCGAACTGCTGCGGACTCTCTTGGTTGAAGATATTGTTCGCAAACAACGCCACGCTCCACTGTCGGTCGACCCGAAGGCCTGCACGCGCGCCGAGGATCGCGTGCGGTTTGAAGGACGTATGATCCGCCTCTGCAGCGGTGATCGTCGAAAGGCGTGTCCGCCCCTTGTAATATAGCTCGAGCGAGACAAAACCTTCGACCGCGCCGTTGGTGGGTATAGTAAGATCACCCGAAAGCGTTGCCGCGAAACGAGGCGCTTGGTCGAGTTGCTGGCCGCCAAGATTGGTGCCGTCGTCGGCGAGGAAGCCGGCCGGATATTTGATAACATTGTAAATCGCGGTACCGTTGATCGTCAGATTGCGGCCGATCCGCCCGAACATGTCCATCTCGACGCCCTTGGTCGTGACCTTCGAGATGTTCAGCGGCAGACAGACCACCTCGCCACCACCGACATTGCAGAATGAAGTCTGATAATTCTTCACCTGCGTGTAGAATCCGTTGACATTGAACGCCAGGCGCCCATCGAACAGGTTGCTCTTTACCCCAAGCTGGTAGTCGGTCGGCACTTCTGGGAATACAATACTGGCCGGATTGGCGCCTTGGATAGGCGCGATCTGTGCCGATTTATACCCGCGTGCGATCGAACCATAGAGCATCGCATTTTTGCTGAACTCGTATTGGCCACCCACGCGCCAAGAGAAGAAACTATCTTCGAACTCGACGTTCGACGTCGCTAGCGGGCCGACTGTTGGCAAGACACGCTGGTTCGAGCCAACCTGCTTGACTTCCGATCTTGTGATCCGCCCTCCGGCGAAGAAGGTAATCGGGCCGGACTTGTAACGAAGTTCGCCAAAGCCGGAGAGGTTTTTACTGTCGACGTCCTGGAACTGTTCGGTTCCATTTACGACCACTGTATTGCAGGCTGGCAAAGTCGCGACGGGAAAACAGGTCGGAATACCCTGCGCCGGGTTGAGGTAGATGTTTGCGCGCGGCTGATACACGCGCTGGAAGGCGCCGGCGGACGGCCCCTGATTGTTGATCACTTCGCTGTCGTAGTAAAATCCGCCCACGGTGAACGACAGTGGTTTGTTCGCATCCGAGGCTAGGCGCAGTTCCTGCGTGAACTGCGAATATTTTGTCGTCAGGCCCGACGCCTGGTTGAGCGTCGACAGGATTTCAGGCAAGCGGTCAATGTCATTGTTGGTCTGGCTGTCGAGCGAGCGATAGGCGGTGATCGACGTCAGCGTGACTGGGCCAATTTCCCAGTCGATCTGACCAGAGAATCCCCGCGTTTCCTGCTGCCTGATTTGCGGCGAGTCGCTGCAGTGTTCGTGATTGGTAACGCTCGGCGTTACGCCGCAGGCCAGAATCAACCGCTCGCTAAGCGAACCTGGAGTGATGCGATTATAGGTACCAAACACGGCGCCATCGGTATCGTCCTTGCTATATTCGGCGATCAGGTTGACCGTCATCACATCGCCCAGCTCGGCCATGAAGCGGCCGCGAACGCCATATTCTTTCTGGTCGTCACTGTTGTCGAGGTAGATGTTTTTCAAAATGCCGTGCGTTCGGCTCGCATAGCCGGTGACACGCAGCGCCGATGCCGCAGCCACCGGAATATTATAGGAGCCTCTCACCAATTGGCGTCCGGCACGCGAGCCCGCGAAATCGTCCGCGCTCAGCTCTAGCTGGAAACGGCCCGACGCCTGCGACGGATCGGGGGCGCGGGTGGTGATATTTATCACCCCTGCCGAGACGCTTTGACCGAAAAGCGTGCCCTGCGGCCCGCGGAGCACTTCGACCCGCTCGATGTCATTGAGATTGCTGATGTTGGTCAAACCCTGAACCACGCCATCGACAACTATGCCAACCGAAGGCTCTGCTGCGCGCGATCGCGAAAATGTACCAATGCCGCGAATATATCCGCCGCCACCCGACCCGCCAGGATTTGGTGATAGCTGCAGCGATGCAGCGGTACGATTGAGATCAACAAGATTATTAATCCGCTGCCGCTCCAGCTGATCCCCGCCCACAACCGAAATTGCGATAGGGACACTTTGCACGCTTTCGGCGCGGCGTTGGGCCGTCACGATGATCGTTGTGCCGTCATCTTCGGCGACTTGTGGACTGGCTGAAGCTGCCGCCGTCTGGGCGAATGCAGCTGCAGACATCGACAATGCTACCGCACTGGTGCCCAGCAATGAGAATTTAAGAACCTTCATGTGCATTCTCCCCATTCTTAGGAAGCGATCGGCAATCTGCCAGGCGCGCTTTTCTATTATTAGAACTTTAATTCTAATGATTCTATATGTCTTGTCAACCTGGTAAGCGGCGCGTTTGCTCGAGGATTGGTTCAGCCGCTCTTGCAGCAGCGGCCATCGCCGGCCCATTTGTGTTGCCCGATACGGGTGTCGGCATGATCGAACAGTCGACGATCCGTAACGCCTCAATGCGGTGTACCCGGCAGCGTGCGTCGACCACCGACATTCCGTGATCTGTACCCATCAAGCAGG
>Ga0065721_10051233_pt1 | contig 15662 bp, 10 predicted proteins | sample Mesricmetagenome_FD_59108 | JGI IMG/M metagenome (GOLD analysis project Ga0065721, IMG submission 59108) | Mesophilic microbial community from rice straw/compost enrichment Sample: eDNA_1 v2 (version 2) | ecosystem: Engineered > Solid waste > Grass > Composting > Bioreactor | place: USA: Davis... | reverse complement strand
GGTCCGCGTTTCCCCGAGGAGGCGCGCAAGATCCACTACGGCGAGGCCGCCGCCCGCGGCATCTACGGCCAAGCGAGCCGCGACGAGGTCGAGGCGCTGCTCGACGAGGGCATCGAGATCCATCCCCTGCCGGTGCTGCCGGAAGACCGTAACTGAGGGCGTCCGCCCCGCGTGGAAGTTCGGCGAGCCGGCGGCGGCCCGGTCAGCGCCCCCTGGTCGCCGTCAGCATGTAGTTGACGTCGGTGTCCTTCGAGCGGTCCCAGCGGTCGCGCAGCGGATCGTAGCTGATGCCGACGATCTCGCCGACCGTCAGGCCGGCCGCCTCGACGGCCGCCGACAGTTCGTCCGGACGCACCAGCCTGTCGTAGGAGTGGGTGCCGCGCGGCAGCCAGCGCAGCACGTATTCGGCGCCGACGATGGCGAGCGCCGCCGCCTTGAGGGTCCGGTTGATGGTGGACATCAGCAGAAGGCCGCCGGGGCGGACCATCGAGGCGCAGGTGGTGACGAAGAAATCGACGTCGGCCACGTGTTCAACGATCTCCATGGCGAGCACGACGTCGAAGGTTTCGCCGGCGGCGGCGAGGTCTTCCGCCGTGACGGCGCGGTAGTCCACCTTGACGCCAGTCTGGGCGGCATGGGTCGAGGCGATGCCGATGTTCTTCTCCGAGGCGTCGGCACCAAGCAAGTCAGCGCCCATGCGGGCGATCGGTTCGGAAAGAAGACCGCCACCGCAGCCGATGTCGAGGATGCGAAGGCCCGAGAGCGGCTGATGCGAGAGCGGATCGCGACCGAAATGGGCGGCGGCCATGTCGCGGATATAAGCGAGGCGGATCGGATTGATCTTGTGCAGCGGCTTGAACTTGCCGGTCGGGTCCCACCAATCCGCCGCCATGGCGGAGAAGCGGTCGACCTCGACCTGGTCGATGGTGGTGCGAGCCTCGGTGTTCATCGGGGATCTCCCTCAATTCCTCATGGCCTCAAGTCGGACGATCCGGCCGCAAAGTCAAGGATCGGTCTGGCGAACACCGGATGATGAAGGACTACGTGCCCGTTTCCAGGCCCACCGCTTGTCCAAGCGACGGCGGGCGCGATTTTTCAGGTTGCGCAGCCGCCGGGTGATAACGACGTCTATCGCCGGTCCAATGCCTCCGATCATATCCGGAATGGCGTAATGGAAGATGCGGTGACGGAGCAGTTCCCGCGCATTGGCGAGGCAGGCGGGCATGGCAGCAACCGCGCAATTCCCCAAGCGCCGTTCGCGAAAATATCGCATTTCGGATTCGGACAGGGCGTGTTCCACCAGCGGTCCGCAGCAGAGACCTCGTCTGCGACAGACCCTGAGGCGACAGGGCAGAAGAATGGCCGGATCGTCGGCATGCGGAACAAGTTCATCAAGGACCATGCGACAGACGTAGTCATGTATCTGCCTGGGCGTTGGCCGCGGTATGCCAGTCTCGCCGAGGGGCATGGTGTTCATGATGGTTCTCCTTTCGCACACACGACTTCTCCTTCACGCGGTCCGTTCCGACCCGTGTCCTGCGGCATTCTCGGTGGCCGCCGGAGCGGCCGGGGCGCCCGGCGAGCCGGACGAAAACAAAAACAAAGGCACGCAGGGCGCCCCGTTTCGATGTTCTTTTGCTGCCCTAGTCCTTTCCCTCTGCAGCCTTCCGAAGAAGACCTTGTGTGCCACACAGGCACGCCCCTTTTCAGGGAGGGGGATCGCGTTCGGGCAGCCCAAGGTTCTCCGCCCGCGTTTGAAGCGGCGAACCACGGCATCGGCCCCACCTCGCCGGCAACGCTTTCCGGTGTATCCGCGGCGGGACGGGAATCAGTATCTCACGGCTGAAAATGACGGGGATGGAACAGCATCAAAAAAATTTCGACAGCCGGAACAAGCAGATGAACGGCGCGTTCAAGTTCGGTTCAGACGCGAAGCGCTAGCAATGGCGACAGAGGAAACATCTTAGGAGACAAGCCCATGAAAAGGCTGAGGATTATTGGCGCAGGCCTGCTTGTGGCGGCAGCTCTTCCCGCGATTGCCGAAGCTGCCAACGGCTATGCGACGGCCAACGTGAACCTTCGCGCCGGCCCCAGCACAGGCTATCCTGCGGTCACGGTTATCCCCGCCGGCGCGGGTGTCGACATCTACGGATGCATGAGCGGCGCCAACTGGTGCGATGTCGGTTTTGCCGGCATTCGCGGCTGGGTCTCCGGCAGTTACCTGCAGGCCGTCTACGGCGAGCGTCGGGTCTATGTCGGCCCGGATTACTACCGTCCGCTCGGGATTCCGTCCGTGACCTTCTCGATCGGCAACTATTGGGACCGTCATTACCGGGGTCGCGACTTCTATCGTGATCGCGATCGCTGGGACGATCGCCGAGATCGCCGCTGGGAGCGTCGTGACGATTGGCGGGATGACGGGGCCCGCTGGCGCGATGGTGACCGCCGCGATGGCCGCCGTGACGAATGGCGCGAAGATCGCCGCGACGACCGCCGCGATGTCCGTCGAGACGACCGTCGGGATGATCGCAGGGACGTCCGGCGTGACGACCGCCGCGATGATCGTCGCCAGATTATTGAGGGCAACAGGGACAGAAGGGACGCCGAGCGGCGCGACAACGCCCGCAAGAATGTCCAGCGTCGTTCACTGCCGTGCAAGCCCGATGACGGCAACTGCATCAGCCGTTGAGCATCGCTCAACAGGAAAGGGCGCCGCAAGGTGCCCTTTTCTTTTTGCATCCGGTCACGGTCGTCACAGAGCCAGCGGCGGGCATTGTGGTTGAACGGAAGCGGACGGAAGTGTGCGATCATTCGTCATGACGCAGCCTTTTCCACGGTTCCGACGAGCGGATTTTCAAAACGGTCGGGCATGGCGGCCGCTCCTCATTTCTTCCGCGTGAATCCAAACAACAGGGCGATGTAACGGGAAACGTGGTCCGGGTTTTCGGTGCGATCTCGGGGTCGTCCCTGGCCTTGGGCCGAAGATGAAGGCGCCCTGCCGGGCCGCGAGCGCATCGGCGTGGGCACACGTACCATATGGGACGACGCAACCATTGAACTTGGGCCGGCTTTTGGATAAGAGACCGCAACCCCAAAGCCGGCCGGTCCGGACGAGGACACCCAAGTGGCGCCGCTTCGGCGCCGGACATCTCTATCGGTAAGGCCCATGGCTCGCATCGTCATGAAATTCGGCGGAACTTCCGTCGCCAATCTCGAACGCATCCACAACGTCGCCCGCCACGTCAAACGCGAGGTCGATGCCGGTCACGAAGTGGCCGTGGTCGTGTCGGCGATGTCGGGCAAGACCAACGAACTGGTCGACTGGGTGCAGAACATGCCGAAGGTCGCCGGCGCGAGTTCGCCGTTTTACGACGCGCGCGAATACGACGCGGTTGTCGCTTCCGGCGAACAGGTGACGTCGGGGCTGCTCGCCATCGCGCTGCAGTCTATCGGCGTCAACGCCCGCTCCTGGCAGGGCTGGCAGATCGCCATCAAGACTGACAACGCCCACGGCGCGGCGCGCATCCAGGAAATCGACGGCTCCGACATCATCCGCCGCATGGGCGAGGGACAGGTCGCCGTGATCGCCGGCTTCCAGGGCATCGGCCCGGACAACCGCATCGCCACGCTCGGGCGCGGCGGTTCCGACACGTCGGCCGTCGCCATCGCGGCCGCCGTCAAGGCTGACCGCTGCGATATCTACACCGATGTCGACGGCGTCTACACCACCGACCCGCGCATCGAGCCGAAGGCCCGCCGCCTGAAGAAGATCGCCTTCGAGGAAATGCTCGAAATGGCCTCGCTCGGCGCCAAGGTGCTGCAGGTGCGCTCCGTCGAACTGGCGATGGTGCACAAGGTGCGCACCTTCGTCCGCTCCAGTTTCGAAGATCCCGATGCGCCGGGCATGGGCGATCTCCTGAACCCGCCCGGTACATTGATTTGCGACGAGGATGAGATCGTGGAACAGGAAGTCGTCACCGGTATTGCCTACGCCAAGGATGAAGCACAGATCTCGCTGCGCCGTCTGGCCGACCGGCCGGGCGTGTCGGCGGCGATCTTCGGACCGCTCGCCGAAGCCCACATCAACGTCGACATGATCGTCCAGAATATCTCCGAGGACGGCTCGAAGACCGACATGACCTTCACCGTGCCGTCGGGCGATGCCGACAAGGCCCTGAAGGTGCTCTCCGACAACAAGGAGAAGATCGGCTTCGACGTCATCCAGAGCGAGACGGGCCTGGTCAAGGTGTCCGTCATCGGTATCGGCATGCGCAGCCACGCGGGCGTCGCCGCCACCGCGTTCAAGGCGCTGGCCGAAAAGGGCATTAACATCAAGGCCATCACCACCTCCGAAATCAAGATCTCGATCCTGATCGACGGCCCCTATGCCGAACTCGCTGTTCGCACTTTGCATTCCGTCTACGGCCTCGATAAGAATTGATTCCATAAAGCGGGTTGCCATCCGGCCAGTGGGCGGGCGGCAATCCGCCCGTGCAACCTGGCATACCGGAGCATGCTGGCGATGAGAGACCTTTCCGCGGGTCCGCGCGTCCTTCTGAAGCGGCTGCGCGAGCTGATGGCTGAGCCACTGGAGCCGCAGGAGCGTCTCGACCGCATCGTCCGCCAGATTGCCAACAACATGGTGGCGGAGGTCTGCTCCTGCTACGTGCTGCGCGCTGACGGCGTGCTGGAACTCTATGCCACCGAGGGCCTCAACAAGGAGGCCGTACACCTTTCACAGCTGAAGATGGGCCAGGGCCTGGTCGGTACGATCGCCGCGTCCGCCCAGCCGCTGAACCTCTCCGATGCCCAGGCGCATCCGGCCTTCCGTTACCTGCCGGAGACCGGCGAAGAGATCTATCATTCCTTCCTCGGTGTACCGATCCTGCGGGCCGGCCGCAGTCTCGGGGTTCTGGTCGTCCAGAACAAGGCGCAGCGCAACTATCGCGAAGACGAGGTCGAAGCGCTCGAGACGACGGCGATGGTGCTCGCCGAGATGATCGCAACGGGTGAGTTGAAGAAACTCACGAGGCCGGGGCTCGAACTCGACCTGACGCGCCCCGTCACGATCGAGGGTGACAGCTATTCCGAAGGCATCGGTCTCGGCCACGTCGTGCTGCACGAGCCGCGCATCGTCGTCACCAACCTGCTGAACGAGGATGCGGAGAAGGAAATCAACCGGCTGGCGGACGCGATCGGTTCGCTGCGGCTTTCCATCGATGACATGCTGTCGCGCCGCGAGGTGTCGATGGAGGGCGAGCACCGCGAGGTGCTGGAAACCTACCGCATGTTCGCCCACGACCAGGGCTGGGTGCGGCGCATGGAAGAGGCGATCCGCAACGGGCTTACGGCGGAAGCCGCGGTCGAGAAGGTGCAGAGCGATACCAAGGCGCGCATGATCCGCCTGACGGATCCCTATCTGCGCGAGCGGATGCACGATTTCGACGACCTCGCCAACCGGCTGCTGCGCCAGCTCACGGGCTTTTCGCCGCACAGTCTCGCCGAAGGTTTTCCGAACGATGCGATCATCTTCGCCCGCGCCATGGGTGCGGCGGAACTGCTCGACTATCCACGCGCCAATCTGCGCGGTCTCGTGCTGGAGGAAGGCGCGGTCACCAGCCATATCGTCATCGTCGCCAAGGCGATGGGGATCGCCGTGGTCGGCCAGGCGGCGGGCGCGGTGGCGCTTGCGGAAAACGGCGACGCGGTGATCATCGACGGCGACGACGGCAAGGTGCATGTGCGGCCGATGCCCGACCTCGTGAAGGCTTACGAGGAGAAGGTGCGGCTACGTGCCCGCCGGCAGGAGCAGTTTCGGGCGTTGCGTGATGTCGAGCCGCTGACCAAGGACGGGCAGAGGATCAAGCTGCAGATGAATGCCGGCCTGCTGGTCGACCTGCCGCAGCTTGCGGAGTCGGGCGCCGAGGGGATCGGCCTGTTCCGCACCGAGTTGCAGTTCATGATCGCCTCGACCATGCCGAAGATCGAGGAGCAGGAAACCTTCTACAGAAACGTGCTGAAGCAGGCGGGCGGCCGGCCGGTGACGTTTCGTACCCTCGACATCGGCGGCGACAAGGTGCTGCCCTATTTCCGTGGCCACGAGGAGGAGAACCCGGCGCTCGGCTGGCGGGCGATCCGCCTGTCGCTCGACCGGCCCGGGCTGCTTCGCACCCAGATGCGCGCACTGCTCAGGGCAGCCGCCGATGCGGAACTCCGGATGATGCTGCCAATGGTGACCGAGGTATCGGAAATCCGGGCGGTGCGGGAGTTGATGCAGAAGGAGGTTCAGCACCTCTCGAAATTCGGATATGCGCTGCCGAAGAAGCTGCAGTTCGGGGCGATGCTCGAAGTGCCGGCGCTGCTTTGGCAGCTCGACGAGCTGATGAAGGAAGTGGATTTCGTTTCGGTCGGATCCAACGACCTGTTCCAGTTCACCATGGCGGTGGACCGCGGCAATGCGCGGGTGTCGGACCGCTTCGACGTGCTCGGCAAGCCGTTCCTGCGCATCCTGCGCGACATCGTCCGGGCAGCCGACCGCAACGAGACCCCGGTGACGCTGTGCGGCGAGATGGCCGGCAAGCCGCTCTCGGCGATGGCGCTGATCGGCCTCGGTTTCCGCTCGATCTCGATGTCGGCGACCTCGATCGGGCCGATCAAGGCAATGCTGCTGGCACTCGATGCCGGCAAGCTCGCCGCCGGCCTCAATGCCGCGCTGGACGATGATGCGGCGCTCGTGCCGATCCGTGAACTGCTGATGCAGTTCGCCAAGGACAACGAAATCCCGTTTTAAGCACAAGTATGTTCGGAGTGTAGGGTGGCTAAGCTTCCTGTCGAAAAGATGCGCGAGCTCGAACGCCGTTTCGGCGAGATCGAGGCTCGCATGTCGGCGGGTCCGGCCGCGGACGTCTATGTGAGGCTGGCCTCGGAATATTCCGAGCTGCAGCCGGTGGTGAAGACGATCCGCGACTACGAGAAGGCGCTCTCCGAGCAGGCGGGCCTGAAGGCGCTGCTTACCGACAAGGCCACCGACAAGGAGATGCGCGACCTCGCCGAGATGGAGCTTCCGGAGGTCGAGGAGCGGCTGGAGGCGCTGGAGAAGGACATCCAGATCCAGTTGCTGCCGAAGGACGCCGCCGACGAGAAGAGCGCGATCCTGGAAATCCGCGCCGGCACCGGCGGGTCGGAGGCGGCGCTGTTTGCGGGTGACCTGTTCCGCATGTACGAGCGCTTCGCCGGGGCGCACGGCTGGAAGGTCGAGGTGCTGTCGGCAAGCGAAGGCGAGGCCGGCGGCTACAAGGAAATCATCGCGACGATCTCCGGGCGCGGGGTGTTCTCCAAGCTGAAGTTCGAATCCGGCGTGCACCGCGTGCAGCGCGTGCCGGAGACGGAAGCGAGCGGGCGCATCCACACGTCCGCGGCGACGGTGGCGGTGCTGCCGGAAGCCGAGGAGATCGATATCGAGATCAGGCCCGAGGATATCCGCGTCGATACCATGCGATCCTCCGGCGCCGGCGGCCAGCATGTCAACACGACGGATTCCGCCGTTCGCATCACCCACCTGCCGACCGGGCTGGTCGTGACCTCGTCGGAGAAGTCGCAGCATCAGAACCGGGCGAAGGCGATGCAGGTGCTGCGTTCGCGCCTCTATGACATCGAGCGCCAGCGCGCCGACAGCGAGCGTTCGGCCGACCGCAGAAGCCAGGTCGGCTCGGGCGACCGGTCGGAACGCATCCGCACCTACAACTTCCCGCAGGGGCGGGTGACCGATCACCGCATCAACCTGACGCTCTACAAGCTGGACAAGGTGATGGAAGGCGAGATTGACGAGCTGGTCGACGCACTGATCGCCGACTACCAGGCCGGGCAGCTCGCCCAGCTCGGCGAGCAGCCGTGAGCGGGGCCGGGTCCAGCGTCGGCGAACTGGTGACGCTGGCGCGGCGGAGCTTCCAGAATGCGGGGGTCGCCGATGCGGCGCTCGAGGCGCGACTGCTGGTCGGCGGGCTGCTGGGGCTTTCGACCACCGAGATGATCACCGGCGAGGACAGGATCGTCGCCGATGCGGATGCCTTCCGTATCCGGGACGCGATTACACGCCGGCTCGCGCATGAGCCGGTGTTCCGCATTCTCGGCCGCCGTCCGTTTCACGGCCTCGATCTCAAGGTGACGCCGGCGACGCTCGATCCGCGACCCGACACGGAAATCCTGGTCGATCGCGTGCTCATTCATCTGGAGCGGATCATCGCGGAGAGGGGGAGTGCCCGCGTGCTCGATCTCGGCACGGGAACGGGGGCGATCGGGCTTGCGCTCGCGAAGGCATGTCCTCAGGTCAGGGCTGTATTGACGGATATTTCGGGCGAGGCCCTTTCCATTGCCGAGGAAAACGCCTATATGAACCATATCGGCGATCAGGTAACGCTCTTACGAAGCGACTGGTTCGACCAAGTTTCCGGAACATTCGATATCATAGTCTCAAATCCTCCCTATATCGTTCGGGAGGTGATTGGGTCACTGGATCCCGAGGTTCGCGATTTCGATCCGATGACCGCCCTCGATGGCGGCGCGGACGGGCTGGATGCCTACAGGGCCATTGCCGTCGGAGCGCCCGACCACCTGAATGAGGGAGGTCTCGTGGCGTTGGAAATCGGCTATGACCAGTGCGACTCGGTAAGTGCCCTTTTCGAGGCTCACGGCTTTCGTCGAATCGAGGCGAGCCGGGATCTGGCCGGGAATGACCGGGTGCTGATCTTCGCGGTGGGCGCCGAGGGTTGAGGATGCAGTTGCGGCCGGCAACAAACTGCCGCATCCGCACAGGATGTTTCGTGAGTGCAAAGAAAAGGCTTGGTTTTCGCAAGGAAGCGTAATAGTTTGCGGGCACGCATCGGGCAGCGGGGATGAACAAGGGGTTTCGTTCGACACTGGCTCGACTTCGATTTCAGCTCTCCTTGGAGAGCTCGCGGGGTGAAAATAATCCCGATGCGTGTTCAGTTACTTTAACTTTCATTGGCGGCAGCAAGAAGCAATGACGCACCATGCCCGCAGCATGCGGAACCTCGGCACAGGTTGACCGAGCTTAGTGGTGGCGTGTTCAAAATCAGCAGAACAGAAGAAAAGTCAGGTGACCAATAGATGAGGCCAGGACAGCAAAACAAGCGTCGCGGGCGTGGAAACAACGGCGGCGGCGGTGGCGGTAACTTCAACCGAAAGGGTGTGAACCCGCTAACGCGCACGTATGACAGCTCCGGTCCCGATGTGAAGATCCGTGGCACGGCCCAGCATATCGCGGAGAAGTATGCGGCGCTCGCGCGCGACGCGCAGAGTTCCGGCGACCGCGTGATGGCCGAGAACTACCTGCAGCACGCCGAACACTACAACCGCATCATTGCAGCCGCCCAGGCGCAGATGCAGGAACGCTTCCAGCGCGACGACCGCGGCGACTTCGCCGATCGCGACGACGACCTGGAGATGGACGACCAGCCGATCGTACAGCCGCCGCGCGAGCAGCCGCGACAGCAGGCGCAGCCGACGGAAATCGCGGGCTCCGGTCCGCAGCCGGTGCTCGACGAGATTCCAGCGGAAGTCGCCGCCGCCGTGGAGGAAGCCGGGGAGGCCGGCGAGGGCGAGAAGCAGCCGCGCCGCCGTTCGCAGCGTCCGCGCCGCCAGTCGCGCAACCGCGGCGAGGACCAGCAGGGAGCGGAAGCCTCGGCAGAAGCCGCCGGCGGCGAGGAAGGCAAGCCTTCCAAGCGCTCCCGCGGCAGCGACGACGCCCAGCCGCCGCTGGCAGTCGCGGCTTCGGAATAAGCCACCCGCTTCGTGGATGGCATGAAATCGGAACCCCGGTCGAAAGGCCGGGGTTTTTCGTTGCCTGGCCCGGCAGCCGATCCCTCACCAAGCTCCTCCTCGCTATCCTCTCAGCAGTAGGCTCTATTGCATGTGAAAGCCCCTCATCCGGCAGCCGCCACCTCTCCCCGTTTTGACGGGGAGAAGGGACTTGTGGCGACGTCTTGCCTTGCGTCAGCGCCGGGATCTGCAGTGTCGTTGGCTCTTGCGTCCGCTCCGTCTTCCCAAGGGACAGGGGGAGGATCAATCCCATCCTAGGCAAGGAGCGGGGAGGGGCGGGCGGGTGCGGCGTCTCCCTTCTCCCCGTCAAAACGGGGAGAAGGTGCCGGCAGGCGGATGAGGGGCACGTGTGAAACAGGAGGCTCGTTCCTCTTCCGCCCTCGCCCTTCGAGGGTCGCTTCGCTCCACCTCAGGGTGAGGGCTGCCGGCGGTGGGTGTGGCTAACTCAGCGCCTCTCGTCCTGACGTGGTCGGCCAACGGTCGACCCGCGAAGGATCAGCGCTACGTCCGCAGAAGTGTGTGGACGGTGGAGGTGCAATCGGTCTGTTAAGGCTGTTGTGGAAGCCGTTACCTAAAGCCAAGATATGAAAAGCGAAAAGGTCTCGGGCAGCCCCACTTTAAATCCGCAAAAACGCCTCCCATATTTCTGCTGACGCCGGGGTTTCCGGCCGGGCTCGCCTTTTGAGGGAGTTCAATTCCAACCGTCGGTCCGTGCCTTAGAAAAGGGCGGGGCGATCCAGGAGGACGACAGTATGAACATTGAGAAATATTCCGAGCGCGTACGCGGTTTCCTGCAGTCCGCGCAGACCTATGCGCTCTCCGAGGGACACCAGCAGTTCACCCCCGAACATGTATTGAAGGTGTTGCTCGACGACGACCAGGGCATGGCCTCGTCGCTCATCTCGCGGGCCGGCGGCGATCCGAAGGAAGCGCGCATCGCCAACGATGCAGCACTTGCCAAGCTGCCGAAGGTTTCCGGCGGGAACGGGCAGGTCTATCTGGCGCAGCCGCTCGCCAAGGTGTTCGCAACGGCGGAAGACGCCGCGAAGAAAGCCGGCGACAGCTTCGTCACCGTGGAACGACTGCTTCTGGCGCTCGCCATCGAAAGCTCCGCCTCGACGTCATCGACGCTCAGGAAGGCCGGCGTAACCCCGCAGGCGCTGAACCAGGTTATCAACGACGTCCGCAAGGGTCGTACCGCCGACACGGCGAATGCCGAGCAGGGCTTCGACGCGCTGAAGAAATACGCACGCGATCTCACGGCGGAAGCCCGCGAGGGCAAGCTAGATCCGGTCATCGGCCGTGACGACGAAATCCGCCGCACCATCCAGGTGCTGTCGCGCCGCACCAAGAACAACCCGGTGCTGATCGGCGAACCCGGCGTCGGTAAGACGGCGATTGCCGAAGGTCTGGCGCTCCGGATCGTCAACGGCGACGTGCCGGAAAGCCTGAAGGACAAGCAGTTGATGGCGCTCGACATGGGCGCGCTGATCGCCGGGGCCAAGTATCGGGGCGAATTCGAGGAACGGCTGAAGGCCGTACTCAACGAAATCCAGGCCGAAAACGGCGAGGTGATCCTGTTCATCGACGAGATGCATACGCTGGTCGGTGCCGGCAAGGCGGACGGGGCGATGGACGCCTCGAACCTCCTGAAACCCGCGCTCGCCCGCGGCGAACTGCATTGCGTCGGCGCGACCACGCTCGACGAATACCGCAAGCATGTGGAGAAGGATCCGGCGCTCGCCCGTCGCTTCCAGCCGGTGCTGGTCGACGAGCCGACGGTCGAGGACACGATCTCGATCCTGCGCGGCCTCAAGGAAAAGTACGAGCAGCACCACAAGGTGCGGATTGCGGACTCCGCCATCGTCGCGGCCGCGACGCTGTCGAACCGCTACATCACCGACCGTTTCCTGCCGGACAAGGCGATCGACCTGATGGACGAGGCCGCCTCACGGCTTCGCATGCAGGTCGACTCCAAGCCCGAGGAGCTCGATGAGCTCGACCGCCGTATCATCCAGCTCAAGATCGAACGCGAGGCGCTGAAGAAGGAGACCGACGCGGCCTCCGCCGATCGTCTCGCCCGGCTCGAGAGCGAGCTCACCTCTCTGGAAGAGGAGGCCGATGCGCTGACGGCGCGCTGGCAGGCGGAGAAGCAGAAGCTCGGTCTCGCCGCCGATCTCAAGCGGCAGCTCGACGAGGCACGCAACGAACTGGCCATCGCCCAGCGGCAGGGTGAGTTCCAGCGGGCCGGCGAACTCGCCTATGGCGTGATCCCGAAGCTCGAGAAGGAGCTGGTCGAGGCCGAGGCGCAGGACGGTTCCAGCGCCGGCAGCATGGTGCAGGAGGTCGTAACCCCCGACGGCATCGCGCACGTCGTCTCCCGCTGGACCGGCATTCCGGTCGACAAGATGCTGGAAGGCGAGCGCGAGAAGCTGCTGAGGATGGAAGACGAACTGGCGAAGACGGTGGTCGGCCAGGGTGACGCTGTGCAGGCCGTGTCGAAGGCGGTGCGGCGTGCCCGCGCGGGCCTGCAGGATCCGAACCGGCCGATCGGCTCGTTCATCTTCTTGGGCCCGACCGGCGTCGGCAAGACGGAGCTGACCAAGTCGCTCGCCCGCTTCCTGTTCGATGACGAGACGGCAATGGTGCGCCTCGACATGTCGGAATACATGGAGAAGCACTCGGTCGCCCGGCTGATCGGCGCGCCTCCCGGCTATGTCGGCTACGAGGAGGGCGGGGCACTGACCGAAGCCGTCCGCCGCAAGCCCTATCAGGTCGTGCTGTTCGACGAGATCGAGAAGGCGCATCCGGACGTGTTCAACGTTCTCCTGCAGGTGCTCGACGACGGGCGGCTGACGGACGGACAGGGTCGCACCGTCGACTTCAAGAACACGATCATCATCATGACCTCGAACCTCGGAGCGGAATATCTGACCAACCTTTCGGAAGGGGCCGATACCGACCAGGTGCGCGAACAGGTGATGGATGTGGTGAAGGCGTCGTTCCGGCCGGAATTCCTGAACCGCGTCGACGAGATCATCCTGTTCCACCGCCTGCAGCGGACCGAGATGGGCGCGATCGTCGACATCCAGATGAAGCGTCTGGTGGCGCTGCTGGCGGAGCGCAAGATCACCATCGAGCTCGGCGCCGACGCCCGCGAATGGCTGGCGGACAAGGGCTACGATCCGGTCTATGGCGCGCGACCGCTAAAGAGGGCGATCCAGAAGTTCGTCCAGGACCCGCTCGCCGAGCAGATCCTCGGCGGTCATATCCCGGACGGTTCGACCGTCGCGGTCGATGCCGGTTCCGACCGGCTGCTGTTCCGCGTCAAGCGGAGCGTCGACAAGGCGGCGTAACGGGACGCGATCTCAAGACAGGAAGCGGCGGCCATCGGCCGCCGTTTTCGTTTGGGAAGATGACGAACGGATCCGTGGAGATCAGTTACTGGCGACCTGCTGGTCGTCGCCGTGGCCGAGCAGGTTGTCGATGCGCTTGCGCTCCTGCTCGAACTGGGCAAGCACCTGGTCCTTCAGCGTCTTGCCGCCCGGAAGGCGGACTTTCATCGCGTCGACCTTGGTGCCGTTGACGATCAGCTCGTAGTGCAGGTGGGCGCCGGTGGAGGCCCCGGTCGAGCCGACATAGCCGATGACCTGGCCCTGGGTGACCTTGGCGCCGGGCGTAACGCCCTTGGCGATGGCGCTCTGGTGATTGTAGGAGGTCACGTAGCCGTTGGCATGACGGATGATCGTCTGGTTGCCGTAGCCGGAGGCCCAGCCGGCGCGTTCGACCACGCCGTTGCCCGACGCGATGATCGGCGTGCCGCGGGGCGCTGCCCAGTCGGTGCCGGTGTGCATGCGCGAATAGCCGAGGATCGGATGGCGGCGCATGCCGAAGCTGGAGGTCAGGCGACCGTTCGGGACCGGACTGCGCAGCAGGAACTGGCGGATCGACTTGCCGTCCGCGTCGTAATAGTCGATCGAACCGTCCTCGGGATTCTGGAACCGGTAGAAGGTTGTGACGGTGTCGCCGAAGCGGGCGCGAACGTAGAGAAGCTCGGAATCCTTGGTCGCCCTGCCGGTTTCGTCGGCGACGGAGAAGAAAGCCTCGATCGTGTCGGTCGGTTTCAGCTGCGCCTGGAAGTCGACATTGGCGGCCAGAAGCTTGATGACGAGCGCCGTCATGTCCCGGCTCATGCCATAGGAGAGGGCGGCGCGGTAGATTCCGTCGTAGATGCGCGGCAGATCGCGCGAGGCGGTGATCGGGGGCGCACCCTCGTCGAAGACGGTATGGATTGCATCGAGCATCGGCGGCTCGACGCCCTGGACCAGCTTGTTCTTGTCGTTGACCGCAAGCGTCAGCGCGTGACGTCCGCGGTGGTAGAGGCTGATGCGGACGATGCGGGCAAGCTCCCCGGCCTGGAGGATGCCGATGCGGAGCACGTCGCCCTCTGCGAGCTCGCCGGAACCGGTCCGCTCGGTGATCGCGCGCTCGACATCGGCTGCGCCCTGCTTGGGATAGCCGGACGCCATCATCGCGGCACTGATCGACTGGGCCTGACGGGCGGGGATGATGTCGTCGGCGAATTCCGGTTCGGTCGGGTCCGGAGCCTCCGGCAGCGAGACCGTCATGTTCTCCTCGACCACGCGGGCCGTCAGCCCGGCCGCGATGTCGATCCCGTCCTCGGCATCGGAGGAGAAGCGGCGCGGATCGATGTAGTAGAGTGCCGCGACCTGGGTATTGCCGTCGGTGAGCACGGAGCCGTTGGAGCGAACCGTCTCCTCGACCTCGTCCAGGCTCATGCCGCCGGCGAAGGGGAGGTGACTGCTGTTGACGGGGAAATCGACGGTCTTCAGGCTGACCTCGGATTCCACATCGGAATCGTAGAGCACGCCGGCGCGCAGGGAGGAGGCCGTATTTTCCGAAGCCGAGAAGATCGCCAGGGGATCGAACGGCGGATAGGGCTCCTGCGGATTGTAGTTGGCGGCGAGCGTCATCTTCACATGGGAGAAGGGCTGCTTGCGCACCACCTCGCGCTCGCCATCCTTGATGACGGTCGGAACTTCGAGGATGGCCTTGTCGGTCGGGCGTGCGGCGATCTTCGGCCCGATGATGCGGCTTCCACGCTTGACGTCCTCGTCATCGAGGTCGGCGCGGGCATCGCTCAATGCATAGGCTTCAGCCGGAATGGCGAGTTGCTGGCGGCCGTCGAGCGCGGCGAACAGCGCAACGCCCATCAGCACGCAGGAGGTGATGCCGGTGAGGAAGGTGCCGGAGAGCCAGCGGAGGGAGATTTCTCGACGGTCGGGTGCGCGATGACCATCGGCCAGGATCGGTGCGTCGCTTCCAAGCGACAGCAGCATGTTCCGATCGATCGTCACCTTCCCTGTCGTCCCCTCTTAGAGATATGCCGGTGATCGCCGGAGCGGTCCGGGCTGAAAGTTCTGCATGACCGACCTTGGAGAGTCAAATCATTCGGCCCGAAGCCGCTGCTTCCGCTTATGATCAGAGGAATGTGAAAAAGTGAGGGCGATTGTGTGTCCATGCACACCGGTTCGCGTCCCTGCCTCACATTCCGGGCGGAAAAGGCCGCGAAAAGCGCGTCCCGAATCGAAGAGTGCGGAATTTAGCTTGAAACTCAATCACTTGAAAGTTTTTTTCGGTTTTTTCCAAAACAGCTGTTGACTGTTCGGTGGGGGCGAATCTATAACCCCGCTCACTGACGAGGGCGGCGGCGCTGCTGGCGACGCTGGTTCTTGTTCTGATAGATCTCTTGGAAATTGGCTGAGATGCTGATTGTGGGCCGGGTTACGGTTTGGCTCTGAGGG
>Ga0065721_10005181_pt1 | contig 15662 bp, 12 predicted proteins | sample Mesricmetagenome_FD_59108 | JGI IMG/M metagenome (GOLD analysis project Ga0065721, IMG submission 59108) | Mesophilic microbial community from rice straw/compost enrichment Sample: eDNA_1 v2 (version 2) | ecosystem: Engineered > Solid waste > Grass > Composting > Bioreactor | place: USA: Davis... | reverse complement strand
GGGGTCGTATTCCGCCGCAGCAATGTCTGGGTCCTGCCTGACCTGTACTTCCCCGGCTTGCCCGGCGAGGCGGACTATCTCGCATTGGTTCGCAGCTATGGCCAGGACCGCGTTCTGTTCGGCACGGCTTATCCCGTCGCACCGCACGCCCAACATCTGGCGAAGTACCTGCAACTGCCCGTATCCGCTTCCATCAAGGAGAAGATACTGGGCCTGAATGCGGCGAATCTATTCGAGCTCGATCTCCGTGCCGCGACCTCAGGCAAATCCAACCAAAGCGCTACCCGGCTCGCAGCTGCGTAGGTCGGTATCACAAGGCAAGCGTCGGCCATAGCCCGTGGCGCCGCATTTGTACGGCTGCGTTGTAATTGATTTAGCATCGCAGCCTGCTTCCGCTTTGTGGTGCCGGCCCGCCGCCCTAGTGATCCTGCCGAGACTCCGGCGGACCTTCGGACTGGAGGACATGACCCGTCTCCGGTGCGGCCGCGCATACACGTTGACAGTTCAACTAACAATCTGTCACTAGTGTATTGAGTGCGCGTGCTCTACGCTGAGCGTCTACTATGCGCGCCTCCACCCTTACCTTTTTCGCTGCCAGCCTCTGCCTCCTGACTGCCAGCCGTCTGTTGCTCTGTGCCTGGCACTGGGACCGGGTGCGTGCGGCTGGCGGCCTATGGCCCATTATTAAGGGCGGCCTCCGAATCGACCTGACCATGGTTGCAATGATCGGAGGTCTTCCATTGTTGCTTAGCCCTTGGCTAGGTCATGAAGTGATTGCCGATGCAGTGACCGAGACGTGGCTCATGACAGGATGGACTCTGCTTGTGGTCCTTGAAACACTCACGCCCCAGTTCATCGCTGAGTACGATTCCCGCCCGAACCGCCTGTTCTTCGAATACTTCAAGCATCCGAAGGAAGTGGCGGGCATGCTATGGAAGGGTTACAAGCCCGTGATCGTGGGAGCCGTACTTGTCATCACCGCATTAGTGTGGATTGGCCATGTACTGTTCGATCGTATCCGGGTGGATGCACCCTTACCCTTGTGGCAACAAGCCCTCTACACTCTTGCGGCTGCTCCCCTCGTCTTCCTTGCCATACGCGGCACCTTGGCGCACCGACCAATCAATCCATCGAGCGTGGCTTACTGTAGCGACGGCATGTTGAACACGCTCCCGCTCAACTCCCTCTATAACGTACTGTACGCCGTATACAGTCTGAAGAATGAGCGGTCCGCGCAAGACGTATATGGGAAGCTTCCACCGAACGACATGATCCTCGAGGTGAATCGGCATGCGGGTATAGAGTCCCTGCACCGGGAACTTCCTTCACTTCATGTCCAAACCCCGGCGCACACACGCTCCCGACCGTTGAACCTGGTCATGATCGTCGAGGAAAGCCTGGGGGCCCAATACGTGGCGCGACTGGGGGGACGGGCTCTCACTCCCCATATCGACGCGTTGATGGAAGAAAGCTGGAATTTCACACATGCCTATGCCACCGGCACGCGATCAGTGCGCGGCCTGGAAGCCTTAGTCGCCGGTTTCCCTCCGACACTGTCCGACGCGGCCCTCCGTCTATCCGGTGCGCAACGGAACTTCTTCACGCTGGCCCAGGTGCTCAAACTTCACGGCTATCGATCGCGATTCGTCTACGGCGGTGAAGCGCATTTCGACAACATGAAGAGTTTTTTCCTGGGCAATGGATTCGACGAACTGCACGATGCTCCCAGTTTCGAGAACCCCGCGTTCGTCGGCACCTGGGGCGCATCCGATGAAGACATGTTCGCCAAGCTCGATGCATTGTTGAACGCCTCAGCCGACGAGCCGACGTTCACCTTGGCGTTCTCCGTGAGCAATCATTCACCGTGGGAGTATCCCCCCGGCCGCATCATCCCCGACGGACATCCCGCCACCGCCGACAATNCCGTCAGGTATGCAGACTGGGCCCTGGGCAAATTCTTCGANAANGCAAAACGCTCAGAATATTGGCGGAATACGGTATTTCTCGTTGTCGCNGATCACGACTCGCGCGTACACGGAGCGAACCTGGTTCCCTTGAAGCACTTTCATATTCCGGCCTTCATTCTGGGCGCTGATATTCCGGCTAGAGCCGATCACCGCATCGTCAGCCAGATCGACCTCCCCGTCACGCTGCTCTCTTTGATGGGTATCTCGTGTGAACACCCAATGATTGGGCATGACCTCACCCACGATACGGGCGGCGGACGGGCCATGATGCAGTACGGGGAAAATTATGGCTACCTGAAGGAAGATCAGCTGTTGGTCCTCATGCCCCATAAGGCCCCGCGTCAATACCGCTATACCGCGCCAGACGAGTATGTGCCTGTGACAGCAAACTCGGCATTGTTCAAAGAAGCGCTGAGCCACGTTTTATGGCCTTCATGGGCATATAAAAACAATGCCTACACGCTGCCGGCCTTGCGGGCGCATGGAGCGGCTGCTATGGCCGCCTGATTGTCCCGTTCCATTTCCATGGTCATCTCGCTTACCGTTCCTTTTCCATAGCTTTCTCGCTTACCGTTCGACTTCTGTAGTCATCTCGCTTACCCTTTGGCCATATTGGCTCGAGTTCAGACGAAACCCACATGCGTTCACCCTACAAAAGCACGAACGGATTTTCGCGCCTGGCCAATGCACTGCGCTATTCCATGAAGGGTTTCGAAAGCGCTTTCCGTCATGAATCGGCCTTCCGGCAGGAAGTGGCCATCATCACCGTGCTGTTCCCGATCGCACTATGGATCGGTCGTGATTTCATCGAGATTGCGATCCTGATTGGGTCGCTCATCTTTGTTCTGACAGTTGAACTTTTAAACTCGGCGATAGAGGCCTTGGCCGACGCTGTTACGCTGAAAGAACACCCCTTAATTGGGCGTGCGAAAGATCTGGGAAGCGCCGCAGTGCTGTTGTCCATCACGCTTGCAACGCTTGTCTGGCTCGCCGTTATATTTCAGTAAGGCCCCAGAGTAGGCACGACCGAGTTTCAATGGCACATTCCAAAAGCACGCAATACGTGGACATCCCCCGAAAGGGCATGGTGATCGACGTCTTTATGGCCTTCCTGAGACTGGGTCTCACCTCATTCGGAGGCCCCATCGCGCACTTGGGGTATTTCCGCGCTGAATTCGTGGAACGTCGGCGTTGGGTGGATGACCGCAACTACGTAGATTTGGTCGCGCTATGCCAACTATTGCCGGGCCCATCGAGCAGCCAGGTCGGCATGGCGCTTGGCTTAGCTCGGGCGGGTTGGCCTGGGCTGCTCGCCGCATGGGCGGCCTTTACCTTGCCCTCAGCCCTTGCCTTGATTTTCTTTGCATACGGGATCACCTCGTTTCCCGGAGTGGCTGAGTCAGGCTGGGTATACGGGTTGAAGATCGCTGCAGTTGCCATCGTTGGGCAGGCAGTATGGGGCATGGCCAAAACGTCGTGTCCCGACCGTCCGCGCGCGACATTGGCAATTCTGGCAGCACTACTCACAACCCTGGCGCCTGGGGCTGCAGGGCAACTTGCCGCGATCCTTGCAGCGGGAGCGGCAGGGCGTTGCTTCTTGCAGGCTCCGGGGCCCGGGGCCGTGCACCTTCCTGGCTTCGCGGTATCCGGTCGCACCGGCGTTCTTGCCCTTATCTTCTTCATGGTCCTTATCGCGGGCCTGCCGGTCTTGGACTGGGCCATGAAGTCGCCCATTACCCAGTTGTTGGATGGCGTTTATCGGGCTGGGGCGCTCGTCTTTGGAGGCGGGCATGTCGTCTTGCCTTTGTTAGAAAGTGCAGTCGTGCCGACTGGTGCCGTCGACGCCACTGAATTCCTGGCCGGATACGGCGCGGCCCAGGCCATCCCCGGCCCGCTGTTCACCTTCGCTGCTTATCTCGGCACTGTGGCCGCATGGCCACTGCAGGGATGGTTGGGGGGCGTCGCCCTGCTTTGTGTCATTTTTCTGCCCGGCATGCTGCTTCTGATTGCTGCTTTGCCCTTTTGGGATGGGCTGCGCCGCCGTGCCACGATCCAAAGCACGATCCTTGGGATCAATGCGGGCGTCGTCGGCATTCTGTTGTCTGCACTCTATGATCCCGTATGGACCAGCGCGATACACGACAACAAGGATTTCGCCTTGGCCCTCGCCTGCTTCGCTCTCCTGCACTTCGGCCGCGTTCAGCCTGTGTTAGTGGTGCTGGTTGCGGGTGTAGGTGGCATGTACTTGTAAGAACGCCTCGCGCTGGAAGAACATCAGGATTGGCAGAACAAGGGAACGAAATACCGAGATAACGAGAACACGAGCATGCGGATATCGAGCGAATCCCCGGTATCGAGGCTGGTTCATATTTCTACGATACCGCCCAGCTCCACCGTCGCGTTCTTCGGTAGTTTCATGAAACCAGCAACTTCAGCCGCATTGCGGTGCATATGCACAAACAACCTTTTGCGCCATTTCGGCTGAGGGGTTGGCCCTGCCCCTGCGATGACGGCGTCCCGGCCCAGGAAATAGCTGGTCGGCATGGTGGACACATCGAAACCTTGATCACGTATGCCGGCAAGCTCCCGCGGAATATCGGGATCATCTTTGAAACCATAGTTGATGATGACTTCAAAGCATTGATTTCCCAATGCCGTCAGGACTACGCGCGATTCCTGTGGTACCCAGGGCTCTTCTTGGAACTGGACCGTCACAAACAAATTGAACTCGTGCAGCACCTTGTTGTGTTTGATGTTATGCAGCAATGCCCCCGGTGCCCTGCGAGGATGGGCGGTGAAAAACACGGCAATACCCTTAACCCGGGTGGTCGAAGACATCAAAGCCTGTGAGACCAGCCCCGACAATTCCACAGCCCCGGCATGGCGCGCACGCAGCAGGGCTATTCTTCCCTGATGCCATGTACGCATCAGCACGAAGATGATCAAAGCACACACGAGGGGGAACCAACCTCCTGTCGGGATCTTCATGGCAGCGGAAGCGCTCAGCAATAAATCCAATAACAACAAAAGGCAGACGAGGATTGCCACGGGCACCATGGACGTCTTCCACCGGTACACCATGACGAAAAACAGCATGATCGTCGTAATCAGCATGAGGCCACATACCGCTACACCATAAGCAGCCGCCAACGCATCCGAGGATCTGAAGAACAGCACGGCGCCGGCCACGGCAACGAACAGGGTCCAATTGATGAAGGGGATATAGATTTGACCCGCGTGAACCGTGCTGGTGTGCTGGAGATGGAGACGCGGTAGATATCCAAGCTGTATTGCTTGTTTCGTGAGGCTAAAAGCCCCCGATATAAGGGCCTGTGAAGCAATCACCGTACACGCCGTCGCCAACAGGACCAATGGTACGCGCGCGGCCTCAGGCGCCATCAAATAAAAAGGACTGCGTAAAGCGGACGGATCGGCAAGCAGTACAGCCCCCTGCCCAAAATAGCTGAGTGTCAGCGCCGGCATCACCAACGCAGCCCATGCCAAACGAATCGGCCGACGACCAAAGTGCCCTAAGTCGGCGTAGAGCGCTTCCACGCCGGTCACGCACAGTACGAGCACCCCAAGCAGCATAAAAACGGTGCCGGGTTGCTGCGCGACGAAACGAATGGCATGGACGGGCATGACCGCCCACACGACCTGCGGATGGACCAGAATTTGCCCCAGGCCCAAGGCGCCGATCACGACAAACCAGAGCAGCATCACGGGGCCGAAATATCTCCCTATCCCTTCCGTGCCCCTTCTCTGGACCATGAACAGCGCCAACAAAACACCGAGCGTGGCAGGAACAATATAGGGGGCCGACCACGGTGCAACGAGGGTCAAGCCTTCAATTGCAGACAGGACCGATATGGCGGGGGTGATGATGCCATCCCCGTAGAAGAGCGCTGCACCAAAGACGCCTATGGCGAACAGGATTCGACGCAGCCGGGGGCGATTTACCACGGCTTGCGACGCGAGCGCCAACATCGCCAATGTGCCGCCCTCGCCCTTGTTGTCCGCCCGTAGAACCAAGACCACATATTTCAAGGTGACAATGAGCGTCACCATCCAGAACAGGAGCGATAACACTCCATAGACGTGGTCAGGGCTCAGGGACAAATTGCCGGCAGAAAAAACCTGCTTGAGGGCGTAGAGCACACTGGTGCCTATATCGCCATAGACAATCCCTACCGCGCCAAGCATAAGAGTGACCAAAGGTCGCCGGGTCGCACTCATGGTTCCTCCCGATCCTGAGTACCAATGTAGCTCGAATGCCCCCCTGCGCAACAACACAAACATTGCGTGTGCAATGACAAAGCCCCGCCTCAAAAGAAGAGCGGGGCTTTGGGACCTGCTATGTATCAGTGCAGGACTGATTACATATTGTCGATCATCACTTGACCGAAGCCGGAGCAGGACACCTGTGTCGCGCCTTCCATCAGGCGGGCGAAGTCATAGGTAACCTTCTTCGACAGGATGGATTTCTCCATGCTCGAGATGATGAGATCGGCCGCTTCTGTCCAGCCCATGTGACGCAGCATCATTTCGGCAGACAGGATTTCGGAACCGGGGTTCACGTAGTCCTTGCCGGCATACTTGGGAGCCGTGCCGTGAGTGGCTTCAAACATCGCTACGGAGTCGGACAGGTTGGCGCCCGGAGCAATACCGATACCACCGACTTGAGCGGCCAGCGCGTCAGAGATGTAGTCGCCGTTCAGGTTCAGGGTTGCAATGACGTCGTATTCGGCCGGACGCAACAGGATTTGCTGCAGGAAGGCGTCAGCGATGGAATCCTTGACGGTGATTTCACGACCCGTCTTCGGGTTCTTGAACTTGCACCATGGGCCGCCATCGATAGGCTGGGCGCCGAACTCTTCACGAGCCAGTTCGTAGCCCCAGTCACGGAAGCCACCTTCGGTGAACTTCATGATGTTGCCCTTGTGAACCAGGGTCACCGACGAACGATCGTTGTCGATTGCGTACTGGATAGCCTTGCGTACCAGGCGCTTCGTACCTTCGACGGATACAGGCTTCACACCAATACCGGAAGTTTCTGGGAAGCGGATCTTCGTAACGCCCAGTTCCTTCTGCAGGAACTCGATCACCTGGCGGGCTTCGGCGCTGCCGGATGCGAATTCGATACCCGCGTAGATATCTTCGGAGTTTTCACGGAAGATGACCATGTTGGTCTTTTCCGGCTCACGAACGGGCGAAGGCACGCCCTTGAAATACTGGATCGGGCGCAGGCAGACGTACAGGTCGAGTTGCTGACGCAGGGCGACGTTCAAGGAACGGATACCGCCGCCGACGGGAGTCGTTAGCGGGCCCTTGATCGACACCACGTATTCGCGTACGGCTTCCAGGGTTTCTTCAGGGAGCCAAACGTCGGGACCATACACCTTGGTCGACTTTTCACCGGCGTAGACTTCCATCCAGTGGATCTTGCGCTTGCCACCATAGGCCTTGGCAACCGCAGCATCCACCACCTTGAGCATGACCGGCGTGATGTCTGCGCCGGTGCCATCCCCTTCGATGTAGGGAACGATGGGCTCGTCAGGGACGTTGAGCGAGAAATCGGCGTTGACCGTGATCTTCTGGCCCCCTTCGGGAACCTTGATATGCTGGTAGGACATGAATGCTCCAGGGTAGAAATCCGACGACAGACCAATTTATGGCCCGGTCTTATATAAGAGTATCAATAAGTTTAGCGTACTTTTACGCCTAGTTTGCAGAGGGCGCCGCTAAAATACATTGTTTTATATCATTCGGGGCGGTATCACTTATGTTCAACCCGTCGCGCGAACAAGTCCGTCAGTTTTTCTCGGACGCATGGAAGCGCCATCAAACCGGTGGCATCCTCACGCCGCTCGAAACAATCGCTGCGCGAATCATGGAGCAGCATCCGGAATATCGTGCCGACCTCGAGGACCCCGAGGCGGAACATCGCGACTATTCGGTCGAGGCCGGGCGCACCAACCCTTTCCTGCATATGTCGATGCACCTGGCGATTCAGGAGCAAGTCTCGATTGACCAGCCTCCTGGCATTCGTGCCGCCTACGACAAACTCGTTGCCAACCTGGGCCCTCATGAGACAGAGCACGTGATCATGGAAGCGCTCGGCCAGGTCATTTGGGAGGCCCAGCGCCTGGGCGCACCCCCTGACAACGAAAAATACCTGGATTTGATCCGCCGGCACACCACCCGGGACTGAATGGCTAGCGCCGGACCGCCAGGTCGGAAGGCAGGCTGGCCAACCAGCCCGCGATATTGCGCATATCGGCTTCGCTTAGCTGTTGCACCATAGCCGTCATGACGGCGTTATTGCGGGCGTTCATTGCACCACCGCCCGCAGCGCCACGCTTGTAGGCGCGCAAGGCATGCAGCAGGTAGTCTTCATGTTGACCGGCAAGAATGGGATAGGTCGCCATGGCGGCAGTCTTGGCATCGGCGCCGTGGCACGATGCGCACGCAAATTTTTCGTATGCGGCCTTGCCTGCTGCGAGATCGGCGGCCATGGCTTGCCCACCCGCCAACGCAAGGGTCAACGCTGCGGCGCCCATCAGGCCGCCGCTCAAGAACTTGATCGACTTCATTTAACGTTCCCCTTACTTCAAGCTGGAATAATAGGCGGCAATATCGGCCATATCCTGTTCGGACAGGCTTTGGGCGATGGCTTCCATTGATGGAAACGTACGTGCGCCCGCAGCGTAATCCTTCAGGGCGGCAACGATATATTCGGCGTTCTGCCCCGCTATCTTGGGAACGTGGTAAACCTCTGGGAAACTGGCCTTGTAGCCAGGAATACCGTGGCAGCCTATACACATGGACACCTTCGACTGGGCAGCCTGGGGGTCGCCGGTAATGGCTTTGTCTCCTGCCTGGTTCTGTGCGACAGCTGCACAGGACGCGGTTGCGGCCAACACTGCAAAGGCGCGACTTAGGGTGCTTCGCAACTTCATTGATGGGCTCTTATGAAAAGTTATAGGTTTGATATTTATCAAGCGAACCGCAAAAAAACCTCAGTGTACGATAATCGAAACTCCGCCTCGTGACTAGCCCGGGTGCGATTCAAGAAACTGTCAGAAGGACGAAAATGAACCCTGCTTCAGCCACACCGCAAAACCGTTTCGAAGGAACCGAGCGCTACGTCGCTACTGATGATCTGAAAATGGCCGTCAATGCGGCACTCGCCTTGCAACGTCCCCTCCTGATCAAAGGCGAACCCGGCACAGGCAAGACCATGCTTGCGGAAGAGGTCGCTGCAGCACTCGGCCGCCCCCTGCTCCAATGGCATATCAAATCCACCACCAAGGCGCATCAAGGCCTCTACGAATATGACGCCGTTTCTCGCCTCCGCGATTCGCAACTGGGCGATGAGAAAGTGCGGGATATCCGCAACTATATTGTCCAGGGGGTACTCTGGCAGGCATTCGAATCCGAAGAACCGGTTGTGGTCCTGATCGACGAAATCGACAAGGCCGACATCGAATTTCCAAACGACTTGCTGCGGGAGCTCGACCGCATGGAATTCCATGTCTACGAGACGCGCCAGACGATCAAGGCGCGCCACCGACCGCTGATCATCATCACTTCGAACAACGAGAAAGACCTGCCCGACGCCTTCCTGCGGCGTTGCTTCTTCCACTACATTGCGTTTCCCGATCGCGAGACCATGAAGGCCATCGTCGACGTTCATTTCCCGGGAATCCGTGAAGAGATCGTCCGGGCCGCCCTCGACACCTTCTTCACCCTGCGCGATGTTCCCGGGCTGAAAAAGAAACCGTCGACATCCGAGTTCCTGGACTGGCTCCAGCTGTTGGTGTCCGAAGAAGTGCCGGCCGACAAAGTGGGCGGCACCGATGGCGACCTGCCTAAGCTCGCCGGCGCGCTGTTGAAGAACGAACAGGACCTGACGCTGCTCGAACGCTTGGGCGCAATGACCCGCGCAACCCGCCGCTAACTACCCAGGGTCGCGATCATGCTCCTTGACTTCTTCTACCATCTGCGCCGCTGCGGGCTGCCCGTGTCCGTGCAGGAATACCTCACCTTGCTTGAGAGCTTGCGTGCCGACGTCATGCAGCCGTCGGTAGATGATTTCTACCAGCTCGCCCGCATGACCCTGGTCAAGGATGAGACCCTGTTCGACCGCTATGACCGGGCATTCGCCGCCTTCTACGGGCGCATTGCCGCCCAGTACGCCGACGGCAAGCAGATCCCGCTCGACTGGCTTGTCAAGGAGTTCGAGAAAAAGCTGACACCCGAGGAAAAAGCGGCGCTCGAGAAACACGGCTGGGACAAGCTCATGGAAATGTTCCGTGAGCGGCTCGAGGAACAGAAGGAACGGCATGCCGGCGGAAACAAGTGGATCGGTACCGGCGGCAGTTCTCCGTTCGGACACGGGGGTTATCATCCGGAAGGCATTCGAATCGGAGGCCCCTCGGCGGGTAATCGTACGGCCGTCAAGGTATGGGAAAAACGCGAGTTCCGCGACTACGACGATCAACAAGAACTGGGTACGCGTAACTTCAAAGTCGCCTTGCGCCGCCTGCGCCGATTCGCACGCGAAGGCGCGGCATCTGAACTGGATCTGGAAGACACGATCAGCAGCACCGCCCGCAACGCCGGGCTGCTCGATATCAGGATGGTCCCCGAGCGCCACAATGCAGTCAAGGTCCTGATGTTGCTGGACGTGGGCGGCAGCATGGACGACCACATCGCCCGAGTGGAAGAGCTCTTCTCGGCAGCGCGCAGCGAGTTCCGGAATCTCGAGGTGTTCTACTTCCATAATTGCCCGTACGAGAACCTGTGGAGAAGCAACGCTAGACGGCACACCGAGCGGTTCGATACCTGGGATGTCTTGCGGCGCTACAACGACGATTGGCGCCTGATCATCGTAGGGGATGCCACCATGAGTCCCTATGAAATCCTCCAGCCCGGGGGATCGGTCGAGCACTACAACAAGGAGCCCGGCGCCACCTGGATGCAACGCCTTCTGGAAGCCTGGCCCAAGGCGGTATGGCTAAACCCAGAACCTCAGGGCTATTGGCAATATCGTCAATCCATTGCCATACTGCGCGACATCATGCATGACCGGATGTATCCGATCACTGTCAATGGTCTGGAACTCGCCATGCGCATGTTGTCAAAGTAAGTTCCATCACCGACGACTCGCCGGTGATCAGCCAATAAGAAGGAAGACATGACACAGCAATACATGACCCTTTCCCGGCATCGGCGTCGCGGGGTCCTTTACCGCTTGCTCCCTTGCCTGATGGCCCTGGGTGCGTGGATGATCACACCCGTGCAGGCCCGGACTCCGCANGAGCCAGTGGCTTCGGCCACACAAGTTAGCNCCACGCCCCCTTCCTCTACAGCAAGCGCTGCNGCGGCCGGCGCCCTCCCCGGTGTCACGGCAGAGAANCCCGCTGCCTTGCCGGAAGGCGTGGAAGTCGGGCCCTCGATCGAAGGCGTGAGCGAATATCGTCTCAAGAATGGGCTGCGGATCCTGTTCGCGCCCGATCAATCGAAGGCGAACACGACCGTCAACATGACCTACCTGGTAGGCTCGCGACACGAAAACTACGGTCAGACCGGCATGGCGCACCTGCTCGAACACATGCTGTTCCGTGGCACCCCGACCCTGCGCAACGCGCTGGGCGAGTTCTCTCGGCGAGGGCTGGCAGCCAATGGCACGACAAACGCGGACCGCACGAACTATTACGCAACGTTCGCCACCGACGCCGAAAACCTCGACTGGTATTTGCGCTGGCAAGCAGACGTCATGGTGAACGCCTTGATCGACGCCGATGACCTCAAGGCCGAGATGCCCGTTGTCCGGAATGAAATGGAACGGGGCGAAAATAACCCCTTCCAGGTGTTGATGCAGCAGATGCAATCATCTGCCTTCCGTTGGCACAACTATGGCAAGAGCACCATCGGAGCACGATCCGACGTGGAAAACGTCGATATTGGCCAGCTGCGTGCCTTCTATCGCGAGTACTACCAGCCTGACAACGCCATTCTGATCGTGTCCGGCAAATTCGACGTCACCGAAGCGCTTGCAACCATAGCAGATGCGTTTGGCCCCATTACACGTCCTGAACGCACGTTGCCCCCCGAGTACACCATCGAACCCGTACAGGATGGCGAAAGAAACGTAACCTTGCGACGCCAGGGTGGCTCTCCCCTGGTCGCGGCACTCTATCGGGCCCCAGCCGTCGCCGACCCCGATTTCACCTACCTGGAACTGGGGGTCGACATTCTTTCCGACATCCCATCGGGGCGTCTGTACCATCGCCTGGTGCGCGACAACCTGGCTGCGGACATCTTTGGCTTCAGCGCGGGCATGCGTCACCCTGGCTTTGTATTCTTCGGCGCAGTGCTCGAGCCGGGCAAGGAAACGGATAACGCCTTGCGAATCCTGACCGAGACGGTCGAAGGTCTGGCCAAGGAGCCGTTCGAACAGTCCGACCTCGATCGAGTGCGGAACAAATGGATCACGGCCTGGGAACGCAGTTACGCCAACCCAGCCAGCCTTGCCTCCGCGCTCTCCGAAGCCGCTTCGGAAGGCGACTGGCGGCTCTATTTCCTGCGACGCGACCGCGTTGAACAAGCCAAGCTGGAAGACGTGCAGCGCGTCACCACGGCATGGCTCACGTCCAGCAACCGTACTGCTGGTCGATATATTCCTACCGACGCACCGAAGCGTGCCCCGTCCACTGCAGAACTGGACATCCAGGCCATGCTGAGCGACTACAAGGGGCGCCAGGAAAGCGCCGAGGTAGCCGCCTTCGATGCATCGCCGGCAAACATCGATGCCCATACGAAGCGGGATACCATCAAGCTTCCTAATGGTGATCTGCGCATCGCGCTTCTGCCCAAGCCAACAAGGGGAGATCGTGTCGAGGCACGCATGGTGCTGCGCTTTGCCGACGAACAAGCCATGCGCGGCCAGCGCAGCATCTCCGAAGCTGTCGCATCGCTGCTGCATCACGGCACGACCAAGATGACCCGCCAGCAGATCGAAGATCGCTACAACGAACTTCGTGCAACGGTCGACGTTGAGGGCGGTGGAAACACGGTCGTGATCTCACTGTCCACCGTGAAGGAGAACTTGCCCGCCCTGGTCGAGACGGTCATGCACGTGCTCAAGGATGCCGACTTTCCCGTGGAAGCCATCGCCGAATACAAGAACCAGATGAGTACGGCAATTGCAGACGCGGAATCGCAACCCGGCCCGCTTGCGTCGCGTGCACTGGCCCGCCATGACAACCCGTGGCCCAAGGATGACGTCCGCTACACGCCCACCTTCGAGGAATGGCGTGAAGAAATCAAGACGCTGGACCGGGAAGCCCTCAAGTCCTTCCATGACCGCTTCTATGGCGCAGGCCGCATCGACTTCAGCGCGGTAGGTGCGTTTGACCCAGAGGCTGTGCGCAAAGCGCTCGAAAAATCGGTATCCGACTGGAAACGGGCTCCGGCATACAAACGGATTGGCGACCCCTATCGACCCGTCCCTCCTGAAAAATTCCAGATCGACACACCGGACAAAGCCAACGCCGTGCTGATGTCTGCCCTGCCTCTGAACATGCAGGACACAGACCCCCGCTACCCGGCGCTCATCCTCGCGAACTATCTGCTCGGTGGGTCGGAGACATCCCGTTTGTGGAACCGGGTACGCGTCGAGGAAGGGCTGTCGTACTCAGTCTATAGCAATGCTTCGGTATCGTCCCACGAGCCTAGCGGCGCCTGGTCGGTTTCCGCAATCCACGCCCCGGAAAACAGCCGCAAGCTGGAACGGGTGATCGCCGAGGAACTGAAACGCGTGCTCGAGAATGGTTTCAGCGAAGAAGAGGTCAACGAAGGCAAGCGCGCCCTGCTAAATTATCGCCGCCTGGGCCGCACCAACGATGGGTCCCTGGCCACGGTTTGGCTGCGCTATCTCGACTTGGGTCGCAGCTTCGCCTGGGCCGCTGAACAAGATGAGAAGATCGCCGCACTCACGGCAAAGGATGTGAATGCCGTGTTGCGTGAAGTGCTCAAGCCGGGCCTGTTCAGCACTGCCATCGCTGCAGATCATGCCAAGCAAAAGGCAGCCAGCAAGGCTGCCGAGTGAGCGCCGTGTCAAGCTTATGGCCCGCACGGCCATAAGCAACAGCCGGCACAGCCGGCGGCGGTGATAGACATCGCCGCTGCCGGTGCCTCTAGCGCTATTACGGTCAGCGGATTTCCTTGCTTATGAACAGATCGGCCCTGCATGCTTGGCGCCTGCAGGGCCGACTTTTTGGGTTTGGTTACTTGGGTCTGGTCACTGAGGTTCGACCTTCGCCTCCTTAGCCACTTCAGCCCAGCGCTTGATCTCGGAATCAACAAATTCGCCGAATTTCGCACCGGTCAGGTTGGGCACGGGACTACCGTTACTGGCCCACAATTCCTTCAGCTTGGGCGTCTGCAGTGCTTTGACGATTTCCTCTGACATCCTCTGAACGATATCGGGCGGCGTACCGGCTGGCGCCCACATCGCGTACCAGGTGGAGACCTCGTAGTCAGGTACACCCGCTTCCTTTGCTGTGGGGACGTCTGGGAAAGTGGGCGACCGTTCGGCAGAAGCGACCGCAAGCGGACGAATGGATCCAGCGCGTATGTGCGAGGCGGAAGACCCGAGGCCATCGAAACCCACCTCGACCTGCCCAGTAATAATGCCGCTCAACATGGGGCCTGCACCTTGATAAGGCACATGAGTGAGCTCGATGCCCGTCTTCAAAGCGAAGAGCTCGCCCGCCAAGTGGTGGGTACTACCCACCCCTGCCGACCCAAAGTTGATTGCCCCCGGCTCGGCCTTGGCTTTTTCGATGAACTCCTTCAGCGACTTCACATCCAGCTTCTGCGGATTCACCACGACGATTTGAGGCGGCCGCGCCAGCAATGCCACGGGGGTGAAGTCTTTCTGGATATCGTAGTTCAAGCGCTTGTAGATGGACGGCGCCACGGCATGGTGGGCACCCCCCATGAAGAATGTATAGCCATCCGGAACCGCGCGTGCCGCCACACCCGCGCCTAAGGTTCCACCCGCCCCGCCGCGATTGTCGACCACGACGCTCTGACCCAGTTGCTGGCCCAGTTGTTGGGCGAGGGGACGAGCAAAAGTATCCGTGCCGCCGCCGGCGGGAAACGGCACGATGATGGTGATGGACCGCTCCGGCCACGCGGCATGCGCGGTGTTCGCAACGGCGAACGCCGACAAGACTGCGGCGGCGGCATAGACAAAACGCTTCTTCATGAAACTCCTCCTTTGGTTTTCTACTGCCTGTTTCTTATGACATCGAATGCGTAAAGCTTCGTTTATGTTGACTTCGGCAGAACTACAATTTGCGTGAATGTCTCCTCTTCAAAGAATCCTTTATCAAAGATTCTTGTATTGCTCGCGCAAGGCATTCTTCTGTACCTTGCCCATGGTGTTGCGCACCAGCTCACTCACGAAATGGATGCGCTTGGGTACCTTGTAGTTCGCAAGGCTTCCCTTGAGACTCGCCAACAAAGCGGCTTCGTCGATGACCCGCCCTGCCTTTGGCACTACGACGGCGACCACCGCCTCGCCGAAATCGGGATGAGGCACGCCTATCACGGCGGATTCGTTGACCCCAGGATATTCGTCGATGACGAGTTCGATCTCCTTGGGATATACGTTATATCCAC
>Ga0065721_10051230_pt1 | contig 15665 bp, 10 predicted proteins | sample Mesricmetagenome_FD_59108 | JGI IMG/M metagenome (GOLD analysis project Ga0065721, IMG submission 59108) | Mesophilic microbial community from rice straw/compost enrichment Sample: eDNA_1 v2 (version 2) | ecosystem: Engineered > Solid waste > Grass > Composting > Bioreactor | place: USA: Davis... | reverse complement strand
TTCCTCCTTAGCTCAGTTGGTTAGAGCATCTGACTGTTAATCAGAGGGTCGCTGGTTCAAGTCCAGCAGGGGGAGCTGAAGTTCAATCATTTACGAGGGTCGCAATTAGCGACCCTTTTAAATTTGCCAGTAATTTGCCAGCAAGATTTTTGGCGGCGAAGCAAAGAGCGGATTACGGGGTAAAAATACGGTTTTTGGGTGGTAAGAGATAAGGCTTATTCTATTTGTTATCTGCAAACCAATATCAATGTTCTTATTTTTGCAGTAGGTGGGTTATAAACATCTGAAATTTTCTGACTTTATAATATTTGCAGTAGGCTATCGGATGCCACTGGCACTGTTCTTGACGATGGATGATAATAATCAACAATCTTTGCTTTTATGTCTTCCGGTCTCTCTGAGCAGGAATAGTAGTTAAGTTATCTCTCTTGTCAATTCAACTCCTCAACCCCGGCTACACAAATGGTATAAATAAAGTCATTTATGCTTTATAGTTAGGTACTTTTCATTTTTTTTCTGCAATGGAATTACCGTCATCCAAAGATTCTACATTTACATTACCAACATGAGTTACTCCTTGCCAATCGTCAACAACAACCTGCCAATCAATTACCCTTTCTTCGTTTCCAACCCATACATCCCAAAATTTTGGATCACTGGATTGGGGGCGGTGTTCTTTTGGCAAATCTCGCATTTCGACTAAAATTGGAATAGGTGAAGCCCATCCTAAAAGTATGGCTTTTCGGGTAGGCAGAATTGGCAGTTCCTTAAGAAGGCCTCCTATGTTATCTGGAACTAATCGTTTAACTAGCTCTTGGTCTCTATCATTTACAATTCTATGAAGAAGAAATGTATTACATTGTGATAAAACAGTTGGTGAGAGTTCTGAAGGACGTTGAGAAGAGAGAACCATACTTAATCCAAATTTTCTTCCCTCCCGGGCTATCCTTTCAAAAGTTTCCCTACATAATTGAGCCTGGTTAGTATTATCGATGTGAGAATCCCGAATAAAGTTATGCGCTTCCTCAAGAACAACAACAGTAGGTAATTCTTTTTGATAACATCTTCTATAACGTTGTATTGCTTCAAAAACAAGTCTCGAAAGTACAGCCACTATTATATGGACAACATCAGAAGGAATGAGCGATAAATCAATTATAGCCACTTGTCCGTTTTCAGAATTACTTTTACCAATATACTCTTGCAACCATTCAAAGAGCGTAATCTCATTATCAGGTTTAACTACACTTTTAAGCCTTTCATCAGTAAGAAGGAATCTCATTCGGAGCGACATCATCTGAACAAACTGTAATGCGTTTCCGCCCTGATTTTGTGCTAACTGCTCAAGGTATGGAGTTAATTCGTCAATATTAAATTGCAGAGGGGTATCGGCATTAATAGGGGACATAACAACTTGTTCCTCTTGAATACTGGATAGTATTGTTTCCGTGAAATCCAATAGCTCTTGAATATCCTTATGTGAAAATGCATTATATCTACCTTCTGTCCATCTTCTTCTTGCTAAAGTTGCATTAACCAGATTGTGCAATTCATCCAGAGAATTTCCTAGATCAGGGTTTGGCTCATTTATCAAACCCTGAAACATAGCACTATCCTCAGAAAAATTTTCTAAAGCTTTACACATTCCAATAAAGGCGGCTGTATTCGTTTGAGTAGGCAAATTTGCAATAAAAGTTAAAAGCTGGTTCCTTGAAGTAGTCAAAAAACTATGAACTCTTAAAGTAATAGAATTTCCAATACTAAACCCTCTTTTTAGATCAGTGAGAGACTGTAATAACATCGGCCGCTGTGCTCCCGGCTGAGCTTGAGAAAAATTGATCCACTCAAGACTATTCCACATCCAAGCAGGTATCTTTAACTGATTTGAGCCATCTTGTGCACCTTCTCTCTGGAATTTCACCTTATATTTCCTAACTGGCTTGTCAATTCCATCAAATGCTTGCGAATATTCTCCATTAGGATCAAGGATAATGAATCTTGCGTTCAGGGATTTCTTCTTGCCTCCGGGTTGTTTTTCATTACTTTCATCTATGTGACATTTCGCAGATTCCAATGACCAACGAATTAATCCCGCGACGGAACATGACTTCCCACTTCCGGTATTTCCCAATATTGCAAGGTGTCTGCCAAATAACTTGTCAGGATTTATCTTAACATCTGAATTGCCTGCCAGTGTAGCCCTTCCAATTATAACGGTAGCATTCGTTTCTTTATTCTCAACAATTGACTTCAACTGATATTCTGAAGGCAGAATAACACTATCACCAATAGAAGGAAAAGTATATACACCTCTTTCAAGTTCATACTCTTTATCCTCTGTCTTTCCTTTCTGCTTCAATGTTCCTATAGGATTAATTGACATTTTACGAAGAGGAAATGGCAAATCAATTAAGTCATAATCTTTAAATCCTTTCCTCTTGGGATATTGAGAGTGCTCTACTGCTATCCAATTAATTAATCCAACAACTGCCCCGACTTCATTTGGAATAAGTACAAAACCATTTATTTTTGGAAATAGGCTAGGAGTACCTGTATTTAAAGCTGTATTCTGCGGCGCATCAAGGTCTAGTAGAACTTTTATTTCGGTTGGAGAAACATAATCAACTGTTCCAATTGCAAGATTACGTAAATGGTCAAAATCGAATGGTCTAATCATGACTTTTATTTTTCTTGCTCTATTTGAAATGAGCTATCGTTATCAATTATTTTTTTCCTCACCGCCTGATGCCTGTGCCGCCGCATCGCCCCGCAGGGTATCATTATCAACTATATTTTTTCCCTCACCTCTTTCATTAACAAGTCTCTGTTTGCGAATAGTTATTCTATCAATGGTTGATTTGGGCAAATAGTAATCTACAAGTGTTTCTAAATCTGCAAAATGCTCTCCGAGCAATAAGGTAAACTGAGCTGAATTTCCGACCTTGTCATAAAATTTCTTTATTCGTTCTCTCACTCCACCGAAATCTCCTTTTTCACCTCGCTTGTCCCATGCAATAATCACCAAATGCGTTGAAGGTATTGTTAGCATATCTTCAATGTTTCTATTTATATGCGAATCGCCAAATCCATACCCATAAGTTACAATTACAGAATTTGGACGACAAATAGCCGAAGAAAAGTCTCGGAATAATTCTGCGTAAGGATAAAAAGATGTTTCAATATCTTTAGATGAGTTAGGGTAAATTACCACTCTATCAGAAACACCTTGGTAATTATTCTTAGGTTTTTCACCTTCTTTAATAGGCTGAGGAACGTCCGGGTGACTTATATCAGCACCAAAAGGAAGCAAACAGCGAACAATTCTTTTATGGTCAAATCTCCAGTCTATTGAGCCATGTAGCTTCGTCATTCTCACTACCCCTTCAACATATCTTGGCTCGCCTCTAATACCAGGTGGATTATAATGATAATCGAGCTCTAATCTTGTGTTACGAAATATTGGCGTTAGTTTACCTTTAAAACGATCAAGCAAAATAATACCACTATCGTCAGCACCAAGTTCAATAAATCGATCATAGTTTGTGGTAAATATTGCTAGCCGTTCCCGTGAGGCTGCGCGACTTGCAAAACTTAGAAGAAAAGACTTCAGTAACGTAAAGCTTCTTAGTGCTTTCTCATGATCTTCCAAGTTGCTTTCTCCATTTAACTTTAAGTAAAATTCATTTTCCGTTTTCAAAACATTTCCAATAAAACCATAAAGTTGAGTATCGAGCTCAGACCTTAATTTATCAGCTTCTTCATTCTGCAAAATTTTTAAACCCGTTATCAATTCATTTGCAGATCGTATATCATCCTCAATATTTGCTTCCCCTCTATCAAGGTTCTTTGCAGTCGACTCGGCATGGCTTTTAATAAAGTCCTTATATTTATGTGTTAACTGCAGGCGGCCCATATCTTGAGGTTTTACACCTGCCATATAACAAATAGCATTCGTTAAACCAGTGCCAATCAGAAGAGAAAAATGCTCACTTTGGAAAATCGCTGATAGCCAGGGTTCAATGTTTTTTCGTTGATCAAGCGCTTTCTCAGGAGTTATATCTTCATCAGAACAAAAAGCTGGATTATTACTAAGTTTCAAAATATGCTTTTTGCTCCAATCAATGCTATATGTATCCATTTATCGATTAATTATTTGATTGAGGTTCAAAATGATATTGTCTTAATATTTAAAAATAAAAATAGAATAATATACTTACGCCGCTAAGGTCCGTAGTTCTTTGAATGTTTCTCCTGTTACAAATTCATCGACATGTACTTCTCCGGTAAGCGGAAATCTTTCACTGGAGGCCATGACTTGTTGAATTTTGCGATGGAATAACCAGGCAGTTTTTTGGGTGATACCCAACTCATTGGCTAATTCATATGTAGACATGCCCTTTTTCTTCGAATAGCGGAAAACCGCGTAAAAAGCCTTTTCCAGGCTGAATTTCAGCTTGTGAAATACAGTATGGGCGGTAGCGCTTTCATCATAATGACAACTTCTGCATCTACGGGAAAATGGCATATATCCCTTGGTAAACTCAGTGCATCCACATTTGCGGCAAGTGTAGCCATCTTTCCATTTCATGTCAGCGAGGTATTCCATGCATGCATAAGTATCATGGAAGCGCTCATGAAATTCAAAAGCGTTTTGAGTCGAAAACATAACTAAAATTATTTAGTATTATCAAAGAACTATTTGGCAATTTCGCTCTAAATCATTTAGACTTAATAAAAAAAATATGTTGAAAATTTCTCAGCTAAGCAAATTCACATTTGAACTATCCAATCTCTTCAAAAGTTCAATAGGGTTATTCAATAAACTTTGGTTTTTACCTAACTGGATCACTTGCTCCATTGTCAACTGCCTTATTTCAACTCGTGGAATACCATTCACCGTAGCTTTAGCTATAACTAAAGATCCCATCGTAACAGCAACATTAGGAATATCTTTAAAAGAATCCAACAGTGCAGCAGCAGCTTCAGCGTAATTTTTTGTCACTTCTGATTGATGTTTTTCGATTTGCTGCAATTCTATCGCCTTCTTTGTTTTTTCGAATATTTCCTTTGCCTCTTTACTTCTAAAGATATTTCGGATTTTATAAACTATTTTCTCTTTGAACCAAGAACCTTCCTTTATTTTCCCTTCCTCTGAAATTTCAAATCCGACTGTTTCAAGAAAAATTTTCGCTGCCTCAAAAACTTTCTCTGCTTTTTCTAAATTGTCCGTATCAACGAAAATGTGTCCAGCAAAACTTAACACTGAATTCTGAAGGATTAATTGAAGGTCATTAGGGTTAAATGATACAGTCCAACTCCATTTGCCAAAACCGCCGTGCTGATTGATAGCCCGACACCATTCATCCAGGTATGCGCGTTTTGTTCTGTTCTGCTCGTTATCCTGTCCTTTGGTCTCCAATATCAGGTATTCGCCGGTGATCAGTTTAATAATGAAGTCGGGGAAATATCGCCTAACGACGCCCTGATAGTTGTAGTAAACAACAAAATTCAAATGATCGTTCTTCACAAACGACTGTACCTCTTTTGAGTCGTTTACAGTCTTTGCCTCTAAGTATTCCCATTTACTGTCAACAACAACAAAATTGGTATGCGTATTTTCAAAAGCCTCGCAAGGTTTACTTGTCCACCAAGTACGAATATCAGATGTTGATCGTATGGGCGCATCTTTGTCGAATACCGGAGTAAGCATTTTCGTATTTACAGCCCTTATTTCATTCCAGATATGCTGTATAACCTTATTCATGTTTAGCATGATAAGGATGCGCCTCCGCGCCTCGTTTTGATTGAACAGCGTATTTTTGATTACGATTTTATCGGAGCTAACAAAGCGCTCTATTATATTGATTAGTTGTATCAGAAATGTCTCGCTACTTCCCTTCCAGTCAGGGCGCTGCTCTGAATTATAGATAGACGATGCTATCTTAAAAATGATAGTTTGCAGACGTAGCCTGTCAGCTATTTCCTTTAAATCAATTTCAGAAAGCGCCGCGGGATTAGGTTTTCCGGCGATGATAGCAGCTAACTCTGCCTCCGTTATTGAATCGTGTGGGTCAAGTTCGAGCGGCTTTACTCTGGATAGATTTAACGCTAACTGTGGTCTATATACGTGGTCAATTCTCAGTACATTGGGGAATGTAATTTCATGCTCAGCCTTTTCTTTTACCGGCTTTATTTCAGTCTTAGGCTTTGGCGGAGGTGGTGGCGGCCCGTCCTCCCCTCCCTCGTGGGGAAGGAACGTAAATGGTACGCCGAATATATTTACATACTCCGGCTCAAACAGCCCGTCGTCGCCTACATCGTATGATGTCCTACGGAGGCCACGGCCCACAACCTGCTCACATAATAGCTGGCTGCTAAAGGCGCGTAAGCCCATAATATGGGTAACAGTCTTAGCATCCCAACCTTCGCTAAGCATGCCTACGGAAATAACATTTTGTATTTGTTCACCGGGTTCGCCTGTTTTCCCTACGGTATCTACGGTTCGGCGCAGCAATTCGGCCTGCTGCTTTCTGGTCAATTTTCTCTCCCTCTCCGCGTCCTCGCCATCTTCCACATCGTCAACTTCCTCCGCTATTTCGATTTCCTCTGTTTCCGCTTCTGCTTTTTGTAAAATGCTGCTATCTATCTGCAATGTCTTTTCGGGATTGCATAGTTCTCCAAGGCCCGCAGCCGAAAGCATAAAGGCGTCTGTATCGAATGAGTATTTTATCCGAGCTGAAGTAAATGTAGTATTCGCTACGGTTATCATTACCGGCGGTACTTTATAACCCGCCTTCTCCCATTCGTCCTTTGTTGCCTTCCAGTCCTTGCCTAACAGCAGGTAGGCATTCTTTATCAAATCGGGCAGAGGCACAGTTTCATCTACCTTTTGATTGATGTCGTCCTTTACCGTTTCATCCATGTAAATATGGTAAAGCCTTGAGCGTAGGTCTCTATCTACATTACCATCGTCACGTATTACAACGCGCGGCGTCTTTACAAGGCCCGCCTCTATTGCATCGTTCAGCCCAAAGTCAGAAACGATCCATGGGAATAGTGCCTCCTCCGTTGCCTTTTTTCCGCTTGGGGCGAACGGTGTTGCGGAAAGGTCGAAGCAGCGTAAAACGCCCCTTGCCCTGTTGATCTTGTCCAGGCCGCCTATCCATATAGTGCTTTCCTCAAGGTCTTCCTTTTTTACTCCTTTTATCTTACTTTCGGCAGGTACCCGCCACGCATGGTGCGCTTCGTCGTTGATGACAATAATATTCGAGGCATTCGACATATCGCCTAATACCTCTTTAACATAAGCCTCATCGCTCTTTGCGCCGCGCTTGTCAACAGATTTTTTCTTGGCGATTTTTTCTTCCGTTTGCCACGCTAAAGCGTGCCAGTTAATAATCTTTATTTTCCCTTGCCGCAGCGATTCAATAAGCCCGGAAGGAACTATATTAAATTCCTCATAATAACTCCGTGGGTCTGTAGGATTAAGGACGGAGAGGCGGTTGCGAACGGTAAGTCCCGGCGCTACAATTAATATATTCTTTGAGAAGCGCGGGTCTTTCCCGTTGGCTACTTTATTCAGAACATTCCACGCTATGAGCATACTCATAACAATCGTTTTGCCTGAGCCGGTTGCCATTTTATTGCACCAGCGGCTAAACTCCCCACCATCGCCGGGAATGTCTATGCCAGTCTTATCCGCCTCTGGCGCTTCGGTAAGCCAAATCAGCGTTTCAATAGCTTCTAACTGGCAAAAGAAAAACCGGCGGTCTTTTCTTTCCTCCGGGTCTTGCCAGTGCTGCAGCAGGCGCTTGGTAATTCCGGTAACACCCGGATAGCCGTCCTCGCGCCATTTTTTTACGCGCGGTCGTATGGTGTTTACTAAATCTATTTCTATGAATGTACCGGGATCGTCAAAAGATTTAGAGCTTTCGCTGGCTACAACATAACCCGCTGGCCTACGGCCCTGCTGCAAGATAAATTCCCTTGTATCGCGTATGTATTCCCAATATTGCCGCGGCTCTTCGTAGGGCGAGTTTATTATCAGTTTATCTATCTTCTTCATTTACTCAGAGTCTGATAATTTTTAGTGATTCAATACCGCGGGCGTCTATAATTTTTACTGCTACATTTTTACCGGGTGTAAACGGCAATGAAACTGTCCCGCTATACGCCTCAATTTTCTCCTCGTCTATTTCTGCCTTCAGGTTTTTGGCCAATGTAGCCCAGCCCTCCTTTGCGCCCGCCATCGGAAAAAATACCTGCGAAGGGAAAAGGCTTCTACCGTCATAGTCATGGTCGAGCATCCACATGGCTATATCTCCTTTTCCTCCGCTATCCACTGTTCCTGTTTTCGGATTATAATAATCAAAACCGTGTACCTCTACCGCGTATTTGCCATTATCGTCTCCGCTTTTTACTTCCTTAATCTGAACATCCGGTTGGCCTATAAGCCAAAAGCTCTCATTGCTGCTGCGCCTCTTTTTCAGATCGTCGGTAAGCAGGTCGGCATTCATTTGCGCCTCCAAAAGCGTAATACCGGGCCAGTTCGTTTCTTCTATATCCTTACGCGCCTCGGGGTCGAAATGGAAGGCGCAGAACAATACTATTTCCGGCTTCGGCCTTAGCGTTCTTGCTTCCTCCAATGCTAACTCTACCATGCGCTGCTCAAGGGGAGCATGCTCCGGCCCAAAGCAAACGACAACGCGTTTGGGATTATCCTCTTTCGTTTCCGCCTCCGCCTGTAAAAAGCGAGTACCGCTTAGTGGCTCTACCCGTGTAAACTCTATAAGCCTACCGCCTTTGGCTCTTACGCCTGCTTTTAGCAACTCCTGCCGCCATTCGTCCTGCCGCACGGTCTCACCGCTTCGCGCTATGGAATTATCCGCTTCTAAGGCATACTCATTTTGCACATCGTCAAAAGATTTAGCTACTGGCGCGGGTACTGCTTCTACTGTGAATGGGCCAGTAACGCGTATTCTGGTGCTATCGACTATTGGCTTATCATATAAGGTTTCCTGATCAGCATTCCTTTCAATACTACTATTGATTTCGGTTAACATCTTTATTTTCAATTGCCAAAACTCATGATGCTTACTTTTTATTTCGTTTGACCATTCTGGTAACGTATTTATTGGAATTTCCCACTCGTTAAGCTTTACCATTTTATTCTTTTGCAATAAGTGGTTCATGTCTTCTAACAAACTGTCGATTCTTTGTTTATACTTAACGTAGATGTTATCAATGGTTTTATTATTGGCAATCGATCCAGATGTAATATGTGGTACAGTTTCATAAAGAAATCCACTTGCAACTCCTTCATTTGGATATGCAAGTTTATAGTAGTCGTATTTTTTTGTGATTAAGTTTTGTTTGGCAATTGTCAGTGCAACTCTTGAAGTATCGCATGTTATCCATCGTCGTCCTAATCGTTCAGATTCTAAGGCCGTCACACCACTTCCGCAAGTAATATCAAGGACGACGTCTCCTGGATCAGTTGCCATGAGTATACACCTCATTAATACTTTTGGACTTGTCTCTACTACATATTTCATATTTGTAGCCGGAGCCGTATCGTTCCAATTGGCTGTAAGACGGGTAACCGGATAATCATCGTGAAAAAGCACATATCGCAAATAGTTTCCAGACACCTCAAGACGATTTGCATATTTTATGCGTGTTAAACCTTCCTTAGTAGTTGACCAGCAGTGAATGCCATCCGGTGTCTGATTCACATTGCCTCCCATAGGCGGGTAGTCTTTACCCTCAAAATCAATGTTAAAGTCTTGATTAGGTCGATATTCCCTCGGTTTTAAAGGCATTGTCTGATATAGCTTTGCATTTGGAGGCAATGAAGAAGGATTAAGTTTCTCATCTTCTGTTAGTGGTCTTCTTTCAAAGGGCCTAAGCTCAACAGAATCCATTGAACTATTTTCAACAGTTTTCTGTTCAACAAACAATTGTTTAATCTTTAGATAAGCTTTTTCTTTATCTTTTACATACCAAAGTAAATAATCATTCATACTTTCACATCCCGGCTTTTTACTCAATGGCATCATCTTCTTTCTAAAACTTATTTGAGAATAGAAATTTTGTAGGCCGAAAATCTCGTCGAGTATATTCCTTATCAAATGAACATTTTCCGTCCCTATTTGAACAAAAATGCTTCCATTTTCACTGAGCAAATCGTACGCTAATTTTACTCTATCTCTTATATACGAGAGATAGGAATGTATGCCAAGCTCCCATGTGTCTCTAAAAGCTTTGAGCATTTCTGGCTCAACATTTAAATCTTCGTCTCTGTCAGTGTCCTTAACATCTCTCTTATTGATAAAGGGTTGAAAATTACTTCTGTAACTGATACCGTAAGGCGGGTCAAAATATACCATCTGCACCTTGCCCGCCATGCCTTCTTTCTCCAGCAGGCTATTCATTACAAGGAGGCTGTCGCCCGCTATTAGTCGGTTGGTCCAGTTCTCCTTATGCTTATAAAATTCAATGGCCTCCCGCAGAGGCTTTTTCTGCTCCTCAAACAGGCTCATTTGCGGATTTGTATCCGCTTTTTTTACCGTATCAATTATGCGGCGCGGGTCTATGCGTTCGTGTACGTGCAGGCTCACAGTGGGTACGTCAAAGCTGGTATGTTCTGCCTTGCCTGCCCATTGCAGTTGTGGGTCAAGGTGTGGGTCATATTGATAGGTTTTCTTTTTAAATCCGCCGTTATCGGTATGCACATCAACTAATCCTACAGGCGGATTATTGAGCCGCTGCTTGTCTTTGTGCTCGTATTGCTCAATGGGTTTTGGGTTACTGTTATCTTTAACCTTTTTAGCTTTAGCCATAATTTTCTATAATTAACAACGAGCTTCTTTTGAGAAGCTTCTTTTAACTTCTTTTCTAGATATGATAATAAAATCAATTTATTTAAATCGCAACTTATAATTTGATCATCTATATTAGCTTTTTGCCTTTGTCACTAATAATTCGCACACCTCAACGTGTAGCGCTTCTGCTATCTTAAATAGGGTTTCAACTGTTGGCTGATTATCATTAGTACACCACTTGGAAACAGTAGTTTTGCTTACACCCAACTGCTCTGCCAACCACATGTTGGTTTTCTCGTTTTCAAGGAGTACTATTTTAATCCTGTTGAATCGCTTTCTTTTCTTAGCCATCGATATGGTAAAATTTCTTTACCAACTAACAAAAAAAGAACAACTTATAAGAATTGGATAAAAAATGGACATATTAAAATCATTTAGTTGATTTTAAATACATTTTTTAGTATCTTTATAATGCCAAATTGCAGGAATCATGTTCAATAATGATACATAGTGCCCGGGTTATGGAATTACGGACGCATAAAGAAATTTAAGCGTGTTTGCTTTATTCCCGCTGCTGAAAACTACCACTTTTTTATTGATCGCGGGTAATGGGTAAATCGCTCACGTCTTCCTTTAGTATCTTGCTAAAGAAACGTGGGCGTCTTTATTCGCGATCAGGGGTGTGGTAGCCCTTCAGTAGCAATAAGGACTAACCCACGTTTCTTTTAGTTTCTATACCGTTGGTTAGTCCTTATAAGCAATCATCTTCCTCGCAAATTATTTTATATATCTATAAGACTACTAACATCTATGATACGCAGAGATTTCCCCGACACTGAACTATGTCCACACAAGCTCACTCCTGAGGAAATAGTTGACCCCTACCTGGTCATCAGCGAACTGTTCCAGTTTGATCATTTGCCCTGTCTACGGGAGTTACACTGGGAGTTCTTTAAGTCAACAGTAACCGGTGGATTTAATAGAGGCCTCGACAGAAGGGAACGGTATACGCTTGTACATTATTACGAACTGATAGGAAAACTAATAGAGGCGGCTCATATCCTGTATACCCAATACAGGCAGCGCAGAAAGCACTGCAAAGAAAACAGAACTGATATTCAGCACATACTAACTGATACGAAAAGAACGCCGGTACAAAAAATTATTGACGTTATTGCTAAAGCTGCTGAACCGGAGAAAGTATTTACAATAAATATTACTCCAGACTTCAGCGAGCCCCCAAAAATGCAATACGACTACCTGGCCCTGCTACCGGCTCAATCCCAGCCGTATGATGAATGCCAAAACCTGATTGAATCAGCCTGCGGCGGTATGGGATCAGTAATTGTCGCCTTCAATAAGGCCTTCGAAGTAAGCAAGCTTCTGCAGGAAGGGCATATCTTTTATTCCCTGGTATGCCAACCCGGAAACCTGGTTTATGACAAGGGGGCCACTCCTTTACCATTACCTGAAAAGATAGATGTTGCAGGTATTATTGAGAAGGCGCGAACCAACTTTGGCAACGAATTTAAAAAAGCCTTATCCTACCTCAACGGGGCAAAGTATTTTATGCTGAATAAGGACTACAACCTGGCAGCCCACTTATTACATCAGGCTACAGAACATACCCTGCGTGCAGTACTAATCTCTTTAACAGGCCATAATCCTTATGGTCATAATTTATTCCGGCTCTTGCGCTATAGCTTACGTATTACTACTGAGCTTTGTAAGCTATTTCCGCAGAATACCGACAAAGAGAAGGATTTGCTGACGCTGTTAAACCTAGCCTATTCTCACACACGGTACAGGAATGATTACGAAATAGGCCCCGGTGAGCTATGCTTGTTGTTAGAACGGGTAGATCTGTTTCAAACCATTGCGCAACAGGTATTGGAGAACCACATCACTACTTTTCAACAAATGTTTCAGGAATCATGAAAACACTTACCGTTACTGCCGGAGCAAATGCTTTGGCCCTGCACCTTACTAAAGAGTTTGAGGCTGCCTGCAAGCAATTTAATATCGACCCACAGGCGGCCTTACAGTATTTTATTGATCGCATTTGCATTTATGCTTATTTGGTTGAACGTGGCACCGATCCTGAATCAGTCGCTGCCGGCATATTTAGTCACTACCTAAAAAGCCGGGGTGAAATTGCCTACAAGCCTGATCCCACGAAGCGGGAAATTTACATCCGGTATTTAAGAAAAATGGTGGCACTTATTACCTGCAATAAGTCCCCTGCTTCAAAAGCAAAGTTACACCGACAACTGATAAAAGAATGGTATGCAGAACTTAATAAGCTGTAGATATGAAGACAACTTTTATTATTAATTTTTCCGAAGATGCTTGTATACTGTGCGATCTGTTCCAGTGCTCCCCGGCAGATGTAGTACAGTATTACATAGACCAAGTGTCTATACATGCCTTTGATAGTGAAACTTCAGAGCCACCTTGCATGTATGCAACATTGCTTTTTATGCAGCTTGTCGCCGCAAGTCGTTAGGCATTGTTATTTATTATTGACTTTTCATCCCCCCACCCAATACTGCTCAATGATTTAGTAATATGTTTAAGTAACAAATAGCAACAGGGAACAATGATAACATACAATATTCATCACAGTACAACCGGATAAACTCCAGCATTGAGCTCTGAGGCAATCGGACCGTTTATTCTGTTAAGCATCCTGGTCAACTGCGAGCTTTTCCACACCATTAATGCCCTTGTTATATAACAATCCGGGTGGTAGGAGTATCAACCACTGGGAGAATAACTTTTAAATTTTCCAGTGATATTTCTTCCTGCCCTTGATTCGCTTTAACAGGCTGTTACTATTTCCTGATTTTTCCCCGCAATGCTTTGGCCTCCTGTTCCAAAACGGCAGCTTCCTGGCTTAATTCGTAATCCCGTTTCCGGGCATTTTCCTCCTGTATTATACTATCCCGCAGAAATCCTGGACGGATTTGCTGCAGGCTGTCTGTTCTATAAAGTAGCAATAAAAGGGCGGTATCCTGCTGTAATTTTAGGTAACGATATTTAGTGTCGTTGGCTATGTACCCCGCCAGCTTGTGACCGGTCATATACCAGCCGGCGCTTGTCAAACACAGGGCCAGGTACAACCCGGCTGTTATCCAAACCAATTTTGGTATATGATGGTGATGCAGTGTTTTAACGGTAACTGGCTCTCTAAGCAACTTAACACCAATAGTCAATTGTTTTGAAAACTCCTGCATTTCCCTGACAGGGAAACGGGCATTTTTTATCTCCGCCTTTAGCTCGTTCATACTGGTTTTCAATTGCTGTATGTCCTGGCTGTTATTCGGGATGCTGCTGATCTGTTGGGACATATCGGCAATCTTTTTGTCCTGGGTTTCTATTTTCTTTAGCGCCGCTTCCATAAAGGCGGCATGGCTTTCATTTACTTGTTCATTCATCTTCATAGCATTTTATAGTGAAACTATAACGTTATCGTTTTGGCCGCCGGTTTTGCTTGCGCTGCCTCCGCAGATAACCTTCCAGCGTAAATTCATAAGGTACCTGTTCATGGGTATCTTCCGGTTTCAGCAGGTCATCTATAATACCGGCTGCTCCTTTCATTAGTTCAGTGGTCAGCGCCGACAGATCATTTTTCAGTTCTTCTTTAGGCACTGTACGCCGCCGCCTAGTAAGGGACAGCTTTTGTTCTGGTTGTTGGACCTGTTGTTGCTGCCGTACCGGTCGCGGCTCCTGCAGATGTTCCTTTTCTTGCAGGGCAAGTGATTTTCGCAAACCTGCCAGTGAAAATTTGCGATCAACCTGGCTACCCTTAAAACTATATTCGCCAATTTTAAAACTAATACCCTGCTTTTCCTGGGTTTGCCCTTTATACTTGTACAAGGTTTCAATACCCCGCTGCTGTAACCGGGTTTCCAGTTCTTCCAGGGTTTGGCAATGGGGCAAGCTTTCTGCAATCGCTGTGTAAATTTTATATTTACCGGCCTCCAGTTCATTCATGGCTTCCAGGTGGGTAAGCTGCAGGTTCTTCTTTATAGCGGGGATCAGTTTATATTCTTTTGTCAATGTCTGCGCTACCTTTTTACCCCGTAATCCTATCCAGCTATCAGAAATAACCTCACCATCATTGTTTACCATGTTGGCAACAATATGCAGGTGCAAGTGGGCTTTGTCGGTATGTTTGCTCACCACGTATTGTGTGTTGGTAATACCTAACCGCTGTAAATACTTGCCAGCAATCTCGGTCATGATTTCATCCGAAGGATTTTCGCCGGGGTAGAAACTTAAGATACCATGAAAGCAAGCCAGTTCTTTGGACGGGTGAAGCTGCCGTTGCCGTTCAAAATCTTCGGCCATCAGTTTAACATCATGGCTCCTTACGCCTTCGGCGAGCAATATTTCAGCACCAGGTTTGTTAGCAATATAATTGCAGGTATGATAAAAGGAACGGGCTGGAACCGGTTTACTGATCATGGTGTTAGCTTTTTAAGTATTACATCCAACTGGTCACGGAAATGCTCAAAGTATAGCATTGCCTGTAAAAGTCCCTGCTGGTGGCAGGCTTTGATAAGCTGGTTGATATTGCCCGACATACCAACTAACTGCCTGACAAAATGCCCTTCTTCTTTGGTCAGCCGGGCCATTACCTGCCCGTTGATGGTTATTTCCCGGATATAGTTGGATATACTTATACCTGCCTGCGCAGCTTTTTCCTTGATAACAAAGTATTCCACCCGGCTGTAACGGACAGCGGCCCGTACTTCCTTTTTTACTTGTTTGACCGGCCTGCCGGCCTTCTTTTTTTTCCTATTCACAGTTTCCATAACACATATTTTTTTGTTCCAA
>Ga0065721_10051232_pt1 | contig 15666 bp, 19 predicted proteins | sample Mesricmetagenome_FD_59108 | JGI IMG/M metagenome (GOLD analysis project Ga0065721, IMG submission 59108) | Mesophilic microbial community from rice straw/compost enrichment Sample: eDNA_1 v2 (version 2) | ecosystem: Engineered > Solid waste > Grass > Composting > Bioreactor | place: USA: Davis... | reverse complement strand
TAAAGTAGGTGATCAATTAACGGCAGAAGCCAATGAAATGCATAATGGACGCTCTACCGGCATATATCATATCCGGGTATCAAACCAGGCCGGAGAACTCGTCGCCTTATTTAAAGGAACATGTTTCCGCACTGGCAAACCGCTGATATCATGAGTCAAGCAGTTGTGGTGCAAGAGAAGCAATAAGCGTCTTTGCCTGGGTAAAAGATTGTTCCCTGCTTTCTGCTGAATCAATTAAAGAAATTACTTTTTCAATACCCATATCATTCAATTCTTCACTATTAAGCTCAACAAATCCACAGATTACCCGGCATGGAATATTATTCTTCTTAGCAAGATATGACAGATAACCCACCACTTTTCCTTTGGCACTCTGGTTATCTATTTTTCCTTCACCTGTAATCAGCAAGTCAGCATCTTTGATAACATCATTTATCCCGCTTGCGTCAGCAACGAGTTGGATCCCTTCCGTGATCCCGGTTTTAAAAAATGAAATCAATCCGGCTGCCACGCCTCCTGCTGCACCGGCACCGGCCATCTCTGAAATGTTCTGCCCGGTAAATTGCTTTAATATTTCAGCAAAATGTGTAAGCCCTTTGTCCAGCTGTTCTACCGTTTCCCGGTCAGCGCCTTTCTGGGGACCATACACAAAGGCTGCACCCTGTTCACCATAAAGTGGATTCTGCACATCAGATGCGATTAAAAACCTTATATCAGGTAATGCAGGTGGTACATTTATTCTGGCAATAAATGAGAGCGACTGCCCGTTGGGTGCCAGAGGCTGATCATCGCTATCCAGGAAAGCAAATCCCAATGCGGATAAAATCCCAATGCCTGCATCGTTGGTAGCGCTGCCCCCAAGACCTAAAACGATCTTTTTTGCTGATCTGGATATGGCATCTTTAATCATGATACCCGTGCCGCGGGTGGAGGTATAAAGTGGATTTCTTTCTTCTTCCTTTAGCAATATTAATCCGCTGGCCGTGGCGAGTTCAATAAAAGCAGTATTCGTTTTAGGGTCCCATTCATAGCCGGCCTGCATCGGTCGTCCCAAAGGATCTACCGTATCACACAACACCTGTTGCGTATGGTAATAATGCCGCATCACGGCGGCAAAGCCATCACCTCCATCGGCCATGGGAAAACTGTGTACTTCGGCTTCTTTATATACACTCCGTATGCCCTTTGAAAGCGCTTCACATACTTCGAAGCTGCTGAGGCTTCCTTTGAATTTATCGGGTGCCAGCACGATCTTCATTCCAACAAAATACGAAATACAATTTGGTGACGGCGTGGAAAAAGATCACGAATTTTGGAATGAAATACCTGATATGATCTATTCGTTTAAGGGATTTACCCCTGTTGTTCATGAATCTTCGTTTGTCCATCCCCTTGCAGCAGTTACGGGTAATGTGATCATTGGGAGAAATTGTTATATCGGCCCGGGTGCGGCATTACGCGGCGATTGGGGTCAGATCATCCTTGAAGACGGATGCAATGTCCAGGAGAATTGTACCATTCATATGTTTCCAGGCGCCACAGTTTTATTAAAGGAAAACGCGCACATGGGTCATGGATCAATTGTGCACGGTGCAACCATTGGCAAAAACTGCCTGATTGGAATGAATAGTGTAATCCTCGACCAGGTTGAACTTGGTGATGAATGCATCATTGGCGCTTTAACCCTTGTAAGGGAGGCCGAAAAAATTCCTGCCCGAAGCCTGGTTGCCGGCAATCCGGGCAAGATAATAAAGCAGGTTACAGATGAAATGATTGCCTGGAAAACGGAAGGAACAAAAATTTATGAAAGTCTTCCGAAGGATATGTTTGAACATTTCAAAGAGTCGGAACCCTTACGAGAAATATCTGTAAACCAAAAACAACAGGATAAATTTTATCGTAACTGGAAACAAACGGGTGATTAAAATCATAAGCCTTGAAGGCCGCGCCGGGCAAAGATTTTAGCACCCGGGTCTTGCATATTTAAAAATCACATATTAGTTTTACCCCATCAAGAATTCCAACCCTCGACGAAACCTCAAAACGTCACCGTACCCAACCTCCTCCCAAAAGCCTCCACCAGTACATCCTTAGATTTACCGTACCCGATAATCTGTATTTTTTTTATAATCCTGAAATTCTGGATCCTGTTAATGCCGTGTCCAATCCTATAAGCCGGTTTGTACCCCGAACTGAAGACTATTTTTTTAATCAAACCCACGAGCATGAAACAGATTTACTTTCTGCTGATATTGCTATCAGCCACCATGATGGCATCGGCACAAATTCCGATGGCGCCATCACCACAACCCGGCAATTCGAACAATTGCACCACCAACCCAAACATTGATGTCTGCCCCCCCAACAACAATACTGTTGTAGGTTCACATATTGGCGGCGTTTATCATCGCGGAAACAATTCAAATCATCTTGGAGCAAATGCAGTTTGGCGCTTCCGCAATATGGCAACAGTAAGTAACGTAACAGTGAATGTAGAAGTAACCATAGACCAGATCTCAAACGCGCTACTTGAAAATATAGATGATGACAATGCTAAGGATGAAGCAGGCAAATCTATATCGCATTTCTTTGCACCGCGCATAAGCCCGGATCAAAATCTGAATGGCACCAATCGGAGAGGCTATGTACAGTTCACCATGAAATTTTACAAAAATGCCAGCGGCCGCAACAATAACTCGGATGCTGATTTTGCGGTACCTGTTAGTCTCGCCAACCTGAATTATGTGCACTATGACATCGACGGCAACAACGCAAACAATGTCAATAGCGGTACAACAGGGAGCTGGTTCCGTGAAACAGGCGCTGCAAGAAAAGTCACCAGCTACAACCCTTCTGTGTTAGCCAATTCAGTTACCGAACTTTCAGCATACAATTATTCTGACGGAGGTGATGACTGGGTAGGTTTTGCAGGAACAATATATGAGCGGGATGGTGTATCACGTTGTGCCCAGGTTGCTTCTTCTTTTTCCTATGCTGGCAGCCAGCCGGGTATTACAGTCAGGATGGGTTATGATTATAATGCCGGAGGAAATATCGGACGCCCGGTACGTCAATATGGTTCGCGCCTGGGATGCTTTAATTTCCCCTCGTTGTCGACACTGCCGGTTAACCTGGTAAACTTTGCGGCAATTTTTAATAACGACGTAACCAAACTGCAATGGTCTTCCGCACAGGAAGTGAATTTCGATAAATACATTATCGAACGCAGTCAGCCCGGCAGTGATTATAAAGTTGTTGGTGAAGTGAAAGGCCGTGGTGCCACAGGCGCAGAGAATTATGAATGGTCTGAAGATCTTTCACAGGCAGATGGAACTGTTTTCTATTATCGCTTAAAAATGCTGGACATTGACGGTCAGTTTACTTATAGCAGTGTTGCAATGGTCAAAAAAGAATCCAAAGCGATCAATGGCATACTGCTGAGTCCAAATCCGGTTCAATCAGGCACCACCACCGTCAGGTTTAGTGCGAGCCGGCCCGCACTCGTACAGTTAAAAGTTGTAGATATTTCAGGTAAGGTTCTGATACATCAGATGCGCCAGGTGGCCGAGGGCCAAAACAGTGTGCCGCTGGAAAATCTGAACCGGTTGCAACCCGGTGTGTATTTCCTTCAACTCGTCAATGACGGCGAGTCATCGGTCCTCAAATTTTCAATAGCCCGTTGAGCTATAAATGAATGCTCCAGGGTTTATACCTTGACCCCTCCGGCCCAATGCGGAGGGGCTTTTTTTCGCCGTCCAAATAAAGCAACCGAATAATTTTTTCCCATGGAAAAAATTATTTGACATTAATGTTCAAGCTCTTATCAAAATAAGGCTTCTTAACAGCCAGGGGTAGCAGAACTTTTCATAAAAAAAAGCGCCGGAAAACATGAAAACGGACTTTATACAGATAAAGAATAGTTGTAACTTAATAGTCCGCCTGAGTACCAAAAAACGGATTGTTTATGAAAAGAATTTTACCCGCACTTAGTATTTCCACCTTTCTTCTGACTTTCCTGTTGCAGGCTACGGCTCAGCATGACCGCTTCGCCTATGCCATTACAGATATCAAAAAAGAAGGAGTAAGCTGGAGTTACCTGCGCAAACTCGATTTGAAAAATGGCAGCTACAGCGATGTGCTTTTGAATGGAACGGATATAAATCATCCCGCCTGGGATGAAGCCAGCAAAAAGCAAATGACTGAACCATTCAACGATCCCCGCTTCGGTAAAGCTGCACATGCACCATTTGCCACCGGCGTTGCTGCCATTGCTTATGACAGGAAAAATCAACGGATCTTCTACACGCCCATGTTCATCAACCAGCTCCGTTATATCGACCTGCGTACGATGAAGGTTTATTTTGTTCCGACGCCACACCTGGAAGCTTTGAACAATAAGGCTCCGGATCAAAGTAATATCATCACACGCATGACGATGGGAAGTGACGGATATGGTTATGCCCTGACCAATGACGCTAAGCACCTGCTCCGTTTTACAACGGGGAAAAACATTACCATCACAGACCTTGGAGCCATTACAGACCACCCCGATAATAAACAGGTATCCGTGCATAATTCATGTACCAGTTTTGGCGGTGATATGGTTGCTGATGATGATGGCAATCTCTACCTGTTTTCAAACCGCACCAATGTTTTCAAAATAAATCTTGAAACGAAAGTTGCTGAACACCTGGGTGTAGTATCCGGATTGCCCCAGACCTATACCATCAATGGTGCAGCGGTTGATGACAACAACCAGATACTCGTCACCAGTGCCGCTGATGACAACAGCATGTACACTGTTGACAGCAAAACCTGGAGTGCCACACTGGTGAAGGGCGGAGGCTGGCGCACTGCTGACCTGGCCAACAGCAATCTGTTGCAGGTACGTAAGATTGCCCCACTCGTTCGCCTGCTGCCCAATAATGAGGAAGTGGACGATGGCAGGATCCAGATCTTCCCCAACCCGGTTACACAGAATCAATTTACTGTTCAGTTTAATTTGTCAAGTGGAAAATATCGTGTAGAAGTGAAAGATGCACTGGGTCGCCAGGTACTGTTAAGCCAGGCAGCTATCAGTGGCAAAGGACAAACAAGCACTTTACATTTACCTGCCACATCAACAAAAGGTTTTTACCTCGTAAAAATAGTTGACGAGCACAATCGCACGGTATATAGTCAAAAGTTATTAGTGCTGGAAAACTAAGCCAGCCAAAAATCTAAAAAGCCCCGCAATACGGCGGGGCTTTTTATTTATCTCAGGTTGGAAATTATTCCTGGAAATTTTTAATCTTGTTGTAGAGTGTCTTACGATCGATATTCAATACCTCCGCTGCTTTTTTCTTGTTGAAATTTACCTGTTGCAGTACGGCCATGATGGTTTCGTACTCTGCGCGGCTGGCAGCGTCCTTCAAATCGAGTTCTTTTTTGGGTGGCATTGAAATCATGGGTGCCGGTTTGGCAGCCTGATCAGGTGCAGGTGTATGAATGGGTTCAATATTATTTATTTCCCATGGAAGGGATGCCGTACTGATTTTTTCTCCCTCCGGAGTCAGCAGCACCGCCCTTCTCACCACATTCCTGAATTCCCTTAGGTTACCCGGCCAGGAATATTGCAGGAAGGTCTGCAACACGTCGTCCTGGAATCCGGTTACGTTTTTATCCAGTTCCGCATTTGTCTTTTGCAGGAAGAATTCTGCAAAATCAAGTATATCATCGCGCCGGCTGCGAAGTGAAGGCAGGTTGATGGAAAATTCATTAAAGCGGTGGTAGAGGTCTTCGCGGAATTTACCCTTACGATATGCTTCCTGTAAATTTTCATTGGAGGCAACAATGATACGTACATCCACATTGGTTTCTTTGTTACCACCCACACGTTTGAATTTTCTTTCCTGGATCACACGAAGCAGTGTGGCCTGCACATCAAGTGAAAGGTTTCCAACTTCATCGAGGAAAAGGGTTCCGCCGTCTGCGAGTTCAAAATGTCCTTCCTTATCCTGTAAGGCACCTGTGAATGCCCCTTTTACGTGACCAAACAATTCACTACCGGCCAGTTCTTTTGAAAGCGTACCACAATCCATGGCCACAAATGGTTTACCCTTGCGGCTGCTTAGATCATGGATGGTTTTGGCGATCACTTCCTTACCGGTACCGCTTTCTCCATATAATATTACACTGTAATTGGTAGCTGCCACAATATTGATTTGTTCATACAACGCCTTTGTGGCTGCAGATTTACCAATCATGTATTCGCCATTCTTGTACTCGGGTTTCGCAGGAGCTTTTTTCTTGCCCGCTTCTTCTTCTTGTTTGGCCCGGGCTGTTTCAGGTTGAACCATGGCCTTATTTAACACGCTCAAAACTTCATCGGGTATCAGGGGCTTGACGATATAATCGAAAGCGCCCATCTTGATCACTTCAACTGCAGTCTTGATATCGGAGTACCCGGTGATCATTAGCACCTTGATTGAAGGATTCTCCTTACGTAATGCTGCTAATACTTTAATTCCCTCCATATCACCAAGACGGTAATCACAGATCACCATATCGAATCTCTGTTCATTAAACTTGGCTATACCCTTGGCACCGGAATGAGCCATTTCTACATCATAACCATTCTTTGAAAGAAATCTGCCGAGTAGTGTACATAAATCCAAATCGTCATCTATAATGAGGATTTTTTTTCTCATTGCACTGAAGTTGAAGAGTTAAGTTATTTGAACTTTTCCGTTTTAACAATCTCCTATATGCTCAAATCATGCCGGACTTGGAAGTATTTCCCCATTGGCGTAATAATATGTCCTTTGGCTCCAAAATTGTCTTTTTACAACGGTGATAAGTTACAGAGAAATGTTTAAAATAGAGACGGCATTGTCGGGAAAAGGGACGAAAAATATACAACAGGCACTTATTATTGACGACGAAACAGATATTTGCTATCTACTGAAAGGATTATTACGACACAAGAATATCGATGCGGACTATGTCAATTCACTTGAAGAAGGAAGACAATTTTTAACGCGGCACAATCCTGACATTATTTTCATTGATAATCATCTGCCTGACGGGTACGGTATTGATCATATTCGATCGCTGCGGTCATCAAACCCCGACAGCAAGATCGTAATGATCACTGCACATGATACCACTACCGATCGCGACCAGGCTTATGAAGCCGGCGTGGATGTGTTTATTGGCAAACCTTTTTCCCGGGAAATTATCTACAAAACGGTCGAAAAATTGGGGGCGTGACATCTTTCCCCGATGTGGGGAATATTTTCCCCATTATTCTTCTGCGATATTGAGAATCACTGTAAAAAGACTTCCCTGACCAGGTTGACTATCAACCTGGATCTGGCCTTTGTGCTGGAAAATAATATTTTGAGTATGAGTTAATCCCAATCCGTTTCCTTTCGATTTACTGGTGAAATAAGGCTCAAATATCTTCTGCCTGGTGTCTTCATCCATGCCTGACCCGTTATCCCTGAATTCAATGATGCATTTATGGTCCTGTCTCCGCGTGATCAGCTCCAGTAAGCCCGTTTCAGCCGGCATTGCTTCTATCGCATTGACAACAATGTTAAGGAAAGCCAGCCTGATCTTTTCAGGGTCAACCACCACTTTTGGATTTTGCTCATCATAATGTTTATCAACGCGGATATTTTTCAGTTCTATCCTGTCCTGCGCCTGCAGTAACGCCTGATCCAAAATTTGGTTGATACTGGCAGGTGCAAATTCCAGTTGTTCCGTGCGCGTGGCTGTTAAAAGATCCGACACCAGTTGATTGATGCGGTTCACGCTGCGATCGATCATACCCAACAACATCTCCGGTTCTTCATTTTCCCCGATACTATCCTTGAGTTGTTCCGAAGCCAGTGAAATATTCGTGAGCGGGTTTCTTACTTCATGAGCAATCGTGCGGGCAATGCGTCCGCTGGCTGCAAATTTTTCAATGCTTCTCAGCTCATTCAGCTCGGTATTGAGACGATTGAGTTCTTTAACTCTGCCTTCGAGTTCTGCACGATAAATACCCGCTTTCCTGTCTGCTTCCTCCCTTGCCACGTTTTCGCGTTGATAAGTGATCAGGGAATAAAAAATAGTTACCAGCGTAATCAACAGGGATATGATTGCTGTAATCGTCATGGTTTTGAAAAAGCCCTGCAGCTTATTATTCCGCACATTCATCAGGGCATTCTCTCTTTCTTCCAGTGTGGTGATGACTAAACGGATCTGGTTCATGATACCGCTGTCTATATCATTATATACAGTGTTTACCGAAAACTTCTGACTGTCTTTCTGGAAGTTGTTTAAAACCGCCGACAATTCACCCATCTTATGACGTAACAATTTGCCGAGACTGTCTACCAGCGGCCGGTAGTCTTCCTCGGGTTCATCTGAAATAAGCTTCTCCAGTCCCTCATGCAATTCAAAAGCCTTCCGCGATCCTGAATTATACGGTCGCAACTGTGCAAGGTCACCGGTTATGATATAACCCCTCACACCGGTCTCGGCATCCGTTACGGCTGAATTAATTGATTCGAGTATGTAGATAATCGAATTAGACCGGGAAACAGATCCCGCATCCTCTTCCAGATTTTTTATAACAAAAAAAATCAGAACGTAGGAAATCAGTAACAGGAAAAAGGCAATGACATAGCCCCACCGGTTTTTTATGATTACAGAAATTGGCATCGCGGTCAGGCAGACCTGTCAGCAGGACCTACTATTTTCTATCCACGATAACCGAGCGCCCCGTCTGTGGTCTTGGTGTGACAATGATTGCCTGTAAAAGCAAAAGAGTAGATACAATAATAAATATATGTACAAAGATACCTGCCTTCATGATAAAAAAACCTATTACCCAGGTCAAAGCCAGTAATATCGCCAGTATATATAGTGCCCGTTTCATAAAATCGTTTATGTGATAATAGAAAAAATGGTGCCAGCCCAACTGGTATTATCGCGTCCCGGCGCAACGTAGTTTCACCCAATTCACGAAATTTTCCGGCCGGAAATTTGACAACGATTCATACCACCATTTGCTCGATTATGGATCTTCGCTCCCCTTATCCTTTCTGGCTTTTACGTCACGGGATTATTCACAGTTATCCATCTCTTCAGGATAATATAAAAACCGAAGTTGCCATCATCGGTGCGGGTATCAGTGGCGCTTTGGTTGCACACAACCTGCTGCAGGCAGGATTCGAAGTTGCAATGATTGACAGAAGACATGCAGGCATGGGAAGTACCGCAGCAAGCACATCACTTCTTCAATACGAATTGGATACACCGCTTCATCAACTGGCAAAAAAAGTCGGACTATACCAGGCAGTTGAAGCCTATCAGCTTTGCAGGCAATCCATACATGACCTGGAAAAAATTTGCAGGGAACTTCCTGAGAAAGATCTTCTACATAAGCGGCCAAGTTTTCAATTTGCATCCTTTAAGAAACACGTACCTGCCCTGAAAGAAGAACTTCGTCTTCGCCGTGATGCAGGTATTAAGGTGGATTGGCTGGAAGATTATGAAGTAAAAGAAATGTTTGACATAGAAAAACCAGGTGGTTTGTTATCCGCCGATGGCGCAGAGGCCGATGCGTATAGAATAACACACGCTTTGCTTCAGCATGGAATGTCCAACGGTGTTCGGGTATATGATAACACAGAAGTGATTTCCATTCGACATTTACGTAAGGGTGTGGAACTATTGACCGCAGATAATAAAAGAGTGAAGGCACGCCGGTTGGTCATCGCCTGTGGATATGAATCGCAACAGTATATACCTAAGAAGATCCAGGAGCTTCATGCAACGTTTGCCATCGTCAGTGAGCCCGGCGCTGTCACAGAATTCTGGTATAAAAACGCATTGATATGGGAAACGGCTGTACCGTATTTGTATCTGCGAACTACTAAGGATCGCCGCGTGCTTGCCGGCGGTAAAGATGTACCATTTTCAAATCCGCAAAAACGTGATGCCATATTAAAGACAAAGGCAAAACAGATTGAAGAAGCTGTTTGCAGGCTGATGCCATCACTTCATATACGAACCGATTTTCAATGGGCAGGCACCTTTGCATCCACAAAGGACGGGATGCCATATATCGGCGGGATACCGGAAAGACCACATACTTACTTCGCCCTGGGATTCGGCGGTAATGGAATTACCTTTAGTGTGATCGCTGCCCGTGCTATCTGTGATGCCATAATGGGCAAAAGAAACCGCGCACTGGAGCTGTTTAGTTTTAAACGATAAATAAAAACCTGGTCAGGAAGCAAGCTCAAGGTTTTCCAGGCGGAAAGATTCATCGTAAACATATTTCTCCTGGAGCCAGGAAAGATTACCCTTGGATTTTTTCACAAACCAGGCAGCTTTATACAACCTGATTTGCAAGGTACGGCTGTTCAACCCGGGTTTTTCCTCGACAACACCGGAGAGATAGATATAATCGTTGTTACTTTTCTGGATCAGGTTCACTCTTTTGTTGGTCATATGCTGAAAAGGAGATCTTCCTGTCTCAATCAAAGCACAAAGTAAAACCTGTTCATCATAAGCCTTCATTACAATATGCCTTGTGATGTTCTCATTATTCTCGCGGTATCTCAATAAGCCTTTCTTGATCGAATTTATCTTTTGCCCTATTGGATAAAAATTTCTGTTCATACTCCACAATTTTAATGTCGCCCGGCAAATGCGCTATCCCTCGACAGTCCGGGTCTTGAAATGGAAACTGGTAAGCTGATATGTTTCAACATCCACCGGTATCCTTTATCAACAATGTGTTCAATGCGGGACTTCTCCTTTTTGCCATAAGGCTCTGTGTATTCGATGCTGTTCATTTCCATACACAGCAACATATATCCAACCGGCGCCGCCCCGCTGTAGTTCTCCTGTACCACCTCTGTACGGCCACTCACTTCCACATGGAAGAGAACGCCTTTGTGATAAAATTTCAACCGGGCAGGGAAATAACCTTCCAACTCAGAAACTTTCTGCAATGGCTTGGGGCAAATAAACCAGAGCTTACCCTGGTCATCTACCTTCAACGCGTTGACAATACTGTTGGGAAGCCTGCATACATCGTTGCTCATGCTGTACATGATCGCGGTGCGTAGTTGATAAATCTTTTCCCTGATCTCATTGAGGTTGGTGTCTCTCATCATAACGTTGGTCTTTATAAACAGAAATAGTCAAATGTGATACCAAGCCGGGCTTAAGCAGTGTATCAATGATTAGTGCCATCTTTTTGTCCAACATTTTCTACACAAAAACCAAAAACTGCATTTGCAGCACGCCAACACGAAGGCATATAAACTGGCACTTGTTTTTCAATATCCCATCAAAGCAACTCATGAAAACAGCCCAAACCATTTCTCACCGTCGACTGATTCAATTACATCGCGACCATCGTGAATCGGCCCGTGCAGCCAGTCTTTTATATGTTACCGACAGCAAGCCCGGGATCATCCGGGTAAAGCAGGGCAAGGGCTACCGTTATATCTGGCAGGGAAAAACTCTTAGAAATAAGAAAGAATTGGAAAGGATACGGCAACTGGCTATTCCTCCATCATGGACCAATGTATGGATCTGTCCTGTGGCAGATGGTCATATCCAGGCTACCGGTACCGACATGAATGGAAGGAAGCAATACCGGTATCATGCGGACTGGCATCGCCTGAGAACCGACACAAAATTTCACCGGTTGTTTGAATTCGGGAAAACACTATCACGCCTACGAAGAAAGGTCAGGAAAGACATGATGTCGAGGGGACTTACGGAAGAGAAAGTAATCGCTACCATCATCGACCTCATGGAGAAAACCTATGTGAGAATAGGCAACAACGGCTATGAAAAACTTTATGGTTCTTATGGTCTTACCACCTTAAAAGACAGGCATGTAACTGTTGGGTCCGAAAAGATTTCCCTGACATTTACCGGCAAAAAAGGAATTGAACACGCCATCTCCATTCGTGACAGGAGGCTCGCCCGCATCATTAAGCAATGCCGCGATATTCCCGGAAAAGAACTTTTTCAATATTATACCCCCGAAGGCAATCGTAAATGTATTGATTCGGGCATGGTGAATAATTATATCAAGATTGCAACCGGAGACGCATTCACGGCCAAAGATTTCAGAACCTGGGCTGGTTCGCTGCATGCCTTGCAGGTTTTGAAAAAACTGGGTTGCCCGGATTCGGATACACAGCTTAGGAAAAATATCATAATTGTCTTTGAAGAAGTGAGTAAGAAACTGGGCAACTCCAGGAATATATGTAAAAAGTACTATGTACATCCCTGTCTGATCCAGTTATATGAGGAGGGCAAACTGGATGCGATGCTCGCCGGAACATTGTCAACTGCATACCGTGGTTTGAGCAGTGAGGAGAAACTCTTAATGCAGGTGATAAAAAAATCAATCGCTAAAGCCTGAGGCAAAGACTTGGTATGGTTTTTACCTCATAAAAAAGAAAAGATTATGAAGCGCAGGAATAACCCGAATCAGACGGGCAATCAGAATACCCGGTTCAATAATAATCGAACGGCGCCCGATGTAAGAGATAACCTGGACAGTCGTAAAAGAGAAGAACAGGATACGAAGGGCGATGATATCACGCATAACCGCAAACCTCATCGCAACAGCCGTCAACAAAAAGAGCAATGATTTGAATAATTTTTGCAAGACCTGTGTCAAATTAATAACCTTATAAAACCTGAATGCTATGTATTTGAATGAAAAAACAACAGAGATACTAAACGATCTGATCAGTATTAACAACGACCGTATCGAAGGATACCAAAAGGCTGAAAAAGAAGCCAGGGATAAGGATGCTGATCTGCAAACATTGTTCAGACAGATGGCAGCTGAAAGCAGGAGTTATGTGAATGATCTGTCCAAGTATGTGGTTGTGGCTGGTGACCAGCCCACTGACAAAACCTCATTGAGCGGTAAGATCTATCGTTCATGGATGGATGTTAAGGCCACCTTCACAGGTAAAGATCGCAAGGCAATCCTGGCTTCCTGCGAATTTGGTGAAGATGCTGCGCAAAAAGCGTATGATGAAGCTTTATCCAGCGATGCTGAATTGCCGGCAGAAGTTCGCCAGCTGATCATGGATCAAAAAACAAGTTTGAAAAAATCACACGATTATATCAAATCCTTACGCGACAAACAACCTGCTTAAGGTTTAAAAAAAGCATGGCAGGCAGTTGCCATGCTTTTTTTCAGTAAGAATAAAAATATGTTTTATGGATACAAATTCCACAACTGAAGAAATGAAAAGCCTGTCTGGTTGTCTCAACAAGCTTTTGCTTGACGGATATACCGAAGACTTCAAGGCTGGTGAGCGCGGATTACTTTCATTGAAAAATGAAAAAATTTATGAACCGGCTGAAGTCCGTGTTACGAATTTTTACAGGTTTGAAGGAGCCAGCGATCCCGCAGACAATACGATTCTTTACGCCATCGAAACAAGTGATGGAGTGAAAGGAACCCTTGTAGATGCATATGGCTCATATGCTGATGCGCGGGTAACCGCTTTTATGGAAGAAGTTGAAGAAATACAAAAGAAAAAGGTAAACAACCATGACAAAACAAGCGACTGACTTATATATCAAAGCCTGCATGAAGACCTGGCTGCTGTGTGAAGCAAGCGTCCACGCCGAATCTGAAAAAGCATTGCCACGAACTAAACTGCTCGAAGAGTGTGCCGGTTGCGCTAAAGCCTGTTTCGCTGTCGTATCCGGGCTTGTAAGTGACACGGGTGATACCGGTGATCTTGTATTGAAATGTATTTTACATTGCAGGCAATGCGCACTGGAATGTGCAAAATATCCAAAAGAAGCCGACCTTCAATATTGCTGTATCGTCAGTACCATTTGTGCTGATACACTTAAGGAAATCGCCATACAGCAACTCAATTAATAACAGGGGAAATTAAGAATTACTCATAGTTAAAAACCGGTCACAAATTGCGACCGGTTTTTATTTTCATGTTTCCGTATTAAAACTAAATGTTTGTTCTCGAACGTCCGAAGAACAATGAAAGGATAAATAATACGAGAAAAATGAAAAACAGAACCTTTGCGATGGAAGCTGCTCCGGAAGCAATACCTCCAAACCCGAAGATCGCAGCTATGATTGCTACAACCAGGAAAATAACAGTCCAACGTAACATAATTTTTCAATTTTAAATGATAAAATCAAATACCAGTTTATATAGCGTGATAAGGCTAATCATATAATGAAAAATTCATGCCGCAATAACTCATTGATTGTAACGCATAAGATGGGGAATATTTTTCCGGCAATGACTTGCTGGTGCTGATTTTTCAGGTCTTTTTGTTCTTGCTCTTACTGAATAAAGGAATCATTCTCTGGTATAAAAATTTCATCATTCATTTAAAAGAATTATATGCAAAAAGGCAGTCCGAAAAAAACATTAAAGCCGCCGCAATCACAATCATTGCCCGGCCTGGAAGTAAAAATGAAACCGCAGCCTGTATTCGATAATCCAAAAGTGAAAAGCACCAACAGGCTTAAAGGAAAGATCGCGCTCATTACCGGTGGCGACAGCGGAATTGGAAAAGCGGTTGCCGTGCTTTTTGCAAAAGAAGGCGCTCTTGTATCAATAGCCTATCTCAATGAAGATCGTGACGCCCGCGATACAAAGAATTATATAGAAGAAAATTTTGGACAACAGTGCCTGCTGATCAAAGGTGACCTTTCCAAAGAAAATAATTGCATCAACGCGGTAAAAAAAACCGTCAGGCATTTTGGGCGCATTGATATACTGGTAAACAATGCTGCTGTTCAATTTGAAAATAAAAGCCTGGAATCACTTACTACCCGCGAACTTACCAGGACCTTTGCAACAAATATTTTTTCCTATTTCTGGGTGACAAAAGCGGCATTGCCCCACATGAAAAAAGGAAGCTGCGTCATTAATTCGTCATCGGTTACTGCATACCGCGGCAGTGCCGCCCTGATAGATTACGCTTCCACCAAGGGCGCTATTGTTGCTTTTACCCGCAGTCTCTCTGCGAATCTTGCAGAGAAAGGAATTCGGGTGAACGGTGTCGCTCCCGGCCCGGTGTGGACGCCGCTTATACCCGCCTCATTCAAAGCGAAAAAAGTTTCCCAACACGGGTCAGATACTCCACTCAAACGACCTGGTGAGCCCGTGGAGATAGCACCGAGTTACCTGTTCCTGGCCTGTGAAGATTCCAGTTATATGACCGGTCAGTTTCTGCATCCGAACGGAGGGGAAATCGTCAATGGATAATCCCGCTATGGCACGCTTTTGGCAACTATTAAAGCAGATCTCTTTTCGGGGTGATTAATCAAATCTGAGAAATATACCCATAACCACCTGATCTGGATAATACCAGCGAAGGGAAAAGAAAAGAGTGAAAAGGGTTTTGGCTCACGCTAAAACCCTTTATTTTTTACCTGTCATCCTTCCACACTAACCTCACATGTTTTGCCTCTTCATTAAATGATGTACATTTTTCATCACCCCTGCCTGTGTAACCCCCGGAAGGTGCACAGATATAATTGCAATCTTTATCGTATAACTTATTATGCTGATCACAACAGGGACTTGAGAACAGGTACACTGTTTTTCCTTCGAAAATATATTCATTCACTTCGGCAGGCGGATTCCATTTAGG